>JAABUZ0100006873.1_pt1 | contig 14001 bp, 13 predicted proteins | sample 5562091 | NCBI WGS metagenome assembly JAABUZ01 (sample SAMN12813069, study PRJNA571459) | rock metagenome | isolation source: Antarctica rocks | place: Antarctica: Victoria Land, Linnaeus Terrace sud | collected 2015-12-21 | reverse complement strand
CTCCCCAATCCGCTCCGCCTCCCTCCACTGCTGCTCATCCATATCGGCAGGCTTCTGCGGGCCCTTGGAGATCCTCCCGCCAACCCGCCCCACACCCTTCCGCTCCGCCCCTGCCCCAATGCCATCCGCCGCAATCGTCCGCTTCCCCTCAAACTCCGGAGACCGCCGCGGCGTCTTCGCCTTCCGCTCCGCGTCCGCCTTCTTCGTTGCAATCTTCTTCCGAGCCTTCGGAGCCACCGCCCCCGTCACCGCGCCCGACCGCGGTGCTTTGCCCTTCTTCGGCCGCGTACTCGCCTGCCGATGCTTCTTCCCCAACCGCTTCTTCTCTTCACGCTTCGCCATCGCCCAAACCCAACTCTCTCCCGCTAACAACACCAAATGCCCGCGGAAAGGCTCACCTGTAAGAGTATCGTCACTGCGACCGGGAACACGTCAGCGGCGAAAGGCAACCTCGCTCACTCGTGACAAAGACCATCGGCTCGCACGCCGTTGAATACTGTAGGGGAACGCGCAGGGGCGTGATATCTTCGCCAAACCAACTTCACCCCGGAATTCACCCCAGGCAGGGCCCCTGAAGCAAACTCCTCCCCTAAAGATCTGGAGAGTGTTATGGCCACAGAGGCGCTCGTTACGCCGATATCCCTGCCCCGCCGGCCTGTCTACCGGCCGGTCAACCGCACCGCCGAACGCATCTTCTTCGGCTTCACCTCCATCCTCCTCTGCGGGGTCGTCTTCATCGGCTTCTCGCCGACCTACTTCCGCGCCGGTATGGTGCGCGCCCCGCTCCCCAGCCCCATCCTCCACGTCCACGGAGCCGTCTTCACACTCTGGATGGCTCTCTTCCTCGTTCAGACCACCCTCATATCGGCTCGCCGCGTCCACTGGCACCGCTCCCTCGGCATCGTCGCCTTCTGCCTCCCGCCCCTCATGGTCGTCCTGGGCGTCATCGCGGCCATCGACGCCCTCCATCGCCGCGTCTCCATCGGCTCCCTCGACCCCGCCGTCTCCCTCTCCATCCCACTCCTCGGCATCTCCTGGTTCGCCGTCCTCATCTTCGCCTCGTGGCGCACCCGCCGCCGTCCCGACGTCCACAAGCGCCTCATCCTCCTCGCCACCATCGGCCTTGTCGACGCCGCCCTCGGCCGCTTTCCCTGGGATCGCATGGGCATCTCGCCCGCCGCCGGAGCCGTCACCGGCCTCGGCCTGCTCGTCCTCCTCGTCGTCCTCTACGACCTCTTCGCCCTCCACCGCATCCACCGCTCCACCCTCTGGGCCGCCCCCCTCACCTTCATCGTCGGAGCCTTCGCCGTCCCCATCGGCATGACCTCCGCCTGGCACACCTTCGCCGCCCTCCTCGACCGCACCATAGGGCCCCACATCTAGAGCGACGGAAACCAGAGCGAAGCAGCTAGAAAGCAGCACCGATCAGAAGACTTCAGGAACAGAGGAGCGCGGTCGTTAGCCTGCTACATTGGATTCCGACGCGTCGGGCGTGGACACCCTGACAGGTAGGGTCTTCTTACCCTCCGATAAGTCTTTAAAGAAAGCGATAGCACCGGTGACTTGGTTATCCCGGTAAATCCAGCCTCAAGGTGCATAGCCTCCTCTGTATATCTCAATAGCTGGAACGTCGTAGCGGAGGACCTTGCCCATTTCAAAGATCAGCCGCGCCGGCAGGTTGTCCCTTTTGTCCTCCCATGCGGCGTCCGGAATTGGGCCTTTGCTGTCGTCATAGAGATGTGCTCTGTATGCCTTCCAGGACACTTGAGCCTTAGGGCAATGGTAGAAATCCACTTCCACTAGATTGAGAGCGTTCACGTGCTCTGCCGAGATGTTTGTCTTCCGGGTTGCCATCAACATTCGGAAAACGTGGAGCCGGCGGTCATAAGTGGTCGTCACTGCTTGACGCCACAACGTAATAAGGACAGCAGCTATCGGACCAAACGCGGTTGCGGCGACGATAGCCCAAGTCTCTGACGAAATTGGCATGGCGGGATAACACCCTCACGAGGAATCTTCACAATTGTGTAGGTCCGAAGTCGACACAATCGTCTTCCTCGGGCTCGCTCTATCATGGACAGAGCCCGTGTCCTCCCCCATCCAAATCACGCCCGCTAGCCCCCAAGACGAAGACGAGCACCCCCAAACCCGCAACCTCCCCACCCTCCACGCCTTCTTCTCCCCCGGAGGCCTCCTCTCCCAGTCCTCCCTCGCCTTCGAACACCGCCCCGGCCAGTACGAGATGGCCAAAGCCGTCGAGTCCGCCCTCACGGACAACCGCCACCTCATCGTCGAGGCCGGCACCGGCACCGGCAAGACCCTCGCCTACCTCGTCCCCGCCCTCCGACTAGCCCGCGAACGCGGCCAGCGCGTCATCATCTCCACCGGAACCAAGAACCTCCAAGAACAGCTCTTCTTCAAGGACATCCCCTTCCTCGAAACCATCCTCCACCAGGCCGGTCCGCTGAAAGTCTGCTACATGAAGGGCCGCGCCAACTACCTCTGCCGGCACAAGCTCTACGCCCTCCGCGACTCCCCCCTCCTCAACGGTCTAGACGAGATCTCCCAGTTCGCCCACATCAGCAATTGGGAACGCACCACCGCAACCGGCGACCGCGCCGAGATCGATCAGCTCCCCGAACACTCCCCGCTCTGGCACAAACTCGACGCCCGCACCGAAGCCTGCCTCGGCCAGACCTGCCCCGATTGGGAGCGCTGCTTCATCACCGACATGCGCCGCAAAGCGCTTGAGTCCGACCTCATCATCGTCAACCACCACCTCTTCTTCGCCGATCTCTCCATCAAGCAGCAGGCCGGCGGAGCCCCCGACGCCGGCATCCTCCCCGACGCCTGCGCCGTCATCTTCGACGAGGCCCACGAGCTCGAAGACATTGCCTCCAACTACTTCGGCATCGGCCTCTCCAACGCCCGCTTCGACGAGCTCGCCCGCGATACCGAAACCCTCCTCCGCGCCAAACAAGCCACCTCCTCCGCCATCGAGTCCTCCCTAGCCACCCTCCGCGAACGCTCCCGCCTCTTCTTCGCCGCCCTGCCAGCCACCCCCTTAGATTGTCATCCTGAGCGCAGCGCGCAGCGCACAGGCGAAGGACCTGCTCCCGCTCCCGCCCATGCTTCGGGATCACACCTTCGATCCACACCCACCGTCGGTCGCATGCCCTTTACGCATAGAGCAGACTTCCTCGAAACCTCCGGCGACCTTTACCTCTCTGTCCTCAACGCCCTTACCCGCCTCGAAGGCGAACTCGACCGGATCAAAAACGTTGAAGAAACCCCCGGCCTCCGCAAGCGCACCTCCGACATCCGCTCCCACCTCAAGTTCCTCCTCGAGTCCGACGACGCCAACACCGTCTTCTGGATCGACCGCCGTCCCGCCACCGGCCTCCGCGCGACAGCGCGCCCCTCTGCGCCTCAGGGATTCCACACCCACCTCCAGGCCACCCCCATCGACGTCTCCGAACTCCTCTCCCAGACTCTCTTCGAGTCCTACCCCTCCGTCATCCTCACCTCCGCCACCCTCACCGTCGCCGGCCCCGACGGCAGCCCCGCCTTCAATCACATCTCCAAACGCCTCGGCCTCAACTTCGCCCGCGAGCTCGTTGTCCCCTCCCATTTCGACTACGCCAAACAGGCCCTCCTCTACCTCCCCCAGGGCATGCCCGACCCCCGCGATCCCGCCTTCACCCCCCGTTCCATCGAACGCATCCGCCGCGTTTTGGAAATCACCGAAGGCCGCGCCTTCTGCCTCTTCACCTCCTACGCCCAGATGCGCCTCGCTCACGACCGCCTCCTCGCCGAGCTCCCCTACCCGCTCCTCCTCCACGGGACGGCCCCCCGCCATGTACTCCTGCAGCAGTTCAGGGAAACCCCCAACGCCGTCCTCTTCGGCACCTCCTCCTTCTGGCAGGGCGTCGACGTCCAGGGCGACCAGCTCTCGGCCGTCATCATCGACCGCCTCCCCTTTGCCGTCCCCTCCGACCCCGTCATCGAAGCCCGTATGCGCGCCATCGAAGCCGCCGGCGGCAAACCCTTCTTCGACCTCCAGGTCCCCGCGGCCGTCATCGCCCTTAAACAAGGCTTCGGCCGCCTCATCCGGTCCCTCTCCGACCGCGGCGTCCTCATGCTCCTGGACCCCCGCATCCAGCGCTCCCGCTACGGCCAGATCTTCCTTGACTCCCTCCCGCCCTACCGCCGCGCCCAAGACATCACCGAAGTCGAACGCTTCTTCGAGCAAGCCGCCGTTACCGAGGCGTGACCTTCACCACCGTCGCCCCGCAGCTGTGAACGTTCTGGCAGACCTCAGGCTGGAGCGTCTTCGACAAGCAAACCTCGACGGCCGTCAGAAAGTTGTTTCCGCAACTTATCGCGATGCTCCCGGGCGGCAGCGAGGGGTTCGCCGCCTGAAACTGACCAACAATCGCGCTCGGCGGAACCTTCATCGGCTGGCTGGCGTTGACGAACGCGGCCGGGATCCTGATCTCGTGAAATGCCGTCCCGATCTCGCCGAAGTAGGCATCCGGCGCCAGCCCGGAACACGTGCCGTGCGTCACCCATTCATGCTCCACAAGCGACACCGTCGGCAGCAGATTCGTGTACTGCTGCGGATTCGCCGGGCCCGCTGCCGTCGAGCACCTCTCCGGGTAGCTGCCGTCATCATTCTGCGGCCACAGACCATGGACAACGAAGCCCGGGTGCGCCGAACACTCAGGGCTGCTCGGGTGCGTCGCGCAGAACTCCGGCGACCACGACATCGACAGGAGATAGAAGTCGAAGTCCCCGGGCTGCGAACCCGCAGCAGCACGAGCCCGTCTCGACCGCCGCCGCCCGGACTCCGCGCCGGGCTCGCGAGCTCCCCCCAAGCCCGGCTGGATATCGCCGGACGAACGCGCCACGGAGCCCGCCTTCGATCCGGCAGGCGTCGCAGGAGGCGTAATGTTGCACCCTGTAAAAAGAACTGTGCACAGTATGCAGACAACAACTCGCATCATCTTCGCTCCCGTTGCAGGCCCAGGCTAAATATAGAACGCCCAGTATGCGAGCCACCCCCGCATGATCTTGATGTGATGCTCCTGGTTCTCGCCTCACCCAGCGCAAGTTCCGGAAAGCCGGGTGCCCCACCCTCTCTCGGCTCCATCGAGAAAGGGTGGGTCTCGTTTGCGGCAGCAGACGACCGCCGTTACCTCCAACTCACGACTGCCTACCAGGCAGTCGAAGTCTTCCGATAGCGCCGTTTTCTGGGATCGTTGATCCCGGCAGGCAATACATCGTCGTCACACCTGCCACGTGGATCGATACGTTCGGTTTCGAAGTCGCTCCGCAAGCTCCACTTTGACCCGAAGGGTTCTGTCCAGCCTCTCAGAGGCTTCTTCCCCGAGACGATCCTCAACCCAGTCCTGCCCTGTGGTGTAGGCATGGTACTGGTTGATGACGCATTTGAAGTCCAGCATCAAGGACGCAGCAAGGCTTGTATGGGCGGTATAGCTCTGGGGTAAGCCCCCCGCGACCACAAACGTTACAAATTGATCGAACCACGGACTGGTGAGGCTACGCAGTGGGTCGGTTGACCCTGTGATCTCAATCAGATTCTTGGCGGCACTGCCAATCGACCAGTTGTACACGGGAGCGGCCAGCAAGACGCCGCTCGCACTTCGAATCACCTCGTTCAGGGATGCAAGGCTCCCATGTTCGTAGGCAAGATCATCGTCAAATGCGGGTAAGCGCTGCTCGCGTAAATCGACCAGGGTCACACCGTGCCCACCCGCCGAAAGGCGGCGCTCAGACTCCTTGGCAAGCTGAAAGCTACGACTCTCGGCATTGAGGCTGCAGGATAGAATTGCGAAGCTCAGATCACTCATCTGTAGGGTCAAGACTTCTAACAACAGCAGTCTAAGGCAGACGTTCCCGAAAGTCGGATTTCGTAAGGCTCACTTCTCGGAGAAACATCACTCATTCAAAAAGACCACCACGAAACAAGCCCCCATCCCGCCCACCCGCTCCCTACGACCGCACATGCCACCAGCACTCTTCCTCGCTCCAGAAGCAGCGCATCATCCCGCACACCACCGCCCCCACCGCTCCACCTACCTGGAATAAACGCAGGCCATCTACCTTGCCCAGCAGATAAGGAATGCAGAACACAGCGACCCCCGCATACAGAAGGATCGTCAGCACAACCCGCACCACATCCTTGCTCATCTCGCAACTCCCCGGGCGTCCCCTAAAGCATCTGCGGCCGCCGCCAGAGCCTCTCGGCACGTCAGCTCCTCACTCGCCAGGCGCTCGACGCCATCACACTACTCCCGCCCGGACATCGACGTCGACAGCAAAAAAGTAACGCGGACGCGCACTGGGGTCCGCCCCTTCCTCAAGCTCCGTCTCCGTCCTTCATCCCTCCCTTCGCAGCACTCCCTCCAGTGGCTCCCGCCTCCGCCTCCACTCCTCCGGAATCCCCTCCATCCCCGTCCGCATCGCCACGATCCCGCCCACCATCGCACACGTCGTATCCATATCCCCGCCCGCACTTACCGTCTGCCACATCGCCTCTTCGTAGCTCTCGAGAAAACGCCCGGCACTCCAAAGCACGAACGGCACCGTATCCATCGCGCTCACCCGCTGTCCGCTCCCCAGCATCGCCCCCGCCTCTCGCGCCGTCATCGTCTCCCGGAGGCCCCGTGCCCTGTCGATCCCGTCCCGGACCTCGCTCGGCGGCACCAGCTCCCGAACCCCCTCCAAAAACTCCCGCAGGTCCGGAGCCGCATCTCCCGCCCGCGACCTCCACGCCAGCGCCGCCCCTACCGCTACCGCAATCGCACCCGCCACCGCCTCCGGATGCGCATGCGTCGTCACCGCCGAGCGCTCCGCCTCCACCACCACCCGCGCGAGATCGTCTGCGAAGTACGCCCCCAGCGGAGGGACCCGCATCGCCGAGCCGTTGCCAAACGACCCGCGCCCCTCAAACAGCGACCCGGCCTCCTCCCTCCACACCGCCCCGCCCCGCGCCAGCACCCGCAGCAGCAGCCCATGCATCGCCGGCCCGTACCCCCGCCCCGGGTCATACATCTGCGCGAAGTGCCCCGCCAGCCGCTCTTCCGCAATCTCCCCATGTACCCACAGCGTCTCCGCGATCGAGATCGCCATCATCGTGTCATCGGTGAAGTGCCACGGTCCGGGAGGCAGCACTCTTCCGTCGAGCCTCTCCCGCAGCCTTGGCTCAAAAAAGAAGCACTCCCCAAATGCATCCCCGCAACTCAGCCCCTCAAGCGAGACCATCGCCCGCTTGGAGGCCTCCACTCGCAAACCATCTCGCCCGGCCTCCGTCATCTCATCCACCTCTTGCGCGTGCCGCTCATCAAAACCGCCTCCACGTGAGATGTTCCCTTGGCGCAATCTGGGCCTCCGTCGCCGTAAAATACAGACAGCTCCAAAGCCCCGCGCGAGCCCCGAGAGCGCAGACGGCACGCCGCCCATACCCACGGAGCTCCAAACCGGTCCGATCTCTGGGTCCGGGGCTAAAGTATCTGGATCGAAGACTTTGCATCGAAGTACCGGGGGGGAGGGATACCCCGGCAAAGGAGACCATCAGTGGGCCGCAATCTCTACATCCTCGCCGCAACCCTCACCTTCCTCGCCGCGGTCTCGATCGTCCTCTCCTACACCAATATCGCGGAGCAGCCCGGCTCCCCCGGCGACGTCTCCCTTTGGCGCACTACGGGCCTCGCTCTCTTTGTTATCGCTCTGGTGGTTGCCCTCGCCGGCATCCTGTCCTCCCTCTTCGAGCAGGCCGAACGCCGAGCCGACGAGACCCGCCTCGCCCGGCGTAAGCAAAGAAACCGATAGAATGGAACTTCGCCCCAAATCATCAGATCTCAGGCAGCCAACAGGGCACGGAAGGGAAGGGCAGTTACATGTTTGAGGTCACCGTAGAAGCCGGCTTCTCCTCCGGCCACTACCTCCGCAACTACCGCGGTAAATGTGAGAATCCGCACGGCCATAACTACAAAGTCTTCGTCACCCTCATCGGCGCAGACCTCGACGAGGCCGGCCTCCTCCTCGACTTCAAACTCCTCAAACAGGTCATGCGCCCCGTCGTCGACCGCCTCGACCACCAGATGATCAACGACCTCGAACCCTTCATCGCCGAGCTCAACCCCTCCGCCGAAAACCTCGCCCGCTACTTCTACCAGGAGACCGCCCGCCAACTCCACGACATGACCGCCGGCCGCGTCCGCGTCAAAGACTGCACCCTCTACGAGACCGACACCAGCTTCGCCCGCTATTACGAGTAGCTACCCCATTGCACCTCATCGAACTTTACAAATCCGTCCAGGGCGAATCCTCCTTCGCCGGCCTCCCCTGCATCTTTGTCCGGCTCGCCGGATGCAATCTCCGCTGCGCCTGGTGCGACTCCGAGTACACCTTCACCGGAGGCAAGCCCTTCACCAACGAGGAAACCCTCGCCCAGATCGAGGCCCTCGCCCCCTGCACCCTGGTCGAGTTCACCGGCGGCGAACCCATGCTCCAGGCCCGCGATCTCCTCTCCCTCATGGACCAACTCCTAGCCCGCCATTACACCCTGATGATCGAGACCTCCGGCGAACGCCCCCTGGCCGACGTCCCCAAAGCCGTCCACAAGGTCGTCGACGTCAAGTGCCCCGGTGCCGGCCCTGCCTTCGGCTCCTTCCGCATGTCCAATCTCGACGCCCTCACCTCGAATGACGAGATCAAGTTTGTCCTCAGCCATCGCGAAGACTATGAGTTCGCCCGCGACTTCATCCGCACCCACGCCCTCGAGCAAAAGGTAGGCAGCATCCTCCTCAGCCCCGCCTTCACCAAGGCGCCCTCCCCCCTCCGTACCGCCGACAATATAGCCCTCGACCCCCGCTTCATCGTCGACTGGATGCTCGCCGACGGCCTCCCCGCCCGTCTCTCCCTCCAGATCCACAAGTTCATCTGGGAGCCCATGAAGAAGGGCGTCTAGACTGAGCTTTATGTTCCTGCCCGGCCACTTCCTCTTCGCCCCCACCCAACGCATCCACTTTATCGGCATCGGTGGCATCGGCATGAGCGGCATAGCGGAGATCCTCCTCACCATGGGCTACACCGTCTCTGGCTCCGACCTCCGCCGGAGCTTCATCACCGATCGCCTCGTCGGTCTCGGTGCCCGCATCCTAGAAGGTCACGCTGCCTCGAACGCCACCGCTTGCGACGTCGTCGTCACCAGCTCCGCCGTCAGCGCCTCCAACCCAGAGGTCCTCGAAGCGCGCCATCGCAAGGTCCCCGTTATCCAGCGCGCCGAGATGCTCGCTGAACTCATGCGCCTCAAGTACGGCATCGCCGTCGCCGGCATGCACGGCAAGACCACGACCACCAGCATGATCGCCGCCGTCCTCTCAGGCGGAGGTCTCGACCCTACCGTCGTCGTAGGCGGCCGGGTGGATGCCCTCGGCTCCAACGCCCGCCTTGGCAACTCGCAGTACCTGGTCGTGGAAGCCGACGAGAGTGACCGCTCCTTCCTCAAGCTGTCCCCCGTGCTCGGCGTTGTTACTAACCTTGATCGCGAACACATGGACTGCTATCGCGACATGGCTGACGTCGAATCCGTCTTTCTTGAGTTCATGGATCGCATGCCCTTTTACGGGGCTACTACCGCCTGCATCGACAATGGCCTCCTGCGCTCCGTCCTCCCCCGCGTGAAGCGCAAGCTCTACACATACGGAGAGCATGAAGAAGCGGACTTCCGCATTGAGATCCGGCCCAAGGACACAACCGCTCATGCGAACTTCTCTGTCAGCTTCGGGGGGTCCGACCTGGGCATCTTCCACGTCCATGTCCCCGGCCGACACAACGTCCTTAACGCCACCGCCGCTGTCGCAATCGGAATCCAGCTCGGCCTTGCTCCGGAGCAGATCGCTGTTGGCCTCAGCTCTTTCCGCGGCGTGGAACGCCGGTTTCAGATCAAGGGCACTGTTCGCGGCGTCACTGTCATCGACGACTACGGCCACCATCCAACGGAGATCCTCGCAACCCTTCGCGCGGCCCGCGACTGCGGCTTCGGACGGGTCCACGTGCTTTTCCAGCCACACCGGTACTCAAGAACTCGCGACCTAATGACTGAGTTCGCGCATGCGTTTGTCGACGCCGATTCGGTGCAGGTCTTGGATATCTATGCTGCCAGTGAGGAGCCCATCGAGGGGGTCACAGGCATAGCACTGGTTCAGGCGATCCGAAAGGCAAGGTCGCAAAAAGTGGAACACGCACCGACGACCAACCTGGCGTTGATGAGATTGGTCAAGGAGGCTCGAGAAGGGGATGCGATCCTTACGCTTGGTGCCGGAAGTGTCTCTCAGCTTGGGCGCAACTTGCTCGAAGAATTGGAAAATAAACTCGCGAGTTCCTGAAAGGGTACATGCAGCCGACATACAGGCGATGGTATGGTCGGTTGCACGTTATAGTCAGGAACGGCGATGCTCGCGCGGCCTTGCCAAGGCTAGTGCGTACCCTGGATGGAGTTATTACGTGAGGCAACGGTGCTGACTGCGCCTGGTGAAACTTACTCGCGAGAGCGCAAGCCGCAAAGACGCGTGCCCGAAAGGGCGCAGCGCCGCGACTTGATCGAGGATTTCGCTGACTTGGAGGATGAGGGTGGATACAACGCCGGACGTCGACGCACTGGTCTCCGGCTTACCTTCCAGGGTGGGATACCACAAAGTATGTGGGGTCGAGTGGCGGCCGGGGCGGCGCTATTTGCCATATTAGGTGTTGGATGGACCGCAACCGGGGTTGCTCGGCGGATGGTTCTACGCGACGAACGGTTTGTACTTCAGAGCAGTTCCTCGATTCTCACCCGGGGAAACCACCATCTTGCGCGTGCTCAGATGGTGAACGTTTTCAGTGACGATATCCAGCGCAATATCCTCAGGACCTCTCTTGAGGATCGCAAGGTTGAGCTAGAGCGGATCCCTTGGGTGAAGCGAGCTACGGTGATGCGTCTGCTGCCGGATCGCATCAGCGTTTTCGTCGAGGAGCGCACACCGATCGCCTTTGTAAGGCAGGGTGGGCACATAGGCCTTGTAGATCAATCAGGTGTTCTGTTCGATATGGGCTCAGATAAGGTCGAGGCTGAAAGCTACTCCTTCCCCGTAGTGACGGGAATCGTACCTGCCGAGCCGCTCTCGGTCAGAGCGGCTCGCATGAGGATCTTCCAAGAATTCACGAAGGCTCTCGATGTCGCAGGCGAGAACATCTCAGCGCGGTTGAGCGAGGTCGATTTGTCCAATCCTGAAGACATTAAGGCGCTCATCCCCGATCATGGAGCGGACATACTCGTGCACTTCGGAGACAATGATTTCCTTGATCGGTATAGAAAATACGAAGCGCACTTATCAGAATGGCGGACGCAGTATCCTAAGCTCTCCTCCGTGGACATGCGTTATGAGCGACAGGTTGTTTTGGAGATGCAGGCCGGAGCGGCGGTACCCTTGTTGGGAGCCAATGCACAGGAGGCAGTGTCTGCCGGAAGGGTCGGAGATCAACCGATCTCGGCCAAGAGACCGCTGGTCCCTGCAATTCATTCCCACACGAAAACTCCACCTCGGCATGTCGCAGGTCACGCTTTGCTGAGAGTCAAGGCAACGGCGCGGGTCCATTCTCACGTTCCGGGGAAGGCAGGTCGTCCTTGAATCAGAAGCCAGAGAACCTGATCACGGTTGTTGACGCAGGTAGCCAAAAAAGCTGCGTGCTGGTAGCCGAGTTGTACGAAGGCGTGCTCCGGTATCGAGGACATGGCATCGAGCAATCCAGAGGGATGCGAAAGGGGCTGATTGCAGAGCTGGGGCCGGCAGCCGAGGCGATCAATCGTGCGGCTTTGACCGCTGAGCGAACTGCGAGAGCAACGATCGAGACGGCGGTTATCGGGATAGGCGGAACTCATGTCCGGGGGGTTAACTCGCGAGGCGGAATCAGCATGGGAAACCGGATGCGCGAGATTACGCGAGAAGAGGTCAGGGCTACGGTGGACCGGGCACGATCAGTTGCCTTGCCGCCGGATCGTGAGGTGCTCCATCTGCTGCCACAGGAATTTATCCTTGACGACCAGGCCGGTATCCATGATCCGATTGGAATGGTCGGAAATAAGTTAGAGGTGAACCTGCATATCTCCACCTGCTCGGGAGGCGCTGCGCAAAGTGTGATCACGTGCGCAAATCGCGCCGGTCTCGAGGTGCAGGACACAGTCTTTGAAGGGATTGCCGCGGCTGAGGCGGTGCTGAGTGCGGACGAACGTGAACTCGGCGTTTGTCTGGCCGACATTGGGGCAAGTACGACAGAGCTCGCAGTGTTCTTCGAGTGTTCGGTAGCTCACACGGCTGTGCTCCCGATCGGCGGGGACCATTTCACAAACGATCTTGCAGTAGGCCTCCATGTCACGGTTGAAGAGGCGGAGCACCTCAAGAAGGTATACGGGCATTGCGTGGTAACAGCCATACCCCAGATGAACGAAATCGAGATTGGGGGCGATCTTGCCATTTCAGGTGGGCAGCCGGCCCGTCTGGTACGACAGAGATTTCTCGCAGAGATTCTTGAGCCTCGTGCCCGAGAGCTTTTCACGATGCTCCGGGATAATCTGCGGCACGGGGGGGTGCTGGAAGCACTAGGGGCTGGATGTGTTCTGACCGGTGGAGGATCTCTGATGCCCGGACTGCTGGACAACGCCGAGAGCTTGCTGCGAGTGCCTGCGAGGGTTGGTCATCCGGTTCCGCTCAGCAGAATGCCCGAGGTACTCGCCGGACCCGAATTCTCCGCTGCGATCGGCATGCTGCTTTACACGCACCGAACCCAGATACGTAAGGCGAGCGAAGAGCAAGGTCTTCGGGCCAAGTTGAAATCTATATTCGCGGGGAGCTTCTAAATGGCACGGATCTGGTGCTGTGAGGTCCGTGGTAGCAGTTCGCTTCAGTACGCGTTGGAGCAGACAGTTGTCTCCAAACAGAGAGCTGAACCAAGGGTGGTACCGGCAGTGGAAAAGCTGGCTGTATCTTCTCTTTGTTGGTGGGACAATTGACAGATCTGAGGAGCCATCGCTGCCATGCCGAACTATCCTGCCGACGACCTTCGCATTCAATATCACGATGAAATGCCACGCGGAGCACGCATAAAGGTGATCGGTGTTGGAGGGGGCGGCAACAACGCCGTCAATCGCATGATTGCGGCGAGGGTCGAGGGCGTAGAGTTCATCGCGGCCAACACGGATGTTCAGGCGCTACAGCTTTCAGATGCTCCGGTCAAGCTGCAGCTAGGGATCAAGTTAACAAGCGGCCTTGGCGCTGGCGCCAATCCGGACGTAGGTCGGCGTGCGGCTCTCGAAGATTCCGACAAGATCATCGAGGCGCTTGAAGGCGCGGACATGGTTTTTGTGACTGCTGGCCTGGGCGGTGGCACGGGAACGGGCGCGGCTCCCGTGATCGCGTCGCTGGCCAGTGAGATGGGAGCGTTGACGGTGGCGGTCGTCACGCGGCCGTTTGCGTTCGAGGGAAAGCGCCGCATGATGCAGGCGGAACGCGGCATGCAGGAGCTGCTGGAATCGGTCGACACCGTGATCGTGATACCGAACGAGAAGCTGCTCGCGGTTGCCAAAGACGCGGGTTTCTTCGAGAGTTTCCGCATTGCTGATGATGTGCTGCGGCAAGGGGTCCAGGGGATCTCGGACATCATCACAATTCCTGGTGTGATCAACCGCGACTTCGCGGACGTAAAGACAACGATGGCCGGCATGGGATATGCAGTGATGGGAACGGCGCTCCGGTCAGGACAGAGCCGGGCCTCAGAGGCGGCAATGGCGGCCATGGCCTCTCCGCTACTTGAGGCCGGCGCGATCGACGGAGCACGAGGCATCCTGATCAACATCACGGGGTCGAGTAGCTTAAAGCTGAGCGAGGTGAATGAAGCATCGAGCATCATTCAAAACGCTGCGCATGAGGATGCAAATAT
>JAABUZ0100006870.1_pt1 | contig 14005 bp, 9 predicted proteins | sample 5562091 | NCBI WGS metagenome assembly JAABUZ01 (sample SAMN12813069, study PRJNA571459) | rock metagenome | isolation source: Antarctica rocks | place: Antarctica: Victoria Land, Linnaeus Terrace sud | collected 2015-12-21 | reverse complement strand
GTAGACTACTTCTGGCATCGGGAGGCTCCTTCAGGTGATATGGTCTCAGCACCCCTATCCTACCAAAGCCCTCCCTTTGCCCCTCGTTAGCGAAAACTAGAGTTCAAGTCGCTCTGAGATACGGAGGTCCCCCACAGAGTGAAACCGATGGTCTGGCCGCTACCATCACCGACGGGTCCCATGTTGTAGGCGGCGCGGAAGTCGTTCGGATAGTAGCCACCGGACCGCACGGCCAGCGACCGAGACGGCGCCCGCGCGTCCCGATGCAGCACGGTGTGGAATTGGTGGATACTGGTCAGCCCACTGATGGCCCGGATAGCCAAAGCGCCGGGCACGGTGGCGTCGCGGTCATTGGAGTAAAAGGAATGCGTGGCAGCCCTGTAGTCGTTGACGACCACATGCAGCGCTTGCTCCACCTGCTGGGTCGGCGCGTGGACGGTGACCAGTAGATTGTCCGGCGACACAGAGTCGACGGTCAAGCCGTCGGCCGTCGCCCAGTCGCGCACGGCCTGTACCTGCGCATCGGTCGGGGCATAGCTCGCCATGTACTGCGCGGTCGTCAGGTAATGCCCATATTGGGGATTGGCTGGGTCATTGGCCGCCGCGATCAAAGCGTCGAGCCCTGCGGCGTCGCGCACGGTAAGGCCGATGTCGAGGGTAAGCGTGCTGTTGGGATCGTGGCGCCGCACCAGCGTCGCGACGCCGCGCGTCACGGCGTCGGGCGTTTGCGCTGTAAGGGCGCGCGCCGGCGGTGTATCCGCGTGAACGCCGTGCTCTATGTTGTTGACAGCGGGGGCAAGCGCGAGCGTGCCGGTGATCAGGGCCGCGAGGACATAACGCCTGTATCTCTGCATGATAGACCTCTTCCTTTTCCGGGCGCGTGGTATTAGTATGCTGGGTACAGTATAGGGTCTTTCGGGACGGAGCGCCATAAAAATCGCGGTTATGCTAATCGGCCAGGCGAATTCAGCGCATGGTCGCGACGCCCTCGGTCGGGGACGCTGTCCAGGCCGAGCGAGGAGTCGTACAGGCTGCCATCCGCCAGTGCGGGCGTGCCGCGCGACTAGCCGATCGGCCGTGTTCCGCGCACCCGGCCGTCACGGGTGTCGACGGCGTAGAGCAAGCCGTCCGTTATTGTGGTCCTACCAGCGCGTCGAGTCACATACGAGAGGAGCGCCTCCCCAGGAGGCGCTCCTCACTTTTGCTGTCGATATAGGAGGTAGACGCGGCGCTTCGACAATAGGGCTTTCTTAATATATGTATAGGGCGAGGCGGTGGTTACGGGGCGACGCTCATGTGCGTATTGCTATTGCTGTGCCCAAGGTGCAGGATCTCGTCGTGGGCAATGCGCTCCTGGCACTGCATGATGAGGCGATCCCATGCTTCGACGGCTTGCTGCGCCTTGGCCCGCTGCATCTTGAGTTGCTCGAGTTCGGCGTTCAGACGCTTGCTCGGGAACTGACGATTCGTCTCATATTGATCGCTGTGCCGCTGTACATGGGCGTCACGCGCGCGGCGGTCCTTCTCGTGTCCCTCGGGGCTGCGCTCGTAGTAGGCGTGCAGGTGGCGTTGCACCTCGTCGTCCCACTCCAGCACGAAGCAGTGGTCGCCGTGGCACGCGGTGTACGCGGGCGCGTCTTGTAGGCGGTCAAAGGCTGCTTCGAGTACGTCAACAGGGAGCGCGACGAAGTAGTCGCGGATCTGGCGCTCGTAGAGGTTGGGTTCGTAGTGGTGCAGGCGGCTGGGGAATTCGACGTGCACACCATGCCATGAGAGCTTGTGCCAGAAATGGCCATGGTCGATGTCGAGGAGATCGAAGTCTTTGGCGAACATGCATCGCGCGGCCAACTGATCTTCGTTGTAGGGGGAAACCGCATCGGCGGACGGTTGCTGCTGTGAGGTTGGCGTATCGGTATCGGCCAGTTGCATCATGTAGTACCCTCCTGAAAGATGACGACAACGCCGCGTTCATCTTGTGTTCATGGTACTCCCCTTGCCGCACGCCGTCAACAGCGTTAGTCGATGGGCGATGGGCGATGGACTCGTACGGGCGTTAGTCGATGGGTGATGGGTGATGGGTGATGGGTGATGGGTGATGGGTGATGGGTGATGGGTGATGGGTGATGGGTGATGGGTGATGGGTGATGGGTGATGGTAAAGCGTAATATGTGGCGCGAGTTCGTCAAGCGCTTGTCCATCTCACGAGCAAGCGATCTCGCCAGCCCTACTAACGACCATCGACCATCGACTAACGACCATCGACCATCGACCATCGACCATTGACCATCGACTATCGACTATCGACTAACGCCCGTACGAGTCCATCGGCGCGCGGGCTGCCCAGGCCGGTGGGGATGTCCCAGCCGGGACCCGCGACGGGCGACAAGGTGACGCTCTCGCCCGGACCGCGCGTGGGGCCGGCGCTGCGTCCGCTCGTGATGTCGTGTAAAACGGCGCTGTAGCGCGGCGAGGCGGCTAGGCGGTACAGCGCCGTGTTGACGAGGCCAAGGTCGTGGCCCGCCGCCTGATCGGCCAGCGCGATTAGCCCCGCCCACTGCGGCGCCGCCGCGCTCGTCCCCGCGGCCAGACCCCACTTGCCGTCTTGCAACACCAGCACGGGACTCTCCGCGGCCGCGTCATAGGCCACGTCGGGGACGCCGCGCCGCCCGCCCAGGAGGCGCTGCGTCGCGGACGGCAGCGCGCGTTGATAGGCTGGCTCGGGGAAAAGCTTGCTCACTCCACCGCCGCTGCCCGTCCAAGCCGTCTCGCCGCTGAGGCGTCCGCCGGCGCTGTACAGGAGGCGTGTGCCCCCAATCGCCAGCACATACGGGTCCGATGCTGGGTACTGCGCCACGGGGTAAGGGTACATGTTTTTGACGGAAAGGTCGGGGCCGGCCGTGCCGTCGTCGCCGCTCGCGGCCAGGACCGTGACGCCCTGGCGCGCCGCGTCGACGTAGAGGGCGTGGAGCCGCGCCACGATGGCGCGGCCGGCCGCGTCGAACAGGGTATTCTCCGTGGCGTCCCAACTCTGCGAGATGACGTCGGCCAGGTGGCGCCTCAGCACGTCGCGCTCCAGCGTCAGGAACTCGGGCAGCCCCTGTACGCCCTCGGTCTCGTCGACGGGGCTTTCCAGCACGACGATGCGGGCGCCTGGCGCGACCGCGTGCGCCCACTCCACGTCGAGTGTCGTCTCGCCGACCCAGCCCGCGTCGGGCGGGCGGCGCATCCCCAGCGGCGCCAGGATCTGGAGGTGTGGGTCGGGCAGCCCGAAGGCCGCGTCGAAGGTGTGTAGATCGGCGCGGAGCGTGGGCGAGCCGAAGGAGACGACGATGGCGATCGTGCGGCCCTTACCTGTGATCCCGCGGCGCGCCAGCGTGTCGATGCCGTAGGCGGCGCGTATCTGGGCGGGCGCGAGGCACGGGCGGTGGATGCGCGCCAGGCATTCCAGCAGCGAAGGCGGCTGGATGGCCTTAACGGACATCGCGGCGCCCACGCCGTCGCGATGTCCGAGCGCCAGCGTACACAGCCCTGCGATCGCGGCCACGACCATGACGATCAGCGTCGAGCGCGTGAGGCGCGTGAACCGTTGCTTGTGTCTATCGCGCATCGTCGTCGTACCTCTCAGGTAGCTGCCGGTCACGGATTGATGGCCGCATGACCATGCGGCCTGACCTTTTAAGGCCAGGACCACGCAGACGGTTCGTGCGCTGTGGCGGCGGCGCGACCTTGACGAGTATAGCGCGGATGAACTGTCCGCGTGGCGCGGTAGTGATCAGGGTTACGGTTAGGGTCACCCGCGCGGTCGTGCGTGGCCGGTAGTCCAGCCGTACCCGTGCGCTAAAGCGCCCTGCGCGGTCGGCCCGCGCCCGCGTCGCCGTCCACGTCTGGTAGAGCAGTATGGTTCGTACGACGCGCCGCGTGGTCATGCGGGCGACGCAGCCGGGCGCGCCCTTGCGGCACGTCCGCGCCGCCGGCTTCACGCTCTTCTTACTACTCGATCGTGGCGCGCTCGTTGTGGCAGGCGCGTAGATGACGGCGCGTTGGGAGATCGTGCTGGCCGTGGTGAGGCTGGCGCTAATCGCCACGGTCACCCCCGGTCGTGTACGCCCGTCGACCGTGACCACGCTGTGCAGCGTCACGCCGCCATTGGGCGCGCGCACATTCGCCGTCACGACAGATGTCGCGGTGGGCTTCACCGCCCTCGACCGGCGAACGGAGTGCGTAGCTCGCGGTGTGGGCGTCGCGGCCACCCGTACGCTGGTCGACGTGAACACCTTTGGCGCCATCGTAGCGGTGGCGATGGGTCGCGACGTCGCCATCACGGTGGGGGTGGTCGAGTCCGTCGGTGTGGCCGTGCTCGTGCTTGTATTGGTTGGCGATGGTGTGGCCGTGCTCGTGCTTGTATTGGTTGGCGTGGCCGTGCTCGTGCTCGTATTCGTCGGCGTGGCCGTGCTCGTACTCGTGCTCGTGGGAACCGGCGACGGCGTCGCGGTGTCCGTCGGGGCAGAAGTAGCCGTGGCCGTACTCGTGGCCGTGGGAACGGCGTCCGCGCCTGGCGTGCTACTGGGCGACGGCGTCGTGTTCGGCAGGGATGTCGCGGTCGCGACGGGGATGCCACCGGCGCCAGTCCAGTCAGCGGCGAGGTTGGCGAGGTTGGGTGAGCCCCAGCCGGTCACCTCGTCCCACCCTGTGCCGGTTGGATGGCCGTTGCTCCCGCTCGTCACATCGTGGAAATCGCGGGCGGTGGTCGTGGCGTTGGTGGCCAACTGGTAGATGCGCGGGGCCGAGAAGCCCATCAAGGGTTGCCCCTGGGCCGCCAGATAGCGATTGGTGATCGCGGCCATGCCGGACCACAGTGGGGTGGCCAGGCTGGTGCCGCCGATCGGCTGCGCGATGCCCTGGTAGTAGACGTCGGCGCCCGTGTTGGGATCGGCGTCGGCCGCGACATCGGGCTCGGCGCGTCCAGAGCACGTCGCCGCGCCCACGCCGGTCTGCCATGCGGGGCGCGCGAAGACGGTCGAGCAGTCGCCGCCCGAACCGCCCGTGCCGTCCGGTGGGGGCGCCGTACATTGCGTCAGGCTCGTACAACTCCAGGCGGTCTCGCCGCTGTAGGCATAGCTCGCGTCCGTGGTCAGGTTCGTGCCGCCGACCGCGACGACGTAAGGACTGTCGGCTGGGTAGCTGGGCGATACGGTGGCCCCATCCCCATACTCGCCCGAATCGCCGCTCGAGAAGTAGAACGTCGTCCCCACGCTTGCCGCGTGCTGGAAAGACGCGTTGGTGATGGACACAAAGGGATCGTCGGCGCTGGTGGCCTCGCCGCCGCCCCAACTATTAGAAACGACGTGTAGGCTCGTGTCGTTGGCCGCGTCGCTGATCGCCTGCTCCAGGCCCATGTCGCTGGGGTTGCATTGGTTGGTGGTGGGGTCGTAGCTGCAGTCGGAGAGCCAATACTTGAGGTGGCTGCCAGGGGCGACGCCGTGGGCGTACTCCACGTCCATTGCTGTTTCGCCAAGGTCAGTCGTATCACTGCTGCCGCCGTTGACCGGGATCCAGTCAATGCCGTCGGCTCCAGCCTGACCATCGGCCAGCCGGGTCGTTCCCGAGTTGATCGCAAACTGATCGAGGTCGCTCTGCGCGACCGGCGCGCCCCACAGGGTCAGGCCGATCGTCTGGCCGCTGCCGTCACCGACCGGTCCCATATTGTAGGCGGTGCGGAAGTCGTTGGGGTAGTAGCCGTCGGAGCGAACGGCGCTGACGCGCGTCGCGGGGTGCGCGAGCGCCGTGTGGAAGTGGTGTAGCGTGGACAGCCCACTGATAGCGTGGATGTCCAGGTTGGCGGGGATCACGGGGTCGCGGTCGTTGGCCCGGAAGGCGCGGCCGGAGACGTTATAGTCGTTGATGGTCACTCCAAGAGCCTGCTCGACCTGTCTTGTCGCGGCGTGGACCGTGACGATCAGGTGGTCCGGGGACACGCCGTCGACCGTGAGGCCGGCGCCTGAAGCCCAATCACGGACCGCCTTGACCTCCGCGTCGGTCGGCGCGAAGCGCGCCATGTACTGGGCCGGGGTCAGGTAGTGGCCGTAGGACGGACTAGTCGGGTCGCTCGCGGCGACGATGAGCGCGTCGAGCGCGGCGGAGTCGTGCGCCGCGAGGCCGATGGTGAGGGTCAGCGGTGTTGCAGGGTTTTGCTGGCCGTGTGGCGTCGCGCTGCCGTCGACGACAACGAGGGGCGTCTGGCCGCGCAACGCGCGGCGTGGCGCCGCCGCGGCGCGCGCGGCCCGTACTGTCCCCGCCACGGGGATGAGCAGGCCAATAAGTCCCACCAGCAGCAGCGCGGTCAGCGCCCTTGCAGCTTGTGCGCGCACGGGGTCTCCCTTGTTGAGAGTCGGAAGTCGAAAGTCGGAAGTAAAGTACAGGCTCGACGCTACGATTATACGAGTCTATGTGCGACGGTTACCAGTGTACTTTCGGGCTACTCCCGACTCCCGACTAGCTCCCGTAAATCGCGTAGCGGGCCAGGCCGCGCTCGAAGGGGTCCATGAAATCACCAGGCAGCGGTACGGGCTCGATGCCCACGCCACGCAGCATTGGCTCGAGCAATTCGGTGGGCGCGTACAGGAATTCGGTTACATCGGGGAAGTAGCGTTCGCAGATCGGCGTGAGGATATCGAGGTGGCGTATCTCGACGGGCCGTCCATTCTCACCGTAGCCGATGAAGCAACCGAAGGGCAGCGGCTCGGCGCGGATAGACCGCAACAGCCCGTTCGCCTCCGCGCGCGGTATGAGCGCCATGCCGTTGTAACTCCCCGCTGTGATGCCAATAGCCGCGCGGCGCACACGGACACCTTCCGCGGCCGCATCCGCGGGCACCAACTGCTCCCCTTCCGGGACGGGGGCAAACTCGGGCTCAAAATCATCGTCCGGCTCGTGTATGGTCATTCAGGCTCCCTGGCGCGCGTCTAGTCATAACTTTATATATTAAAGCGCATAGGTGGACAATCATCCATTATACCAAATATCGAAATAGTGCGATAATGAATGGAATACGCCCTCACCCCCAGCCCCTCTCCCTGACGCGGGAGAGGGGCTGGGGGTGAGGGCTGGAAGGGTAATAAGGAGCTATATGGCTGGTGAGCGTATCCTCGTGGTCGAGGACGAAGCAAACATCGTCAACCTGGTGCGCGCGTATCTGGAGCGCGAGGGGTTCGCCGTCAAGACGGTCACGGACGGGCGCGCCGCCTTGCAGCAAGCGCACGCGACGCGGCCTGACCTGATCATCCTTGACCTCATGCTGCCGGGGATAGATGGGCTCGAGGTGTGTCGCCGCCTGCGCCAGGAATCGGATGTCTATATCATCATGCTCACAGCCAAGACTGAGGAAGCCGACCGTATCGTCGGGCTCGAACTCGGCGCCGACGACTACCTGACCAAGCCGTTCAGCCCGCGCGAACTCGTCGCCCGCGTCAAGGCCGTGCTGCGCCGCCGCCGCGAGGGCGACGGCGGCGGGACGCGCGTGACCCACGAGAGCGGCACGATCGTGGCCGGCCCGCTCACCATCGACCTCGCGCGCCGCCGCGTTATCAAAAACGGTCAATTGATCGACCTCACCGCGCTCGAGTTCGAGCTCCTGCACGTCTTCGCCGACGACCCAGGGATTGTCTTCAGCCGCGCGCAACTGCTGCAGCGCGTGTGGGGGTACGATTACGTCGGCGACGAGCGCGTCGTCGATGTGCACATCGGCCTATTGCGCAAGAAGATTGAGGCTGATCCCTCCGAGCCGCTGCTGCTCAAGACCGTGCGCGGCGTCGGCTATAAATATGACGAGGAGTGGCGAGTGGCGAGTGGCGAGTACTATCGCCCATCGCCCATCGCCCATCGCCCATCGCCCATCGCCCATCGCCCTCCGAAGGTAGCTGAACCATGACCACACGTCATCCCCTTCGCACACTGGGCGTCGTGCGCCGCGCCCTGTGGCGTAAGCTGCAGTGGCGCCTCTTCGCCGCCTATATCGTCATCCTCATTGTCACCGTTTCGGTGCAAACCATCGCGGCCGATGTCTTCGCCTGGCGCTACATCGAGGGCTACGTGGCGCACCACAATGGCCAGCCCAACACTGGCGATCTGGTCAGGGAGGCGATAGGCGCCTTCACCCTCTCGTTGTTCCTGTCCACCGCGTTCTCGGTCCTCGCGTCGGGCGCGGCAAGCCTGTTCGTGGCGCGCCGCATCGTCAAGCCATTGCGGGGCATGATCGCCACCTCGCGCGGCATTGCCGCCGGCCACTACCACGACCGCATCGAGGTCAGTGATGACTACGAGATCGGCGACCTTGCCACCTCGCTCAACAGCATGGCCGCCACACTGGAGCATACCGAGCAGCAGCGCCAGGAACTGATCGGCAACGTGGCCCACGAGTTGCGCACGCCCTTGACGACCATCAAAGGCTATATGGAGGGACTGATTGACGGCATCGTGCCAGCCGACGACGCGACGTTCGAGCTCATCCGCGAGGAAGCCGACCGCCTCTCGCGCCTCGTGCACGACCTGCAAGACCTCTCGCGCATCGAAGAGAGCGGCGTAGCCCTGCGCATCCGCCCGGCGCTTGTTGGCGACATCATTGGCGGGACGGTGCAGAAGATGCGGCCGCAGTGCGAGGCCAAAGGTGTAACTCTCACTGCCACGGTCGCGCCCGGCGCCCCGCGCGTCCTGGCCGACCACGACCGCATCCAGCAAGTGCTGCTGAACCTTGTCGACAATGCCCTGCACTATACGCCCGCGGGCGGGTCTATCCGCATCGAGGCGGGTGTGGGGCCGCGCGGGGCCGGAGCCGGCGCTGGGCCGCCGGTAAGGGTCGCCGTGATCGACACGGGTATTGGCATTCCGTCCGAGCACTTGCCGCATGTGTTCACGCGTTTCTACCGCGTCGACAAGTCGCGTTCGCGCCGGGTGGGCGGCGCGGGCATCGGGCTCACCATCGCGCGGCGCCTGACTGAGGCGCATGGCGGCACGCTGAGCGCCGAAAGCGAGCCCGGCCACGGCAGCCGCTTCACTATCACCCTGCCGTCCGCCGAGACGCCGGATCTGACCGCGGCTGGCTCTGGACGCCGGGCAGGCGTCGCGTGACAGACACGGCAATTAACCGCCTACCGGAGGCCGGACAGCGCCTGCTCGACGCGCGCGCTGTCGCGGCGCGCTCCGAGGCGCTGCAAGATCGCCAGCGCCTCCTCCAACCGCTCCCGCGCCGGCTCCGGTTCTCCAATCTCCACATGTAGCAATCCATATATGTGGAGCGCGCGCGCCCGACCATATGGATAGGGGATGCTCTCCGCTATCGACAGGGCCTCGTCGAGGGCGCGCGCCGCCTCCAGCCACCATTTTTGCCGCAGCGCCACCAGCCCCTGCACTCGTAGCGCATCAACCAGGATCAGCCGGTAGCGGCGCGCCCGCGCCCGCGCGACGCTTTGCTGGACTATCTCCCACGCCGCGTCGTGGTCGCCCAGTTCGAGGCGCGCCCAGGCCAGCAGCGGCAAAATCTCCGTCACACTGACTTCTTCCAGTCCGGGCCGGTCCAGCAGCGGGCTGAGGCGCGTGATCACCGCCTCCGGACGCCCGTCGAGCAGATCGCGCTCGGCCAGCAGGGACTGCGCGTACCGCAGCGCCTGCACATCGCCAGCGGCCTCGGCGGGGATGAGCGATTCCTCAAGGTAGCCTGTCGCCGCCTCCCACGCGCCCTCGGCCAGCGACAACTGTCCCAGCCCCATCAGAGGATAGGGCGCGCACCACGATGGAGTCGCGCGGCCCACCGCCTCCGCTCGCCGCAAGTGCGCGCGCGCGCCCATCCAGTCGCCACGGTAGAAGTCGCTGCACCCACGGCTGAACAGGAAGAATACGACGCTAACGGGGTCGCCCCGGCGCTCGGCCAGCTCCAGCGCGCGCGTCTCATAGGCATTGCTTCGCGCTAGTTCGCCCCAGTCGCGGTAGATACAGGCCACGCTGTGGAGCGCGCTGGTGAGCGCGAATGCCGCGCCGGCCCTCTCGGCCAGTGGAATAGCGTCGTCTTCAAACACACGGCAGGCGTTTTCCGGATCTCCCAGACTGAGCAGCGCTATCCCACGCGAACCTTCGGCCTCGGCCCGTAGGCTATCGTCTCCCGCCTGACGCGCAAGGTCGGAGGCGCGCGTGGCCGCCGCCAATTGCTCGGTGTACGCGCCATGGGTGAAGGAGAGGAGCGCCAGGGTGACGTAGAGTGGGGCGAGGGCGGCTGGAGAGGCGTGCCCTTCGAGACCGGCCAGGGCTGGCTGGACACGGGCGATCCCCTCCAGCGGCAGCCCTCTGAACGCGTAGGCATGCCCGATGCGCGCCAGCGCGCGGGCCAGGCCCTCGCCGCGGTCATCGGCCGCTTCGTAGGCCAGCGCCGCGCGCCCGAGCGCTTCAAGCGTCTTGTCGTAGCGTGCCATGGTCGTCAGTACCGCGCCCAGCTTCTCGCGGACGCCGGCGGCCGCGCTGGCACGCCCTTGCCCGTCCAGCCGGTCCGCCGCCTCCCCATAGCGCGTCGCGGCCGTTTCGTTGGCATAGACGGCGCGGGCGCGGTCGCCGGCCAGCTCCAGGTATGCGCTGGCTCGTTCCGTATCTCCACTTTGCGTACAGTGATAAGCCAGCGCCTCCACGTCGTCCGGCCGTTGCGCTTCCATTGCCCGCGCCACAGTCCCGTGCAGCCGCGCGCGACGCGTTCGGGACAACCGCTCATACAGCGCCGTGCGGAACAGGGGGTGCCGGAAGGCGTAGCCATCCTCCCGTTCATCCAGGATCCGCGCCTCCAGCGCCCGATCCAACGCATCCAGCAGGGGTTCCTCGGCCAGGTCGCCGGCGGCGCTGAGCAGGGCGAACGCGCAGTCCATGCCTATCACAGCGGCCAGCGTGAGCGTGCGGCGCACGTCGTCGCCCAGCCCCTGCACGCGCGCCTCGACCAGGTCGCGCACCCCGCGCGGCGCCCCCACATCACCGCTCGGCGCCTGCCAGGACCCGTCGACGAGAGTGAGCAAGCCCTGCTCGCGCAGCAGCCGCACGAGTTCCTGCACGAAGAGGGGATTACCCAGTGAGAGCGCGTACAGGCGCTCCAGCAACGCCGGTTCCACGCCGCCAGGGAGCAACGCCCGCACGAACGCGTCGCAGTCGGGATGGGCGAGGTGGCGCAAGTCGACGCGCCGGCACAACTCGTCGCGCATGAGTGTCGCGCACAACTGCCCCCACGGACTCGCCGCCGCCACGTCTTCATCGCGGTACGTGCCTACGATGAGCCAGCGGCGCTCGGACGCGGCGCGGGCAAGGTAGTGCAGCAACTGTAGGCTCGCCACATCGGCGGCGTGCAGGTCGTCGAGCGCCAACACCAGTGGCCGCGGCGTGGCGAGGTCGTCCAGCAAGCGCGCGATAGCCGCGAAAAGCTGGGCGCGCTCCCCCTCCCCACCGCCTGGAGTCGCCGCGGGCGCGCTTTCCCGCGCGAGAGAAGGCAGCAGATGTCCAAGTTCAGGATAGGCCGCCGCCAGCGCCGCGCGCTCCTCCGGCGTACGGCCGCGCGCGTAATCCTCCAGCGCCTCGACGAATGGGCCGTAGGGCATGACGCCTTCCCGCTCGTAGCTCGCGCCCCACAGGATGAGGGCGCCCCCACGGTACGCCTCGCGCGCCGCCTCCATGACCAGACGGGTCTTGCCCACGCCCGCCTCGCCGCCTACCAGCGTCACGCCCCCGCGCCCTGCCGTGGCGTTGACCAGGCCCTCGCGCAGGATCTCCAGGACGCGTTCACGGCCCACGAGTGGGGTTGACGGCGCGCGCCGCAGGGGTGGAGGCAGCGGGAGCGGCGCGGCGGCGTCCGGTTCCACGGCACGCTCCTGGTTTGCGTCCGCCTGTGCGGCCCGTGCGCTGGCCAGGATGTCTCGATGCAGGCGCTCCGTCGCGACGTCCGGCTCCACGGCCAGCTCCTCACGCAGCGCGACGCGGCACAACTCGTACTGACGGAGCGCCTGCCGGCGGTCGCCGCCGCGCGCGTAGAGGCGCATCAACGCGCGGTGCGTCTCTTCTCGGGCGGGGTCCTGTTGAAGCGCTTGCCGCAGCCGTTCCAGCGCCGCGTTATCGTCGCCACGCCGTTCGTGCAGGCCGGCCAGCCCCAGCAGCGCCTGGAGGTAATACGCGGCCAGCGTCTCGCGCCGCGCCATGGCCCACGCGGCGTAGCGATCCTCCGGCAGCAACTCGCCGCCGTAGGCGTCGATCGCGTGCTCGAACGCGGCCACATCGCCCGCCGGCAGCGCCGCGCGCGTCAGGCGCTCGAAGTGGTCGACATCGACCCAAGTGTGGTGCGGGTCGAGCGCCAGCATATCATCGGTGAGGCGGAGATACGCCGATGTTCCGCGGTGCGGGAGCGTGGGTTCGAGGGCGTGACGGGCGGCGTGCAGCGCCTTGGCGAAGCTGTTGCGCGCCGAGTCGGGATCGACATCGGGCCACACCGTGTCCACGAGTTGCTCACGGTGCAGGCGATAGCCGGGGGCGAGGGCGAGGAGTTTGACCAGCGTTCGGGCGTTTCCGCGATGCCCCCACGCGGCGGCCGGCGGCTCCCGGCCGCCCTGTTCGACGCGGAAGCCGCCCAGCAGGAAAACGCGCAGTGCGGGCCGCTCGTGTTTGTGCTCCCTTGTGGGGCCAGAGGCGTCCTCCATCGTCATCCTCTATCACCGTTCTCGACCCTGTCCTGGTGGCGATTGTACACCCGTCAGGGCAACCAGGTCAATGTATAGGCGAAAACATGGAAGACAAGGTGGAAGAGGAGTGGAAGATGCGGCTGCTACGATACGCCGCATGGAACAGTACTTCGTCGTCGACGAGACGAAACCACTTCACTGGACCCCGCGGGCGATCCTGGACGCGGGCGGCGAGGCCTGGGCGACGCTCAGCGCCGTGATTGGCCGCCTCGTCGACGAGATCGCGACGGACGCGGTGCTGGAGATCGTGTCGCTGGAGCCGAGCCTGCGCGCCGACTTGACGGAGTGGTGTGGCGCCAGCGGCCATGAAGTGCTCGGGATACGCGAGAACGGAGGCGCGACACAGATCTGGATCAGGAAATTGGCGGACACGCCGCAAGGCCCACGAGGTGGAATAGAAGTGGAATAGACGACCGCTACGATAGGCCGCATGGAACATGATCCCGTCAACCCTGTAGCGAGGCATTGAGGACACAGAGCATATGAGAACGATGAACGACGATATCACCGCACGGGGAGGGCGGGCGAGGCATGGGCGGCGCTTTGGCCTGCTGGTGGCGGCTCTCCTCGCGCTGCCGCTGCCCGCCGCGTTCGCGCGGCCCCTGGTCGCGCACGCCCAAAGCCAGACTGCCGCGCACGCCCAAAGCCAGACCGCGCTGGCCTGCCCCGGGGGCAATGGTCTGTTCGTCCTCTACTACGGCGCGGTCCAGAACCCCGCGTCCACGGACGCTACGATGCAAACAATCGAAAGCGAACAGCCGGGCCTCGTCGTCTTCGGCGATGGCCCCGGCGCGCAGCGGTCGCGCGGCGATATCCCGTCCTACGTCCACCAGTACGGCGGGAAAGCGCTCATGTACGTCGCGCTGGGCTACGGCGCCAACGATCCTACGACCGTCGACGGCTATGTTACAGATGCGATGAACGCGGGCTATGACGGCATCTTCTTCGACGAGGCCGCTACCGATAGCGCCACGTACCAGTGGAATAGCGACCGCGCGGCGCATGTGAAGAGTTTTGGCGCGTCCAAGCTGGTGGTCATGAATCCAGGGACGGTTCCACCCGACGCCTCCATGTTCGATTACGCGGATATTGTCAGTGTGGAGAACCAGTATACACAGCAACTGCCGGCGACGTGGGGCATCCCCTCGTGGCGCTGGTTGGCCGTGCAGGGTGATCCCGCCAGCGCGGCGGCGACATCGGCCGCCGACGCGGAGAGCCGGCTGACCACGTTTCGGAGTAATGGCGGCTATTGGTACTAC
>JAABUZ0100006868.1_pt1 | contig 14007 bp, 22 predicted proteins | sample 5562091 | NCBI WGS metagenome assembly JAABUZ01 (sample SAMN12813069, study PRJNA571459) | rock metagenome | isolation source: Antarctica rocks | place: Antarctica: Victoria Land, Linnaeus Terrace sud | collected 2015-12-21 | reverse complement strand
AGAGCGCAAGCTAGAGGAAAACGGCGTGCGCGGCAAGGTGATACCACCCGACGCCCGTCTCGGCGGCCTGGCCGGCGGAATCTACCGTGAAGAGCAAGATGCGTGGATCGACGCAATGGTTAAGGAGATGTTCCTGGAGGACCTGAAGGAGAAGCTGGCCGAAGAGTTCGAGGAGCGCTTCGAGCTCGATGCATCCTCCGTTCGGGCGAGCATCGAGAAGAAGTTCGAGAGCGACCGCGAGCTATCCTGGCGCAACGCACTCAAGAAGAGGTTCGCCGAGCTTGCCGAGGAGCACGACAGCGACCTCAGAGAGTCTGTACGGGAGAAGGTGCGCGAGCGTCTCGAGGGCGTCGAGGAGTAGCTACGTGGCTCTCACCCGGTCCGCTACGCCCCCCGCATAGGACCGTGTGCAAGCACGAAAACGGGCGCGAGTTGCCGATAACTAAAATTCTCGGAAACTGAGTTGCCGATGTTGTAACTTCTCAGCAACTCGTCCCTCTGTATGCGGCGAGAGCCATTGTGATGAGACTTTGCTTTCTATGCCTTGCCTTCTGCCAAATTTTCGGGCATAGTTACAATAATGGCAATCTAGTGGAGGTCGCGGAATGAAAGGAGAAGCATACGGATGCCATACTACCTGACACAAGCTTCATACTCCCCCGAAGGGTGGTCCTCTCTGGTGGAGAACCCAGAGGATCGCAGTAAGGCGCTAGCACAGGCCGTTGAGCATGCCGGAGGCACCTTCCACGGCAGCTGGCTTTCCTACGGTGACTATGACGTCCTCTTCCTCTATGAGCTGCCCGACAACGTGCGGGTGGCATCCCTCGTTATGGCGGCTGGAGCGACAGAAGCGCTAAGAGCCCTTAAGACCACCCCACTGTTGACTTGGGAGGAGGGCCTGGAGGCGCTGCGGGGAGCATCGGGAGCAGGATATAGAGCACCGGGCAGGTAGCCAGAGGCCTACGAAGGTGTGTTTGCCCCTTATTCACACTGTATTGCCGCTAAGAGGTCTTCTCGGAAACTCAGTTGCCGGTTTTGAAAACTATCTGAGGAGTCCTGTGAAGGTCATTCTGTCGTGCCCGTCTCCGTAGCGTAGAGGTTTCCCGGGATGAGTAGGGGGTTGATCGTCCAAAAGGTTTCGTAGGGCGCTCCGGTTAGGTCCTCGTACCTACTGATGACCGTGATCCCCTCCTGTAGCTCCATCTCCCGCAGCAGGGGCACAAGGTTCGCGTGGTAGTCCCAGACGGTGGTGATCTCCGCGCCGGCCGCAAGGAAGTTCAGCCCATCCCTGAAGTGGGGCAGTTCGCTCAAGGGTACGACCTCCGAGTCCCGCCGGTAGCTCACGGAGCTCTCTACGGGCGCGGAGAACTCGAACGTGACGTTCTTGGCGTCGCCCCTGCCGATGTTGCTGATGACGACCTCGACGAGGGTGCCGTGACGGTACTCTGCGGTGACCAAGACCTGGGGGCGTTCTTTGGAGACGCGGGCTTCGCGCATCTCGTTGAGGGTGTCGCGGTTCACCAGGACCTGACGATGGAACGCCCTCAACTGAAACCCGAACAGGACCGTGAGGCCCACAGTGCCGATGGCCGAAACCACTTGTGCGAAGCTCGCGAGGTCCACTTCCACTTTACCTCCCACGTTGTAGGTAGAAGCAAGCTTACCCCTTTGGGGGCGTTATGACTGTAAAGCAACCGCCAGCGTTTGTCGTGCTCTGCGTCGCGGACTTTGTGGCGAGGTTCGCCCCCTCCGCTCGTCGTATATCTCTGGTTAAAGCTGCCCCGTATTCTCTATTCACTGTATTGCCGACAAGAAGTCTTCTCGGAAACCTATATCCACCATCCTGAATGCTGGAGAGGTCATATCCCGTTCAGGGGCTCTTTGGCAGCTCGCGAAGCATGATATTCATCACTAGATATTGTGGTTCTGCATAAAGTTGCAGAGGAATTGAGGCTCTGCCCCGGTCCTAATGGGCCAGGATCGCCGGGACCGGAGGAGAACGCCGTAGGAGTCCCTCATACTCCTCGGTTCCCGTCCGATGTCCGCGCCGTCGGCGACGAGGCGCCCGTGGGCCCGGTCCACCTCTTCTTGCGTTTCCAGGATGAACCCGACGTGGAAGCCCTCAGGGTAGCGGACCGGCACCTCGCCCCCGAACGCCCGGACGTTGCTCAGCACCAGGGTGAAGCCTTGCCCGTCGTTCATGACGGCGACGGCGTCGCCCTTGCGGTCCAACAGCCCGAAGCCGAACGAGCGCCGGAAGAAGCCCTGCGCCCCGTCGAGGTCCTCGACCACCAGGTTCACGTGATTCAGCCGCATCGGTTCCTCCTCTGTCCGGGGATCCGACGCGCCTAAGGAGCGACGCCGCGCGTCAGAACCCGACTTCCGGGCAGGCGTCGCCTGACCGCATCGTCCGGGTCCTGGCGCGTGAGCGCCGGACAGTACCCTCGCGCGTGTCACGGGGGCCGACCGGGCTACCGAACCGGTCGCGCCTTTTCGACGCCCGCATCCTACGGCGACGGAGGCACGCGCGTCAAGCGCCGCGCCGCCGAAGGCCGGGAAGGCCGATCGTACTCACTCCGTCGCTCCGACCCCTCTGGAACAAGTGGACCGCTGTTCTGCTACTTTGGCTTCCTGCCATCCCCCGGTCCGCGCGGGCGTTGCGCTATTTTTGGCGAGGTCTGGGCATCTAGCTAACTCCTACATTCCTATCGCAGGATAGATTATGCTGACTCCTCAAGCAAGGTGGCGTATGGGAGAGAAGTGCGGCCCAGCGCTCTCCGGCTGGGCCGCGAAAGATAAGGCGTCTTTGTTCTAACCTAGCCACCGCGAAACCGGCGAAACGATCCTCTACCCGGCTCAATAGCCGCGAAAGCTCCCGGTAAGTTTCTCCGTTCGGCTCGGCTCCCGGAGCACGGCCAGCCCGAGCGCCGGCACGAGGACGCCGGCACCAGGCGAGGCGGAGCGCGTGATTCGGGCGATAGCGGCGGGGGTGGCGTTCGTTGCCCCCGCCATCATCTATCTGTTGCTGGAGGAGTTGGCGTGCCTGATGCTCCCTCGTAGCAGTCGCCTGACGGAGCGCACCTCCTCACTCTCACGGTCGGCTAAGGTAAGGTTCTGCCCGCATGTGCATGTAAAGTCCGTGCGCTCCTCTAAGGCCCAGTCCTCTTCGAGCCCGAGGAGGATCGTGTTCTCCCCGCAATTCTTGCACACGAGGACGATCCGCCCCGAGCATTCCACCGTGTGCTCTTCTTGATGACGCATGTTTCCCCCTGTCTCTCCTCATCGGCGGTGGAGGCATCCGCGAGAGTAGAATGGTCTGCGGGTGGGCCTCCGCTCCTCCGGGGCCCCCTCCATTAACCCGGAGGCAGCATTCCGGGCCCACCCCGAAGTAAATCTACACGTTGTCTCTATAGCCACAAGGTCTACCGTATTCGACCTGCACCTCACCACAAGGTGAAGAGAGACGATGGCTGTAGTCTCCCAATGTTCTTTGAGAGCGGCGAGGAGCGTCTAGAAGGGGCGGCGCGCACTCGCGTATGCGTGTAACCTTCGTTGTCATGGGAGCAGACAGCACAGAGCACCCTAGTACCGACAGGGCGGACGATAGGGCGGCAACCAAACGACCGACCGTACATGTTCGCCGGCGTCTGACCGTCTCGGAGGCCGCCGAGGAACTCGAGATCTCTGCCGAGGCTGTCCGCTCTAGGGTAAGGCGCGATACATTGCGGAGCGTGAAAGAAGGCGGCACCGTCTACGTGCTCCTGCCTACCGCCCAATCTCGACCGGTCGAAGACCAAACTACGACCGGTCGCGACCGAATAAAAGACCGAACGACGCCCGAACGTGACAGGGCGGGTGCCCCGGCGGAGCTAGTCGAATCTCTGCTAGAGCAAGTAGCGTATATGCGAGAGCAGCTAGCGGAGGAGAGAGAAGCCCGGAGGCGTGCGGACACCATCATGGCCCAGCTCTCACAGGCCAACGCGGAGCAAGCACGAACCATCCGAGCGCTAGAGGCCCCACATGAGCCGCGAAACGAGCCCCGCGCCCCGGAGACGCCCGCCGATAGTCCAGAGGGTACACCTACCCCGGTGGACCTTAGAGACGCTCAGGAGGGCGTACAGCGCCCGAGCCTGTGGCGTCGGTTCTTTGGCGCTTGATACACACGAGAATGCTTATATGGGTTGCCGATAAAAACCGTTCTCTTACTACCGCACATTCGTTACAGCCTTTTAGTAGCACCGCTCCCACCCGGTCCTATGCGGCGGGCATCTCCTGGACCTCTTGGCCGGTCCTCTCGTGATACCAATCGGCCCAAGCCCTGCGGTGGCAGAACGCGCCGGGCTCACAGAAACATAGGAGAGCAAGAGCCTTCCCGCCGTTATCGACGCTCTTCTTCTCTAGCCGGCTCTTCACCTCCTCGGGGCCGAGGCTGTCAAGGTAGCTCCGGTAAACCAGTGTGTACTCTTCTGGGGTAATCGTCTTAGTGGTCCAACGCTCTAAGAGGTTCTTGCTGGGATAGAGAGCCGCAAGTCTCTTCCAGCGGTACGGCAGGTTCTTACCCCACCTGCCTCGGTGGGCGCCTCGCGAGATCCCCACCGGGATCACATCAAGGTTTGCAAGGCCTTGATTCTTCCAATAGCTCGTGTACAGCTCCATACCTCTCCTCTCGTGGCGCCGCTCGCACCCGGTCCTATCCGGCCAGGACCTCCGGGACCGTGTGCGAGGTGCGCGGAGTATTACGCGGAGCCTTGTGTGCGTACAACAAAGCACGGCGGGCAGACCTTGCGGGGCGTAGCGGACCGGGTGTCCAGGCCACCGAATCGGGGACGTGGCCTCCAAGCTCTCCGTCTCCCACTTACGCACGGTCCAGAGGTCAAGCACGGGTTGAGCCTTCGCGACGTGTCGTGAGTTGCAACCCGGTAGGACCGTGCCCGACCGCTGCACCTTGCGCTGAAGCTCGCCCATATCGTCGGAAGACAAAGATCATGGCCTTCGATATGTACTTGGGGTTATGAACTCGCGTGCGACTGACTTTGCTTATACATTCATGAACCCAGAGAAGGGCGAAGCACTGGCAGAGATCAAGAAACATCATGTAGAGCAGTTGCCTATCCACACCATCGACTTCTCCAATCCCGAGGACGTGGCGCGGCATGACCGGATGGTGGATCTGGTGGAGCGGATGCTGTCATTGCACGAGCGGCTGGCGGGGGCGAGGATCGAGCGAGAGCGGACGGTTATAGGGCATAATACGGGATCCGCTTGTTCACTTACTGCTTCGAAGCGCCAGCGAAAGGTCATGAGCGCGAAACGCTCTGTATAGCATCAGGCGTGGCATCACCATACAGCCGGATTCCGTATAAAATAGCCGCCACCGACCGGCAGATAGATCGTCTCGTCTACGAGCTGTATGGGCTGACGGAGGAGGAGATCCGCATCGTCGAGGAGGCTGTGCGTTAGTTACTCAAACCCGAAGAACTTTCGCCACCAGGACCGGTGCTTGTCAGGCTCCGAGGGTGCTGCCCCTCCATTCGCAGCACTCTCGGAGGCCGTCTCTGAGGCTCCTGTCGTCTGCTGGGGGGCTTCTAGCTCGGGCACCCGAGCAGCGAGGGCTGCATTGGCCTGGGCCATCTGCATGATGATGGCATCCTTGCGCTCCGACTCCCGGCGCATGTGCTCCAGCTGATCCCGGAGGTCCCGCAGCGCATCGTCCTTGGCATCAAGGAGGTCGTCCAGCCGCCGTTCCGCCCCGGTCCAACCGTTAGGCTGGTCGCTGTCCCGCCCCTCGTCCACACCGTCCAGCCACACCCGCACGGAGCCGTCCTCTCCCTTGCCCGAGCGGAGCGTGCCCCTGGCGATCCTCTTTCTCACGGCGTCCGAACTGATACCAAGCTCTTCGGCAGCTTGCTTCACGTCCAGCCAGCGGCCAGCCTGACGTCCAGCCTCCATCGCACCGTTGTCGCGCCTAGTCCAGCCATTATCCATGTGGGCATCGTAGGCTACTACCAGGGAGAGCGGAACGCTGGTCTTCCAGAGACTCAGGAGGCAGGGCTAAAGTACTGGTTCATCCCCTAGATGTTGGGTCAGTCGTAGAGGTCAGTACCCAGGAGCCTTAGAGCCTGATCGAAGTAGAAGCCCTTCCTCCACTCCTGAGACGGCTCCTCTGCTGACCTCCACACCTCTAACCTGCTGGGATCTTCCAGGCACTCTCTGATGGCCGTGGAGGGGCCGTAGAAGTTCTTGGAGAGGTGATCCAGAGCAGAGGCCAACTCCTCATCCAGGTCATGGAGACGGTGCAGGATCATCTCAGCTGTATCTGTTAGCAAACTACCTCCTTTTGGGTACCCGCACTTTACAGAGGGTGGTCACTGGCTTGTCAAAAAGCTCACTTCTCGTGAGTACGCGTAGTGTGCAGCGAGTTGGCACCCGTGGTAGTGCAAGAGTAGTGTCAGGGTGTAGGATATACCCCTACTTTCTCAACGGTGAACTGTAGCTTCACCCTCCTCCTTCTCGGGGTGATGATGGTGTACAGGAATGTAGCCTCATCCGCGGTGAGGTTGCTCGCTGAGGGTGGGGAGGAGTTCTTCGGTAAGAGCCACGGCCTCCCCCATACGTCTCGGGTGATCGACACCGAATTGATCTTCTATCAGGCTACCTCCTCCTCGCCGGGCGGTTCATCCTCACACCACGAGCAAGCACAATCGGGATCGTGCCGTACGACGCCATCCACCACCTCAGGCCAAGCAACAGGCGAAAGCTCAGAGATCATACCGTCCGCCCAGGCCCGCTCATCATTCCAGGCATTCAGGAACGCCGTAATCTCTTCCTCGGCGTTTTCTTTAGCCTTGAGGCGCTCGCGGAATGCCTTCTGCTCGTCCTCGTGACGCACGGCGTCCATTCGATCCCGCTCGATCTCACTAGCCACCTTCACCTCCTCGTTAATCCAGGAGACCATGCGATCTCCGTCCCGGCTCTTGCGCCTGCGCCTAGAGGTAGTGGCATACGGGGTCGATTTGACCTCCTTGGCCTTCTCCTCGTAGGCTCCAGAGAGGGTGTAGAGTCCGTTCTCCTCTACCAGAAGCCCCATCTCGACCAGACGGTCCACGTGGCGAGCCTTCAGGTCACGCCCGCGCGAGTAGCCAACGCGCTCGGCCAGCTCCTCAGCGGTCTGTGCACCCCACCTCTCCACCGCCACGAGTACCCCGCCGGCAGCGTTTCCGACCAGCCCTCCCCAGCGGAAACAAGGTGTTCTCTGGGGAGCGCGACAAACCTTTACACCTAGACATGCTTCTCTAGTAGGGAGAGATGTTGAGGTGTAAGACTGTGTCGCGGGTTCGAGAATGAGCCAGGTCTTCGCCTCCTCCCTTTTGCGCTTGATACCGCTGGGGCGTATCAGCCCCTTGGCCGAGAGACGCTTCATGTTCGTTGCGAACGTCGTGCAGCTGACTGCCGCGGGGATCGCTCCCTGCCGAGCAGAGATAGATACTGCGACGGCCCTCCTGACCTCGCCGTCTATGATGGCCTCGATGACCGTCCCGAAGCGCCCGGCGAACTCCAGGGCTACTCTAAAGCAGTCTCTTTCCTTACTGCTCCCTCCATTTGGCAGCTTCTCTTCGTAGAATTGCTCCCACAGCTTCTCCAAGATCTCCTCGACCTCTGGGGAGACCCCCCTACTGCGTACTGGGTATCGACATGTGCTGCGGGCGGTGCTGATCACCTCGTTGTTTGGGAGGGGCGGTTTGCAGTAAGCTTCGTTGAAGGCGAGTGCTCTGGCCTCTACCTCCTCTTCGCTAAGCTCCTGATGCCACCGGTCGCACTTCCAGAAGATTGTGTTGTTCCGGCTGCCTTCGTAGACTGGCTCACCTTCCGGTACCTCGACGCGAGGTCTGACTTTTTTCTCTCCGTCACGACATCGTGAAAGGGTACGGTTCCTGGCCCACTCGACTAGCTCGGAAGGTGCTTCTACGGACGGTAGCTGGTTTGCGAAGCTGTACCCTGCGCTCGGTGGCAGTATTGCAAGGCTGCCCTCTCCGCGGGTGTCTAGCCCTTCGTAACCGTCCTGGATGATCTTTCCGACCGAGCTGCGGATCTCCGGCCCTTGTTCCGGCAAAAGCCAGTGCAGGTGCATCCCTCCGCTGGTCGTCCGGACCTCTGTGGTTCGTCCTCTTAGCGGGACTCCCAGCTTTTCCTCTAGGCGCTTCAGGTCCTCAGAGTTGTCGATGTCAAGCACCCATCGCATACTTTGCTTCCCGGTTGGGAGGAGGATGCCTGCTTCTGTCCACCTGTTGCACTCCATGTGGATCTGGCGCGGGTCGGTGGTCGCCTTTTCTTGCCAGCCTGTAAGTTTTGGCTTCTTCCTTACTACATCGGCCGGCGAGGTTGGTATACCTCTCCTAGCGTACCCGAGGCGGTACTTCAGAACCTTCGACCGTTGGTTTAGGTGCTGCTCTGGGGTAGACTGTACCTGCGCGGGGTTTTGACCATCCTCGTCAGGTGGTAGAATCTGTAATGACATTGTAATTCCTTGCTAGGGGTAGTTGGGTGCAATGTCTTCTTCTGAGCGGGGCGCCTCACTACAAAGCGCCCCTCTTCTTTGCTCTAGCTTGCAGTGTTCACCTCCTCTTCATAGTTGTCCGCTCTCCTGAGCTCTTTAAGCGTGGTTTCCAACGCGGCGGCCAGACGCCTCCTCGTCTTCGGCTCGGCCCCGCGCTGAAGGGTTTCTAGCCGCCAAACGGTGTCTGGTGACAGTTTTGCCTTAGTCGCCAGTTCTCGGATACTAAGTTCGCGTTCATAACGAGCTCTTCGCAGTCCAGGCAGCAGATAGGAGCCCGGCTTCTTGCTCATTCTCCAGCCTTTAGGCGGTGCTCTCATTTCCAACTCCTTGCGCTACTCCAATTACGTACGTGAGTGTACTGTACTTGTAAATATTTTGCAAATCTTTCCAGAAATCCGCATATATATGGACTTTATACTCTATATTCTGTAATTGCTGTGTGTTACTATGTAACAAGTATAGAGATGGCCCTGGCGGAAGGTAGAAGCTCCCCCAGGGCCCGGACCACAGATTGGAGGATCTGTGATCGAGCAAAGTGTAGAGCGCGCGGTGGCTTCGCGCACCCTGGAGGGGGATCAAGCATCCCCTACCTGCAAGCGAGGCACCTGCTCGGGCTGTGGGTCAACCACTAAGGCCCTCATCGCGCCACGTAGGGGGGTAGGCCACGGTTACACCGGGCCGATGCATTGCCTGTCCTGCTCCCCGCGGTTCAGTGGAGGTGGGGTAGACGAACTCCTTGAGAGGATGGGTGGCTGATGGCCGCTCACGAAGACGAACACGATCTCCTCATGGCTTATGTGGATGAGCCCTTCTGCGAGACGATAGCCCGAACCCTCGGGGTGAAGGCCAGCACCGCGAAGACGGCGTTCATCAACGAGCCAACGCATCGAGCCCTCAGCCTGGTTAGCTGGGCGATGGACAGGAGCGAGAACCCCGACGAGCGCGGACGTATGATCCTGGCCTGGGCACGCAAGAGGGGATGCGGAGGGTTCCGTCCGGCCCCCGATGAGTACATCAGCCTCGCCGGTAGTGAGGTCAACCGGGTGGTGGAGGATGTTCCGAGCCATCGCGAGAACTTCGCCCTGGCCCGGCTCCTAGCTCAGTACTGGCATGAGAACCCCAAGCGCCTAGCCCGTGTACTCGATGAGCTTGAGATCTGGCTCAACGTCCGCGAGGGCGAATGAGGGGGCACGATGCATGGCTCCACGCTCCAGGTCCCAGGCACTATCGGGAGGTGCGCTGCGCGAGGTGCGGCAACGAGTGGGAGGTCGAGGGACACACCGAGTACGGAACATGGGGGCCGGAGGATGACGACGACCTGACCTGCGAGGAGTGTGGGGGTGAGGCCGAGTGAAGACGCTGTTCAGCCTAGGGGCCGTGGTGGCGACTCCTGGGGCCATAGACGCGTTCAGGGAGTCCGGGGAGGCCATAGACGGTTCTCCCTTGCTCATGTTCCCGTACCTGAAGAGACACGCTTCTGGCGACTGGGGCGTGGTTGACGGCCACGACCGCCGGGCTAATGAGCAGGCCCTTAGGACCGGGGCGCGGCTGCTCTCGGCGTACACGCTGCCCGGTGTCCGTAAGGTGTGGATCATCACTGAGGTGGACAGATCGAGCACCACGATCCTCTTGCCCGAGGAGTACTAGCGTGGGGTGTGAGGGCTGCGGGTTCGAGGCCCCGGCTCTCAAGACATGCCGGCAGAGGACTGAGGAAAGGAGATTCGTCCTGTGTGACCCCTGCTATGTTCCCTTGGCAGGTTCCTTATGGATCGTGGCCGGTTTAGCCTCAGTACATGGTAAGTGCAGAGCATGCTCGGGTTGGTTTTCCCTACGAGAGCTTGAGGATCCCAGGCCGGGGGGGAAGTGGGACGCCCCTTCTGGAATCTGCTTGGGGTGTAAAAATGGCTAGGCGTGAGAGAATACACACAAGCAAGTCTACGTAGGGGCCGTCATGGAACAGCAGCAGGCACAGAACATCAATCAGGCCAGTGAGGAGCTAACCGATTCGGCTAGACAGGCCTTCCAGATGCTCGCCGACAGGACGGTCTCCTTGCAGGAGAGCAACCTCAGGCTAACTCAGGATTTTTTTCAGAACTGGATTCAGCAGCTTCAGAGGCAGACCGAGGGTAATCGCCAGGCGGCGCAGAAAGTTCAGGAGCAGAGCGAGCGTCATCAGCAGGCCCTCCAGGCACTTACCCAGGAGTCTCCTGACGCCTACTCAGAGTTCCTCAACTCGGCTCTCTCGTTTTACCAGGAGATCCAGATTTCGTGGCGTCTGTTCGCTCGGAAGGGCATCGGCCTCTTCTTGTGAGGGCTCCTCTTCTTAACCGCTTCTTAAGAAGGTCTGGCAAGCTGCTCGAGGATGAAGATCACTATTAACAGATGTATTAGATTTATTGCCCCTGCGCTAGGGGTGCTCTTCACTACGGCACTGGTTTCCCACAGTGCCCACGCCGACCAAGGTCCTGGCTCTACTACGCTCGATGAAGCTCGTAATAAAATCGATCACGTTGTCATCATCATGCAGGAGAATCGCTCCTTTGACAGCTACTTCGGCACGTACCCTGGAGCGGACGGTATACCCATGCAGGAGGACGGCACGCCAACGGTCTGCGCGTCCGAACCCCAGACCGACGAATGCGTAACGCCCTTTCACGATACTAACGACAAGAACGCCGGCGGGCCACACGGGGCCAAGAATGCCACGAGTGATATAGACGGCGGCAAGATGGACGGCTTCGTCCAGCAGGCACGCGAGGGCCGCAATAAGATCTGCCAGGACCCTAACGACCCCAGATGCGGCGGCTCCGGGCAGCACGAGGATTCTATGGGCTACCACGACAAGCGCGAGATCCCCAACTACTGGACATATGCGCAAAACTACGTGTTACAGGATCACATGTTCGAGCCCAACGCTTCCTGGAGTCTACCGGAGCATCTGTTCATGGTATCGGAGTGGTCGGCCAAGTGCAGCAAGGTCGGCGACCCGATGAGCTGCCAAAACGAGTTGCAAAATCCGGACAAGATACAGAAAGGCAAGACTACGACCGCATCCGGAAGCTCACAACCGGATTATCCCTGGACCGACCTTACCTACCTGCTCCACAACAACAACGTAAGCTGGGCCTACTACCTGGAACAGGGTACCCAGCCGGACTGTGACGATGATGAGATGACTTGCCCGCCCAAACCTCAGAACGCGAAGGTGCCGCAGATCTGGAACCCGCTGCCCTACTTCGATACGGTCAAGGATGACGGCCAGCTTGATAACGTCCAGGACTATTCGAACTTCTACGAGGACGCAAAGAACGGCACCCTCCCTGAGGTCTCCTGGGTTGTGCCAAACGGCAAGGATAGTGAGCACCCCCCGGGGCTCGTAAGCGATGGTCAAGCTTACGTCACCAGCCTCATCAACTCCATCATGCAGGGACCTAACTGGGATAGCACGGCGATCTTTTTAACCTGGGACGATTGGGGAGGGTTCTACGATCACGTCCAGCCTCCTGCGGTGGACGAGAACGGCTACGGGCTTAGGGTACCAGGCCTGGTGATCAGCCCTTATGCCAGGCAGGGCTCCATCGATCATCAGACCTTGAGCTTTGACGCCTATGTGAAGCTCATAGAGGACCTCTTCTTGGGCGGGCAACGCCTCGATCCTGAAACCGATGGGCGTCCTGACCCTAGGCCCGACGTGCGGGAGAACGCTCCTCAGCTGGGCGATCTGCTAGAGGACTTTGACTTCTCCCAGCCACCACGCGCTCCAGTAATGCTATCACCTTACCCTCCTACGGACCTCTCCCCTGCTCCTGGGGGAACATCTTTAAATAACCTACCCTCCTCTGAAGGGCCATCGACTAATCCTGCCTACTTGATACAGTCCGGAGACACCCTCAGTGAGATAGCAGAGCGCTTTGACACTTCGGTGGAAGCCATAGCGCAAGTCAACGGCATTGAGAACCCGAACCTCATCTTCGCAAATCAGGTGCTGTACATACCCATACCCGCTAGCTTCTTGGGTCCGGGCTAACAGCAACTGCGACCCGTTATTCACCGAGAAGCCGATAAGAGGTCTTCTCGGAAACTGCTAGGGGCGCCAGTTGCCTCTATTCACCGAGTCGCCGAGAAAAAGCCTTAGCGGCAATCTAGTGAATGAGTTTCCTCGAGAACATCCTAAAGGACTTCCGATTCGCTGAGTTAGCTGATATTTTCACCCTAGTGCATGATCAGGAGAACTTCTGGGTAATGGACAGAGGAACTTTGGAGCACCGCCCAAGACCTCGTCGATTTGCTCGGTCAACTCTTTGTGAGCGGCACTACAACTCATCACCCACAACCTACTCTGAGGATGCACTAGGTGTACGTGAGGTATGCCGGAAGAGGCGGTAGAAGCGAACCTCGAGCGGATGGGGGCATGATGGGACGGACGGAGGAAGCGGGCGCGGACAGGGCGAAGCCGACGGCGGGTCAGTACGCGCGGCTGGTCGGGTACACCGGCCACCAAAATGATCTGCAGGTGCGCCAGACCACGGACGAGAGTCAGGTTTGGTCTTACGACTGGGACTATGGCGTGGGGCTCGGGCTCGGCCGGGTCGGGTACTGGGCCGGCACCGTCCGCAATCACGAGTTCGTAGGAGCGGACAGGGCGGACGCGGAAGCGTACGCCACGGAGAGCATAGGGACGCCGATCAACTGGCTGTAAGCGGAAGAAAGGGAAGGGAGCGAAACGACTGAAGAGCAAGCAACGGATGTGGGGCAAGTAGAGGTCGAGGTAGGCGGCTACGCCCCCGACGGTACGTTCTTGGGCGAGCAGCGGCCCCTATGAGAGGAGAGAGCGCTTTTGTTTACCGAAGAGATCGCATACCATGAGGCCGCGCACATGGTCGTAGCGTGGGAGCTTGGCTTGTCCGTGGCTGGTGCCACGATAGTTCCAGACCCTGAAGGTTACTACCAGGCGCGCGTACTCGTCCCCGTGGAGGACCGGGTGCGCTATGCGGAGTGGGTAGACGAGCACGGATACTTGTATTCACACCTCGTCGTCCGCTTCGCGGGCCCGGCGGCCAGCGATAAGTTTACGGGCGTGCCTACGCCCCCCGAAGCTGTTGACCTCTCGTTGGGCTCTCCTGGTAGCGACCACTGGTCCGCAGCTGACTTCATCCTCAGTTTGGCCGGAGAGGCCCTAGGCGAACAAGAAGAGGTCGGCAGCCGGGCAGAGCGGCACGCGACGAACCTAGTACGGGCACGCCACTCTCAAATAGAGGCCGTGGCTCATGCTCTCATGGAGTGCGAAACCCTCGACGGGGCGGAGTGCCGCCAGGTCTTGGAAGGCGCGTTTCATGACTCGAGGTAGCTGATAGCACACCGGCCGGGCCTATCGGGGGCCCGGCCTCTGAAGAGAGGAGAGAGTATGCAATACGACAAGTTTAAGGAAGAAGAGGATCACGAGGAGTGGACAA
>JAABUZ0100006867.1_pt1 | contig 14009 bp, 14 predicted proteins | sample 5562091 | NCBI WGS metagenome assembly JAABUZ01 (sample SAMN12813069, study PRJNA571459) | rock metagenome | isolation source: Antarctica rocks | place: Antarctica: Victoria Land, Linnaeus Terrace sud | collected 2015-12-21 | reverse complement strand
TCGCCACGCTGGCACTCAACTTCAACGTGATCCTGCCCCTCGTGGCCCGGGACAGCTTTCACGGCGACGCCACCACGTTCGGGCTGCTCTTTTCAACGCTCGGCCTGGGCTCGCTGGCGGGCGCCCTTTTCACCGCGTCCCGCCGCACGCTTGGCTGGCCTGTGCTCCTCGGCGCCCTGCTGGGCTTCGGCCTCTGCCTGCTGAGCGCGGCGCTCGCGCCTAGCCTGCTCTGGGAACTCATCGTCCTGCTGCCTCTGGGCGTCGCCTCGCTGGCCTTCCAGGCGACTGTCAATTCAATGCTTCAGCTCAACGTCGAGGCTGCTTTCCGCGGCCGTGTGATGGCGCTCTACGGCGTTGTGTTTGTCGGCGGCAGTCCTTTCGGATCTCTGCTGGTCGGCTGGGTCGCGGAGCACTACGGGCCTCGCTCGGGCTTCGTGCTGGGCGGCATCAGCGTCCTGCTGACGTTTGTCGCCGCCAGCCACCGGTGGCGCCGGCAGCGCCAGGTTCAGGCCTCGACGGATGGCCCCGAGAGATGGCGCCGCGAGCTGCCCGACCGGGCCGCCTCCTGAGGGGCGAACATTTCACCACGCGCCGGTCAGCGCTTCAGCGTCGCCAGCAGCCTCCGACCTCTGCTGCGCATCGCAGGGCTGCCCTCTCGCGTCAGCCTCTCCAGCAGGCTCCACGATCGTCGGACGCAGCTCTTGGTCACGCCTGGCTTGAGTCCTGACGCAGGTCAGGCCGGTCCACTGCTGATGGTCCTCGCGGCTTCTCCGGCGCCCTGCGTCTGGAGCTCTTCCGGTGGGTGAGGCGCGCAGCCTGCTCCGGGCTGCGCTCAATCCACAAACAACAGGGAGGACTCGATCCGAGGAAACCACGAATGCCTAAGTACGCCGTCATCATCCCCGCCGACCTCGCACACCCCGTCCGCCTCGAACTGTGCCCCGCGGTTCCGACCTTGATCAGCCGCGCTGGATGCAGCGTCTGGTCGACGGCATGATCGAAGCCCTCCCCTGCCGACGGCTCCCCGCCGACGGCCTCTTGGACGCGCCCGTACTCATGCTCGGCAACGAGGAGGCCAAGCTGCTGAATCTGGCCCCCCAACCCGCGCGCTACGGCGCTGTTCGCCGGCGGTCAGGACCTGATCGCTGGCGATGTCTTCCTCTGCCTGAAGCGCGGCGACGAGATGGTCGGCCTGCCTCCCCACCAGGCCCGCAGCGCGCTCGACTACGTGACCATTCTCGGCGAGCTCCACGCCCAGGTGGCCTGGTGAGCACCTGGAGGGGGGAAGAAGAGCAATGAGAATCGGGTGCACTATCGCTTTCGCCGGGTGACTGGACAAATCTCATGACCGGCCCCACGCATGCCCTGACCGCCGCCGCCGCCGCGGTGCCGGCCGCTGATCTGACCCATACGCCCCTCCTGCTTATCGGTCCCGTTGCTGCGGCCGGTGCTTTGTTGCCGCGGCTACCTTGCACCACTGCTGAACCCTGGCGCTCATCGCTCCCTCCATTGGCGAGTGCCTGAGGCACGGGAGGCCCGTAAGCCCGTGATGCCCTCAGAGCTGGGAGAGTAGTGCCCAAACTTTCCGGGCGACCTCGGGCCACTTGTAGACGCGCGCCCGTTCGCGGCCGGCGAGGCTCAGGCGCTGGCGCCCAGCACTCGCTGCAGGTCGTCAGCCATTGCCTCGGGGTCCTCGGCATCGACTACCACGGCCGCGCCACCGGCCACTTCCGGCAGTGAGCCGGCTCGCCCCACGACCGCCGGCAGGCCGACCTGCATGGCCTCCAGCAGAGGGAGGCCGAAGCCCTCGTACAGGCTCGGGTACGCCAGCGCCGCCGCCGCCCGGTAGAGCGCTTGTAGGGTCGCGTCGTCCGTGTGGCCGAGCAGCCTGACCCCCGGTTCAGCGGCAAGCTGAGAGACCTGTACGGTTCCGGACAGGACGCCGTAGCCACACTACTCCCCCTTGAGGGCGGAGGCAATGTTGTCCCTTCTGGCATGAAAGAGTGGCCACACGCAGGCTAGCACGGCAGCGAGCAGTGTTGCCGCGGCTGATCCCGCAACGCCGAGCATGGTGGCTAGCGCTCCTGCGCCTAACACCGTCCCCACCATCACGCAGAGGAACGCAGAAAGGATTTCCGCAACGACCCCCATGGCCAGCGCCTGTGCTGTGATCAGCTGAGCGATAGCAATTCGACTCCATCCACCAGCTCGCAGAACGGCAAAGTGCGGCCGGCGTTCTAGGTAGCCGAGTGCGGTTATCTGGCTGGTCGCAAGCGCGCCGACCACCAGGGTCATGGCGGCGAGCGCGATGTGAAACGGATGGACCGTCGTCGAGAGCGTCTGCCCCAGGACTGAGGCATCAAGCTGGCCTCGGAACGCAGTCTCTAAAAGCACGAGAATGCCGAAGAGCGAAGCCCCCAGCGCGATGGCGCCAACACCTAGGACGGCCTCCGATCGCCATTGTGTTCGCAGATCACGCACGCCTAGACCAGCAAGCGTGCGCGGAAAGTGAGATCGTTTGCCATGGGGATTGCGGCTCAAGTGACTGACAACGGTGCCCCGTGCCGCCGAGATCGCCGGAATGACTGCCGCCACTCCGGCTACAAGCACCGCCACCGGCAGTGCGGCGACGAGCTGCCAACTGGCTACCAAGTGCAACGCAAATACGACCGCGAATCCCAAGGCGACGGCGATCAAACCCACGACTACCGCAAGGAGCAACATCTCGGCCTCGACCAGCCACGCGATATTGGTCGCACTCCAGCCTACAGCGCGAAGTACGCCGAATTCGCGACGCCGACGCTGAACGGCTGCATAGGACGTCTGGCCGACTAGTAGGACACCCGCAACCAACACGAGCGCGAACATCGCAAGATTTTGCTGGCTCACCGCTGTCAGGAAAGTGAACGCGACGCCTTTGACAGCCCATGGTTCCTGGACCGCGCCGGCCGGCCGGCCGAACTTCCCAGCCGCAAGGTCAACTGAGATCGAGCGGGGAGACGACCCACGGACGATGTCCACCTGGAGGCCCGTGGCTTGGTGAATGGCGGCTGCAACGCGGCTAATTCGAGCTTGACTGACCGGTCCGGGCGCGTCGACCCCATGCACCTTGACCCGAACGGCAGAGATGTACTTGTCACCGAGCGCCGGGTCGTACTGGTGAGGATCGGCAAAGTACCGTGCCGCGCTAAGCGTCGTGATCATCGTTGGGGCGGGAGTGAGGTAACCGGCTGCCGACCGCGTCGGACCCAATTGCTTTCCTTCGAAGTTCACCTGCGGCACGCTATAACCGGTGACCACTGAAGCGGATGGATCTCGACGCGCGAGGCAGTCAGGGTCGAACATGCCCTGCGGCTGCCACGTCGGACGAGCGAAGCCTCCCCCAACCTGGGTATTCCAATGCGAGTCGGTGAGAGAGCGAAAAGACGTGTCGCTCGCCTCGGGAGGCATTCTCTGGATGAGAGGAGTTGCCGCGTAGTACGAGTCCCCGTACACGGCAGTCATCGGACTGACCGGCACTGCTCGCAGCCGGCCGCCCAACTGCTTGTACGACACGTCTCCGGGTCTGAGGATCGGTGACGCGGGCGCCTGGAATGCCTGTGGGTTGGTGATGGAAGCCTTGTAGGCATCCTGCGCCGTCAGATCCCGCTTGGTCGCAGGCTTCCATCCTGAGGCCTGCATCGGCGCCTTGGCAGCGCTGGCCGCGGTCTGGCCGACGAGCTGCGTGACCCCGATTTGGAACGTCTCGTCAACGAATGTGCGTGTACTCAGGAGCACCGGTAGGTTCGCCTGACCCTTCGTGATCGCAAGGGGCGCGGGATTGAGATAGTTACCCGAGACGACACACTGGTTCAATCCGTCGAGGGACGCCTCGGCCAGGGGATCGACCCCCGCGATGAGCATGGGCTGCGAGACGACCACGTTGTAGTCGCCAGACGTGAAGGGCTGGAGTGGGCCCAGTTCCGGGTAGCAGCCAGAGCAGTCGGCCTGCGGTGCCCAGCAGTACGGCAGCTCCGGCTCGGAGGTGTTCCAGCAGTCGATGGATCCAACCGGGGTGTCCAGGGTTCGGCGAGGCATCTGGCCCGGGGCCCTCCGCTCGTGCAGTACGCCGCTACTCGACATGGCGACATAGAGGTTGTAGGGATAGCGGATATGTGATGTGCTGGCGTCCGCGGTCGCCGTAATTTCCAGTCGAAACAACTGAATTGGCTGCTTCGGGTCCAGAGCCGCAGCCAGGCCAGCCGGGACGATGCTCGGCCAGTTGTAGATGCCGACGATGGCGATCGGCGCGGCCACTTCCACCCCAACGAGGTTGCGAATTCCATTCAGCTGGTCTTCGGTGATACCGCCAGCGACGCTCGACAGGTAGTTGGGCCGCACGAGCCCGTCCTGCTTCTCCAGTGGCGTCGGCGACCCCGTAGGCCGCACGAGTAGGTCGTAAGGGGCCGGCCAAGACTGCTCGACCTCCCCCCTCAGGACTGCCTGGGTCGTCTGGGAGGTGGAGCCGAGTACCACGAACCCCAGCGTGGCGGTGAGCAGTCCAATACCAGCCAGGAGCGACGCTGTTCGGCGCGCTTGAAGTTGGCGGAAAGCGACCCAGATCATCAGAGTTTGAGCAGCTTTGCGTCGATCCGTGGCTGATCGTCGTCGATAGGCTCATCACGTTCGATGGCTCCACCTCGAAGGCCGACGATCCGAGTCGCTATCGCCGCGACAGCTGGGTCATGGGTGGCAATGACCGTTGTCAGCTCTCGACTCTCACGTATGGATGAGAGGAGCGAAAGGATCTCCTCGGTTGTACTCGCGTCAAGGTTGCCGGTCGGTTCGTCCGCCAGCAGGAGCCGTGGATTACCGATGAGAGCTCGAGCGATTCCAACGCGCTGACGCTCGCCACCCGACAACCGAGCTGGCGGGTGGTCCATCCGATGCGACAACCCGACGGACGCTAGCAGCAGCCGCGCAGACTTCTCTAGTCGCGACCGGTTATCGAATGGAATCCGTGCAACCATGACGTTCTCAAGCGCCGTTAGGCCGGGTAGGAGATGCGGTTCTTGGAACACCAGCCCAATGTTCGATGCCCTGAACTTGGTTAACTGAGATTCCGACAAGCGGCCAAGATCTGAGCCATAGACTTCGAGCCGACCTTGGGTGGGCCGGTCGAGCCCGCCAATGAGGTGGAGCAAAGTGCTCTTCCCTGAGCCCGATGGGCCAATCGCTGCCACGCATTCACCGCTCTCTACCACCAGCGTCACGTCACGCACTGCTGCGACTTGCGCCGTACCGCTAGTGAAGGCTCGAGAGATTCGCTCGAGAATGATCGCCGGTTCGCCCAAGTCGGTCGCTTTCCTCCCGCTCGCTGATCCGGAACATTCTGGACCCGGATTTGCCGTAAACCGTCTAATCGTACACTACCGCGGCTGCGGCACCGCTGATATGGCCGCTACCATGCCCCCGCGATGCTAGATCGCACCTCGTGGTGACGAGTTCACAGACAATCAATATCCTCGCCTTCGCGCCTGATGGGTCGGGAGGAGCGAATCGCCCCTCCCGCATACATGTCCGTCCTCCACGCATCTACCCACAACAGCTCGTGCAGTAGCAACAGCAGATGTAGCCACAAACCGGGTCGATGCAGCAGCAGCCTTCGCAATAACAGCTACCACAAGCTGGAAGGCAGTCCTGAGTCTCTACTCGCTTCGTTGACCCAGGCTCCAAGACGCCCACCGCCTCGCCCACGGTAACTCCAACCGCCCGCAGCCATGCGGGAATCGGAGTGTCCCGCATCGAACTCCGCTCTGCCTGAGCCGCCTTTTCGATTACAACCATAGTTCCTTATCACCTCCTTCATGGCTAGGAATCCGCCGACGTGCGCTTAGGGATCACCGGCTCGCTACAGGATGCCGATGAGTAACCAGTCAGTCCTACCTCGAATGTCTGAAGTTGAGCCATTTCAAGCACATGAGCACCGGCAGCGATTAAGTCTGGCTCCACGGCCAGCGCGTGCGGGAGTATCCGCGGGCCTAGGCCGTCCCAATCTCCTGCAAGGGCGACGATCTCCTCCGCAATTGCAGCCTTGTGCACGAACCGGACTGCAGTCTTGATATCGCCGAGTACCAGAACGAGCAGTGGCAGCTTAGTCCATTGTTGTTTGTAATGGCCGATCTCGAGTCCTAGCCGCCAGCACTCTTCCTTATCTGGATCTAGCATCAAGGCAACGCCCCGGCCGGTGGGAAAGTAATCCTGCCAACCGACTCGGCGGCGATCCCGCGCGCTGATAGCCTCCAGTTCTGGAAGAGGCATCCCGCCCTCTGGACGGAACACCCTCGGACCCCTCAGCGCGTTGAGGGATTTCTTTAGCTGCCCCACCGCGCGCTTCTGGTCAACTACCGCCGTACCGACTAGAAGGATGAGAGCTAAGAGCATAAGATCAGCGGCACCAGACCAATTGAGTTGAATCAGGCCACTCATCGGAAACCAGCTGGTCGCCCAGTCCTACGCCAAGACGCTAACCAAAAGCTGGCGCTTGTCACGACCGCTACTGTAAAAAGGAGCCCGAATCCATTGCCTGGGTTGGGAGATCCGGTCAGTAACAGGATCAACGATAGCGCTGCCAGTATCGCGCTCCTGACAGCGCTCACAGTTCCCAGATTCAGTTCACCTGCACCGAAGCAGCCACAAGAGACAACGCGGCCCACCCTCTCCGCCAGCAGACTCACGGCCGCGAACACCGCAAACAACAGGGCGCATAATGCGCCAGCCAGTTGGGACGGGATACCCAATGCCAAGGTGCAAGCCAACAGGAACTCCGTTCCGATAACCATCGCTGCCAGTCCCGCGTTGATCGAACTCGGGAAACCCAAGTCGGTCAATGTTGCGCGGAACGAGCGGAAGTCGTTTGTCTTACCGACAGCCGCCGTCAAGAGCACCGCTACGAGAATCCCACGGACGATTGGGTCGAGAAGCATCAGTGCATGGGACGCTACGAGCGCCACGGGCTCCAACAGTCCGAGCCTTCCACCGTCGAGTCATACGGGCTTGTTTGCTGGGTGACTGCTGGATGGAAGCAACTCGGTCCAGCTGACTCCATGGGATCGCACAGGTCGTCCGAACCCACCGCTGCCGTTGCTACGCCGATCTGACGCATCGCACTCAGCCTCTCTGCGGAACCCTCTTCAGAACGCGGATACAGTTCGATATTGGACCTCATACTGAGGTCCGTCAAGTGCCACCCGGGGGCCGGTGCCGAAGCTCCGCCAAGCTGTTGCGCGGCTCGAGACGACAGCGATCTCGGATCTCACCGGCGTCTGGACTTGGATTAGCCCTCCCGCGAGCGGAAGCAAGAGGAGTCGCGGAATCTCGTAGGCAGTGCGGATGAGTGCCAGGACCCTTCCCCGGTATTGATTCGGCGCCAGCTGTTGGATGACGGAGACGCCGGCAACAGAGAGCACGCCGTTGCAAGCGCTGCGGATCGCTACCCAGAGCACTCCGAAGGCAAGCGACGGGGCCAGACCGAGGAGCAAAGTCCCGGCTCCCATGGCGATGTATCCCAGCGCCATGACTGTTACTCTTGGGAACCGCTGAGCGAGACGTCCACCCAGAGCAGCGCCCACGGCCAGTCCGACGGTTGTGGTGGCCTGTAACGCCCCGTATCCGCTGGCGCCGGCATGGATGGCTTGGTTCGATAGGACCACCAGCGTCACGACGCTAGGCGCGAACCCCACCGTAGCCAGCATCCCCACGGCGGCATAGAGAAGATCGGCCGGTTTTCGCGGCTGTAACGGACTCCCTCGATCAGATCTGGGAGGTAGCCTGCTCTTCCCCCAGCCGTTCTCTGGACCGCAAGCCCGAGGATCCGCCGGTACTTCTGCTCGTCAAGCGCCTGGGAGAGGGCAGGGTCCATGGGAGCAGTCAGGACCTCCATGCCCATCTCACTGACCAGAGTTGTGTAGCTGTGGATGGTCTGGATCCCGATCTCGATGTCGCGCTCGGGACCGCCCATTCCTCTGAGGTAGTCCAGGAGATCGGCGGCCATCCGTGATCTGAACATGCTGAGTCAGGCCGCGTGAAAGCGGGTCGCCGCCGCGTCCAACCGCACGATGTCCTCTGTCTCCAGCCGGAGATCGCCTGCCGCCGCGTTCTCTTCCAGCTGCGCCACCGAGCTGGCACCCGGGATGGCGACCACCTGGGGCTGGTTCACGAGCCAGGCGAGCGCCACCTGCGAGGGCGTGGCGGCGTGCCGCTGCCCGACGGCCTCGAGCTCGGCGCCGAGAGCGGCCAGCCGCTCGGGTCGGCGGAAGAGCGGATTGAGCCGGCGGATGCGGCCGCTGGGCAGCCGCCCCGGTCCGTAGCGGCCAGAGAGTGCGCCTTGTGAGAGCGGGCTATAGGCGATGAGGACGCGGCCCTCGCGCTGTGCGAACGGCACCAGGTCGGCTCGCGGCTGCTGCTGGAGCAGGCTGTAGGACACCTGGTTGGAGAGGACGGGCGAGCCCAGCGCCCGATCCGCGCGCTGCCACGCCTCCAGCGAGTAGTTGCTCACCCCCGCCTGCCGGATGAGGCCCCGCTCCCGTAGGCGGCGCAGGCCGCCCAGCTGAGTCGAGGCTGGAACCAGGGGGTTGGGGAAGTGCAGCTGGTAGAGGTCGAGCTGCTCGACCAGGAGGCGGCGGGCGCTACCTCGGGCCCGGCGGCCGATGACGAATGGGAACGGCAGAACGGGAAAGGCCTTCGTGGCCAGGAAGGCGTGCTCCCGCCGTCCCGCGATGGCCCTGCCGATGATGCGCTCGGAGCGCCCGAAGCCGTAGAGCTCGGCCGTGTCGATCAGGTTGATCCCAAGATCGAGGGCCCGGTTGACTATCTGGCCGGCAGTGCGCTCGGCATAGTCGCCGCCGTAACCCCATTCCCCCGAACCGAACTGCCAGGTCCCCAGCCCGATCACGGAGATCCGCTCTCCACCTGCCTCTACATATCGCATGTTCTCACCTTCGGTTCTGTGATACGTAAGTGGGGGTCGAATGGGGCGATCCAGGTACTGCTCTGCCTGCCCCTGCGCCGGTCCAGTGAAGAGCTCGGGCAGAGGTTCGCCGGGCGAGCTGCTCTCCCGCTGGCCGCGCGCCGGCTGAGCGGCAACCAGGGATAATGGCAGGCCACATGCGGATCTTTTCGGGCATCCAGCCCACCGGCGCCAAGCACTTCGGCAACTACTCGGGTGGGTTCCGCCAGTACGCGGCCACCCAGGAGCAGGGCGAAGCCTTCTTCTGCATCGTGGACCTGCATTCGGTCACCGTCAACTACCAGCCGCAGCAGTTGCGTGACAGTTCGCTCGATCTCGCCGCCATGCTCTTCGCCACCGGTCTCGATCCCGACCGCTCGACCATCTTCGTCCAGAGCCACAATGCCGCCCATGCCGAGGCGGCCTGGCTGCTCTCGGCCGTGACCAGCTTTGGCGAGTTGCGGCGCATGGCCGCGTTCAAGGAGAAGGCCGAGCAACAGAGCTTCGTCAGCGCCGGCCTCTTCACCTACCCAGTCCTGATGGCCGGCGACATCCTGCTTTATCAGACGGATGAGGTACCGATCGGTGACGATCAGCGACAGCACCTGGAGCTCGCTCGCGAAGTGGCCACCCGCTTCAACCAGCGGTTCGGCGAGACGTTCAAGCTGCCGCAGGGTCGCTACCCGACCGAGGGGGCGCGGATCATGGATCTGATCCACCCCGCGAAGAAGATGGGCACGACTACCAGCACGGACATGGGCAAGATCCTGCTCGTGGACGAGCCGGACGCGATCCGGAAGAAGGTGATGGCGGCCGTGACGGACGCCGGCCGCGAGGTGAACCGCGCTGCGGACAAGCCTGGGGTGGCCAATCTGATCGCCATCATGTCGGTGGCCTCGGGACGCTCGCCCGAGTCGATCGAGTCGCAATACGGCGATAAGGGCTACGGCCACTTCAAAGCGGCGGTAGCCGAATCCGTGATCGGGTGCCTCAGGCCCATCCGGGAGCGCTACCTGACTCTGCGGGCGGATCCTGGCGAGCTGGAGCGGCTGCTGAACCAGGGCGCCGAGAAGGCGCGCGAGGTGTCGGAGCCGACCCTGCGGGCGATGTACCAAGCGATGGGCTTCGTGCGGAGCAGTCGCGGCCGCTGACGCTAGTCCGCGTTCGGGCGCGAAGCCTGCCGCTCTATCGCCAGCCCAGAACCGGCGGTCTCCACCGGCGCACCCCGGAGCCGGTCATAGACCATCTGAGACCAGGACTCCATGGCCAGGTAGTGGATGCGCATCTCATCCAGCGTGAGCAACTCACCGGAGAGCTTGTCGGTCTCCCGAATGGCGATCTCGGGGGAGTCTCCGTCGATCAGGAACACCACTCCCAGATGAACCTTCGAGACCGGCGAGGAGTCGTCGTTGAGCAGGCCCAAGAGCGCTGCGTCGAAGCTGCCGCGGTACTGGACCTCCTCCTCCCACTCCCGGCGCATTCCATCGGTGATCGGATCTCCGCCCGCCACATCCCTCCGGTTGATGTGACCGCCCACGCCCAGTGAATACTGCTGACGGAGTCGCTTCTCCGAGGACGCTTTGAGCCGCCGCGTGAGGAAGTAGCGGTCGCCGTGGCGGAAGACGCAGTAAGGGATGATCTGCTGATAGGTGGGGTCGTCCTCCACCTGCCCCCGGGGCAGAAAGAACGACTGCTCCCGAATCACCCGCTGGCAGCGCTCCAAGCCCTCGCCGACGAAGCCGTGCCAGGCGCTGTCGGGAAAGATGTCGGTGCGCCGGACGCAGAGCACCTCCTCGCGAGGGGTTCCCATCAGAGCTGGGTCCGATCCAGCAACGGCTTGGTCCTGAGCGGGCTGAGGGACGTCAGGTCCAGCGGGGGGGTATCGCCCAGCAACATGGCGGCCAGCGATTCAGCCACCGCCGGCGAATGCATGACGCCGTGGCCGGAGAAGCCGCACATCGCCCACACTCCCGGCCGCTCTGTTCGACCGACCAGGGGATGGTGGTCGAAAGTCATCTCGTAGAGGCCGGTCCAGCTGTTCTCCGGCCGCTGGACGGCCGCCGCGGGGATGCGGCGCGCGAGCCACTGCCGATGATGCTCCCAGCCGGTCGGGTCGCCGGGCCCCATGACGAGCAGCCGGCCTTGCCGTTCGCGGCAGTGGTAACCGGAGCCGGCCTCCAGCAGCACCGGCGTCTGCGGCGTCAACCAGTCGAAGGGGCCGACCTGGAAGACACCGCGCTCGAGCGGCGTCACCGCCAGGCTGACGCCCAGCGACGCTCCGACCTGAGCCGACCAGCTACCTGCGCAGATCACAACCTGCTCCGCCTCCAGGTCGTTTGGGCTGGCTTCGGTCTCATAGCGGAAGCTGGCGCCGACCGCCCTCGCCTCCTCGTGCAGGCAGGCGAGAAGCTTGGCCGGCAGGTAAACGCCGTCCCACGCGCAGTAGTTGGCGCCGAACAGGTTGTCGGCGACCGCCTGAGGAAACAGGGTGCGGGGATCGGGATGCTGGATGGGCAGGCCCTGAGCGCTTTGCAGCCCGGCTCGCGCGGCCAGCTCCGCTCCCGCCGCGACCGTCTCGGCGACATAGAGGTAGCCGACGGAGGCGAACTCGATACGGTCTGCCCGAGCGGCGAAGTAGGGCCGCGAGGCAAGCGATAGCGCGATGTTGAGCGGACTGCCGTGCTGGGTGCGAAAGCCGCCGAACGCTCGTCCGGTCGAACCCGTCCCCAAGGGCCAGGGGTCGACCACCACCACGTCCCCCCGCCCGCGCAGGGCCAGAGCGCGGGCCAGCGCGGCGCCCGCCACTCCCCCACCGAGAATGGTGATCACTTTCCGACTCTAGCGGCGAGCCACCGCGTCACCACGCGCAGAGTCGCTCCAGGTCCGCCCAGAACGCCGGATAGGAGATGTCGACGCACTCGGCACCATCGATCTCCGTCTCCCCAGCAGCGAGAAGGCCGGCCACCGCCAGCGCCATTGCCACTCGATGGTCGCCCTGGCTGCTCACTTGGGTGCCCCGAAGCTGGGCGCCGCCCGTGATCTCCCAGCCGTCCGGTAGCTCCCGGATGTGTGCACCCAGCCGGCCGAGGCCTTCGGCCATGGCGGCGATGCGGTCCGACTCCTTGACCCTGAGCTCGGCCGCGCCGGCCAGCCGCGATGTCCCGGGCAGCAAGCAGGCCGCCACCGCAAGGACGGGCAGCTCGTCGATCAGCGAGCCGATCTCGTCCGGCGCCAGTTCGAAAGGGCGCAGGTCGACGGCTGTGCGGATCTCCAGGTCGGCCACGGGCTCGCCACCCACCGTCCGCTCAGCGCTCACCGTCCAGCGTGCCCCGAGGCGGCGGAGCACGTCCAGCAGAGTCGTGCGAGTCGGATTCCGGCCCACGTGCCGCAGCCGCAGGCTGCCACCCGGATGGAGGCTGGCCGCCACCAGCCAGAAGGCCGCGGCCGAGAAGTCCCCGGGGATCTCCACATCCCGCGCCCGGAGAGCGTCGAACGGGCCGTCGAGGGCAACCCTACCGCGGCCGGCCTCCAGCGGGGCACCGAGGGCGGCCAGCATGCGCTCGCTGTGATCCCGGGAAGGCGCGGACTCGACGATCTCGGTGCGGCCCTCGGCGGACAGACCGGCCAGCAACAGCGCCGACTTGATCTGCGCGCTGGGGACTGGGCTCTCGTAGCTGATTGCGCGCAGCGGGCGGCCGCCGACCCGCAGCGGTACAAGCTGGGCGGCGGCGCCCATCCGGCGCAGCGGGTCGACCACACGGTCCATCGGCCGGCGCGAGAGCGACGCGTCCCCGATCAACGCGCTGGAAAACGGGAGGCCGGCCAGCAGGCCCGCCAGCAGCCGCATGGTGGTACCGGAGTTGCCGCAGTCGAGCGGCCCGCCAGCGGGCCGCAGCCCCGCCAGGCCACGCCCCTCCACCCAGCCGTCCCCCATCGCCACCCCGAGGGCACGCAGGCAGCCGGCCGTGCTTGCCACGTCGGCGCCCTCAGATAGGCCCCTGATCTCGGCCTGGCCATGGGCGATGGAGTTGAAGATGAGCGCTCGGTGGGAGATCGACTTGTCGCCGGGCAGCCTCAACGTGCCCGTCAGCCGCCGCGGTGAACGGACCCGGATTGCGCTCACCTGCCACCCTCGGGATGGTCGCCGGCCCAGCGGTCGCGCAATCGCTTTGCCTCCGAGAAGAGCTGCGGTAATTCAGCGCCGCCGGCCTCTACCCGCTGGCGCAGGGCGGCCAGGCTCTGTTCGATCGCCCTCAGGGTCTCGGCCACCGGTGTGCGGTTGCTGGTGGCGATGGCGGCATAGAGGCGCGGATCGCCGGCGGCGAGCCGGCTCACATCGCGGAAACCAGGGCCGGCCACCCGCTGCATGTCTTCCCAGTCGGGAGAGCCGGCCAGAGCCAGCACGTAGGCTGCCGAGAGCAGGAAGGCGGCATGGCTGATCCCCGCCACCACACGATCGTGGCGCTCCGCAGTCAGGTAGACCGGGTTGGCGCCCACCGAGCGGACCAGGTCCAAGACCATCGGCTCGTCGCGGGTGAGCACCCAAGGGGCGCCTTGATAGAGGTCCGCTTGAGCGGCGCTCAAACCGAACTGCTCGCGGCCGCACATCGGATGGCCGCCGACCAGGTCCAGCCCCGCCTCCCCAGCCCAGGCCAGGACCTGGACCTTCGTGCTGGCGACGTCGGTGACGACTCCGTCGAAGCCCCGCAGGCCGCCGAGCACAGCTCGCATCGCGGAGATGGGGCAGGCGAGCACGAGCAGATCCGCCTCCCGCGGCCGGCCCTCGACTATGAGTCCACTCTCCAGCGCTGTCCTCTGCGTGGCCTCGTCGGTGTCTTCACCCAGCACCGTCAAACCCGGCGTCTGCTCCCGTAGCGCCAGCGCCAGGGAGCCGCCCATCAGACCCAGGCCGATGATCCCGATTCGCATCAGGTACTCATGTTGACGGCTTGGGCCGCCGCAGCAGCCGAACAGCGCAAGCACGAGGCCGGGCAGCAGCGTCCCGGCCAGCGGCCGCCGCCGG
>JAABUZ0100006866.1_pt1 | contig 14010 bp, 12 predicted proteins | sample 5562091 | NCBI WGS metagenome assembly JAABUZ01 (sample SAMN12813069, study PRJNA571459) | rock metagenome | isolation source: Antarctica rocks | place: Antarctica: Victoria Land, Linnaeus Terrace sud | collected 2015-12-21 | reverse complement strand
CGACCCGCACCGCGAGCGTCACATCGGCAGCACCGCCGAGCAGGTACACCCGCCCATCCTCAATCTTTCCTGCGACCAGCGGGCAGACTGGATGAGGCCCGACAGCGCCGTCGGGCTCCAGGACGCACGCGAAGGTGTCGAGGTGGTTCGAGTGAGTGAGCACCGTGGCTGGCTCAGCCGCCGGCTGCACCGGCTGACGGCCGACGACGCCGAGCTCGAGGCCGAGCAGCTGCAGGACCGCGCGGAGGCCGTCGGAGCCGCGCCGCTGAGCTCGTGCCAGGCGAGGGCCGAGGTCTGCGTGAGCGGCACGATCCGCTCGGTGACTGTGCGCAATCGCGCCGACGCACCCACGCTCGAGGCCGAGGTCTACGACGGGAGCGGCAGTGTCACCGCCGTCTTCCTGGGGCGGCGGCGCATCCGCGGCATCGAGGCCGGCCGGCTGGTCGTCCTGCGCGGCCGGCTGACCCAGGCGCACACTCAGCCGACCATCTACAACCCCCGCTACGAGCTGCTCCCCGACGACGTGACGGCGGCGTGATGCCCGCATGACGGGCGCGCCGCCGGGCGACGAGCCCCGGGAGCGACAGCGGACACGCCCGGCGGTCACGAGCACGTCGATCACTGACGCCATCGGCGGCGCGCGGGGGCTGCTCGACAGCGGGCTGTCGGCCGTCGTCTTCGTGGCCGTCAACGCGGTGGCGGGTCTGCGTACCGGCATCGTTGCGGCGGTCGCAGTGGGTCTTGCCCTCATCGCCCTGCGGCTGGTACGGCACGAGCCGCTGCGCCAGGCAGTCAGCGGGTTCTTCGGCCTTGCGCTGGCGGCCGGGGTCGCCGGATACACCCACAGTGCGGTCGGTTTCTTCCTGCCCGGCATCATCTACCAGGCGGTGTTCGCGGTGGCGGCGCTCGTCTCCCTGGCCATCGGGCGCCCGTACGTCGGCTACCTCGCCGCCACCTTCGACGAGAAGCTGACCGGCTGGCGCGACGACCCGCGGATGCGCCGGGCGATGGCCTGGGCCACGCTGCTCTGGGCCGGCGTGTTCGCGCTGCGGACCGTAGTCCAGGGGTTCCTGTACCTGACCCATCATCCCGGCTGGCTCGCGGCCACCAAGCTCGGGATGGGCTGGCCACTGTTCGCGGGGGCGCTGGCGATCACGTACGGGCTCATCCGCCGGGCGGAGCGCTTCGGAGCGGACGGAACCAGCGCCGCGGGTGCATCACAGAGCTCCGCAGCCGCCGGAGTCGATGCGGTGGCCGGGTCCGAGTCCGACCGGTCATAGGGTCAGTTCGTGGCGTCGCCGTTCGTCGAGCTCGACGTCGAAGGTCGCACCGTGCGGGTCACCAACCCGGACAAGGTCTACTTCAGCGCCCGCGGCGAGACCAAGCTGCACCTGATCGAGTACTTCATCGCCGTCGGCGACGGTGTCGTCGCGGCTCTCTACGACCGGCCCTGCGTGCTGAAACGGCACCCCGAAGGCGCCGACGGCGAGCCGATCTACCAGAAGCGGGTGCCCGACTCACGGCCGCCGTGGATCGAGACGGCGCGGGTCGACTTCCCGAGCGGCCGGTCGGCCGACGAGCTGTGCGTCACCGACGTCGCCGCCGTGGCCTGGGCCGCCAACCTCGGCACGCTCGACTTTCACCCGTGGCCGTCGCGGCGCGGCAACACCGAGCACCCCGACGAGCTGCGCGTCGACCTCGACCCGCAGCCGGGCGTCGGCTGGCGGGAGGTTCGGGCGGTCGCCCTGTTGGTGCAGGAGGTGCTGGACGAGCACGGCCTCGTCGGATGGCCGAAGACGAGTGGTAGCAAGGGCATCCACGTCTACGCCCGCGTGGAGCCCGAGTACGGATTCACCGACGCCCGGCGGGCCTGCCTGGCGCTAGGACGAGAGGTCGCCCGGCGGGCGCCGGAGCTGGCCACGACCGCGTGGTGGCGCGAGGAGCGCGGCGAGCGGGTCTTCGTCGACTACAACCGGATGGCCCGTGACCAGACGATCGCCTCGGCCTACAGCGTCCGCGCCCGGCCCACCGCCACTGTCTCGGCACCGCTCACCTGGGACGAGGTGCCGGACGCGGAGATCGAGGACTTCACGGTGGCGACGATGCCGGCACGGGTCGCCCGGCTGGGTCATCTGCACGCCGGCATCGATGAGGCGGTCGGGTCGCTCGACGCGCTGCTCGAGCTGGCCGACCGGGACGAGCGCGACCGGGGCCTCGGCGATGCCCCTTACCCTCCGCAGTTCCCCAAGATGCCAGGCGAGCCGATGCGGGTGCAGCCCAGCCGCGCCCGGCGCTCAGGCTGACGGACCGGCAGCAGGTCGGGTCGACTCAGCCCGCCGCTCCATCCCCGACCCCATGCTGTGCGCTGGCAACCTGCGAACAGCTGACGCCGGCCCGGGCGCAATTGCACGGTGCTCCCTGCCTCAGGGGCCTGTTCGAGCTACCGGAGGGGGACGAAGCCGGCGCCTGCGGTGCAAGGGGCGTGCATTCGGGCCGGGTACGCGGGGGCACGCCGGGGGACATCCGATGAACGAGACGAGCAGGAGGGGCGCCCGCCCGCCCGCTCGCCCGGCGGCGGGTCGACGGTGACCACCCGCGAGGGCAAGATGCTGCTGTGACGGCCGGTCGAGTCGCCGGGGCTGCCGAGCCCGCACCCGCAGACGCGCGCGAGGGTGGCGCGCAGCCGACAGTCGTGCGTGCGGGGCGAGTGGTCACCATGGCAGGGCCTGACGTCGACGCCATGCTGATCGTCGGTGCGACGGTCCTGGCAACGGGACCAGCCGCGGAGCTAACGGCCCAGTTCCCCCGGGCCAGGACGGTCGACTACCCCGGAGCGACAATCCTGCCAGGCTTCAACGATGCGCACGTCCATCTCACGATGGCCGCGATGCAGCTGCTCGGTGTCGACCTGTCAGCCGAGCAGACGCCCGACGAGGCCTGGCTGCGGCAACGCCTGACCGATGGTCTGCGGCAGGTCCCCGAAGGCGGTTGGCTACGCGGGGCTCGCTACGACCAGACGGCCAGCAGCGGCGGCCGGGTCATCGACCGCGCCGACCTGGACGCTGTCTCCGCCGAGGTGCCCATCGTCGTGGCGCACGTCGGGGCGCACTGGGGAGTGGTCAACTCCCGCGCCCTCGCGCTTGCCGGGGTCGACGAGCGCACGCCTGACCCGCCCGGGGGCAGTTATGGACGCGATGCTGCCGGCCACCTAACCGGCTACGTGTCCGAGCAGGCCTTCTTCGACTTCGCCTTCCCCTCGTTGTCGCGCAACCAGGAGCTGGTACCCCAGGTGGGCGGACCGGAGGTCCTGGGCGCCCTCGCTCGGGCCAGCGACATCTTCCTGCGTGCGGGCATCACCTCGATCGGCGACGCGATGGTCGGACCGGCCGAGCTTCGCCTGCTGCAGGACGCGCGGTCGGCCGGCACGCTCGGTGTGCGGGTGAACGCGCTGGTGACGTCGCCGCACCTGGATGCGCTGGCGGCGGCGGGGGTGCGATCGGGGTTTGGCGACGAGTGGTTGCGCATCGGCGGGATCAAGGCGTTCGTCGACGGCGCGGTCGCCGGGCGCAGCTGCGCCGTCGCCGAGCCCTTCGTCGGCAGCAGTGACGACTACGGCGTCCTGACCACCACCGGCGCTGCGTTCCGGGCCTTGGTGGGACAGGCCCAGGAAGCCGGGCTCGCGGTCGCCGTGCACGCCAACGGGGAGCGGGCCATCGAGCTCGCCCTCGATGCTTTCGAGGCCGTGCCGCCGTGGCATGGCCGGCTACGGCATCGCATCGAGCACTGCTCGATCGTCACCCCCGAGCTCCTGGCGCGGATGGTGGCACTGGACGTCGTCGCCGTCCCGTTTGCGGGCTACCCGGCCTTTCACGGCGACAACCTGCTGAGCTGGTACGGCCCCGAACGGCTGGAACGGATGTTCGCGCACCGCTCCATGCTCGACGCGGGCCTCACGGTCGCCGGGTCGTCGGACTACCCCTGCGGACAGCTGTCGCCCCTGCTCGGGCTGGAGTCCTGCGTCCGGCGCCGCACTCCGTCTGGAGAGCCGGCGGGACTCAGCCAGCGCATCACGTTGCGGGAGGCGCTCCGGTTGTACTCGGTGGGCTCGGCGCAGGCGAGCGGGGAAGCAGACCGCAAAGGCCGACTCGCTGCCGGGTACCTCGCCGACTTCGTGGTGCTCGACGGTGACCTGTTCGCCACGGCTGAGTCCGACATCAAAGCGAGCCCGGTGGTGGCGACCTGGGTCGGCGGCCAGCAAAGGTGGACGGCGCTGTGACTCCGGGCGCTGTGACTCCGGGCGCTGTGACTCCGGGCGCTGTGACGCCGGGCGGCGCGTGCCCGACCACCCGGAGCCCGCAGTTCTCCTACACCGGAGCGAGCAGGTGGATGGCGCACTCGAAGGAGGCGAACCGGAATGAAGTGACCGTACGGGCCGCAGCGCCGTGCAGCCCGCCTGCCGCGGGTGCCCGGTCGAGCAGGCGAACAACGGGCCCGCTCGCGCAACGCCACCCGCAATTTGGTGACAAAGCGTAACGAACGGTCGTCATATTCGGTTGTACTGGTGCCTCGGGGGGTTGGGTTCGGCGGGACCCGGCCTCCCGGGGTTGCACCGGCTCTCAGCCGGCGGGCCGGCGAGCTCGCGCCGGGCTCTCAGTGACTGCCGCTGCATTGCGCCGGCGGGCCTGCTTGTCGTCGTACATGGCGAGGTCGGCGGCGTGCATGAGCACCTCGAGGTCGGCTGCGCCCGGGGTGCTGGTGGCAATCCCGACGCTCACCGCCCAGGGCAGGCCGAGCACGCCGGCGGTCCCGGACAGTCGGGTCTGCGCACGGCGGGCAAGCTGGATAACGAGGTCCGCCGGCGTGGCCGGCACCGCGATGACGAACTCGTCGCCACCTACCCGGGCGAGCACGTCACCATTGCGGACCAGGGCCCGCAGCCGCTCTGCCACCTCGACAAGGACCGCGTCGCCGGCGGCGTGCCCGAGCTCGTCATTGATGATCTTGAAGCCGTCGACGTCGAAGCACACCACCCCCAGGGCAGCCATTGCCCGCTCGCGCTGGCTCCGGGCCTGCGCAGCGGCTGTCGCCACCGTCAGCCCACGGCGATTGAGCAGCCCGGTCAGCGGGTCGTGCAGAGCCTGGTCGATCAGCTGGTCGGTCAGGTACTGCACCCGCTTGCGGTCCCTGCCGTGCAGCACGTACAGCACGTGGCCGACCGCGACGGCGACGACCAGCGCCACACCGAAGTGCACCCAGCCGCCGTCGACCAACGGGACGCTCGCCGGGTTCACGCGGCGAAGAGCGGTACCGGTGCCCGACCGGCTGATGGCCACGAGAGCGAACCCGGCGAGGCAGACCATGTCGATGGCGACAAGCCAGCCGAGGCTCGCGAGCATCGCGCCGGAGGCGACGACGGTCAGCATCAGGTAGACGGTCTGCAGCGGGTCGGCGAGCAGCACCAGGTGCACGACGGGGATCAGTGCGACGGCGGTGGCCACGACGCCGGGCACGTGCGGGGCGACCACCGGGGGCAGGCCCCGCCGGACGTGCCAGCCGCCCAGGGCAGCGACCAGCAGCCCGATGACGACGGACACTCCGGCCAACTGCCAGCGCACCGCCCCCACGTAGAGCGCGGCGTCAAGGGCAGCCGACAGCAGGCAGATCCCCACTACCCCGACTGCGCCGGGGCCGAGGCCCGAGCCGGACGCCACCCCGGCTACGTCCCTCGCCTCCAGGGCGACGTCATCGGCATCGGGACGCGGTGGCATCCCGACGCGGGCGCTCGCGGGGCCGGCCGACCTCAGCCGCGAGCGCTGCATGTATCCAGCTTCGGCAGCTCAGGTCCTGAACTTGGCACCCGTGCGGGGGCGAGACGGGGGGAGTCGAACCAGCCAGCCGATGACGGCCAGCAGGGGCACGGTGTGGTGGAACGCGGTGCCGGTCAGCCCCGCACCCCGGGCAGGTCGACGCCAGGGCGCAGCAGCGCGGACGTCGTCACTACCCAGCAGGCTCTGGACGGTGCAGCGGCAGCGGCAGCGGCAGCGGCAGCGGCAGCGTCAGCGGCAGCGTCAGCGGTGTGGTCGACCCCGTCGAGGCAGGTCGGGCAAGCGGCCCCGCGTGCTGCCAACAGGCTGCTCGCCCGCATGGACGACCGCGGTGTCCGGGTCTTGACCGGTGGCGGCGAGGGGCTCGTCGCCGGTCTCACCAGTGATGTAGCGGTAGGCCAGCCCGGCGATGGCTCCGCCGACGGTCGGCGCGACCCAGAACAGCCACAGCTGGCTCAGTGCCCACCCGCCGACGAACAGCGCCTGGCCGGTGGAGCGCGCCGGGTTCACCGAGGTGTTGGTCACCGGGATGCTGACGAGGTGGATCAGGGTCAATGCCAGCCCGATCGCGAGCGGCCCGAAGCCCTTGGGTGCGCGGCGGTCGGTCACACCGAGGATGACGATGAGAAAACCCGCGGTCATGACTAGCTCGGTTACCAGGGCGGCGGTCAGGCTGTAGCCACCCGGGGAGTGCTTGCCGTAGCCGTTGGCGGCGAACCCCTCGCTGGTCGAGAAGCCCGCCTTGCCGCTGGCGATGGCGTACAAGACGGCTGCTGCAGCGATTGCGGCGACGACCTGCGTGACGATGTAGGGCAGTGCGTCGCGCGCGTCGAACCGGCGCCCGAGCAGCAGCCCGACGGTGACCGCCGGGTTGAAGTGGCCGCCGGAGACATGACCCAGGGCGAAGGCCATCGTCAGCACGGTCAGGCCGAACGCCAGCGAGACACCCAGCAGGCCGATGCCGACGTCGGGGAACTTCGCCGCAAGGACGGCGCTGCCGCACCCGCCGAGCACGAGCCAGAAGGTGCCGACGAACTCCGCGGCGAGTCGGTTGCCGAGCTTCACGTGAGCTCCTAGCGTTGGCGGGATACCTGGGTGCAGCGGAACTGCGGCCGCCTCGGCGCTGGGTCCAGGTGCGGCCGCGCCACTCCCGCAGCACGTCGAGCCATCCAACGGTACGAAGCGCGCGACTGTGCCGCTGTGACGGTTGCCGGAACGGTGCCCCTGACACTGCCTGCGCTCAGCCGACCCAGCCCGCCACGCGCAAGTGGGCGAGCACGGGTTCCAGCGCCTGCGCACGGGTGCGGCCCGTGGTGTCGACGACGACTTCCGCGTCGGCTGGCACCTCGTAGGGGTCACTGACGCCGGTGAACTCCGCGATCAGCCCCGCCCGCGCCTGCGCATACAGGCCCTTGCGGTCCCGCCGCTCGCACTCCTGCAGTGGCGTCGCGACGTGTACGAGGACGAGCCCGCCGCCCGCGTCTTCGACCATCGCCCGGACCTCCCGCCGGGTCGCGTCGTAGGGGGCGATCGGTGCACAGACGACGGCACCTCCCGCCCCGGCGACCTGCGCTGCAACCCACCCGATCCGGCGCACGTTGATGTCGCGGTCGGCTTTCGAGAAGCCCAGGCCGGCGGTCAGGTGCCGGCGGACCCGGTCGCCGTCGAGCACCGTCACCTGCCGGCTGTCGGTCTCGAGCAGCCGGGTCGCGAGCAGCGTCGCCAAGGTCGACTTGCCCGAGCCGGACAGGCCGGTGAACAGCACGACCAGGCCTCGCGCCCGGCGCGGGCGGTGCCGGCGGGACAGGGCCTGGACGACACCTGGCGGGCTGACCCACGCCTCGGGCTCGGCACCGGTGTCCAGTGCGTGCCCCAGAGCCAGCGCGACCTCCAGCGGCAGTGGCGGGACCAGCCAGGCGTGCGCCATCCCGTAGGCCCGGGCGACCAGGCGCGCGCTGTCGTCGTCGTCAGGCACCGCGACCAGCAGGACGGCAGCTGGGACGGTCAGCTCGCGGGTGGCTGCGTGCAACGCGGCCACACGGTCGTGGTGGCGCGAGTCGGTGGGCTCGGACTCGCCGGCGAGCAGGAACAGGACGACACCGTCGATGGCCGGGTGCTCGGCGAGCTGCTCGTGCACGGCCCGGAGGTCCGGTGCGTGCAGGGCCCGCCCGGTGAGGACGGCCAGCGGCTGCTGGATGCCGAGCTCGGCGAGGCGCACCCGGAGGGCTGCGGGGCCGAGCCACTGGCCGGGGTGGTCAGCGCGCTCTGGCAGGACGACGTCGTGCACCCGCCCCGAGACCTCGCTCCTGGCCCCGCCAGCCCCGCCAGTCCCGCCAGCCCCGCTGGCATCGCCGAGCGCGCTGGTGACGGTGAGCGTCGCCACCCGAGTGCCCTCCTCGTCCTGCAGGGCGATCGTAGTCGCCGGCTCCGGAGCGGGACCTGCAGGCAGAGGTAGGACTGCCTCCCCCGCGTCGGGGGACAACGCCCGCAGGGCGATGGCCGCAAGCCCAGCCCGGTCGATCACCAGCGCCGCTGGCGCGTCGGCTGCACTGGTCGCTGCGTCGGTCATGGCCGACAGTCTGACCCGCGCGCGAAGTCGGTCGTGGCAAGGTCGGTGCATGTCGGCCCAGCAGCCTCGCGACCAGCCCGGCGCGCACCCAGGCACCACACCCGGGATCGAGACGGACTCCGGGCTGGCGGCCCGGCTGGCGACGAGTGCGGGGGAGCTGCTGCTCGCGCTACGCCGCGACTGGACGGTGACGGGCGACGCGACCGGACTTAAGGACGCGGGTGACCGAGCAGCACAGACCTACCTGATGGCGGCCCTGGCCCGTGACCGGCCGGACGACGCCGTCCTGTCCGAGGAGGGCGTCGACAACCCGGCGCGGTTGGCGGCCGACCGCGTCTGGATCGTCGACCCCCTCGACGGCACGCGCGAGTACGGCGACGGTCGCGGCGACTGGGCGGTGCACGTCGCCCTGTGGTGCCGGGAGCGGGGGTGCCGCGAGCTGAGGGGCCGGGAGCAGGGGGATGCGGCCGACGTAACTGGCCGGCTGACGGCGGGAGCCGTGGCGCTTCCCGTCGCGGGGGTCACGCTTGCCGACGAGCCTCCGGTCAAGCTTCCGGAGCGGGTCGAGCGCCCGCCGGTCGTCGTCGTCAGCCGCAGCCGACCCCCTCACGAAGCGGCGGCCGTCGTCGCCGCGCTGCGCGGCAAGCAGGTGACGCTGGGGTCGGCCGGGGCGAAGGTCGCGGCGGTCCTGCAGGGGGAGGCCGACGTCTATGTGCACAGCGGGGGCCAGCATGAGTGGGACTCGGCGGCCCCTGTCGCGGTGGCGCTGGCCGCCGGGCTGCACGCGAGCCGGCTCGACGGGTCACCTTTGGCCTACAACCGCCGCGACACCCTCGTCCCCGACCTGCTGGTATGCCGCCCCGAGCTGGCCGGGCCGGTGCTGGCCGCCCTGGCCCGTACTCGCTGAGCTGCAGCGGGGACTCCCGCCGCACTGCTGCGGCGCGTTCCGCGCCAACCGTAGGGTGACGCTGTGCGCCTGCCGGTCATGCCGCCCGTCAAGCCGATGCTGGCCAAGTCCGTGCCCGAGGTGCCCGAGCAGCCGGGGATGCTGTACGAACCCAAGTGGGACGGCTTTCGCAGCATCGTCTTCCGTGACGGTGACGAGGTCGAGATCGGCAGCCGCAACGAGCGCCCGCTCACCCGGTACTTCCCGGAGGTCGTCGCCGCGGTGCAGGCCGGGTTGCCCGAGCGATGCGTGGTCGACGGGGAGGTCGTCATCGTCGCCGGGCCGGGGCTCGACTTCGAGGCGTTGCTGCAGCGGATCCACCCGGCGGCCAGCAGGGTCACGATGCTCTCCCAGGAGACGCCCGCCCGTCTCGTCGTGTTCGACCTGCTCGCCCTCGGTGACGAGGACTGGATGCAGCGGCCGCTCCTCGAGCGCCGCCACGCGCTGGAGGACCTGTTCGGCTCCGATGCTGCAGGTGGGCCGTCCGTGCATCTCACGCCCTCGACGACCGACCCCGCCGTCGCCCGCGAGTGGTTCTCCACCTTTGAGGGCGCAGGGCTCGACGGAGTCGTGGCCAAGCCGGGCGGCCTGCCCTACGTGCCGGACAAGCGGACGATGTTCAAGATCAAGCACGCCAGGACGGCCGACTGCGTCGTCGCCGGCTTCCGCTGGCACAAGAGCGGCGAGCCGGCCGTCGGCAGCCTGATGCTCGGCCTGTACGACGACAGCGGGGTGCTGCACCACGTCGGCGTCGCCGCATCGTTCCCCATGGCCCGCCGCCGCAGCCTCGCGGACGAGCTGGCGCCCTACCGCACCGACCTGGCGGGCCACCCGTGGGCGTGGGGGGAGCAGCCGCCACCGGCTCCCGCATCAGCGACAGGGGCCTCGGGCGGCCGGACCCCGCGCGAGGCGGAGAGCTCCCGCTGGAACCGCGGAAAGGACCTGTCGTTCCAGGCGCTGCGCCCCGAGCTCGTCGTCGAGGTCGCCTACGACCACCTCGAGGGTGCCCGCTTCCGCCACACCGCCCAGTTCGTCCGATGGCGACCCGACCGCGACCCGGCCTCCTGCACATACGCCCAGCTGGACCGGCCCGTCGCCTACGACCTGTCCGCCGTCCTCGGCTGATGCGGCTGCCGGCATCCCGGCCGATATTGCTGACCCGGTCCCGGCCTGTGTCGCTGGCGGTGCAGCTGGTGTGCGGCCGGTACCGCCCGGACCGCGACGGCGTTGCCGCCTATGTCGAGCGGCTCGCCGATGCCCTGCCCGCCGCCGGTGCCGCGGCTGGGGTCGAGGTGCGTGCCGAGGTCGTGGAGTGGCCGGGGCTGCGCCACTTCCGCGCCGGAGACGCCGACCTCGTCCACGTGCAGTTCGCACCCGCGGCGTACGGCTACCGGCCCGGCATCGGCCTGCTGCCGCACCGCACCCGGCGGCCCGTCGTCACGACGCTGCACGAGTACGCCTGGTGGCAGTGGCCACGCGGGGTGCCGGGCGCGCTGTGGCGGCCGCTGGAACGGCGCCGGCTGTGGGACCGCGAGACGCTGCGGCTGACGCCCGCGAGCCGCGAGGTGATCTGCACCAGCGGCGGACAGGCGGCTGACCTCGCCGCTCGCCTGGGCCGGGCGCCGCAGGTGGTTCCCATCGGGGCCAACATCGAGGTCGGGTACGACGGCGGCAGGGCGCAGGCGCGGCGCGAGCTGGGCCTGCCCGGGGCCGCGCCGGTCCTTGTCTTCTTCGGATTCGTCCATCCGGTCAAGGGGCTGCGCTACCTGCTTGAGGCGCTGCCTGCCCTACGGGCCAGACACGCGGGCACCCGGCTGCTGGTCGCCGGCGGGTGGCGCTCCCTCGCCTGGCCTGACGCGGAGGCTGACGCCTTCGTCGCCGACCTGCGCGAGGAGGTCCGCGCGCTCGGCCTTACGGACGCGGTGACCTTCCTCGGTTACCAGGAGCCACAGGCGGTGTCGCGCGCGCTGGTCGCCGCCGACCTGGCCGTGCTGCCCTTCACGGCAGGGGTGACGGCCAAGAGCGGCTCGCTGCTGGCGTGCTGGGCGCACGGGCTGCCGGTCGTCGGCCCGCGGCCGGTCGGCCTACCGGACCCGGAGGTCGACGACGCGGTGGCGGCGGTCGACCGGCGTGACGCGGCGAGCATCGCCGCCGTGGTGGGCGACCTGCTGGACGATGCAGAGGCGCGCGCCCGGCTGGCCGCCGCCGGGCAGGGGTGCCTCGCCGGCCGGTCCTGGCCCGACATCGCCGCCCGCCATGTCGCGATCTACCAGCAGGCTCTGCGCCCGAGGGGTGGCGGCTGATGACGGAGCAGCGCGCGGGCGCCCGGCGCCTGCTGGTCGTCGAGCTGCTCGGGGGCTTCGGCGACCTGTTGATCGCCCTGCCCGCGATCCACGCGCTGGCCGCTGCCATGCCGCAGGCGACGGTCCGCGTCGCGACGGCGCCGGCCGCCGCGCCGCTGCTCGATGCCGACCCGGCGGTCGACTCGGTGGTCGCCGGTGACCTTCGCCGCCCCAGGGAGTGGCTCACGGAGGAGCTCGACGCGCATCCGCCCGACCTCGTCGTCTCGACCACCATGCACAGCGGGCTGGATGCGCTCATCGCGGAGCGGGTGTCGGGCAGTGTCACCAACCTGTGGCGGCGGCCCCCAGCAGACGAGCTCATCGAACGGCGGTTCCTGCACCTGCTCGCCAGCGACGGGCTGATCGACCAGGCTCAGCTCGCAACCCGGCTGCAGGTGTGCCTGACCGATGCCGAGCGTGACTCCGGCCGGGCGCTGCTTCACCGGCTGCTCGGTCCTGCCGCCAGGGCGCCGCTGCTGGCCCTGCCGGGGAGCGGGATGGCGGTCAAGCGCTGGCCCGAGGGGTACTGGCGGCGACTGCTCAGCTGCGCCGGACGCCCGTCACTCGTCCCGCACGCCGAGCGAGACGCCGCGCCGGCCGCGGTGCCGCTGCCGGCCGGGCTCGGCTTGCGGGGCCTCGCCGGGCTGGCGGCAGCGGTGGGGGAGGCCGGCGGCAGCGCGCTGGGTGGTGACACCGGGCCGGTTCGGCTCGCCACCGCGGTCGGCTGCCCGGCCGTCGGGCTCTACGGCCCCACGCTTGCCAGCCGGTACGGTCTTTCGGCGCCCTGGGCGCAGAACCTGCAGGGCCTGCCTGGCTGCGAGGTGCGCCGGCCCACGGCCATCACCGAGCAGGAATGCTGGTGGTCGGCGCGGTGCCCGCTCGATGCGCAGCCGGCCCGAGGCGGCGTCGGCGGTGCTCCCCTCGGTGCCCCCCTCGGTGCTCCCCTCGGTGCCCCCCACGCTTTCGGCACGCTGCCGCAGTGCATGGCCGACGTGTCGGTCGATGACGTGCTGGCCGCCCTGGACCGGGTAGGACGATGGCATGACGAGTGACGCCACCCCCGCGCCATCGGCCGACCAGCCGCACACCGACGACCCCTCGGCCGGGCTGTCCGCCACCGGCCGCACCGCCGACCAGATGCAGGTCGACGACGGCAAGCCAGGCACCGACTACGGGTCGGTCGGGAGCATCGGCGGTGACGACCAGGAGTCGGCCGCGAGCGACGGTCGGGGCGCGGCTGACTAAGGGCTTGAGGCACGATGGCTCGAGGGGCAATACTGGTCATACTGCTTCGGTGGCCAAGGTGATGGTGTCTGTCCCGGACGACTTGCTCCGCTCACTCGACGCAAAGGGCTGCTCGACGCAGCACAAGCCGCAGTGGGCTGTTGCGCGACGACGCGCACGAAAGCCTTCACGCGCGAGCACAGGAGCGGGCCCGCCGGGTGGAGCAGTTGATGCGCGAAGCGGGCCATCATGGAGGAGACGGCGTCGGCGATCTCAAACGACACCGGGCCCACGGCGTGACCTTCTGGTTCGTCGCCGCGATCGCAGCCGACGGTGGACTGGTGCGTGCCGACGAGACACTGATGGCCCACGCGGTGCGAGTTGCGGACACTGAAGGGGTCTCGGTGTACGACGCCGGATACGTTGCCGGTGCCGCAAGCACCGGCGCACGGCTGGTCAGCTGCGATCTACGCGACCTGGTGAACCGCCGTCTCGCCGTGACCCCTCGGCAGGCCGTCGGCCAGCCTGATGCTTGAGTCGCCGCGGGCGGCCCAGTGGACGATGCATCACCAGCCGCCCTCAACTCCTGGCGTAGCGCAGCAGCAGCACGCCGTCCTGCTCGAGCACGGAGGCAAGTGCGAGATCCGCCGGTCGCTGCCACGGGGGGCCGGTCAGCAGCCGCGCGTGTCCCGGGCCTGCCAGCACCGGGGCGACCGTCAGGCACAGCTCGTCCAGGTGCCCGTCGCCAGCGAGCGTGGCGAGCAGCGTCGGGCCGCCCTCGCACAGGATGCGCCGCAGGCCGCGCTCCGTCAGCGCATCGAGCAGCCGCGCCGCATCGACGGCGCCGCCGGCCGCATCGGCCGCTGAACTGACCCTCAGCCCGGCATCACCGCAGACCACGACCTCCGCCACGTCGCGCAACGCCCGCACTGCCGCGGGGTCGGCGTGCGCACTCGTCAGCACCAGCGGACGCTCGTGCGGACCTGCTGCGAACAGCCGTGCCGAGGAGTCGAGGGCACCCGAGGCGCTAACCACGGCAACTCTCGGGACGGCGGCCATGCCGCGCTCACGGCGCAGCCGCTGACGAGCGTCCGGCACGACGAC
>JAABUZ0100006865.1_pt1 | contig 14010 bp, 14 predicted proteins | sample 5562091 | NCBI WGS metagenome assembly JAABUZ01 (sample SAMN12813069, study PRJNA571459) | rock metagenome | isolation source: Antarctica rocks | place: Antarctica: Victoria Land, Linnaeus Terrace sud | collected 2015-12-21 | reverse complement strand
GCCCGGGGTCGCCGCGCCCGGGGTCGCCGCGCCCGGGGTCGCCGCGCCCGGGGTCGCCGAGGGCGACGACGCCGAGGGCGACGACGCCGAGTTGGGCGCGCTGCGCCGCACGTGGCGTGCGCCGGGCGGGCTGTGGGGCTGGCTCACCTCGGTCGACCACAAGGACATCGGCCGGCGCTACGCCGCGACCGCGTTCCTCTGGTTCCTGCTCGCCGGGGTCAACGCCCTGCTCATGCGCCTGCAGCTGGCGCGCCCCGAGGGGCACGTGTTAGGCCCCGACAAGTACGACCAGGCGTTCACCACGCACGGCACGGCGATGATGTTCCTCTTCGCCGTGCCGACGATGGCGGCGATCGCGCTGTACCTGGTGCCGCTGATGGTGGGGACGCGGAACGTGGCGTACCCGCGGCTCAACGCGTTCGGCTACTACGTGTTCCTGATCGGCGGGCTGTTCCTCTTCGCCTCGCTCTACCTCAACACCGGGCCCGACACGGGGTGGACGGCGTACGTGCCGCTGTCGGGGCCCGAGTACTCGCCGGGCAAGCGCGTAGACGTGTGGGCGCAGGTGGTGACCTTCACCGAGATCGCCGGGCTCGTCTCGGCGGTCGAGATCATCGCCACGGTGGTCAAGCTGCGCGCGCCGGGGATGTCGCTCAACCGGATCCCGCTGTACGTGTGGTCGGCGTTCGTGATCTCGGTGATGATCATCTTCGCGATGCCCGCGATCGCGACGGCGAGCACGCTGATGCTGGCGATGGACCGGCTCGTCGCGACGCATTTCTTCAACCCCGCCGAGGGGGGCGACGCGCTGCTCTGGCAGCACATGTTCTGGCTCTTTGGGCACCCGGAGGTCTACATCATGTTCCTCCCGGGGCTCGGCTTCGCCTCGGCGATCATCGAGACCTTCACGGGGCGGCGGATCTTCGGCTATCCGGCGATGGTGCTGTCGCTCTTTCTCACCGGGTTCGTGGCGTTCGGGTTGTGGGTGCACCACATGTTCGCCACGCCGCTGCCGCAGCTCGGGCAGAGCTTCTTCACCGCGGCGAGCGTGCTGATCACGGTGCCGACGGGGGTGCAGATCTTCTGCTGGATCGCGACGATCTGGGCCGGGCGCCCGCGCTTCGCGACGTCGATGCTCTTCGCGCTCGGCTTCATCGTCGTGTTCGTGATCGGCGGGCTCACGGGGGTGATGATCGCCTCGGTGCCGTTCGACCTGCAGGTGCACGACACCTACTTCATCGTCGCGCACTTCCACTACGTGATCCTCGGCGGCGTGGTTTTCCCGATCTTCGGCTCCATCTATCTGTGGTTTCCGAAGGCCGTCGGGCGCATGCTCGACGAGCGGTTAGGCCGGTGGCACTTCTGGCTGTTCTTCGTCGGCGTCAACGTGACGTTCTTCCCGATGCACGTGCTCGGCTTCCACGGGATGCCGCGGCGCGTCTACACGTACCTGCCGGAGACGGGGTGGGGCGACCTCAACCTGCTCGCGACGGTGGGGTCGTGGATCATCGCCGCGAGCATCGTCGTCTTCCTCGTCAACGTCGTGCGGAGCGCGCGCACGGGGGCGATCGCGGGGCCGAATCCGTGGGGCGCGCCGTCGCTCGAGTGGGCGACCGCGTCGCCGCCGGAGCCGTGGAATTTCCGACAGCTGCCAACGGCCGAGAGCCACACGCCGCTGTGGACGGCGGCCGAGCGCGGCAGTCTGCCGGTCGTGACCGGGCTGCGCACCGACCGCCGCGAGGTCCTCGTGACGAGCTCGCTCGACGCGGTGCCCGACAACCGCCACGAGCACCCGCGCGAGTCGATCTGGCCGCTGGTGATGGCGCTCGCGGTCGGCGTGACGTTCATCGGGGCGATCTTCACGCCGTGGGCGTACGTGGTCGGCTTCGCGCTCGGCGTCGTCGCCTTCGCCGGCTGGGCGTGGCCGCGCGCGGCGGATCGCGAGGAGGAGCCACGTCGTGCGCCCGGGCGACCCGGACCCGCGCGCGCGGCCGGCCGGCGCGCACCGTGGGGCACCCGCCTAACGCCTACGTCACGCCGCGGCCCGTGCTGGCGAACGTGACCGCGCCGGAGACCGCGTGAGCGCGCCGTCCGGGATCGTCGCGCCCGGCACGCCGGGGCACGAGTTGCCGGCGCCGCCGCGGCGCGTGGCGCTCGACGTCGCGGAGCTGCCGGACGTGACGTTCGGGCCGCGCGACGTGATGTGGTGGGGCACGATGGGCTTCGTCGCGATCGAGGGGTTCACGCTCGTGCTGTGCGCGGCCGTGTACCTCTACCTCTGGAAGAACTTCGACACGTGGCCGCCGGCCGGCACCGAGCTGCCCACGCTCGGCATCCCGACGGCGCACGTCATTCTCATGCTGCTCAGCCTGCCCGTCGTGCGCTGGCTCGAGCGCTCGGCGCAGCGCTTCGACCTCGCGCGCGTGCGGCTCGCGTTGACGGCGGCGACCGCGTTCGGCGCCGCGTTCGTGGCGATGCGCGCGCTCGAGCTGCTCGTCGCGCTGCACGTGAAGTGGGACACCAACGCCTACGGCTCGGCGCAGTGGCTGGTGGTCGGCTCGCACGCCACGCTGCTGCTCATCGAGCTCGTCGAGATCGCCGGCTTCGCGCTCTTTTTCTGGGTCGGCGTACCCGAGGAGAAGCACTTCGCCGACGTGGCGGACGCGGGGTTCTACTGGCGGTTCATGGTGCTCGCCTGGCTGCCGCTGTACGTGATGTGCTTCTGGGGCCCGCGGTGGACGGGACAGTGACCGCGGCGAACCGGCCGGTGCCGGCGGCGCAGGTCCCCGGCATCACCGCGCAGTGGATCGGGCTGCTGCTGGCGCCGGCCGCCTTCTTCACGCACCTGCAGCTCGGCTACGTGCTCGTCTACCGGGCCTGTCGCTACCACACGGACCTCTGGGTGCACGTCGCCGGCGCGACGTCGGTGGCGCTCGCGGCATTCGGCACGTGGACCGCGTGGCGCGTGTGGACGCGTACCGGGCGGACGACGTCGATCGAGGAGGCCGGCGCGGTCGCGCGGGCGCGCTTCCTCGGGATCACCGGGTTCGGGAGCGGCGCGCTGTTCGTGCTGCTGCTCCTCTCGCAGTGGATGGCCGCGTTCGTTCTGTCGCCATGTCAGTGAGCGTGCGCGGCGGTCGGCGCGCGCCTAGATAACGCGTTGGGCAGACTCGAGCGCGCGCGGCGCGCGGCCCTCACCGCCGCGCTCGGCCTCGCGCTCCTCCCCGCGGTCGCGCGCGCCCACCCGGGCCGCCCGCCCGAGCCGCACGACCTCGCGTGGTCGTGGGAGCCGGGCGTGGTGCTGCCGCTGCTGCTCACGGCCGTCGCGTACGCGGCCGGCGTGTGGCACGTGTGGGCGCGGGCGGGCGCGGGGCGCGGCGTCACGCGGGCGGAGGTCGCGCGCTTCGCCGCCGGCTGGCTCGTGCTCGCGCTCGCGCTGGTGTCGCCGTTGCACGCGTTGGGAGGCGCGCTGTTCAGCGCGCACATGGCGCAGCACGAGCTGCTGCTCGCCGCGGCGGCGCCGCTCCTCGTGCTCGGCCGGCCGGGCGTGGCGATGGCGTGGGCGCTACCGCGGCGGTGGCGCACGCCGGCCGGGCGCGCCGCGCACGCGGTCGCGCGGCGGTCCCGCGCGCTCGCGGCCCCGTTCGGCGCCACCGTCGTGCACGCGCTGGCCATCTGGCTGTGGCACGCGCCGCCGCTCTACGGCCTGGCGCTGCGCTCCGAGGCGGCGCACGCCGCGCAGCACGCGAGCTTCCTCGTCACCGGCCTCCTGTTCTGGTGGGCGGTGCTGTCGCCGCGCGCGCGGCGGCACCCGGGCGCGGGGGTGCTGGCCCTGTTCGTGACCACGCTGCACACCGGCGCGCTCGGCGCGCTGCTCACGTTAGGCACGCGGGTGCTGATCCCGCACTACCTGACGACGACCGGGCCGTGGGGGCTCTCGCCGCTCGAGGACCAGCAGCTGGCCGGGCTGGTGATGTGGGTGCCCGGGAGCGCGGCGTACGTCGCGGCCGCGCTCTGGTTGTTGGGCGGCCGGCTCCGCGCCGCGGCGGACGGCGCGGGACCCCGCGTGGGGCCGCGTCGCCGGGCAACTTCGCGACCAGTGCGGCCGCGCGGTGGCGTGTTCCCGCGCCGCGCGGCCCATGGTGCGCGCTATGCACTTCCCGCGCGGCCACCCGACCACTCGGGCCATCACCCACCATCCGGAGACCCGCCCCATGGCGTCCCTCAAGTCGCTGCAGGACCTCTACCTCGAGCAGCTCCGCGACCTCTACAGCGCGGAGAACCAGATCGCCGAGGCGCTCCCCAAGATGGCCGACGCGGCCACGCACCCGGAGCTCAAGCAGGCGTTCCACACCCACCTCACGCAGACCGAGCAGCAGGTGCGCCGGATCGAGCAGATCTGCGACGGGCTCGGCGAGCGCCCCAAGGGCGAGACGTGCGACGGGATGAAGGGGCTGCTCAAGGAGGGCGAGAAGACGATGAAGACGAAGGCGGACTCGGACGTGCTCGACGCCGCCCTGATCGCGGACGCGCAGCGCGTCGAGCACTACGAGATCGCGGGCTACGGCTGCGTCAAGACGTACGCGCGGCTGCTCGGCCGCGAGCAGGACGTACGGCTGCTGCAGCAGACCGAGGACGAGGAGGGGCAGACCGACAAACTGCTGACCTCGCTCGCCGAGCGGGCGATCAACCTCGACGCGGCGCGCGCTGGTTAGGCGCGCACCGCACGCGCCGCCCTACGGCTTCGCCCGCTCGGCCTTCGACGCCTCGGGCGCGAGCTTGAGCAGGGCGGCCGCGAGCTTGTTGCTCCACCCGGCCACGACGTGGTCCTCGTTCTTCATGAGCGCGTCGTAGCCGGTCTTCGCCACGTCGGCCGCGCTGGCCTTCTTCGAATCGCCGAGCTTGGTGCCCTCCATGTCACACGAGTCATCTCCGCTGACCGTCTACGAGTTGCGCCGGCTCGGCACCGAGTACCTGTTGCGCGCGAACGAGGCCATGGAGGACGCCCGCCGCGGCGGGCCGAGCGGCAGCGTCTACATGCCGCCGCCCGAGTCGGCGGCCGAGCAGGCGGGGCAGTACGTGCTGAGCGAGGGCTCGCTGCGGGGCGCGCTGGCGGCGCTGGATTACCAACTCGCGCACCTCGACCCCGGGGAGAATGGGGTGTTGTGGACAGAAGCGCGTGCGATCCTCGCCGCGGCCATCGCGCACGCGACACCGCCGGCCCGCCCGGCGCCGCCCGGCTGATGCGGCCCTGACGCCGCCGGGCTCGCGCCGGGCGCCTAACGCGGCCCGGTCAGCTACGCCCGGTCGGCTTCGCCCGCGGCTCGTGGTCGCCGCGGCTGTTCTGGAAGGCGCGGTCTGCGTCATCGCGCGCCGCTCCGCGATCAGCCGCGTGATCGGCGCGTCGTCAGCACACCTCTTGCGCCACGGCGCCGCCTCTCCGGCCCGTCGCTCTCCGCGTCGAGCACCATCATATCGAACGGCTGCATGGCTTCCCCGACGCTCCGCCTCAAACCCCTGGCCGACCAGGTCGTCGTCATTACCGGCGCGTCGAGCGGCATCGGCCTCGCCACGGCCAAGCTCGCCGCCGAACGCGGTGCGACGGTCGTGCTCACCTCGCGCGACGAGGTCGATCTCGACAAGGCCGTGCGCGACATCCGGGACGCCGGCGGCCGGGCGTCGTTCGTGGTCGCCGACGTCGGCGATTACTACGCGCTCGAGCGCGTGGCCGAGCACGCCGTCCGCGAGTACGGCCGAATCGACACGTGGATCAACGACGCGGGCGCGTCGATCTTCGGCATGGTCACGGACGTGCCGCTCGCCGCGGCGCAGCGGCTCTTCCAGACCAACTACTTCGGCGTGGTGCACGGGTCGCTCGTCGCGGTCCGCCACCTGCGCGACCGGGGCGGCGCGCTCATCAACCTCGGCTCCGCGCTCTCCGACACGCCGATCCCGCTCCAGGTGCACTAGGTGCACTACTCGGCCAGCAAGCACGCGGTGAAGGGCTTCACCGACGGGCTGCGCATGGAGCTCGAGCACGAGAAGCTGCCGATCTCGGTGACGCTCATCCAGCCGGCGTCGATCAACACGCCGTATGCCGAGCACGCGGAGAACTACATGGGGGTGGAGCCCGCGCTCGCGCCGCCGGTCTACGCGCCCGAGCTCGTCGCGCGTGCCATCCTCGCCTGCGCCGAACGGCCGCGGCGCGACGTGCGCGTGGGCGGCGGGGCCGAGGCGTTCGCGCTGTTCGAGGCGTTCGCGCCCCGGCTCGGCGACAAGTTCAAGGAGGCCACGCAGGTCGACGGGCAGCGGTCCAACCAGCCGGCGCGCGACGACGGGATCCTCTTCCACCCGCGCCCGAACGACAGCCGCGTGCACGGCAGCCTCTACACGGGGCACGTGATGCAGACGAGCGCGTACACCGCGGCCCGGCTCAACCCGCGTACGACGCTCCTGCTCACCGCCGCGGTCGGCGCGGGGGTGCTGCTCGCGGCGCGCGGGCGCGACGGCCGCGGGTCCTGACCCACTGCCTAATACGTCGTCCAACACACGGTTCACACATCGCGACGGGAGTCGAACGGATGAGCACACAACAGCAGAGCGCGGCCGCGGGCGCGCTGAAGGGCGCGCTCGCCGCGCTGGTAGGCGGGCTGGCGCTGCGCGCGGTGTGGGGCGCGGGGCAGGGCCTGCTCCCCGCGAACGAGAAGCTTCCCTCGCCCACGGGCGAGACGGTGAAGAAGCTGGCCGAGCAGCGCGGCGTCACGCTCTCCGACGCGCAGCAACGGGCCGCGACGCTCGGCATGTACTCGGCGGTGATGCTCGGGTGGGGCGCGGTGTTCGGTGCGGCGCAGGCGCGCTTCAGCCCGCCGCTCCTCGCCAGCAGCCTCGCGCTCGGCGGTTGGATCTACGCGCTCAACTTCCCCAAGGCGACGGGCGTGCTGCCCAGGACGGGCGTGCTCAAGCCGCCGAGCGAGCAGACGACCGCGCAGGCCGCGCTGCCGGTCGCCGCACACGTCGCGTTCGGCCTCGCGACGGCGGCCGCGTACCGGGCGATCGATTGACGTCCGGCGCCCGACCCGCCCCTGAATACCGGCCCGCCCTCCACCCTGGTGACACAGGATGTAAGCTTTCTCGTGACCCGCGCTCGCCCCCTGCAGCCCCGCGTTTCGATGCTCCCAGCTCGACCCGCTCCAGACGTCACGCGCCCACTCGGTGCCGGGGACCCCGCCCCCGATTTCTCCCTCTCCGACGCGGCCGGCCGCGCGCGCCGGCTGTCGAGCTTCCGCGGCTCGCCCGTCGTGCTCGCCTTCCCGGCGCGGGCGGGCGAGGCGTGGGACCCCGCGCGCGCGGAGTACGTCGACGCGTACAACCGGCTCGTCGCGCAGCTGCCTGGCGGCGCGGGCGCGCGGCTCCTGCGTGTCGGCGGAGGCGAGGCGTGGCGCGAGTTGACCTTCGCCGACGACGCGGCCGCGATCCCGGTCGTGGCCGAGGACGACGCGGCGGTGGCGCGCGCGTACGGTGCGGCGGACGGGCCGGCGGTGTTCGTGATCGACGAGGCCGGCACGGTGCGCTGGCGGTCCGGCGACGCGTCGGGCGCACGTGCGGGCGCCCTGCCCCACCCGGACGAGGTCGCCGCGGCCCTCGCCGCGCTCGCCCCGCCAGGGGACGAGGCGGGCGCGGGCTGGAGCCGGCGCGCGTTCGGCGCGACACTGTTCGGCGCGACGCTCGCCCTCGCCCTCGCGCCCGGACGGGCCCGCGCGACGCGAGCGCCGGGCGCCACGCCGCCCGACGGCGCCGGCGCGACCGACCGCACGTTAGGCGACCGCACGTTAGGCGCGGCCGTCCCGGTCACGCTCCGCGTCAACGGGCGCGACCTCGCGCTGCAGCTCGAGCCGCGGGTGACGCTGCTCGACGCGCTGCGCGAGTACGCGGGGCTCACGGGCACGAAGAAAGGCTGCGCCCACGGCCAGTGCGGCGCGTGCACCGTGCACGTCGAGGGGCGGCGCGTGCTCTCGTGCATGACGCTCGCCGTGATGCAGCAGGGCAAGGCGATCACGACGATCGAAGGGCTCGCGCCGGTCCCCCTCGCCCAGGCGGCCGCCGCGGAGCCGGCCGCCGGCCAGGGCCCGGCCGTGCTCCACCCGATGCAGCAGGCGTTCATCACGCACGACGGCTACCAGTGCGGCTACTGCACGCCGGGGCAGATCATGTCCGCCGTGGCGGTGTCGCGCGAGCCGTGGGGCCCCGACGACGCCGACGTGCGCGAGGCGATGAGCGGCAACATCTGTCGCTGCGGCGCCTACCCGGGGATCGTCGCCGCCATCCAGGAGGTGCGCGGCCACACGGCCGCGCGCGCGGCCATGCAGCCTTCCGACCGATGAACCCCTTCGACCAGTGAAAGCTTTCGACTACACGGTCGCGGCCGACGTCGACGCCGCGGTCCGCGCGGGCGCGACCCCCGGCACGCGCTTCGTCGCCGGCGGCACCAACCTCGTCGACCTCATGCAGCTCGGCGTCGAGACGCCGTCGCACGTGGTCGACGTCAACGCGCTCGCCGCGCGCGACCCCGCCCTCGCGGCGATCACCGTCCTCCCCGACGGCGGCCTCCGCCTCGGCGCGCTCGCGCGGATGAGCGACGTGGGGTGGGACGCGCGCGTGCGCGAGCGCTACCCCGCGGTGAGCGAGTCGCTGCTGCTCGCCGCGTCGGGACAGCTGCGCAACATGGCGACGTTAGGCGGCAACGTGCTGCAGCGCACCCGCTGTCCGTACTTCCGCGACACCGGGACGCCCTGCAACAAGCGCGAGCCCGGCTCCGGCTGCCCGTCCATCCCGGGCTACAACCGCACGAACGCCGTGCTCGGCACGAGCAAGCACTGCATCGCGACGCACCCGTCGGACTTCGCCGTCGCGCTCACCGCGATGGACGCCGTCGTGCGCGTGCGGACGCTCGCGGGCGGCGCTTCCGCCGGCGAGCGCACGATCCCCTTCCCCGACTTCCACCTCACCCCCGGCGACCACCCGGAGCGCGAGACCGTCCTGCAACCCGGCGAGTTCATCACCGCGCTCGACCTCCCGCCGCTCGCGGCCGCGCGGCGCTCGACGTACCGCAAGGTGCGCGACCGGGCGAGCTATGCCTTCGCCCTCGCCTCCGCGGCCGTCGCGCTCGACGTCCAGGGCGGCACGGTGCGCGACGCACGCGTCGCGTTAGGCGGCGTGGCGACCAAGCCGTGGCGCTCGCACGACGCCGAGCGCGCCCTCGTCGGCCGCCCGGCGACCGAGGCCACCTTCCGCGCCGCGGCCGACGCGGCGTTGAAGGGCGCGGTGCCCTACCGCGAGAACGCGTTCAAGATCGAACTCGCCAAGCGCACGCTCGTGCGCGCGCTGACGGAGGTGTCGGCATGACCGTTCACGAAACCGGTGCCCCCAGCGTCGGCGCTCCCAGCGTCGGTGCGCCGATCGACCGCGTCGACGGGCACCTGAAGGTCACCGGCGGCGCGCGCTACACGGCCGAGATGCCGGTCGAGCACGTCGCCCACGCGGTGATGGTGACGAGCACGATCGCCCGCGGCCGCGTGCGCCACGCCGACACCGCGGCCGCCGAGCGCGTGCCGGGGGTGCTCGCCGTGCTCACGCCCGCGAACGCGCCCAAGCTGCCGACGTCGGACAAGGCCCTCGGGCAGCCGCCCGAGGGGCGCAAGCTCACGACCCTGCAGGACGACAAGGTGTACTACAACGGGCAGCCGATCGGCCTCGTCGTCGCCGACACGCTCGAGCACGCGATGGCGGCCGCCGAGCTCGTGCACTTCACGTACGACGTCGAGCACCCGGAACTCGACATGGCGACCGCGCCGCGCGGGTCGACGGCGAGCGGGCGGCCGGGCGGGGGCGAGCCGCCGTCGTCCAACCGCGGCGACGTCGACGCGGGGCTCGCCGCCGCGGCCGTGCGCGTCGACCAGACGTACACGACGCCCATCGAGCAGCACAACCCGATGGAACTGCACGCGACCCTCTCCGTGTGGGAGGGCGACCACCTCACGTTGTACGACGCGACGCAGGGCATCTTCGGCGTGCGGAAGACGGTGGCGAAGGCGTTCGGAATCCCGCCGGAGAACGTGCGCGTGGTCTCGTACTTCATCGGCGGCGGCTTCGGTTCCAAGGGCTCGGCGTGGTCGCACGTGCTGCTCTCGGCGATGGCCGCGCGCCAGCTCGGCCGGCCGGTCAAGCTCGTGCTCACGCGGCGGCAGATGTTCGGCCCCGTGGGCGCGCGGCCGCGCACCGTGCAGCGCGTGGAGTTGGGCGCCACGCGAGACGGCGCGCTCACCGCGGTGCGCCACGTGAGCACGTCCAACACGTCGATGCTCGAGGACTGGCTCGAGCCGTCGGCGGTGTCGACGCGCATCATGTACGCGACCCCCAACTGCCAGACCGACCACGTCCTCGCGCGCATCAACGTGGGCACGCCCACCTTCATGCGCGCCCCGGGCGAGGCGAGCGGCACGTTCGCGGTCGAGAGCGCGATGGACGAGCTGGCCTACGCGCTCCGGATGGACCCGGTCGCGCTCCGCCTCAAGAACTACGCGGAGCAGGACCCGGAGAGCGGCAAGCCGTGGTCGAGCAAGTCGCTCCGCGAGTGCTACGCGGTCGGCGCCGAGCGCTTCGGGTGGGCGAAGCGCACGCCCGCACCCCGCTCGATGACCGACGGGCGCTGGCTCGTCGGCTACGGGATGGCGACGGCGACCTACCCGACGCGGCGCGCGAAGGCCGAGGCGGCGGCGCGCATCCTTCCCGACGGGAGGGCGTGGGTGCGCGCGGGCTCACAGGACATCGGCACCGGCACCTACACCGTGATGACCCAGGTCGCCGCCGACGCGTTAGGCATCGCGCCCGAGCGGGTGCGCTTCGAGCTCGGCGACACCAACATGCCCGAGAACCCCGGCTCCGGCGGCTCGCGCACGGCGGCGTCGACCGGGTCGGCGGTGCACGAGACGGCACTCGCGGCGCGGCGCCTCGCGGTGCAGATGGCGGTCGGCGACGCCGCCTCGCCGCTCCACGGCGCGCGCGAGGAAGACGTGCGCGCGGCCGACGGGCGGCTGTTCCTCGCCGCGGACCCGGCGCGCGGCGAGACGTACGCCGCCCTCATCGCCCGCAACGGCGGCCGCCCGATCGAGGCGACGAGCACCGCGCAGCCCGGCGAGGAGACTAAGCAGTACTCGATGCACGCCTTCGGCGCGGTATTCACCGAGGTGCGCGTGGACCGCGACCTCGGCGAGATCCGCGTGCCGCGCGTCGTCGGCGTGTACGGCGTCGGCAACCGCCTCAACGCCAAGACGGCGCACAGCCAGCTCGTCGGCGGGCTCGTCTTCGGCGTCGGCATGGCGCTCATGGAGGAGGTGCACGTCGACCCGCACCTCGGCCGCTACGTGAACGCCGACCTCGCCGACTACCACGTGCCGGTGAACGCCGACGTGCGCTCGGTCGACGTGCACTTCGTCGACGAGCGGGACCCGCACGTGAACCCGTTAGGCATCAAGGGGATCGGCGAGATCGGCATCACCGGGCTCCCGGCCGCCCTCGCCAACGCCGTCTACCACGCGACGGGCAAGCGTGTGCGCGACCTGCCGCTCACGCTCGACAAGCTGCTCTAACCACGCCCGTGAGCGATCAGTGGGCGGTCGTCGCCGCGCTGGCCGAGCTGGCCGCGCGCGGCGAAACGGCGGTGCTGGCGAGCGTGGTGCGCGTGGTCGGCGCGGCGTACCGCGGCGTCGGCGCGCGCATGCTCGTCCGCGCCGACGGCACCACGGTCGGGATGGTGAGCGCCGGCTGTCTGGAAGCCGACCTCGTTGCGCACGCCGACCGGGTGCGCGCGGCGGAGGAGCCTGCCGTCGCGACGTACAACAACGACGCCGACGAGGACGTCGTCTGGGGGCTCGGCCTCGGTTGCGACGGGACGGTCGAGGTGCTGCTCGAGCCGCTCGCCCCCGCGCGCGGCGCCGCCGTCGCGGCGCTGCTCGGCCGGGCCCTGGCAGGCGACGAGCCGGCGCTGCTCGCCACCGTCGTGCGCGCGGCGGGCACGGGGGCGCCGGACGTCGGGGCGCGCGTGCTCGCGGCGCCCGACACGGCCCTGCGTTGCGACGGCGACTGGGGTAACGGCGCGGTGCTCGCCCGCGTGCTCGCGGACATCGCGACGGCGCGTCCCGGGATGCTCGCGATCGGGGGGACCGAGGTCGCCGTCGAGCGCGTGGCTCCGCCCATCCGCCTCGTCGTGTGCGGGAGCGGGCCCGACGTGGTGCCCGTAGTGCGGCTCGCGTCTGGGCTCGGCTGGGACGTGACCGTCATCGCCCCACACGCGGCCTCCGCCGGCCGGGCGGACCGCTTTCCCGGTGCGCGCGTGGTCGCGCGCGCCGACGCCGAGCGCGCCGCCGACGCGGTCGCACTCGCGCCGCCCACCGCGGCAGTCGTCATGTCGCACGACTACGCCCGCGACCGCGCCTACCTCGGCGCGCTGCTCGACTCGGACGCGGGGTATGTGGGCGTGATGGGCCCGCGGCGGCGCACCGAGCGCATGCTGGCCGACTTCGCCGCAATCGGCCGGACGTGGCCGGATGCCCGCCTCACGCATCTCTACGCCCCCGTCGGCCTCGACGTCGGCGGCGACGGGCCCGAAGCGATCGCGCTCGCCGTGGTGGCCGAGGTGAGCGCGGTGGCGAGCGGCCGCGCGGGCGGGCACCTGCGGGCGCGGCGCGCGCCCATCCACGGCGAGGCCTGACACGCCGACGGCCGCCGCCGCGGCGCCGCTTCGCGTCGGTGCGGTGGTCCTCGCCGCGGGCGCGTCGACGCGGCTCGGCCGGCCCAAGCAGCTCGTGCGCTACGACGGCGAACCGCTCGTGCGGCGCGCGGCACGTGCGGCGGCCGGCGCGGGGGCGCGGCCGGTGGTCGTCGTGCTTGGCGCTCACGCCGACCTTGTCGCGCCCGCCCTCGACGGCATGGCCCGGGTGCACGTCGTCGTCCACGCGGGGTGGCGGGACGGACTCGCGACGTCGCTCGCCGCCGGGCTCCGCGCGCTCGATGCGGTCGGCGCGCTCCCAGGCGGTGCGCGCCCCGACGGCGCGCTACTCACCGTCTGCGACCAGCCGCTCGTCGATGCCGACGCATTAGGCATCCTGCTCGCGGCGTTCGGCGGGCCGGGGGCGGTGGTCGCCGCAGCATACGCGGGCGCAGTCGGCGTGCCGGCTGTGGTCGGGCGCGAGCACCTCCCCGCGCTCCGGACGCTTGCCGGCGACGCGGGCGCGGGGCGGTGGCTGCGCGCCCACCCCGCGCTCGTCACGCCGGTCGCGCTGCCGCAGGCGGCCGTCGACGTGGATACCGAGGACGACGTCGCGCGCGTGATCACCCGCGGGTAGGCCCGCGCGCCGCGCTGATGCGGCGCGCGGGCCCGGGACGCTACCTACCGCGCTGGCGGCGGTGTCGTCGGCGTGCCCGGAGTCGGCGGAGTGCCCGGAGTGCCCGGCGTCCCCGGCGTCGTTGGCATGGTCGGCGTCGCGGGCGTCGTCGGCGTGCTCGGCGTGGCGCCGCTCGGCGTCGCCCCGCTCCCGGTCGTCGGGCTGGTCGAGGGCGCGGGCGTCGGCGACGACGTGGGCGACGACGTGGGCGTGCACTGCACGGTCACCATCGAGACGACGGCGAGCAGCGCACCCCGGGTGATCCAACGCGTTGTACGATGAAAGGTCGACATGGAAAGCTCCGATGAAAGAAAGAACACGGCGGCACGAGGGGCGGGCAGACGATGGGCCGAGCATGGGTCGACGACGTCCGCGTCGAGGCGCGGCCCACCGGCGACTTGACGGAACCGTCACGCAAGATCGTGTCCGCCGTTCTGCTACACTGTCGCGTGCGTCACACTCGACCGGATACATCTACACCGCGATGTTAGTCTGGCGGTCGGAGCCCGCGCCTCGGCGCGGCGGCTCCGGCCGTCTTCGTCGTTCGTCGCCGTGCTGCCGCCGGCGCGGG
>JAABUZ0100006864.1_pt1 | contig 14013 bp, 18 predicted proteins | sample 5562091 | NCBI WGS metagenome assembly JAABUZ01 (sample SAMN12813069, study PRJNA571459) | rock metagenome | isolation source: Antarctica rocks | place: Antarctica: Victoria Land, Linnaeus Terrace sud | collected 2015-12-21 | reverse complement strand
GCAAGATTTTTCAAGTAAGAATTGGCGCACGTTTGTGGGAGGTGCGGGAGTGAGTTAGCAAACAAGTGTAAGGTTTTTCGGTTAAGAATTTGAGGGACTATTGTCACCTTATTTGTTAGTAAAAACACCTGTTCAGCCATTTACTACTAAAACTGGTCGATTTGAATTTACACTTGATGGATGAAAAATGATTGCTCTGGAGCCATTTCCCAGTGGTAGATAAGCCCAAGACTGAGACGATTTTTGCCTCAAGACTGAGACATGATGCTCAAAGGTTGGACACCATGTTTCTGTTTCCTGCTGCTGATCTTGCGTATGGCTCTGGAAGCGGGTTTGGTTTCGCCTCATCGCAATAGACGGGAGGTTTGGCTCAGAAACCCTGAAATGTTATCCACTTGATCGATAGCCAGAGCAAGGAGCCTGCATAGACCAATTCCATCGTGAAGCAGCAGATTAACGAGCAAAATGAGTGAAAAACGGATGAAAGTGTCCAACCCTTGAGCATCATGTCTCAGTCTTGAGGCAAAAATCGTCCCGCTCTTGAGCCAATGTACCAACCAAAACATGCCTCTGGAAGCGGCTCACAGCACTCGACGATTGTAAATTCACTGGAGTGAGGTCGGGAAATTTCCGCCACAGCTTGGCTGAAAGGAGACCAAAGGAAGGACGCTTGCCATCCGAACCGACTGGGAAACAACGCTTGGTTCGGATGGCAAGCGTCCTCTTTAAAGGTCTCTCTTTGGGATAACGCCTCCCCATGATTCTGGGTCAACATCGGCAATCGATTGCGAAAACGTCCAGCGATGCCCTCCCAGATCCACCACCGTGTACTGCCTCTCGCCAAAGAAATGGTCAGTTGGCGGACTCACAATCTGGGCACCACAAGCCAGTACATGTTCGTAGTAGCGCTGCGCATCCGCTATCTGCACCATCACCGAATGGCTGTCCTCTGCCGGAGCATATCCACCTCGTTCCGTTGCCACCACCGAGCCCTCGCCTCCCAGACCATTGTTCACCAGCAACTGCACCCGATGACTCCCAATGCGTAGCCGCACCGTAAACCCAAAGACTTCGCACAACCAGTCAACGGCTTCATCCACATCCTCGTACCCCAATACAGGAATCACCGCTCCTGGGGGCTTAGAACGATTAACAAGAGGGGCGTTCACCAAGCCATCCATGAAGAATACCTCCCTTCTCTTTCTAGAACGAATGTTAGCTTGAGCTTTCAATATAGCACATTTTGATGCCGCCGATAGAGACCCCTCCGCCTGTCCATCTCAGTACTTTCCCAATCGATTCGGACGGAAAGCGGCCTGAATATTACCGCGCATGGAAAGCGTGAGAATCTCTGTCGATCCGATCTCGCCCGTTTTTCCATAGAGGTTGGTGCAGGTAAAACACGAGATGCACCCTCAGCTTCCCACTCGAATTTACAACTGCAGCGTACAAAAGTCCGCTTCTGAAGTGGTTTCTCAGGCGGTCAATAGTTGTGCTGCTCACTCTTAGCCCTAAAACCTGCTCGCTCTTCGGGTCTGGCACGCTTTTAGTGATGAATATATATCTCTTCGTTTCCTCCTTTGATCCCTTCACAAAGAAGAGGTACTTGATAATTGTCGAAGAAAACAGGACAGGCATTCCTCGGTTTGACCCGAAGTAGCATGTCACACAAAGCAGAAGCAAGGAGTAGACACCTATGGCAGAACAAGCATCTCCACTCATCACATTCTACAAACACGGATGGGAGAACTATCAGCAAGCCCTCGTCAAAACCATCATCCCACTTTCATCCGACCAACTTGCCCTCTCTCTTGGACCACATCAACGATCGATAGGCGAGATTCTCGACCATATGATCGGTGCACGCTTCAACTGGTTCTACCTATGGATGGGTGAAGGAGATCCCAACCTTGACTGGAACGATGACGAGGACAATGACGAGCCAGCCGTGTACAAAGCAGCTTCACTGGTCGCTATGTTTGAGAAGAGCTGGCACGTGATCTCCTCCGCCCTGGACCGCTGGACTTCCGCTGACCTGGAAGAGGTTTTTTCACCCCCGGCCTCTCATCAAGAATGGCTACGGAATCAAGGGCTAGAAGAGGCGTCCTCGCACACCCGGCTGTGGATGATCTGGCATGTCCTTGAACACGAGATTCACCATGGCGGTGAGCTTTCCTTGGCCCTGGGAACCTATGGTCTGGAAAGTTTCTATACCTCGTGAAGCTCACAAGCGGGTCAACCTCATGATGACGCAAACGTAGGGGAGCGAAGAGAGGAAAGTTGTCACAAATGCAAAGCGTATTCCGTCTCGTGTACGAATCTTGAACAGAAATCTTCTCCATATCGGTGAGAAAGGAAACATACGAATGATGACGGATACGCATGTGCAACTGCCAGTAATCATTGTTGGAGGCGGCTTGTCGGGCCTATCTGCCGCAGCTCTCCTGGCACGCGCAGGTCACCCAGTGACCGTTTTTGAGAAGGCCAGTGCCCTTGGGGGGCGTGCCAGAACAAAGCACCATGGCACATTCTCCTTCAACCAGGGGGCGCATGCCTTCTCTCTGGGCGGACCAGGCGAACAGCTGCTGAGCACATTGGGGGTGCGCTCTGGTGGCTCATCCCCTGGCAGGGATCAGTTTCTGGTGCTTGACGATGGAAAGCTGCATACCTTACCCACTGGTGTGATCTCTCTCTTTCGGACAACCTTGTTGAATCTCGGTGCGAAAGGAGCGTTTGCGCGCTTGTTGAGCACGTTGAAGCACATGGATCTGACGCAGCTTCAAAAGATGAGCTTACAGGAGTGGCTGGAACAGCAGGTGCAGCATCCGCACGTTCGCCAGCTCATGCTGGCTTTGGCCCGGCTGACCACCTATACCAATGCATCTGAGATGATCCCCGCCGGTCTGGTCATTCCCCTCCTGAATGCTCAGGTGCGCTACCTGGACGGTGGCTGGCAGACACTGGTCGATGGCTTGCGGCAGAGAGCTGTAGCGTCGGGAGCAAAGATGGTGACGCATGCCAAGGTTGCAGCTCTTGAGATTTCCGAAGAAAGACATACCGTGCGCTTGGCGGATGGGACGTGCTACCAGGCGTCGGCAGTAGTGCTCGCTGTTGACCCGCAGACCGCCTCAGCGCTGGTTGCAAATGGGACGCAGAAGGACCTGAACCGTTGGGCAGCGCAGTCAGTTCCGGCTCGTGTTGCCTGCTTCGATGTTGCTTTGCGTCGCCTCCCCAAGCCGCAGCATCTCTACACGCTCGGTATTGATCGTCCGTTGTACTATTCGGTGCATTCCGCCTGGGCCAAACTGGCACCAGAGGGGAGTGCTTTGATCCATACTATGAAATATCTCAAGCCCGATGAGCCAGCGACACCGGAGATCACACGACAAGAGTTGGAAGCGCTGCTCGATGTGCTACAGCCTGGTTGGCATGCGGAAGTGATGGAACAGTCCTTCTTGCCCCATATGGTGGCCTCAAATGCCATTGTACAGGCTGGACGAGGTGGTTTAGCCGGGCGGCCTGGCCCCGCTGTGCCTGGTATACGCAATCTCTATGTCGTAGGTGATTGGGTTGGAGCGGAGGGCCAGCTTGCCGACGCGTGCTTTGCCAGTGCCAGGAGCGTCGCAAGCAAAATCATGGCGACGAGGGTCTCGCAGCCTGAGGAGGATGTCGTGGTAGACTAGGTGGAAGATCTCAAAGGAACAAGACGATGCAGCAGGAAGACGTTTTTCACGTGTATAAACCGTTACTCTTTTCCATTGCGTATAACATGCTGGGTAGCGTGATGGATGCCGAAGATTGCGTGCAGGAGGCATTTCTGCGCTGGTATAAAGCCAAAGACCTCGGCGAGACAGAGGCTGTGCGCTCTCCCAAATCCTACCTCAGTACGATTGTGACGCGTCTGAGCATTGACCACCTGCGCTCAGCCCGTGTGCGGCGCGAAGAGTATGTCGGAGCCTGGCTCCCCGAACCTCTAATCACAACCGATGAGACCAGTCACACTGGTCTGGCAGAACTCTCGGAGGCGCTCTCCGTGGCTTTTTTGCATCTGTTGGAGCAGTTGTCTCCCCTGGAGCGTGCCGTCTTCCTGCTGCGCCAAGTCTTTGACTATGACTACAAAGAAATCGCTACAATAGTGCAGAAGAGCGAGGACAATTGTCGCCAGATCGTGCGCCGAGCGCGTCAGCACCTGGGAGCGCGTCACTCTCTGTATCATGCTTCTAAGCAGGCTCAGGAGGCCATCCTGCACCAGTTTCTCCGCGTGTATGGATGGCGATATGGATGGCCTCCTGAGCCTGCTTGCCAACGATATCGTGATCTATGCTGATAGCGGTGGGAAGGCTCCTGCAGCTCGCAATCCGATCTCTGGTGCGGACAGAGCAGCACGCTATCTCCTCGGCCTCGTGCGAAAAGTGCCGGAGGACTTCCGTTTCCGCGCAGCCCTCGTCAATGGGCAGCCTGGAAGTATCTTTTATCGCAATGGTGTGCCTTCTGCTCTTCTGACACTGAATATGCTCGATGGACAGATCTGGGAGATTGATCTGATTGTGAACCCGGACAAATTGCAAGGGGTCCCAGCACTCAACTAGTACAGATACGTCCACAACCTGGCAAGGCTCGTTCGTCCCTGTACGACACTCCCTGTGGAGGACGTTCATCGGTTTGGGCACCCTCTACTTCTCAACATCTTGATACTCTTCTCGAACGAGAAACATTCTCTTTTTTACAGGTTTTGCTTGTTTGTAGTGAAAGAGCAAAGGTGAGACGAGTCAGAAGTGATTGACCTATAATTATGATGAAGCTGATGGAGGAGATTGCTGGTTTGAGGAAAGAGCAGGAATGATGTATCAGGAGGGAATCATGAACAGGTTTGAAGGAAAAGTTGCCCTGGTGACGGGTGCAGGTTCGCAACGTGGCATTGGACGAGGAACAGCATTGGCTCTCGCAAGGGAAGGTGCGAAAGTCGCTATTACGGATATCGTGCCAGAGGGGGTGAAGCAGGTTGTCGCCGAACTGAACGCGATGAGCCACGCTCTTGGTGAGGTGGCGGATGTACGCGATAAGGCGCAGATGGCACACGTAGTCAAAAAAACGACGGAGACCTTTGGGGGGCTCGATATCCTGGTGAATGTTGCGGGCGTCACTCGTCCGACGTTGTTTCTTGACATCTCAGAAGAAGAGTACGACCTTGTGCTGGATGTCAACCTCAAAGGGACGTTTTTGACGACGCAAGCGGTTGTACCCGCGCTATTGGAGCGAGGTGGCGGTGTCATTGTCTCGCTTTCTTCGGTCTCGGGACAGCGTGGGGGTGGCGTGTTTGGCACATCGGCCTATAGTGCTGCCAAAGCAGGCATTATGGGTTTGACGAAAGCTCTTGCCCGTGAACTGACCCCACAGGGAATTCGCGTCAACTGCGTTGCTCCTTCGATGATTGATACCGATATTGCGGGAGATGTACTGACGCCAGAGCGCAAGGTCGAACTTGGCAAAGGGACATTCATAGGGCGAATCGGTACGGTGGATGATGTGGTGAAGTGTATCCTTTTCCTCGCGTCAGATGAAAGTTCCTATATAACGGGTGTCACCCTTGATGTGAACGGCGGTATGCATATGCACTAATGCCTCTGTGTGCAAGTATGACATACATGGTGCCTGAAAAGAAAGCGGAATAGGGACCGTGACCACTCCTCCGCGACTTTGTACGGAGGAGTGGTCATGGTTCCACCACTGAGTGATTTGAGAGAAGTTCCAGGATCGTCAGCAGAGATGAATGATCGCGTTCGCCCTGGTTATGCTCAATGAGCGAGGTGAAAAGTTGATCAACGAGCGCGGTCAATGGCAAGGCGACACCCTGCTTTCGGGCTATATCCAGGATGATACCCAGATCCTTGCGGTGAAATTTTGCCTTTCCCCCCGGCTCGAAGGAATGGTGGATCATTGCCTGTCCGCGCAGGTCCATCACACGGTTTTGCGCCAAGCCACCACTCAGGACGCGCAGGATGGTTTCGGGTTGTACGCCGGCCTTGGAACCCAAGACGAGTGCCTCGGAAAGTGCTCCAATACTCAGTGCAACGACCAATTGGTTACAGGCTTTGACAATCTGCCCTGCGCCGCTTGCTCCGCAGTGGGTCACGGTTTTCCCCATGGCTTCAAACAGGGGACGCGCACGCTCAAAGTCGGGTACGTCTCCGCCAACCATGATAGAGAGCGTGCCTTCCATGGCACCGACTTCACCCCCACTTACCGGGGCGTCAAGAAAATGGACCTGCTGGCGTTGTGCTTCTGTCCTGAGACGGACAGCAACTGCGGGTGAGAGTGTGCTCATATCGATGATTAAAAGGTCCTCATGTGCTCCTTGGAGAATGCCTTGGTCGCCCATCACGACAGACTCAACGTCTGGTCCGTCAGGGAGCATCGTGATCACGGTATCAGCATGCAGAGCAACCGCGCGTGGCGAGTCTGCTGCCCTGGCACCCGCAGCTACGAGTTCTTCAATCGCAGCTTTGCTGCGATTGAAGACGATCACGTCGTATCCAGCGTTGAGGAGATGACGCACCATTGGTTTGCCCATAATGCCAAGTCCAATGTAGCCAATGTGTTGCTGCAGAGGAGGTGTAGGCTCTGACATGGAAATCTCCCTTCACACAAGCACACCGTTATGCCAATTCGGTGCTGTAACTATATCACATGAGCTCTCGCACGGATATCCCAGGGAGTGAATACTAGCATCACGCTCTGCTTCTTTAAGGTATTGAGGAACTCTCGTGGAAAAGAGAACGCTCCAGCTATTCTTGTGCAGGCAGGACACGCGAGATCCGTTCGAGCGAGACAAAGCGACCAAGGATCTGAGAGGCTGTGATCCGGTGATCGTGACCGCGTGCAGTGACGATATAGGTGATGTCATCGGCATCCAGGCTCGGACAGGGTATCACTTCACCCAGCTTTTCTTGGAAGCCTGAAATGTCGCCTTGGAAGAGCACCCGACGAACAGTTCCTTCACGAGCACACGTCTCATCTCGGACAAACTGTACGCGATCCCCTTCCTGATAGCCGGGAATGGGCAACAGCTCGTGCCTGAAATCGTAGGGCCACTGCACCACTCGTTGTCCATCTCGAAAATCGACGGGCTCCCACCTGCCAATCGTGCTATTCCACATCGGGACGAGAACACCTCTTTGGGCCATATTCCTCCTTCAAACGCACTCAAGAAACAGAACACTGTCTTCTCATTCCTCGCTCAATTATACATGACTCTCATGGGAGAGAATCAGGAGAGGGACGAGCGAACGGAATGACCTGTACTCGCTCTTTTCTTTGAGACGCGCATGCGTCTCCCAATTTTACTTAACGGGCCAGAAGTCCCCTGTTTTCTAAATCTGATTCTTACCCACATTTTAGACAAGGGGTTAATGGTCCTGTCGGGCGAGACCGCGAACCAACAGGACACGCAGCCTGTGAAACGCTTCTGAACAGATGTACCTCAACTTGTGCATCGCAAGGTGTATCGAGCAAGTCGTCTGGCGGAAAGAAGAATTACCCGTCTTTTCAGCGGGGAAGTGTCAACAAGCTTACCAGATCAGCTTCCTTCTTGCAACACACCCTTTTCTCCTGGGTGCGTTTCATATTTTTGCACAAGGGAAAAAGTGGTACACTGGAGGAAAAAGCCAAGAAAGGGACGTTCATGCGAAGAAAAAGACCAACAGGGCAAGAACCGCGCCATCCAGCAATGAGCGAAGGACTGATGCTGCTCATAGGAATAAAAGAGTGGCGCCACCAGCATCCCCAAGCCACCTTTCGTGAGATCGAAGAAGCCGTCGATGAACGCCTCGCCCAGCTTCGAGCAGGAATGCTGGAAGAGTTGGCCCAGATGAGTCCTCATGCCGAGTGGAGCCAGTTGCCCAAAGAGCAACGTCCCACCTGTGAACAGTGTGGAAGCGGATTAGTCAGTCGAGGCAAGCACCAGCGTCGGTTGCAAACCACAGGAGGCCAACACATCCAACTCGACCGCCAGTATGGAACCTGTCCACAGTGTGGGCAGGGGATTTTTCCCCCTGGATAAGGAATTGGACCTGGATAGCAGCGATCTGACCCCACATGCCCAAGAGGGACTCGTGCGTTTGTCAGCTTGGGTGACGTTTGCACCCGCGGCGCAACTCCTCCAAGCCCTGTTAGGGGTTCAGGTCAGCAAGGCAAGTGAGCGGCGGTTCACGTTGCAAGCAGGAGAGGCGGTGTGTCAGGACTGGGAAAAGCAAGCCGAAGACCTCATGCACGAGGTGCCCGAAGCCCCAGTAGTAGCCTCCAAGCAGGTAATGAGTGCGGATGGGGCGATGGTGCCGTTGGTGGGAGGAGTGTGGGCGGAAGTCAAAACCATGGTGATTGGGGAGGTGACAGCAAGCGAACCCGGCGAGGTGCAGGTGTCGAAGCTGTCGTACTGTTCGCGGCTGACGGATGTGCCAGGATTTGAGAAGGCGACGCTGGTAGAAACGCATCGACGCGGGCTGGAACACGCGCACGAGGTGGCAGTGGTGATGGATGGAGCAGAGTGGCTGCAAGGGGTGATCGAGTACCATCGAGCCGATGCGGTGCGTATTCTGGATTTTGCCCATGCTGCTGAGTATGTGAATGCCATCGGAGAGGGGGTACGCCAAGCAGGATACCATGTGCCAAAGAACTGGCTTGCAGGGGTCTTGCACCGTCTCAAACACGAGGGACCAGATCGGGTTTTGAAGCATCTGGCGCGAGTGTGCCAGCGATGTAAGGATGCGGCCCTCGACAAGAAACTGCAGTACTTAGGAGCGCGAAGCCACCAAATGCAGTACCCAAGCTATCAGGCGGCTGGCTGGCCGATTGGTTCTGGCATGGTGGAAAGTGCCAACAAACTGGTGGTGGAGGCGCGACTCAAAGGAGCGGGTATGCATTGGAAGCGCGAGAACGTGAACCCGATGCTCAGTTTACGCAATGCGGTCTGCAATGATCGTTGGCAAGAAACGTGGCACGTGAGCCGCAAGCAGCACCAGCAAGAGCAGCAACGAGCGCGTGAAGAGCATAAGCAGCAGCGTATGGAACACGCGGCGGCACAGTTCCTGCTTCTCTTGCTGCAGTGCAGTCCCTTACGCTCACGGCTGATGGAACCTTCCGTTCCTGCGGTGCTGAACTCGCCGACGGCAATTTCCGCCTCAGCAGATGCAGGGGGTCGCCGTCCCTCTGCCACTCATCCTTGGCGGCGCTTCCGGGCAGTTCGATCCACAGAAGCCGCCCATGCAAAAATATGAAACGCACCCTTTTCTCCTGCTGCACCGCAGTCGTCAGGTCTGGTGCGGGTGTAAGCGTTGCTCCCGACTTCCTGTTGCTGTTATATACTGGAACTCATCCTGCGTCGGTAGCCCGTTGACACGATCTAGCAACCAATCGGCAATCGTCGCGCGCCAGAGAGGTCCAAGCACGGTAGCGAGTGACTCCGTAAGCGCATGACGGGCACCTTGATAGACGACGAGAGTACTCGGTGCGGGGCACAAACGGGCCATCTCGTACACCCATTGGACTGGAGACAACTCGTCTGCCTCCCCGCCAAGAACCATCCACGGCATGGTGAGACCGCCTATCAGTGGTCTGAGGTCGTATCCTTTCACCATTCGGTCGAACGCAGCTTCGTCATGGTACAGACCAGCCATGAACATGTGACGCGCTTTGAACGTAGGTGAAGCCTCCTCAAAGATGGTCCTTGCCCCTGGCTCGAAGACGGGAAGAGCGGCAGCACACCCCTTCAACATCGGCTGCGTGGCCGCAATCTGCGTGATCCAGAAAGAACCAAAACTTGTTCCTGTGCAGACGAGCCGCTCAGCATCCACTTCGGGCCTCGAACGACACCAGGAGACCAGGGCTTCTCCTGCGTCAATCCAATTGGTCGGAGTGACAGAGAGTCCATGAATGGGAGACTCACCTTGTCCAGGTCCATCAAAGGCAAGTACCGCAAAACCACGGGCGAGGAAAGCATCGCCCTCACGTGCAACGACAATTTCGCGTGCCCCATCCATGCCGCCACAAGCGAGAATGGTTGGCAGTGGCGTCCCATCATATGAAGATGGGACGTGAAACCATGCGGGCAACGTGGTGTCGCCGAAAGGAACATCAACCCGTTCTACATGATGTGAGGCGTGTTTTGCCCAAGCCAGATACGCGTTGTTCTTGCGCTCGTCAAGCATGAACAACTCTGGCGTTATCTCCCACAGCGGCCAGACCGCCATCGACCACAACATGGCAGCAGCGTGCCAGTGCTCCCCCGCGGTCACGCCATGCCCCTCATCTTCTGCCTGCCGAGCCAGACGCTCATGACGAGCCGCCACCGAACTGACGGCGGGAACAAAGTCGGCGACCTTATGGATTGCCGCACGCAAGGTTGCGATATCGCTGGCAGACTGCTCTCCCACAACCGGGCCGAGTGTGTACCCCAATCGTGGTTGGTCCCACTCAATACTAGCACTGCGGATAGTTTGGTCTATGAGCCAGCGTTGTTCGCGCCAGCGGAGAGGCCCTTTCGTTTGGGCGGAGTAGATGCGGTTTTGTGCTGTCTGTTCCATCATGCCTCCTTTTCTCTGTCAAAACTCGCATGAGTGGAGTTTGACGATCTCAAATAAACCGACACTTTAGGACACGAGGCGCATCAATGTTCCGACGCGAACAGGGAGTTGGCCTCACTCTGGATATGAGACAGATATCCCCAACTCAAATGCACCTTCTTCGTAAGTATAGACGCGTTTCAATGAACATTGCCACATTCATGAAGGAGTAAGTCTTTCGCTTTATGTACCAAGAATGGAGCGACGAGCAGGGACGTAGACACGATGATAGAGCTCCCTAGAGACCACATCATAAATCGGTGACTCTTCCGCAACTTTGCGGAAGAGTCACCGATTTATGATGTGGTCTCGTATTGATGTAATGCTTGGCTTATGCAACAAGTCCCACTCATCTCCAGAGGAAAAGATAGCGTGGCTCAATCAGCAAGCACTCGCATAACGAAGATTGAGCCAATACTCAATCTATGACCGTTTGTAAAATTTACGTCTCAGTACTATCGTAAAAAAGATACACGCAATCAGTACTCCAAGTACAGCAAAAATTGCCCCTGCCATGGTAAATATCTCTGGTACAGAAGCACTACTATTCCCGTTTATAGGAGGGTCTTTGGGTGAAGTTGAAGAGAGTATTGGAGTAGGAGATATTGCTATTGTGGGTGTCGGTATCGGAGTGACTGTCACTACAGGTGTAGGGGTAGGCAGTAAGGTTTTCGCTATCGGACTCGGTTGAGCAGTGGAAATGGGCGTTGGCTGTAGTGTGGGAACGGACATTGGTTGTGGAGAAGGAGTAGGGGTTGGACGAGGAGTGGGAGTTGCTTGTGCTTGGCAACTCCAGGGAACGGTTGCTGGAATAACGCCTCCTCCTCCGTAAACTTGACCGGAAAAAAGAAAAGAGGTGTTTGTACAAGGTATGTTTGAAATGGTTACCCGTTCAGTGGGAATAAGTGTAAGAAGATGACCACTCGTAGGGCTAAAGGAAATACCCGAAGTAGCAGTGTATGCACTCCAGGTTACGAGAATATGCGCTAAATTATATCCTTGTACTGTTACGACACAAGTCCAGGTTGTTGAATTGCTTGTTTGGCAGTTTTGTTCATTCAAGAGACTTGGATAGACCGCTAAAGATGGGGTTGAGTCAATGAAGAGTTTTCCTTGACGAGAAGATGCGAAAACGGTAGGTGTCAATAGAAGGCCAGTCGTAGTGAAAGCAAATAGTATGACGATACGAATACTAGAGCTCAGAAATAATGGTTGTATATGCCGAAAATACTTCATCATTGCCTCTTCCACTTCTTCTTCTTCGTTTCAATGGAAAGTTCATTTGGCCTATTCTATAAAGAAACCCTTACTGTAAGTATACGTCAGCTGTATAGCATCTGATAGTGCCTATAACTGGACCGGCTTGTATGAACGTACTATGGTCTTACTCTCTCTACTAAGTGCAACTGTAGTGTGTGTTTGTTATCTGTCATCATTAACGGTTCTTACGCAACCCTGCTGATGCAAAATGTGGTATGATAAAAGGTTGATACAATTTGCTCCTTTTTTGCAGCCGTTTCGAGACAAAATGGGAACCGGAGAACCAGAAGTCCCGTTTTCCAGAGTACGAGAGAACCTTTCTTCTTCATTGGAAGCTTGCCTACTCCAAAAGAAAGAATGTGTTCAGATTATTGAGACGTGACATGCAGAATGGGCAATGTTTCCTTCTTTTGCCAGCTAAAAAGGACCGAAAAGACTGTAATCTCTCATTATACCACGTTTCGCATCAGCAAACTTGCGTAAGAACCCCCCACTCTACTTTCTCCGGTCGTCGGAATTGACCACCTCTTCAATCTGACTTCCTCCATTCATCCTTTTGCCTTCCTCGATCGTCCGAGTTGCCTGCCAGATGCACCTATCCCTTACGCAGTTGCCTGACACCTTCTGGGAAAAATTGGATACCTCTCGTCTTTGAAGCACTGAATTCAGAGGCAGCGTACCCATCAAGGATAGACTGGCAGGATATCGGCAGGTCGAAAGCAGGATATCGGCAGGTCGAAAGCAGCCAATGGACAAATAAAGTGCATTCGGTCTCTGCTAGATTGGAATCAAGCAATGTATCTGCATCGCTCACTGTGTCAGTAAAGAAGGAAAAAAGAATGCATATCGAGAGAATTTACAAGCCTGATATTGAATGCCAGTTGCGTGCAATTGTACGCGTTTTACGGGTCAGTGTCATTTTACTTAAACTATTTTCATAGGTCTGATCTGGAGTAGGAAAGGAAAACCGTGTAAGCATGAACGACCCGTTATCGCAGTTCCGCAGGGAGCAGACAACCTTGACAACGGCAAACGACAACAAGGCCAGCAAAACCGGCACGAGAAAGAAACCTTATGAAGCATTTGACAGCACAGGCAAACCATCCCCTTATACCGAAATCCGTTGTGTGCTACAGCCCTCGCAATCGCCGCAATCGCGGTTCTTTATGGGGGCTGTGTTCAGCATCGATTACAACGACGCTTTCACGCTCCTCTATAGCTTCATGGCCGTGAAGGTAAAGGGACGTCACCTGAAAGAAGTCAGACGGGCTATACAAATGAGTTGTTGTGAATTCATTCAGGAGTACAATGAAAATGAGTTCCTGAAACCGGGCAAAGACACGCCGGTGATTGAATCCATACAATTTATTACGGGTGAGAAGCTCGACGATATTCTGTCAACCTATAAAGCAGGAAGACACCATGCGTGACAATATGTTTTCCTTCATTGAGCCAATAGTCGAGCTGGGCGAAGATGATACCTGTTTCGTTATTCAAGTAGAGACATGCTTTGATTTCATAGAAAAAATCGGCATTGATAAGGTGGCAAGTTCGCCCAAAGGAACAGAAATAGAAGTGCCTTTAGGTATTGCTATGTCTTTGTTAAGACCCGATGAGTTAGAAAAGCTAAAAAACTACATTACATCCTACCTTACGAAACGTAATAATAGTGAAGTGGAGTAGCCCCGTGACCAAAGCATTGCCTGATCCTTACTCATCTGTCGACTTCACAGAAGCTGTTGTTCTTCTTTCCCTGTTCCTGAAGGAGCTTTTCTCTGAAAAACCTTCTTTTTTTTGCTCTGGTAGTCCAGAATGGCTACGTTCCTAATTCCGACTTTCTGTTCCAGCTATGGGCAAACCCCTATTTTGTTAATTAATACTACTCTGTTAGTTTCGATTCGGCTGGCTCTACAAGCGGCTTGGAGAACAGTCGTCTTAAGAACGCCTAAGTCTGCAATAGGCTTGTTTCCTTGATTCATAAGAATCAGCTTTCAGAAACTAACAGAGTAGTATTAATACTACTCTGTTAGTTTCGTCGAGGACGAAACGCTTTGACTTGTTCGGTTTCAATCAACCACAAAACCACGTCCTGAAACAGCAGAACGAGCACCAACCGATGGCAAGCAGGCAGACTGAT
>JAABUZ0100006863.1_pt1 | contig 14015 bp, 11 predicted proteins | sample 5562091 | NCBI WGS metagenome assembly JAABUZ01 (sample SAMN12813069, study PRJNA571459) | rock metagenome | isolation source: Antarctica rocks | place: Antarctica: Victoria Land, Linnaeus Terrace sud | collected 2015-12-21 | reverse complement strand
AGTATTCCGTACGATAAGTCCCAAAAGAAAATCAAAGATTTCTTCAAGGAGTAAGGAGGACTGCAAAGCGCAGGGATCCCACACGTTTAGCACATAGTATGAAGCTGCGGACTCCAATGCGTTCGATTGCAGAGTAACCATACACATAGCCATACACATAACCATACACATAACCATACACAATGAATCCGAGTCTAGTTCCAGACAATCAACTGTAATTAGAATGGCTCTCCGGAAGAAGAAAGTACAGTGATTCAGACAATAATGAAAGATGGTATTGATTTTCTTCAATTGAAGTCAGTTGAACTATGCATTTTTAACATCACAAAAGAACAAGGAATGTTATGGCCTACCTTTCATTTCAATTTATTAGTCAGTGGTGTATGTTGGCTATTTGATAGAGGTCGAAGCGTATTAAAATCGTAATTTCTGGTCAGTCGATCCCGTAGTGATTCATTCAACAAACACGCTTTTGTAAGTTCAACATTTCACTCAGCTCGCCCACATAAGGCTATCATAAAAATGACTGCCGAATAACAAAACTTTTGTGCCTCTGCCTCTACCTGTGCCATTCATCGTATGCCGTCGTTCAGTCGACAGGAAAACTGCGAAGATCAAAATAGCTTCAGCATCGTCAGTTACTTTAATGAGTCTTGCCATCGCAACGAACGGACCACAGATGCGAGGCTCGTTGAATGTACCGGGAAACACACCATGGCTTTTATTATATCGTAGCGGTGCTCCAATTCCAAGTGCCAAAATGACTACAGTACCCAATGCCAGATTGTAACCAAATTCCACCCACAACCAGTCCATAAACATGTCTCAAAGCCCAAGAACATCCATGAAAGATATGAAGAGCGTGTTTTGTGTTGACATCCAGTATCTCGCGCATTGCCACTGTTCTCACAACTAATGACTTTGCCTTTCAAGTTTGTGTAACTTATTACAAAATTCATACCTGTTCCGAAATTCTAGTCGCGGAACCTCAAAGAAAACCTGTCCATATTCTGCCGATAATCATCATATACATTCTTGCCCAGACTCTTGGTCGGCTAACTTTTGCAGCAAAACCAATATCGACAGCACTCTCCATAAATTCACACTCATGTGCTATGCCGTTTCTGCACAGTAAGCAAGCATGACATGGAAAAGGAAACGAGAGGATTAACTTTGACAGGTATCATGAAACCACATTGCCTTGGCAATAACTCCCTGAGAGATATAAAAACCGTATTGCTGAACTTCTACAAGACAATCGATGGATCCTTTCTACTTCTGGCTTCTGTTGGTTTCGTATGCGGCATCAACAATAGCTGTATGTTGCAGACCCCTTTATGTTGGGCGCCCAGTGGGACATCAAGCCAACCCAATATGCTTAGACGGGAATCCATTGGAGGGCTTTTTTTGTGGGAAGAAGGAGTGCAACGTTTTTGGATGCAATTGCGAGGAAGGCTGCCTTGAAGCAAAACCAGAAGTATGTTATCAACGTTGCCTTCAAAGTTCGTACCGCGACCTAGGAAGCTGCCGCAGTGTTTGTAACATCAATCAGGGCCGATTTGCTTTACCACAAGGAGACCCTTAGGTAGAACAGTTGTATTGGTAAAATGAAAATTTTCCATTCCAATGGCAGAGTACTTAGGGTGAACATTTCATTGCCATGTCTCGTACAGGCTGACCTCCACAGTAACAAGGTGGTGTTGATGGCAAGAGAAGGGAAGCATCAGGAAGGGTGCGAGCATTGAAGTCGGCCCTTATCCATATAAATTGGAAGAGGTGGGCTCATCCTATCAGCACAAGAAATTCAGACGTTGGTAGCAATCCGTAGGAATACGGGCTATGTCGCTCTATGGCGGCACTGGCCTGCCTGGAACATCAGATTGTGCAAAGGTGTATGACAGCCTTCAGAAGAACCCCCAAATAACTGCAGAACCTGTTTTATATTCAGCCGAGCCAGCGAATGAGGAGGCTCAATATCATGCAGAAGACAGTCTTGGAAAGCAAATGCTTGTCAGACCAGTATTCCAGCCTCGGAAGCAACCGACCAGCAAGGCTAATCAGTCTCTCATGCCAAAACCGCAGGTTGTTAAGAGACCACAGGTGCAGAAGACTAGATTCGAAACATGGACGAAAGATACTTATGATGCGACCCCATTGCCAAAGAGACAGAGAAGGAACAAGAGAAGTAAGGAATTGAATTGGGACGATGAGTATGACCCGACTCGGCCCAGTGTCTATGAAGAGTACAAGAACAGCAACGAGCAATCGCGAATGCTCGACGAATACCAAGAATATTTGTACTGCCGAGACCACCTATCTGAGGAAGATGAAGATGACAAACGAGCGTTCGAGATACCTGATGCGACAAGCAATATGATGTCTGATGTTGCCGGCTTCAGCGGCTTTGCATCCTCCCAGATCAACGCGCAAGCTCCTCAGTCTATATCTACGCCGGGGCAGAAAAACTTTGCCAAGAGACTTTTGCATAAATATGGGTGGGAAGAAGGCCAAGGGCTTGGTGCCGCGTCGACGGGTATCACTAAGCCGCTCACAGTCAAACAAAAGCAAGGCGGTCATGGTAAGATTGTGGACAAGAACAAACCCCGCGAAATCAGTCTTCTTGTCGTTTTAGATGGCTTAGACATGACAGAAGAGGATGTTCAAGATATTGGGGATGAGTGTTCGCGTGTTTACGGACAGATAGAGCGAATTTTGGTCAAAAACCAACGGGTATTCATTCAATTTTGTAGTCTGGAAAGTGCTGCAAGGGCTGCATATGCGCTTGATGGACGCGTTTTCGACCAGGACCCGATCCAGGCATCATACTTCTCGCTGGAGCGATTCCACAACGGAGATTACGGCTAGCTGGTATTGAATCTTGCTTACAGTGCAAATCACCACTTCTCGGTTCACGATGTAAGTCCGGGCGATATGGATAAATACACGGATACATTTTCCTACGTAGCATGAGTTGACTCCATTACACGATCAAAATACGTCCATATCGAATGAAGGCGAGGAAGCTCAAACTAGCCATGATACCACTGGGCATCATTTTGCCACTCTCGTAGAAACGCTTCGTGAAGAAACCCAATAGGGCAAGTGCGGTGACAAAAATAGGCTTGCAGTTGGCCATATTTTGCGAAGTGTGATAGGCTCCATAACCAATGGCAGTTGCCGAAAGCGCGCCTGAAATCAAAGACGCTTGTGAGCCTGCTTTTGCATACCCGATGATGCCTCCAACTAGAGTGATTCCAGCGTAAACCCAGGCAAACACGTCAGAGTTTTGTGTAGTCATTGCAGCAATGGTAAAGAATGGGCGGCAATTGAGGAAATGGAATTGGAACCACGTGATGCTTGTAAATTCTCAATAAATGAAGACAGACAGGCATTTCAGCAAGCAGTGAAAGGCAAATTAAATTATCTGTCTGTCCTACCCTATTAATAACAACCCTAGCATGCCAAAGAATGTTGAGAAGAGCGAAGAAGGCAAATGTTGGGAGGCTGCGCCTGAGCTTGATTGCGCCGTTGCATCCGTAGTCTTCGAAGGCGCATCGCCTTTAGTCGTGGTTGCCGTTGGTTCCTCTGACCCATCTACGTCTTTGGAGAGACCAGGCTGGGGGTCGTAGCCATTCTCGGAGATGGCACCTTGCTCTAAACTTGCAACTTGCTTGATTTTAGCGGACAAGACTCTTGCGCCCTTTGCATCGTCAATTGTGTATCTTGTTGTCTCCCATCTGTCAACTGGTATGAACCTCCCTCTTTTGAAATCCTTGCCATGAAGTCCCTCATTTATCAAATCTTTGGATTGACTTGATGGAATGGGTTTATTGGCAATTTTGTCAAAGCTCGGAGGGCATTCCGGACGCTTTGCCAGTCGGCTTTCCTTTACCTGCACGTTTGGAGAAGGAGATTTAAGGTATGCCTTTGATAACGCTGCAAATTCGCCAGGAAGGTACTTCAAACTGGTTCCATTGACTTGGACGACACCATACTGACCATCGGCCTGCTTCTCCATTGTATATTCGTAAGCAACGCCTCCGCTGAACACGTCGCACATTTTGGGACCAAGTATAGCTGCGATTTCATTCCATTTCCTTGGCTGGACTCTGTTGCAGCCATGCTCAGAAATAACTAGAGGAACAGAGAAGTTTTTATAATCATCCACCAACTGCCAATACAACGAGCTCTCGTAATCTGCATCACCACACCATCGATAAGTGTTAATGCCGACGAAATCCACGTAGCCTTCTTCACCACATTGTAGGTAGCTACTCAGAGATTGCTGATATTCTAGCACATCGGCCGCTGCGTAGCCAATAGGTATTTCTCGATGAATATGATTCTTTGCGTATGCTCGCATATCACGTACAAGCGCTTTTATGTAATTGGGTGCATTCTCGGCACTTTTCTCGTCGTTGACAACTTCATTGAGAGCAATAAAGCCAAGACTATTGTCATACCCAGAAAATACCTCCATTACTTTGAAGATACGCTTCATTAGGGGAGGCGCATAGGTTGTCCAGGGTTGATATCGATGGAGATGCTCGCCCGACAATGGAGAAGTGACGTCCAGTATGACGTATATGCCAGCTGCTGCCAAAAGACTCATGCAAGCATCGTGATTTACATCTGGGTCAACACCATAAACACGTATTGTATTGATGCCAAGGCTCTGAAACACAAATACATCGCGGCGACAGAGCTCGGGGTCGCTCAATGGGTCGCTTCCTTTATTGATCCCGGCAGCACCTCCAGGCTGGTAAGCCAAGCCTTTCACAAAAAAAGCACTGTCATTCCCTTTCTGTGCAAAGTGACGCCCTTTGACCTCAATGACAGGTATACCATACACAAAGCCGATAAAAACAGTCAACAGAAGGCATTGCAGATGCATTGAAGGAAAGGAATGCCGGCTCGCAAGTTCCTTTCACTGTTGAGGAGGTCCTCTGAGCTGTAAATTTTCAGCGTGAAACGGTGCTCGTGAGTTTAGATTTGCACAGCACATTTCCAGGAAGACGCGGCTAGCTTTATTTGGATGAGAGAGTTTTTTATTTCGCTCAGCTGTAATTGCTCAGGTAATCAAAATTCTTGGCTTAAAAAGCCAAGATCTTGACATACAAACCCCATTTCAAACTCAATCCATACTTTTACCCACCTCCTTGTTTTGTTGTTACTTTGGAGGGACCAACAAGTGTGCTCAAAGCATTGACAGTTAACTCCTTCTCTGATCTCTGGGGAGTAGCAGGAAAGGATCTTCGAAGAGCTGGGATCATGTGACTGGGCATCTCGGTCCGTCAGACTCATTTATAGTATTTACAAACACTGTGTATACAATAGGTCAGAGTATGGTAGGCTTTTACTCTCGCAACCTAATATCCATCATTTCTTGACTCGTATAATGCTCGTAATTCATGCACCACTCCCTTTTTCATGAAGGCAGCCTTCGCGTTAGATGAATCGTCAGATGCTGCTCGTTGAGGCGATACGGACTGAAGCCCTCGACTTAAGGGAGGCAAAGAAGTGGATCGTTTCGATGATAGTGTGGGACGACCACGATCTGGTAGAGGTGGGGGCATTGCTTGAATGGACTCGATAAGTTGGGTCAATGATTGCACCAAAGGGCCCATTTCTCGCGGATTGTCCTTCTGCGATATACAGGGAGCTAAGCATATTGCCAGATTCTTCGCGTCCATTCGCGTTTGAATAGGGTCCAGTCGCTGGAGCATGAGGATGAGTCGATTCCAGAGCAAGTCGTTTGACGGGACCAAATTAGAAGACATCACAGGAGAGGGCAGAGATCGTAAGTAGAGCTTAAGGGTTGAAGCAACAGCATGTACCTGGTAGTCATCAAGAGCGAGGATCTGATCTCGGTCATAAGCAGATGCTAGAATGTCAACCAGCTCCTTCCGGGGTGATACACGGAATATTCCAACTTCCTGATTTCTTTCTATATAGTCACACGTCTCGATGACAACGCGTGGTAGCTTGCCTGGCGTAAATGGTAAGCCGAATACTGGCTTGGTCGCGGGAATGACCTGATGCAGTTTGCGGTCGTGTAGATATACCCTGACGGCAATGTTCAATTTGCTTATGTCCATTACTGAAGACAATTGGCTCAGGGAGCTCACATGGACCAGCTTGCGTTTGAATTTCGGGGAGACTACTCCACTGAGTAGTTCGAGGAGGACTCGAACTGCCCACGATTCATGCACAATATACAGACGAGCAATCCGCTTGCGCACATCCCTGCTAATGCCTTTGTACATGCGAAGAAACTCATTCCATGCTGGCCGGTTTTCCCCTCCGGCTGCAAAAAAGACGATAGAGTATGGTGTCGGAGGTAGCTGCTCCAGAAGCTGCGGTATTAAGTCGGTGTAGAATGGAAGACGCGGTATATTAGCTGCTGTTACAGTTAAGACAGGTGTCTGAGTTGCAGGGTCTGTCAGTTCAGTCCTTTGCAAAATCTCTGCAGCCATTTGTTCCAAATCAGAATCATACAATTAGGTACGCGCATCAACAACGCCACAATCAGTGACCGTACAAGTGCAATGACACGGAGTGGAATTCAGAAAAGATGGAAAAGATGAGCAAGCTTACAAGTGAAGAATAGCAACGGTCTTTTGTGCTCACACTTGTTTTGGAACGTCAACAAGAGCGCGTAGGACTACTCTACTATTTCCAAACGGTTTAATTGGAGAGCTGTAGTAAGAGTCTATCCACAACAAGTCTGTGCGACAAGTGCATAAGGTTTAGTAGTCCTTATTGTGTGCACGAAGAATCGGCCATTTAATCTTACGTAGAATCATTCCTTCAAGTGTTCGTCGCCTCCGCGTAGACTAAGTGGCAAGCCTACACAGTAAATGCAGCCAATCAGGATTTCACCTCCTCATTTGTAGATATCGAACGTATCATGGTACAGAGTTAGCCGATCGTCATTCGCGCACAAGCCCTCCTCCGCCTCTCCTATTTCGGTTGACCTATTTCTGGAATCGTTCCAATCGGGCATTGGCCTCCCAATTTAGGAGGCGTTTAATCCCAACGCGGAAGGTAGTGCCCAAATAGGAAGCTCATATTACTCATATGGGTAGCCATTCGAATAAATCCTTCGTCAATTTCCTAATTCAGTAATGGGCGAACCCCTTTTTCAGCCCTCCTATTTTCCCCTCTGCGGGACCCTACAACGACTCACCACTAAATTAATGGAGTGGCTACCAATGTTCAGCCTGGCGAATATAGCGCGGAGGTTTCCACCTCACATGAGGCTATGGCGCAAAAGCCGTTGGCGAAACGTATAAAGATCGGGCGGGTCGCTGCTCTCCACAAAGACTACATTTCGAAGACTACATTTCGAGGACAGCATATCGCAGCACACTCATTAACGCAACGCCAGTGCCATCCCACTTTCAAAGTACTAGCTTCTTCACATTCCTTTATCCTCGAAATGCTCTCGATTATTTCAGCTCTCACTCTTTCTGGTGTTACACTCGCAAGCTCGGGGTCGTCCTCAGTATGGACTGGTTATGGCATCTACTCTCCTTCTACTACATTAGCAACAGCTACTTCGTTGTCAACATGGAGCTCACAATCATTCTTCTCGACTGCAACAACTTCACCTCCTGCTTCTTCGACACTTCAGACTATAGTAGCATCAACTTCTTCTGCCGCTGCTGGTTCAGCAGGTGCTGTCTCACTTCAATCTTATATCGTTCAGTATAAATCGTCTCTTTCCGATAGCGACATTGGCAGCGCCAAGGTATATCTTCGGTCACTAGTGGATTCGTCAGCTCGCGCTGCTGGAGCTGACCAACAGAACCCGTCTGCAGTCACTCACGAGTTCAACAACATCATACAAGGCTTTTCTGGCAAGTTTTCTTCACATGTTGTTGAGCAGCTTAAGGGGCATCCAGCTTTCCAGTCAATTGAAAAGGACCCTGTCGTCAACATTAGTGTTCCATTCAATAAAGGGCCTCATGCGCGCAGGGCAGAATCTTTCAATGCCACCAGCGTTCACTTTAGCTCTGATGCCTCTGCTTCTTCCAGCGCGCTGCCTGATGCTGCTGAAATCTCTTCTACGTTCACCTTCGATGGAATGAGCTACCTGGGATGTATTCTTAATGATGTCGCCAATAATCAGAATGCCTTTCGCTTCTACGTTGGCTTGGGCACAGTCCTGCCAGTAACCTTTGAAAATTGCATAACTGAGTGCAAAGCTAGGGGCTATCAGTATGCTGGTGCAGGTGATCGCTGCTACTGTGACAACTCTCTTCTACGAACGACTTCGAGCGATCAGTGCGATACACGATGTGCTGGAAATCCAACTGAGCTTTGTGGAAATAGCCAAGCTGCACGCCTGTTCGGACCATCTGGTGGTGCGACTTCTGCTCCCAATGCTGCTCCCACAAGTATGCAGCCAACAGCCACATCCAGTCAGGCACCAGCAAAAACTTCCTCAGGCTCGGGGTCAGGAGAGTCTGCCATTAGCTGGAACGGCCAGAGCTGGGGAGTTGTGCGGATACAAGGGACACAATTTGCGAGTTCTGACTATGGCAGCACCGATGCGTCGATTGTCGCTCATGTTGAAACCTGCGCCAAGGATCCCGCTGCAGTGATTGTTTATGTTCTAGACACGGGAGTTCTCACAACCCACGAAGATTTTGGAGGAAGGGCATCTTGGGGTGCCAACTTTGCCGACAACACCGACGCAGATCTCAATGGACACGGAACACATGTTGCATCGGGTGCGATCGGCTACGCTGCGGGAATGGGCAAGAAATCAAACGTCATTGCTGTCAAGATTCTCGGTGCGGATGGAAGTGGCTCTGGAACCTCTGTGTTGCAAGGAATGGAATGGGTCCTTCAGCAGCAAACGTCGAATCCGAAACCTTGCATTGTCAACATGTCTCTCGGCACCAGTGGAGTATCCAGTGCTATCAACCAAGCTGTCGAGAATCTGGTTGCTGCTGGTGTCACTGTGGTTGTTGCTGCTGGAAATGAAGCGGGAGACGCCTGTCAAACAAGTCCAGCCTCGGCATCCGGCGCCATTACTGTGGGCGCCATAGGCAACACCGCCAGTGGCGCTTTCAATCATGACGAAATTGCTCAGTATTCCAACTTCGGGTCATGTGTGGACGTCTTTGCGCCTGGAACCTTGCTACGCGCCGCAATCAACACAGGGAACAGCGACTACGGAGAGATGTCGGGAACTTCCATGGCGTCGCCGAAAACAGCCGGGGTAGCGGCCTACCTACTCGGTCAAAATCCGGGAGCCAATCCATCGCAACTTCTGGCCAAGATGCAGAGTCTTGCAGCACAGAATGCAGTCACTGGGAACATCAATGGAAGTCCTAATCTTCTTGTACAGATTCCTGCTGGGTCCATCTCGCAGGTATGTGGCGAGTGGTCGTAAGAACATATTCGGATGCCGGCATTATGTGGCGTTCATAGGTAGACTTTGATTCTAGGTATCATAATTCTATTAATCTTTCTCTCTCCATGACAGCAGCGCGAGGCCTCGGAATTCTCCTGGAGCCTGGGACTCGGCGCTACGGCATAGCCGAATGCGGAGAAGCTCGGCTATATCGGGGATTAGCGCGGGAATATCCGCTCGTTGAGTGGCGGTTTACAAAGTCACGGGGCGCTTGATGAAGTCACGGAGCTGACGCTAGGTAACCCGATCTATCCGAAAGTGGAGGAATTCACCCAGAGAAGTGGGTAAAATGTAGATCCACCCGATTCGGCCTACGTGTTCAACTGTGCTAGCCGTGCGGGATCCACTTAGAGAAGCCATCCCCCCAAAGGAGAAAAATCCTCTGGAATGTGATGAACCTATGATCGCATCATTCATCATTCCTAGCGGTTGGAAACCTTAAGCCCCCGGATCGAATTCCCTGCGCGACTGCTGTTTCGAAGCTTGTACCTTGACTCATGACGCCTTTCAATTTCATATCTTAGTCCGTGACTTTGCTTTCTCCATGTCATGCGCTATGCGCCTGTGCTGAAGGAGCTGCTCAGCAGCCTAGAACAGCCCACTTCCACTGAATGGAGAAAGTGCGGTTCCGCATCCGGCAATTTGCTCCCGTCGAGCAGTAATGCGTAACCTTAAAGCGGAAACGATCTACAGAAAGCGGACCCCAATTCGGTCAAAATGTGGCGTTAAAGGGAGAAATTGTCAGAGAACTGCCTCCTTCCCTTCCGGACATTAAATACGCAGGAGTATCTCCGATCACTTTTCCAGCTTCCATTCGAAGAACAGACAAACCACACACATATAGGTTATGTCTTCACCGACGAGTCCTGCTTCCTCATCCGAGGGAAAGTCCTCAGGCGACGAGAAGACCCTCAATTCGCGGTGCAAAGTTTCTCATGCATGTGGCCCGTGCAAGCGCGAGCATCTTGGCTGTCATCGTGAGAACTGACATGGAAATGCCACTAACGTCCGCAGATGCACGTCCTTGTCGGAGATGTATGGATAAAGGAAGAATCGATGAATGTGTCGATATTTGCCACAAAAAACGCGGGCGCGTCAGTAAGAAGAACAAACCAAATTGCTTCAACGGCACTAGCCCTATATGGAATTCATTCGATGGCAACGGGGAGCGAAGGTTACCGAGCTTGGATATGAGTGCGTCTTCTCAAACCATACTGCCCGGAATGCGAACTATGGAATCTCTCCCCTCGCCACCCTCGTACCGCTGCACCTCTAGCGACTACTCCGTCCCCCTTTCCGACCCCTACCGCCGCACCTCCAGTGAATACTCCGCACCTCCTTCCGACCCTACAATGAACATCGGCCGACTCAGCACAATTACACTCGTCTGCAGACGCGATTTTGTGATTACGAAATTCCATCAACCGCTGCCACACCTGCTAGGCTGGCTCCCGCAGGACCTCGAACACAAGCGGTCGATATTTGATTTATGTCATGTAGTCGATTCAAGGACTCTTTTTGACGTGCTTTCGCGGCCAAATGGACAAGTTGGATTCCCATCTGAGGCCGTACATCTTGCCGTCAAGGGAGGGGACTACCGGCGATGTGTTATCGAAGACGTGATTGACGCATCTGGCGTGTTGATTATTGCCTTGCGGCCTATCATGTCTAGCACCCAACGTGCGCCAATGCTTCTAGATCTTGGAATGACGCATCGTCGCAGTATAGGCGTCCAGGATTTGATCGACCGGGAGGTCATGGTCTAAGTGGTGGGATGAGGGATGCAAACGGCGCTGGACTTTTTGGATGTGGGGATTTTGGATTGGGCTAGAGGTCATTGTACGATAAAATGAAACCTTTTTATGGGATTCCCTATGCTTTTTCTCTCTCAGAATATGAGATGATGCATGCCCGTCTTGTGCATATGCTCAAGACACGCAGACTATGCACACTGCTCTTGTCGCCTGTCAATAGATTCAATCCGCTTGAGCATGGTCGGACCATGAATGCTTGAAATGCAATGCGCCATGCCAACTCTTCCCAATGCCTGCGTGCAACCCTGTGACTCAAAGTTGGGATCCAGGCCCTGACTACTTCTTACTCGTCTCATCATCACGGGTGCTGACCCGGTGCGGGAATAACTTGGTCGCGGTGCCGGACCTGCCGTAGACACGCGTGCCTCCTCCGCTTGTAGAAACCCAGGCAGCAGCTCTCCAGGAGATCTATCGCTGTCTGACTCCACCAGGAGCTGTTGCATGTGATAGTCTTCTGTCCTCAGTAATAGCGTGCCCATAGAAGTAGCAGATGGTCGGGTAATAAAGATGCAAGAATGCAAGAGTGAGAGGAGCGATGCAGGCGTGAGGGGACGTGAGTAGATGCAAGTGGGAGGTTCAGGTGTTTGGAGGGGAGAGGGTTTGGAGGACGGCTCGCGATAGGGTACCTGTTGACCAAATCAGTGTACGCCTCTGTTCATCTCGGAATGAAAGTCAAACTACATAAGCGAGAAGTCTGAGCGCGGCTAACGGCGGGCGTGTCCGTGCTTTGCGGCGACTCTCGCCTGCATATCTACGGTCTTTGTCACAGCACGGACAGACAAGCAGCCCGTATAAGCCGAGGGCGGGGCGGGAATTCGGAGGAATGGGCGACAGCGAGGAGAATTTGCCACCAGCGGCCAATCGAGTGGTCTGGGCCCAAATTCCGCCCCGGCAAGGGGAGAGCGACGTGCAGTGGACACGTGAAAGCTGATTGGTTCGCGGACGTAGATTTCCACCCCCACGTAGCCCGATGTGGGCCCCTGACCAAGGGTGCAGCGGTACGCAAGGAGGGCGGACCGATATGGAATATGCAGCGTAGCTCTTACCCTACCGTCGATGCGCATGAGTCCATGACGGTGCTGGGGAGGACCGAATGCGGCAAATTCACCTTTCGCCCGTGCAAAGTCATAGTTACACCGTGTTGCACTCCAACCAACCGCGCACGACTCAGAAACCACCTCCAATCCACTCGTCTCTGGATAATATCGTGGGGGTCGATGTGATGAGCGTCGGCACGGCTTACCTACCTCTGAGGCATAGCTTTTCTATAATGGAATATTGGATAAGCGCGAGCGAAGGTGATACAGAATGTGGAACCAAAGACTCTCCTTTCATGTCTTCATGGAAGCTGCAGCAGGTGAGCTGCAGATCGGCAAAGATGTGTGCAAATTACTTGTAGATGCAACATTCCAAAAACAAGCAAATGATTGCGCAATTGAGCATCCATTTGTGGGTCTGTTAAGTCTCAGAGCTACTTCGAGATATCTCGGAAGGAGCTGCGACATGAGATATTGAATTACGTTCCTTGTCGGGCCCACTTACGGAGTATCACTTGGACATTCGGCATTCAACAAGGTTTCACATGCACGACATACTCCTTGATTCGAAGTCCATGTCACGAACGAGCAAAGATCAATGCTTGCTGCCAGGCTTGTAACCGTGATAGTTTTAAGGTTTGATATTTGTACATGATATTATTATAAATGGTCACCACCCAGCTTCTCCAATGCGGCATTCTTGGTTTCTTCTCTCCTTCTTTTCCAATAATCCCGCAGAATCGTCATCCGCTCCACGACGTCCTTTGCTGGCGTCCATTTATGGAGGTCGGGTACCCACACGGAATCATCGTGGATCTCCTCCACCAACGAATAACTTCCATATTCCTCCACGAGCTGTTATATTAGCAAAGGCAACGAGGTCCTTACAATCGTTCTGTAGTCTTGCGGAACAAATGCGCTGACTCCGTCAAACATGGTCGGTATTAGGGGGAAGATCTGCGATTTATGGTACCGATGCGGGGTCTTGCATTGGATGATGTCTGAATCAGCATTCTTGGGCGACAGTGCTGTAATATCGACGAAGAGACCGTTTTCCATATCAATGAAACGAGCGTCGATAATATTTGGAAGCATGAGGTCGCCAGCACCTAGCATGCGGTCTCTGTAGTTTGGGTTGACGTCGAGGAGGTAGTCACGCGGCTCGCCTGTTACACGGGACGAGACGGTGTGCGTAGTGAAGTTGTAATTCGCAGCCATCCCGTCCATAGTCTCGAGAAGGACCTGCACGTCGGTGTCTGTGTCGAAGCCCATGGACGAGCCTTGCCACCACCATCCCAGCAGCGACCCGTGCGCAATCCAGGTCTCAAAGCCGAGCTTCTTCATGGTGGTGAGGTAGGCGCCAGCGAGCTCCACGTGTTGGATGGGCTCCTTGTCCTTCGTGATCTTCTTGAAGTAGCGGGCATCGCAATGGAAGCACTGGTCCGTCTCGTGGAAGTATTTCGTGCCAAAAACGGCTGTCCGTATGTCAGGCAGGATAGGTTTCCCCACCTCGCAGAAGCAGGCCTGGGAGAAGAGCAGGAGTAGCAGCTTCATGGCAGTGGATGTTGCGGAGGGGTGGGGGATGGTGCTTTCTTAACCTGGGGCACTTGGGGAGAGAATCTTCCGAGATTTATGTCATTTTCGCTTCCCGCCAGATTGGGGAAGTGGTCGCGTGAGCAGCTCCGACCAATCAGATCATCTGATTGCTTGACTGAACGCTGATTGGTGGATTATAAA
>JAABUZ0100006862.1_pt1 | contig 14015 bp, 15 predicted proteins | sample 5562091 | NCBI WGS metagenome assembly JAABUZ01 (sample SAMN12813069, study PRJNA571459) | rock metagenome | isolation source: Antarctica rocks | place: Antarctica: Victoria Land, Linnaeus Terrace sud | collected 2015-12-21 | reverse complement strand
CCTTCAGAAAGGCTCCGGAGGGCCGTCAATACAGGTCCAAACGCCCTTGCAAACAGAATCGGCCCGCCAGCACCACCAAGACCCCAAGTACGACGCTCCGTTCAGAGCTATTTCAACAAGTTCCTAGCTCGGAGGTCACGGTCTCGTATGAGAAGAGAAAGATACTCGTATGTTTTACGAACATCAATCGCAATGCTCTGCCCCAACATGGCCTGTTGGAAACGCCAACCGAGCAATGTTCCAGCCTCGTCTAGATCACGGATGCAATCGCAGCGATAGGTTGGTACAAGAAATCCTGTCTCTCCGTGAACCACTGTGTCGCGGTACCCGTCCGTATCGGATACGATCTGGGGTACGCCTGCAGCCATTGCTTCTATGGGGGAAATACCGAAGCTTTCTTGTAGGCTGTCGCCAGGAGAAACGAATATATCCGACCGTGACAGCAAAGCCATTTTCTGTTCCTCGCTTAAGTTAAGCGAAACTGTTACATACTTGACTATTCCGAGCTCTCTAGCCTGCTCTTTGATTAGGCTACTATAGCCAGCACCTTCGGTTCCGGCAAACTCCAATGAGAGTGTAAGCGACGGGTTGTCTGTCTTTACGTGGGCACCGAAGCGCTCGATCCCAATCTGTTTGGCGGACTGCTCGACCACCGACCAGATGGCGCCGACGATCTGGCCGAGGACATCGCCGACGACAACGAACAGCGCAGCGCCGAAGAGGTTCTGCTTTCCACCATCGACAACACCACTGATGACAAGCTGACACGATTTGCGCTTCGCCTTGCCCTCTCCGGACACGTCGGCATCCCGCGCGACAACGAGTTCGACTTCCTCAGGAAGCCGAGGCCCTCTTCGCTCCACCGCAAAACAAGAAGGCCAATAAGCCAACGCCTATCAAGGCCAACAAGTCCACCATAAAGAAAGCCGCCAAGAAGAAGGTCGCAGCGTAAGCCAGAGCGGGAGTCAGCCTACCGGCTCCCGCGCGCTCCTCAAAGGAAGAGAGAAGTTTCTTCACGATCCATCTTCTGTACGCCCGAGCGCGGACAGGAAACGGCCGAATCGCCGCAAATCTTCTGGTCGCACCAGCTCGCGGTCGGCAACGCTTACGATCTGGCGCGCAAAATCCGGAACGGCCTCGACCTCACCGACTGACAATTCTTCAGCGAAACAGCGAAAATCCCCCGCAGCGGATTGCCTGCGGGGATTTTATGTTTGCTGTGCTCTTCGGATCGGAAATGTAACCTTTGGCGTGGAGCCGGTCTAATGCTTCCCAGGCGTGCCCTTTCCATGCTCTGGTTCCCTCGGCCTCCCGGAACATTGTCAGGCACAGCAGGCCAGCACTATCTCATACGCCTTGTCCGTGTCGTAGTCCATCCGGCACGCCTCTCTGTGGTTTGGGTCTAGGACTCAGCCTCTAACAGAACGATTCGTCGGAGTTAATAGAGTCCAGAAACGTCCCATGAAGAATCCTCTGCACCTCCGTGTTCGTTCTCACTGTCGCGCTCACCAGCCTCGTCAGGGGCAGAATTCCCGCCGCTCACCCTCACGACTACGATGTGAACGCGAGGTGCAGCAGGTACTTGTAAACGCGCTCTTACCGGTTCCAGCTTTTTGTCCAAGGTAACTTGGGGGCTCTGGGTGTCGTGCCGGGTGCTTAGCCCTTCTGATCGCCCTCGGCCGCGCGCATCCCGGAAGAGGTAGGGCCGCCTCTGAGAATCGACTCAAATACGACTGCGATTAGCGCGCCCGTGATGGGACCCACCACGTAAATCCAAGTTGTATGAAGATTCCCTCGAAGAAGGTCGGGCGCGAAGGATCGTACGGGATTCATCGAGGAGCCGCTGATTGGCGCGGCCCAAAGCCCCGCGAGGATGATGTAGCCGCTTACCGCTATCGCGCCGTTAGTGCCGACGTTGCGCGCCCCTGCGGCTGTGCCAAGGATGGTGCTCACAAGGCCTGCCGTAAGCAGGATTTCCATCGTGAGGGCCTTCCACTCGCTTACGTGAGCACCTGGCACAGTTGCGCCGAGGTGGCCTGCCGTACCAAACATTGATCGGAGAAACAGGGCCGCGAGGATGCCGCCCAGAACCTGCGCCACAATGTACCCCGGCACCCTATTCCACGGAAAGTTGCGCCGCACCGCGAACGCCAGCGTGACTACTGGGTTGAGATGAGCGCCGCTTACGGTGCCCATGAAGTAGATGATTGCCATCACCATCAAACCCGGCGCGACAACGGCCATGGTCAAAGTCACCGCTCCCGCGCTGGATGCCGAAACCACGCCAGCACCTGCCGCAACTACGACCAGGAGAAATGTCCCCCACGCCTCCGAAAACAACCTGCGCCACTCATGGCGTCTATCGAGGAAATCCGGCGCGCTTCGCCGGTGAAGCATGCGCCTGCTCTGCTCGATGCCTGGGCGATGGTCTGGCTGGGTCACCTTGCCTCCTTCCTTCGAAGTGCCGTCAACGGCCCGCGTGTGCGCGCAGGTTTGATTTGAGATGCGCTCCAGGCTGGGTCGGTTACCGCGACAAGATCGCCTGCGTTGACCGGGGCACTCTCATTCAAATAACTGGTTCATCCCTGCGTCGAGTGCGCCGCACCGCAAATCCGCATCCCTCTCAAGAGAACATGGCTCAGCCCGCCATCCCCGGCCCGGCAGAGCGCGGCGACCCGCGTCTATATCCCACGCACCAGCGGAGGTCTCGTGTCTGACTTACGCCCCAGTCGAAGGAACGGTGGAAACTCTGTCTGGCTGCGCGTGACCTCCTTCTGGCCTGCCGGGCTGGTGCCCGTAGCTCTGATCATCAGCGGCGCTGTGAACATCACTGACGGCCTGCACGATAGCCTTGGCGAATTCCGCAGGGCCTCCACGCTGGCCATCTCGTTGCGGTCTGTAGGCGCCACGGGCCAGGCTGTGCTTGGCGGGATCCTTGTGCTCATTGCTGTCGGGCTCTTTTAGCGATTGCGAGCAGTGTGGGTCTTTGCCCTCATGGTTCTCACTATGACTATGGCCGCAGACATCGCACGACACGACCGTGGCCTGGGGCTTGCGTTCGCGGTGGGGACTCTCGGCTTGCTCCTCTTTACCAGGTCGGCGTTCGATCGCCGCACCCTGGTGGCCCCTCCGGCCTCTTCGGATGCGTTCCGGTGTTGCAGCGGTGTATGCAACCGCTCGAGCGCGAATCGCGCCGGCAGCCCCTGAGACTTCTGTGCATCTCAGGTACAGAATGAAGGATGCCGTCGACTCTGCTTTGGCCACTCAGACCTCTTTGCCCTCGCCCGGGCTATGGCGCAATTCACCATTCGCCCGGCTCGTGCTCCTGGACACGGTGCATACCTCGCCTGGGCGCGTGCGGTTGCGCATGGCTGGCCTGCGCCACGACGACCGCAGCGCACATCATCTCGCATCCGTACTCCGCGCCAATGTCGGTATCCTCTCCGCATCGGCCAGCCCGGTCACCGGCACCCTGGTCGTGGAGTTTGGCAGGGATCTCCACGCGGCCGCTATCCGCAGCCTGGTAGCCGAAACGCTGGCCGGCAGTATCAGTCCCCGTCAGACCGACGCTCCTGAAGATCCTCCACCCGCCAACGCACTCGTGCGCTGGGTGCGTAAGATGACACACCCAGAGCCGACGCCCCCTGCGCCGGTGCGCAGAGCTGTCGAACCGTCTTCGGAAGTATGGCATGGCCTCTCGGTCCAGCAGAGCATGGAGATGCTAGGGGTCGGGCCTTCCGGCCTCACCTCCAATCAGGCTGAAGTCCGACTTCTACAGTGGGGGCCCAATCGATTGCCTGTCCCAAAGCCGCGCTCGGACTGGGCATTGCTCTGGGAACAGGTGAGATCCATCCCGGTGCTCCTTCTTGCAGCCTCGGCAGCCATATCGTTATTCACGGGCGGCCTGGTGGACGGCATTGTGATCGGGGCCGTCATCCTCATTAACGCCGCCATCGGATTCGGGACGGAGAAGTACGCGGAGCGCACCATTGCCAAGCTAACCGCCTTTGCCGAGCCGAACGCCCTCGTGCTGCGCGGCGGTCGAGTGCTCCGCATGGATGCCGCATTCATCACGGTTGGGGACATCATTCCGCTCTCCCTCGGAGCCTACGTGCCGGCCGACGGGCGACTCATCGAAACTCGCCACCTCACCGTGGCCGAATCTGCGCTCACCGGCGAAAGCGCACCTGTATCGAAGTCTTCGGCACCGATTGCATCCTCCACCACGCTCGCAGACCGGCGCAACACGGTTTTCCGGGGCACCGTCGTTACGGGTGGAAGCGGCATGGCCGTGGTCACGGCCATCGGCGCCCAAACAGAGATCGGGCGAGTGCACGCACTCATCAATGAGGCGTCCCGGCCCGAGACCCCGCTCGAGCGCCAGCTCGACGTACTGGGACGTGAGACTGCCATCGGCGCCCTTGCGGTTTGCGGCCTCACCCTCCTGCTTGGCGCAATCCGCGGGCTCGGAGTCGCCGGAACGCTCCAGGCGGCCGTCTCCCTGGCTGTCGCTGCGCTTCCCGAGGGTCTGCCCTCCATGGCGACCGCGTCCCTGGCCTCCGGAATGTTGCGCATGCGAAGTCAAAACGTGCTTGCCCGAAGTCTCGCAGCGGTAGAGGCGGCAGCAGCCATCGACACGGTCTGCCTGGATAAAACCGGCACACTCACCGCCAACCGGATGGCCGCGGTCGAGATCTATGCCGCGGGGCAGTCTCTCGCTCTCGCCGACCTGAAGCGTCTCATGAACCCCGCGGACCGCGAACAATCGCCGAACCTTGAGCTGCTGCTCGCCGTCTGTGCCCTATGCAGCGAGGCCACGGAGACGCAGGAGGAGACAGGGTGCAAGTTCCACGGCAGCGCGACCGAGGTGGCGCTGCTTGAGCTCGCGCAAAACAACCTCGTCGAGGTACGGGCGATCCGCCGCCGTTTCCCGCTCACCGACACGAGGTTGCGCGCGGAGGGCCGGAACTTCATGATCACGGCCCATCGCGCTCCTAACGGCGGGCGGTTCGTGGCCATGAAGGGCAGCCCTGACCAGGTCCTCGAGCTTTGCGCAAAGCGCGCGGATGCAGCCGGAGTTCGCGCCCTCACAAAGGGCGACCGCACCCGCGTGTTGTCCGAAAACACCCGGCTTGCTTCGAAAGGCCGACGTGTCCTCGGGACGGCATACCAGGAGATCGAATCCGGTGGCGATGTACCGTCGTCCGGCTTTGTCTGGCTCGGACTGGTCGCGCTTGCCGATCCACCCCGCGCCGAAGCTCGCGAGGCTATCCGGGGCCTGCATGCAGCCGGGATCGCCACCCGCATGATTACCGGCGATCAGGGTGCCACTGCGTACGCTATCGCCGAGGAGATCGGCCTACTCGACCCCCAAGGTTCTCCGGAAGTTTGGGATGGCAGTCAGAACTCCGCCTCTCTGCTCGCGGAGACCGTTGCTCCTTCCCACCAGATCTTTTCCCGCGTAACCCCGTCCAACAAACTCGACATTGTGCGCGCGCTCCAGGCGGAGGGACACTTCGTTGCCATGACGGGAGACGGGGTCAACGACGGCCCCGCGCTCAAATCCGCCAACCTCGGGGTCGCACTGGGTGGCCAAAGCACGCTGACCGCTCGCGAATCCGCCGACCTGGTATTGCGTGACGACGATCTCCGCGGGCTGCTGGTTGCCATCCGGGAGGGACGCACGATTCATTACAACATCCGGGAAGCCGTGCAGTTTCTCATCGCGACCAACCTTAGCGAGGTACTCAGCGTCCTCGGAGCGATCGCGCTCGGATTCGGTCAGCCCATCGCCCCGAGGCAGCTCCTCTGGCTCAACCTCGTCACCGACATCTTTCCCGTGCTCGCACTGGCTGTACAGCCTCCAGGTACCGGGGTTTTGAACTCTCCGCCGCCGCGAGCCGACAAGCCGCTGATAGGGCGCACCCAGGTTCCCCTGCTCGCAGGGGAATCGATGCTCATCGCCGCAGCGGTCGGGGCAAGCTTTCTTGGTGGCATGCGGCGCCACGATTCCAGCGCGGCGGCCTCTACGATGGCCTTCGTTACGCTCTCCTCCGCACAGTTGCTGCACACCTTGCTCTCGCGCTCTGGAGATCGCAAGGGGTCCGTCTCCGAGCGGCCTCTGGCCCAAAGCTACGTTCCATTCGCAGTCGCGGCCAGCTTCGTCCTGCAATTTCTCACGATGGCAACTCCGATCCGTTCTCTGCTGGGCCTCAGCAGGCTGGCTTGGATGGATTACGGTGTGTGTGCATCTACGGTCGCCATCAGCTCGTTAACCACACTTTTGATGCGCTATTGCATCTCCGACTCGCGCACTCAAACCCGCCTGGCATTACCCGCAACTGCGACTGGAGACGTGTACGGAGATCGCCTGCCTGCGCCGCCCGAGGCCATCGAGCATCAACTCCCCGCCAGAGCTCAGATTCAGACGACATCGGCCTAATCTGACATCCCCCTGGCCGATGCTCTGGCCGTTTACGATAGATTTCACAAGCATTTAACGCAGTCCGGCCTCCTCGTCGTGCATTCTGTTGTCATGGAAGCCGAGGCCCTGCAGATTCATCGCTCGCTCGGTAGGCTCCGCGTCCGCAGCCTGAAGCTAAAGCGGGACCCCACCCGGGCCCTCGATACAAAGTCGCGCCTCATTGCACTACAAGGCGTCCATTCCGTAGAGCTCAACCCGCTCACCGGCAGCCTGCTGATTCACTTCGACCCGAACGAAAGCACCTCGGAGACGCTGGTGCAAGCCGTGCTTGACTCGCACAAGGTCGCTCGCGCACCCGGAACTCCCGTACCCGGAACGGTCCGCGTGGCCACAGTCCGCCATACCTTCTATTCCAGAGCGACACGGAGGGCGGCGAAGATTGCGTGCGCATATGCCAGCGAGAAGATCGTGGAACACCTCATCGTCACGCTGCTCGCCGCCTTGCTCTAGCTGCTCGTGCCTTCGCTCTGGCCGTGCTGAAGGCGGACCACGGCACTCTTGTTCGCTGCCGCCTTCGGACGCGCTGCGCTCTTTGCCGAGGGTTCGGCCGGTGCACGCCTGCGCTCTTTGGTTGTTGCCGACGCTGGCGCACCAGGCGTCAGCGGATGCGTCGCGGCTTCGCCCTCCGTAGTCGTGTGAGGCTCGTGCAGGTTGTTGAACGACTGAAACGAGAACAAAGCCAATGGCAGCCACAGCGGCGAGGATTCGATCTCCACGAAAACCAGGGCACACACTCCCGCCGTGGCAGGAAGAAGCACACGAAGGTCCACCCATCCATCTGTGGCTTTCTTGACAGCCCTATTCAAGTGTTCGGCATAGCGCAGAATTGCTTTGCCAGACTTCGAGTGGTCTGCAAGGTAGCTCACGTCGTGCTCAACATCCGTCAATTGTCCGGAGGACTCCGTCGGGTCCTCTACGGTGTCTAGATAGAATAGTGCCGAGTGGCGTCCAAGATCCGCCAGCGCGGAAGCAAACTCCCCGCGCCCTGGCCCGTGGTGCGCGATCACGCTCCCGGTGCTGGGATGCACCTCCACGCTGTGCACGTGCGGCAGTTTCCTGACGTGCGCCTCAATCCCCTGCAGTTCCGCGGGGGTTGCCCCCCGGAACCGCAGCCGCACCCGGCCCTTGGTGGAGTGCGCCACCTTTCCCCGAAGCTTGCGAACCGGGTGCGCCAATCTAGCCTTCCACCGGTGCAGCGATGGTCGACGACTCTGTGTTTTGAGAGATGCCGGCCCCTCCCGACTGTCTGCCTGATGTAGGTTGTGAAGCGGTACTCGAATCGTCTTCCATGGAGGCAGACCGTACTTCGGCCACCATGTCGCTGACCTGCTCCCCCGCTTCCGCCATCCACTCGCGAGCCTTCCGGCTTGCCGCATAACCATTTTTGATCGCGGTCCGGACGAGCGGTCGTACTCCCCGGCCCACTTTCGGAACCAGTTCGGGTGCCACCATAGCCGCCACTCCAAGGAGCAGTCCTGGTATCCATTCAACCTCGATCAGGGCAGCTCCCACCCCGACGATTGCCGCTGTTGCTAGCCCCGAGGTGAGCTTGTTGCCACCAAGCAGGTTGGTCTTTGTCCCTGGCGTACTCTGTACAGTTTCCTCATTAGATTGGTTCATTGCGTCTCCTCTGCCAACCCTTAGGATGCTGGTATTCCGCTTTGGGTGTCCGCCTCGCGTTCGAAGGACTCCTGAACGCAGCAGCCCTGTCGCTGTACTCCCCGAGGGCCCCGCCGGACCACAAAGAACAACATAAATGGCATTCTGTGGGAGGCCGTTTTAAGCCCATTTGGACGGATTTACCTGCGGTAGATGCGGTCTTGCTCAATCTCCTCTGGCTAGGGAGCAGGATCATCGTGGAAAGCCGCGTTCATCACCATATTGCCTTCCCTGAAGTCACCTATGAAGTAGTGTGTCGGATAAACGCGCAGCAGCTAAATACTAGATCCATCTAGACGATCCCCCTTGTTGCCCATCTCGGCTCCCTTCAGGAGTGCACTTATCGCCTCAACCTGTTGACGTTTGGGGAGGCGAGAGCAGCATCAGCCCCTCCATTCGCTTCAGCATGAGTCTCTCCGCGAGCAAACGTTGATTCAAGCGAACTCAATCGAGACCGTCACTACACCTGTGGAGCAGAAAGCCGATGCGCCCAGACCGGAGCACCTTCCGAGCAGAAGTTAAAACGCGAGCCCTGCTGAACGCCTCTTAGCAGTGAGCGGATTGTCGAGAACATAGCTGGCCGAGTCGGTTTAAGCTGCATCCCTGGCCGTGTTCGCTCCGTATAAAGTGAGAGATCGTGCTGCCCTGCCTCAATGATGGTGTCGATCAGCCTTATTTTCGCCTCATGACGTGGCGCAATTTGAGTTCGCAGCGAGAAAAGCGCGTGTCTCCGCGACGACGCGGGCCCTAAAGTTCGGGTCGCGCACGAGGTTGGAAGCTTGCATTGGGTGGCCCTTCTCATCGTAGTAAACGCCGGTCTTGCCCTCTTCGTTCATCAGCACGTTCGTGATCACATGGGCGGCCATCTCTGGCGTACTCCAGTATTTGATTTGGGGCACAAGCGGTTGGAGAACATACCTGGCCAGCAAGCGAAGAAACGCGTTGGCATCACGCCCCAGACCGGTACCAGGACTGAAGCCGGTTCCACCGCATTGAAATGCAGGCGAGGGACTTCGCGGGCGAACTCCAGAGCTGTGGCAAGCTCGTACTGTTTCGACGTGGCATAAGCATCATATCCGGCGTTCTTCGCGCCTCCCGGCTTCCACTCGGCACGCGCGCTCGCCTCCGCGGAGATGTACCGGCCTCCGCGAAATCCTGCAATCTTGGCGGGCTTCCGTTCTGGATCCTCTACACCGGAAACAACAAAGACGACGTTTGCGCCATCGGGGAGATGTGGTATGAGAGCTTCAGTCAGCGCGAACGGCCCAAGGTGATTCGTGGCATAAGACGTATCCCACCCCTGAGCACTCCTGGTGGGACGCATTTGCATAATGCCCGCATTGTTGACCAGACCTGCGAGCGGAAGCTTTAGATCAACGACCTCAGCGGCTGCGCGTCTAGCACTCAGAACATCTGATAAGTCACATACGACCGATACTGCATCCCCACCCTTTCCCTGAATGGAATCTTGCAAAGCACGAAGCTTTTCGCGGTTGCGCCCGACAAGGACGACCATGCCGTGCTTGGCCACTTCAAAAGCCGTCGCAAGTCCAAAGCTGGAAGTTGGGCCAGTGATGATGTAGGCTTTGCGTTCTGCTGGACGATCTGTTGAGAGAGGGTGCGGCATTTTTTGTAGCTCCTTTGTAGAGTGTCTAGACAGTCGTCTATAGAATTGCAAACGTCATTGCAACATTCGCCAGAGAGCCTCGAACGCCACCTTACAGTGCTTCGTGGCATGGGCCGGATCCTGCGTCATGTAATCCATCGTCGCTTCTGCTACCGAGTTCATCAACGAGAGTACAAAGCCGAGAGGGGCCTTCCGGAAGGGGCCGCTGATCTGAATCCGTTCCACAATCTCCGCTAGCGGTGCCATCAACTTGGTCCCAGTTTGGCGGCTCTCCGGGCTTAGCTCACCCGAAATAGAAAGTTGAGCCAGCGCGCCCCGCTTTTCAGGAAACGCAACCGCCCAGTGCGTCCAGTTCTGCCATACCTGAAAGAACTGCCCATGCAAATCTGCGTCAGCCCGCACACCTTTCATAGCGGCACATACCATCTCCCCCTTAAGCTCCAGATAAAGCTCGTTGAAAAGCTCCGTCTTGGTTTCAAAGTAGGTGAAGAGTGATCCGTTCGAGACCCCAGCATCTTTAGCGATACCTGCTGTTGGCGCACCTAGCCCCTGGGTCACGATAGTCCGTGTCGCAGCTCGCAGGAGTGCAGTTCTCTTCTCGTCGCTCCTGGGCCTTGCCATGAAGCCACATTACAAATAACTGTCTAGACAGTCAACAATCGGCCCAAAAGTTTGTGCAGAATCCCAGCAGTCGAGAAGCTCAAGCGGCCCGGAAAGGGGTGGAGCCACTTTGAAGATTCATAATTACGACAGGGTGGCGAAAGCTGCGGGTGAGAAAGGCTTCAGCTCTGAGACAGCACCAGACTGAATTTTGGCGAGCCACTCGGGATCGTTCAGAAGAGAGCGCCCGACCGCGATCAGGTCGAATTCGTCCCGCTCCATTCGCCGGACAAGACGATCAAGGCTTGTCGCCTCAGAAGCTTCACCGGCAAAGGAGGAGAATGCATCCCCTGTGAGTCCCACTGAGCCGACGCTCATGGTCTTCACCCCGGTGAGCTTCTTCGCCCAGCCGGCAAAGTTCAGCCCCTCCGCCCCGTCTACTTCCGGAAACTCAGGTTCCCAGAAGCGCCGTTGTGAGCAGTCGATGACATCGGCGCCTGCCTCCACAATCGGTCGCAGCCAGGCTTCCAACTCCGCAGGTGTCTCTGCAAGACGCGCAGTCAGATCCTGCATCTTCCATTGACTCAGGCGAACAAAGACCGGAAACGATGGACCTACGGTATTACGAACCGCTTTGATGGTTTCGACCAGAACTCGCGTCCGCTCGGCGAGGGTCTTGCCGCCCCACTTATCCCCCCTGCGATTGGTTGCTGCCCATAGGAACTGGTCGAGCAGGTAGCCATGCGCAGCATGGATCTCAACCACGTCGAAGCCCAGATGTACCGCGTCTTTCGCGGACTGCGCAAAGGCAGCAATGATCGACACAATGTGTGCTTCGTCCATCGCACGTCCAAGCTGTAGCCCTACATTCGCTAGTCCGGATGGGCTCTCCTGTGGCTCGGGCAGTTCCCATGTCTGTGCGGCGTGCGGCATAGCCCCGACATGCCAGAGCTGGGGCCCATTCGGCCTCCTGCCTGATGCACCTCGTCGATGACACGCTGCCAGCCGGAAAGCGATTCTGTCCTGTAAAAGTCCGGAACGTTCGGTTCATTCTTCGCAGCCGGGCGGTAAATGATGGTCCCCTCCGAGAGGATCAGCCCCACTCCGCCTTCCGCACGACGCCGGTAGTAAGTGGCCACGTCCTCACCGGGAACCCCATCGATCGAAAACGATCGCGTCATGGGAGCCATGACCACGCGGTTCGGAATTGTCAGAGTTCCTATTGTCAGGGGACGAAAAAGTACATCAGTCGTATGGGACATGGTCGATTTACCTCCAAAATGGGAGCCTTCTATAGCCAATGCACTACTCCGCCAGCTTCAGCGCGACTGGGTTGCGTCCGCGCCATGAAAGCTTTTGTGCTTCCACGTTCGCGAACAAGAGGATAGATGAGATAAGGCCTTGCTCATCAAAGGTGAGTACGTCATAACCGGAGACACCCGCCTCACCTTCGGAACTCACCCACTGCCACTCTGCCAGACCATAGCTTCCCCAGCCGATCAAGTTATTCATGCGGAACGAATCGCCAGGACTTCGAGCCTGGAAATCCTTGAGATGGGCTGCGAGATCAGCCAATCCATGTCGTGTCTGAATCGAATTGGTGAACACAATGTTTACAGAACAACTCTCCTGCAACATGCGGGCACGCTCTTCACCAGAAACCTGAGACCACGCTGCGAGATAAAGATTGTACCGTTGCACTCTTCTGTCAAACATGGGATCGTACCTTCCACCGTATGTATGCCCTCAACGCTTCTGAAGGAGAGCAGGAAATGTAACGCGCATGAAACGCTCAAGAGGCGCTGGAGAACGATCGACCTTCATGCGCAGCATCGCCCCGTGCCACGCTTCCAGCAGAGCCGCACCCAGTTCTTCGGGATCGATATCGGCGCGTACTTCTCCTGCGCTTTGGCCCAGTCGTATTACTTCACCGAAGGCCGGAGTCCACTCGGCAAACACCGTGATGAGGCGCTGTCGGATGCGTTCACTGTGCTCGGAGGCTTCAAGCGCCATATTTCCCGCCAAGCACCCGTAACGCCATCCACTTGCAGCAAACAGTTCCATGATGGCTTCGAAGTAAACCCGAAGACGCTCTAAAGGCGTTCGGCTCTTGTCGCCCAGCGTTTGGGAGATCACGACTCGTATCTGGTCGAAGTAGTGCACGAGAACCTCTTCGCCAAACGCCTCCTTCGAACTGAAATGATTGGTGAATGACCCCTGCGCCACTCCTGCTGCACCAGTCAGTTCCCGCACGCCGACACTCGCAAAGCCACGCTCATGGACGGTCTTCATCCCGAAAGCAATGATTTTTTCCCGGTAAGAAGCTCGCCCCATTAAGAAACAATACGTACGTACGTACGTATATAACTGTCAACCCAACCACCTTGTATGGTGCAATCGCCGTCTTTCACTCAACATGCAAGTCGTCAGTCAAGGCGACGCAACTACCGTCATGAAAGACGAGCTTTTTAGTAGGAAAGTGTGCTGGATTAGCGCATGAGCACGTCTACCCCGTTCCCGGCGTCATCCGCAACAACCATTGCCTTGCCATTTCTATTCTCCAAATGGCCCGCATGTCCGTTCACGACGACTGATTGCGTCGCGCTGGGCAAGCCGTTCACCTCAACACGAATCTGCTTCCACCAGGCCGGGAATCTGCCTTCATGCCGGCCGATATGCACCTCGACGGTTCGATTGCCGGCGGAGATCTTGCACGTAAATTCTATTTTGAGTAAATCGCCGCTTCGGTAAGCGAAAGTTTCGCCGTCATCCTGGTAGAGCGAACCGATAAGAATGCGCTGGCTTTAGTCAACGCCGTTCTGCCCCTGCCCAACCTCCCGCTGGTCAATGGCTCGCAGACGAACGCGAACGGCTTCAACTATCAAACCGAGAACCTGGTCAACAACAATACCTTCCAGTCCGTCGGGCGGCTCGACTATGCCTGCGCCGTGATGGTCGCGCTCAGTTGGCCACTGTCCAGCGGGAGCCCAGCCTCATTCTCGGTGACCGAGACCGTAGTGCTCGTCCCGCCAACTTCCATCTTGAGCGGCGGCAGCGCAAGGGCGTCGCCCGCGTTCAGATGCACCCCCGAGCGGATAGATTGGGTGAACCCGTCGCGGGCAGCGACAACCTGATAGTCGCCGCTGGGAACTGCGGCAAAACTGAAAGCGCCTGCGCCCGTGCTCTGCGTGACGCGCTCCTGCCCATTCCTCGTGTTCTTCAGGGTGACGGTGGCCGTCGGGATGACAGCGCCTGTCTGGTCCTGGATGACACCGCTGACGGAACCTGCGCCTACCTGTGCCAGGGCTGCGCCACCCATCAGGGCGACGGAAAGGAGAAGAGTAGCGGGCCGCACCAATGGATCGGTGAGGCGGTCGCCCAGGAGAAATTTCATATTGCCTCCAGTACACGGAGGAGCAACGAGCTGACGTTTGGCAGCAGTTCGACCGGCTGAAACGCAACCCCCACTTCTCGAACAGCAAACGCTTCCCCAGCTTTCTCAGGTTCATCGTGCAGGAGGAACTGGAAGGTCGCGGCGATCAGTTGAAGGAGCGCACCGTTGGCATTGAGGTGTTTGGAAGAGATGCCCGGTATGACACGACCGCCGACCCGATCGTACGGGTCACTGCAGCCGAGATTCGCAAG
>JAABUZ0100006860.1_pt1 | contig 14017 bp, 14 predicted proteins | sample 5562091 | NCBI WGS metagenome assembly JAABUZ01 (sample SAMN12813069, study PRJNA571459) | rock metagenome | isolation source: Antarctica rocks | place: Antarctica: Victoria Land, Linnaeus Terrace sud | collected 2015-12-21 | reverse complement strand
CGGGACGGTACGGGTGCGACTAGTCGAGCACGCCCGCCGGGGTAGGCGAGCGGTCACACGGACGATCACACGCCGCTACCGAACCTGCGTGGCGGGGGGAGGAAGACGGTCCGGAAAGCCAAGCCACGCCCACCGTCACCGCCACGCCCACCGTCACTGAGTCTCCGAGAGCCACAGCCTCAGAGGCAGCCTCTGATCCCTTCCCGGCGGTTCAAGCCGCTGAGGCTGCCGTCACCCGCCGTGAGGAGCCGTTGGGAGCGTTGCCGCCGTTCGTCGGGGGTACCATGGGCCACCACCTGCTCGACGTTGGTGCGCGCGCACAGGAAGGAGAAGCCGGTGTGCAGGAAGTCGTTGGTGGCCGACACCCCCAGGACGGTGCTGACCATCCGGGCCTCACGCCGTCGGGCGACGCGTAGGCCGACCAGGACCAACGCGCTCCAGCCTCCGGCACAGCGCGGACAGCTGAGCAGCTCGCCGACGGCATAGCGCAGTCGACGGCCTTGGGCCGGAGCTTGCCGTCGGGGCGCTCCTCGACGAAGGGCTCGCGCACCCAGGACTCGACCTTCTCTTGGTGAGCAGCTTGGACAGCGCGAAGGTGGCCAGGCCCAGCGGCAGCAGCTCGGTGGCCGCCAGCGGCTGGTCGGACTCGCGCGCGCGCCCGGACAGCACCAGAACGCCAAGCAGCGTCGCGTAGGCCGCGCTCAGGACGGCGTAGTCCGCCGTCTCGGTGGGGGTCTCGGCCACGGGATCCACCGGGAGCACCCCACCCACAGGACGGGCCGTCCCAATCTCATCCGACCGCTAGCCTGGCTGCTGAGTGCGCATCTTCTCCGGCATCCAGCCCACCGGGCGCAAGCACCTGGGCAACTACATCGGGGCCATCAGCCAGTACGTGACGGGCCAGGAGCGCGGCGAGGCGATCTACTGCATCGTCGACCTGCACGCGGTCACGGTGCCCTACGAGCCGAGCGTGCTGCGCGAGCGCCTGCTCGACACCATGGCCATCCTGCTTGCCGCCGGTGTCGACCCTGAGCGCTGCATCCTGTTTCGCCAGAGCGACGTGGCCGAGCACGCCGAGCTGTGCTGGTTGCTGTGCTCGGTAACCGCCCTGGGCGAGCTCAGCCGTATGCACCAGTTTCGCGACAAGTCCGCCGCTCAGCGCGAGCTGGTGTCGGCGGGACTACTGCTCTACCCGGTGCTTCAGGCCGCCGACGTGCTGGCCTACCGGGCCCAGGAGGTGCCGGTGGGCGAGGACCAGCGTGAGCACTTAGAGCTCATGCGCGATGTGGCCCGACGCTTCAACGCCCGCTTCGGGGAGGCCCTGGTGGTGCCCGAGCACCGCATCCCGGCGGTGGGAGCGCGGATCATGGACCTCCAGCGCCCGCAGGCCAAGATGTCGACGACCGCCGGCAGTGAGGAGGGCACCGTCTACGTCCTCGACGAGCCCGGCGCCATCACCAGGAAGCTGCGCCGGGCCGTGACCGACTCGGGTAGCGAGGTGCGCCGCGCCCCCGACAAGCCTGGGGTGAGCAACCTCATAGAGATCCTCGCCGCCGTCCGCGACATCACCCCCGAGCAGGTGGAGTCAGAGCTCGCCCAGGCGCGCTACGGCGATCTCAAGGCTGCGGTGGCCGAGGCGGTGATCGATTATCTGGCCCCCGTGCGGACTCGCTACGGGCAGTTGCGTGGCGACGAGGCCCGTCTCGAGTCCATCCTGGCCAGCGGCGCCCAGCGCGCACGGGCCATCGCCTCCACCACGGTCGCCGATGTGCGGGCGCGCATGGGGGTGAGCGCGGCGCCCTGAGCCGCCACTCCCGGGACGAGGGGCGCCCCTGGGTGGGCGCGGCGTCGGGTCTAGGCGATAGCGTCACGCCATGAGCGTCGCCGAGCTCGAACTCGACCTTGAAGTGTTCAGTGGGCCTTTTGACCTGCTGCTCACCCTCGTTCTGCGCGAGGAGGTCGACCTGCTCGAAGTGGCGCTGGCCGACGTGGTGCTGGCCTATCTGGATCACCTGGAGGGGCGGGGAGAGCTCGACCTCGAGGCCACCACCGAGTTCATCGTCCTGGTGGCCGCCCTGCTTGAGCTCAAGTCGCGGCTCATGCTGCCCGGCGAGGACGACGATCTGAGCGACCTCGAGCCCGGCGAGGCGGCCGAGGAGCTGCTGGCCCGCCTGCTCGAAGCCCGACGCTTCCGTCAGGCCGCTGCGCACCTGGGCCAGCGCCTGGACGCCGAGGAGGGATATCGCTACCGCAGCGCGCCCCTACCGAAATCCCTGCGGCGTAGGCTGGCCCCCGATGCCCGGGCGGTGTATGAGCCCGCCGGGCTGGGAGCCGCCGTCGGGCGCCTGCTGGCCCTGGCGCCGGGGATCGACCTGCGCCACCTGTCCCTGCACCCCCGGGTGTCGGTGGCCGAGCGACTGGCTCACCTGCGCGCCCTGCTGGCGTCGGGATCCTGTCGCTTCGATGAGGCGGTGCGCGGGGCTGACCGGGTGACGATCGCAGTAACCCTGTTCGCCGTGCTCGAGCTCCACAAGCGCGGCGAGGCCAGCTGGGCCCAGGAGGAACCCTTCGGCGAGATCACCATCACCGCCCGGACCCCCGCCCGACAGATGCAGGCGCCCGCGCCGACGTGAGCGACGCCGCTCCGGAGACCGTCGCGGCGCTGGCCCGCACGCTGGAGGCACTGCTCTTCCTGTCCCCCGAGCCGGTGGCTCGCCCCGAGCTGGCCGAGGCCTGTGAGGTCGACCTCGAGGAGCTCGAGGTTGCGCTGGCCTGGCTGCATGAGAGCTACGCTCCCGGGCGCCGCGGGCTCGTGCTGCGCGAAGTGGCCGGTGGTCTCACCCTGGCCACCGACCCCGACACCGAGCCCGCCGCCCGGCGCCTGCTCGCTCGTCCCCGCACCCCCCCGCTCACGCCCGCGCAGTCAGAGACGCTGGCCATCGTCGCCTACCTCCAGCCGGTCTCGCGCCCGGAGATCGCCCGCATCCGTGGGGTGAGCTCTGACTCGGCCGCCGCCACCCTGCTCGAGCGCGGGCTCGTCGAAGAGGCTGGGCGCTCCTCCTTTGGCGCGGTGCTCTACCGGACGACCGGTCTGTTCCTGCGCCTGTTCGGACTCAACGGCGTCGAGGAGCTGCCCGACGTGTCTGAGTGGGACCCCACCCCCGATGAGCACGCCGAGCTGCGCGACCGGCTGCTGCGTGCCGGGGAGGCCCGCAGCGGGGTGGGAGTCAGCGGGCCGGCGTGAACGGGCTGGGCTGGACTCGGGCCGCCGCGAGCTGACCGCAGGCGGCGGCGATGTCGCGGCCCCGGGTGAGACGGACGGTGACGGGCAGCCCACGGCGCTCGAGCACCGAGCGGAAGGCTTCGATGGCCCCCGGACCCGAACCCGTAAACAGCGAGTCGGTGGGGTTGTAGGGAATGAGGTTGACCTTGTACATGCCGGGATCGAGCACCCGGGCAAGGGCCAGCGCCTGCTCGTGGCGGTCGTTGACTCCGGCGAGCATCACGTACTCGACGTAGACGCGACGACGCCGGCGGGCGTAGTGGGCCGCACACGCCTGCAGCACGTCGGCGAGCGGGTAGCGGGCGTTGACGGGCATGAGCTCTGAGCGCAGGGCATCGTCGGCGGCGTGCAGGGACAGGGCTAGGCGAATGGGCATGTCGCACTCGGTCAGGCGCTCGATGCCGGGGATCCATCCCACCGTGGAGATCGTCGTGCGCCGGTGGGTGACACCCACGGCGGGCAGGCGCTCACACGCCCCCAGCACCGCATCTAAGTTGAGCATCGGCTCGCCCATGCCCATGAACACGCAGTGGTCCACCGTTTCACGACGGCGCAGGTGCAGCACCTGGTCGAGGATCTCTGAGGTCGACAGGTTGCGCGCGAAGGCCATCCTGCCCGTGGCACAGAAGGTGCAGGTCAGCGGACAACCCGACTGGGAGGACACGCACACCGACCGGCGCCCGTCGCCGAAGCGCATGAGCACCGCTTCCAGGGGACGGGCGTCACAGGTGTGAAACAGGGCCTTGACGGTTCCGTCTCTGGCCTGGGCCTCGTGCTCGACGGTCAGGCTGGAGAAGGGCACGGCCTCGGCCAGGTGGGTGCGCAGACCCAACGGCAGGTCGGTCATCTGCTCGTAGGAGACCGCCCCGCGCGCCGTCCACGCCCACACCTGGCGGGCGCGAAAGGCGGGCTCGCCGGCGGCGGCGAGGGTGCTCTGCAGGAGGGCCAGATCCACGGCACCTATGGTGGCAGCCATGCGCCTGGCCAAGTACCTGGCCCATGCCGGGGTTGCCTCGCGCCGCGCCGCCGAGGACATCGTGCGCGCCGGCCGGGTCTGCGTCGACGACGTGGTGGTGCTCGACCCCGCGCGCGATGTCGACGCCGATACTTCGGTGAGCGTCGACGGCAGGCTCCTGGGCGGCGCCGAGGCGCGCGTCGTGTACATCCTCCACAAGCCCCAGGGCGTGGTCTCCACCGCCCGTGACACCCACCGCCGACCCACCGTCGTCGACCTGGTGGGCTTCGGGGACGCGCGCCTGTATCCGGTCGGACGCCTGGACGCCGACACCACCGGGCTCATCCTGCTCACCAACGACGGCGCCCTGGCCCAGTCCCTCCTGCACCCCCGCTATAAGGTGGCGCGCACCTATCGGGCCACGGTGGGGGAGGCGCCGGTGACCCCTGGTGCCCTGCGCCGGCTGCGTGACGGTGTCGTCCTCGAGGACGGTCTGACCGCGCCGGCGCGGGTGCGGCGCCTGGCCCCCGACGTGCTGGAGCTCACCCTGCACGAGGGACGCAAGCGCCAGGTGCGCCGGATGTGTGAGGCCGTCGGTCATCCCGTCCGGCAGTTGACGCGCACCGCCTTTGGGCCGCTGGGGCTCGGCGAGCTCGCCTGCGGACAGAGCCGCCAGCTCACCGCGGTCGAGATCGAGGCGCTCCATCGGGCCGGGGGCCCCACGGTCGACCCCGCTTCGGCGCGGGCGCGCCGGAGCTGAGGTCTGCCACAATCGGCGCCCCTATGCGGCTCTTTGCCCTGCGCGGGGCCACCACCGTCGAGCGCAACGAGGCGGCGCCCATCCTCGAGGCCACCGAGGAGCTCATGCGCGAGGTCATGGCGCGCAACGAGCTTGAGCCGGTGGCGGTGGTGAGCTGCCTGTTCACCCTGACCGCCGATCTCGACGCCCAGTTCCCGGCGGTGGCGGCGCGCCAGGTGGGCTTTGAGCGCGTCCCCCTCATCTGTGCCCGCGAGATCGACGTGCCGGGGTCGATGCCCCGGGTCATCCGGGTGCTCATCCACTACCACGCCGATGAGTCTCATCAACCGCGCCATGTCTACCTGCGCGAGGCCCGTGGTCTGCGTACCGACCTGGAGGCGGCCCAGTAGGCGTCCCGAAGCGCAGGCCGGACGGGCAGGGCACAATGCGAGGATGGCTCTGGAATTCTCCTCGCGCATCGGGCGCATCCCGGTCTATCCCGTCGCCGAGGCCTACGGCTACGCCGGACCACTGGTGCGCCTGGCCTCCAACGAGTCCCCCGATCCCCCGTTGCCGGCGGTGCGCGATGCGGTGACACGCGCACTGGCGGGCCTCAACCGCTATCCCGACCCCACCAACTCGGTGCTGCGCCGGCGCCTGGCCGACCGTTACGGGATCGCCGCCGAGCGCATCGCCGTGGGAAACGGATCGTGTGACCTGCTGCTCGCCGCCGGTGAGGCGCTGCTGGAGCCCGGGGCCGAGATCATCCACGCCTGGCCGTCGTTCTCCGTCTATCCCCATCTCAGCGCCGCCTCCGGGGCCACCGCCGTCACCGTCGACCTCGACGACGATCAGCGTCATGACCTCGACGCCATGGCCCGGGAGATCACCGCCGCCACCCGGCTGGTGATCGTGTGCAATCCCAACAACCCCACCAGCACCGCGGTGTCCACCGAGGACATCGCCGCCTTCCTCGACCACGTCCCGGCCCACGTGTGCGTGATCGTCGATGAGGCCTACTGTGAGTTCAAGACCTCCGAGGATCCCGACAGCACCCTGGACCTCCTGGCTCGCCACCGAAACCTCGTCCTCCTGCGCACCTTCTCCAAGGTCTACGGGCTCTGCGGCCTGCGCGTCGGCTTCGCCCTGTGTGCCACCGCCGAGTTTCCCCGCGCCGTCGACCAGGTGCGCCAGCCATTCTTCTGCAACGCCGCCGCCCAGGCAGCGGCGGTCGAGGCCCTGGCCCACCAGGATGCGGTGATCGACAGGGTGATCCGGGCCGTCACCGCCCGCATCGAGATGGACGAGCGCCTGCGCGCCCTGGGCCTCGCGCCGGCCGACTCCCAGGCCAACTTCTGCTGGTTTGACCTGGGCGAGGGCCGCGAGGAGGCGGCGGTGATGGCGGGCTTGGCCGAGCAGGGCGTGCTCGTGCGCGGCGGCGGGGCGCTGGGGCGCCCCGGAGCGCTGCGCGTCACCTACGGGACGCCGACCGAGAACGCGCGCTTCCTGGAGGTACTCGGGCCGCTGCTCTGAGACTGGCCGCGCGCCGCAGTTTCTGCTAGAACCCGGAGACGATGACTCTGACCCCTCGCCCGACCGTGCTCGACTCTCGTCCGCCTCGCGGCGGACTCCTCGACGCACCCCGCGCTGGTTATCAGAGCTTCGCCGCCTGGCGATTTATCTAGGCGCTCGGCCGGCCTGTCGGCCGTCCGCATTTGGACCCTGGGACCGAGCGCCCTTCCTCGGCGGCCCCGCCGCCACCGCCACCGCCACCGCCGGTGGCGATCCCCGACAGCGTCGGGCGTCCGTCGCGGCCCCAGGGCCCGTCTAAGCTTTCCAGGCGACTGGAGAAAGGTTCAGAAGATGATGATCGTCATGAAGCCGTCGGCCACCGAGGATGAGATCGCGGCGGTGGTGGACCGCGTCGAGGGCGTCGGCGCCGTCGCCCATCTCAGCCGCGGTGAGGAGGTTACGGTCATCGGCGCCGTCGGTGACCGTGAGCACGTCGCCCGTTTGGAGCTCGAGGGCTCGCCTGGGGTGGCGCAGGTGGTGCCCATCCTCAAGCCCTACAAGTTGGCCTCGGCGCAGTTGCGAAGCGGCCAGCGCAGCGTGCTGGACATCGCCGGGCGCCGTGTCGGCGGCGGGAACTTCGCCATGATCGCCGGCCCCTGCACCGTCGAGTCGCGCCAGCAGACCCTGGACACCGCGCACATCGTCAAGGACGCGGGCGCGACCATGTTCCGGGGAGGCGCCTACAAGCCGCGCACCTCCCCCTACGCCTTTCAGGGGCTGGGCCAGGAGGGGCTGCGCCTGCTCGCCGAGGCCAAGGAGCAGACCGGTCTGCCGGTGGTCACCGAGCTCATGGACGCGCGTGACCTGGAGGCGGTCCTGGAGGTGGCCGACGTCATCCAGGTGGGAACGCGCAACATGCAGAACTACCCCCTGCTGGCCGAGATCGGGCGCAGCGGCTGTCCTGCGCTGCTCAAGCGGGGCATGTCCTCCACCCTGGAGGAATTGCTCATGGCCGCCGAGTACATCCTCAAGGAGGGAAACGAGCGCGTGATGCTCTGCGAGCGGGGAATCCGCACGTTCGAGACCGCCTATCGGGCCACCCTCGACCTGACGGCCGTGCCCGTGCTCAAGGAGCTCTCCCACCTGCCGGTGATCGTCGATCCCAGCCACGCCGTCGGTCGCCGGGACCTGGTCGGTCCCCTGTCGCTGGCCGCCGCCGCCGTCGGGGCCGACGGGATCATCGTCGAGATCCACCCCGAGCCCGAGGAGGCGATCTGCGATGGGCCCCAGGCGCTGCGCGCCGATGGATTTGCCGACTACCTTGACCAGGTGCAGCGCGCGGCCGCCCTCGCCGGTAACGTCCTCAGCGCGGTGTGAGGACCGACCGCAGAACCGCGGGGGGACACCAGCCGATGACGCGCATCGCGGTGGTCGGCGTCGGACTGATCGGCGGGTCGATCGGGCTGGCTGCGCGCTCGCGCCTGAACGCCCACGTCGCCGGCTATGACCCCGACCCCGCCGCGCGGGGGGCGGCCCTCGCGCGCGGGGCGGTCGTCGCCGCCCACGATCAGCTCGGGTCGTGCCTGGAGGGGGTCCAGGCGGCGTTCGTGGCCGCCCCGGTGGGTGTCCTTCCCGCTGTCCTGGATGAGGTGCTCGATCTGGCGGGGCCCGACTGCGTGGTCTCAGATGTAGGTTCGACCAAGCGCTCGGTGGTGGGCGCCCACGCCGATCAGCGCTACGTGGGTGGCCATCCGCTGGCGGGCGCCGAGACCGCCGGAGTGGCCCACGCCCGGGCCGACCTGTTCGACGGGGCCACCTGGTATCTCACCCCCCACGCGGCCACCTCCGGAGTGCTCTATGAGCGCCTGCACCGCTTGGTGGCCGCCTTTGGGGCCCAGCCGGCGGCGATCGACGCCGACAGCCATGATCACCTCATGGCCAGCGTCTCCCACCTGCCCCACGTGCTGGCCAATGTGCTCGTCGATCAGGCGGCCAACGCCCTGAGCGGGGCCGGTGAGCGCATGCCCGCCACCGGACCGAGCTTTCGCGATGCCACCCGCGTAGCGGGCGCCAACGGGTCGATCTGGACGGACATCTACCTGTCCAATCGCGACGCCCTCATCGACCGCATCGACGAGACGGTCGGGCGCCTCTCCGACGTCCGCGCGGCGCTGGCCGCGGGCGACGCCGGCGCCGTGGCGCGCTGGAACGACGGTGCCCGCGCCAACCGCCAGGCGCTGCTGGAGGCGGGACTGGCGGGCGGTGCCGTGCACGAGCTTAAGGCCTCGGTGCCCAACCGTCCCGGCGTCGTCGCCGACATCGCCCTGGCGCTGGGACGCGCCGGCATCAACATCGTCGACATGGCCCTGTCGCCCTCCTCTGACAACAGCCGGGGGGTGGTGGCCCTGTGGGTGCGCGGCGACGCAGACGCCCACCGTGCCCAGGACCTGATCGCCAGCCTGGACATCGCGGTGAGCCGAACGTGAACGTTCGCTTCGAGCCCACGACTCCCTTGCGCGGCCGGATGGCCGCCCCTCCTGACAAGTCGATCTCCCATCGCGCTGCGCTGCTGGGAGCCATGTGCTCGGAGCCCGTGCGGGTGGTCAACTTCCTGCACTCCGCCGACACCGGCGCCACCCTGGCGGCGGTGCGCCAGCTCGGTGCGCTGGTCGAGGTGCGCCCCGGGGAGCTCGTGCTGCGCGGGGCGGGGCTGCGCAACGCCAGCGAGTCTGAGGAGACCATCGACGTGCACAACGCCGGCACCCTCATGCGCCTGCTGCCGGGCTGGCTGGCAGGGCAGGAGGGACGACGATGGACGCTTGACGGCGACGCCTCCATCCGGCGCCGGCCGGTCGACCGGATCGCCGAGCCCCTGCGGCGCATGGGCGCCGAGGTGACGCCCAGTGCGGGGCGCTACCCACCCATGGTGATCGGCGGTGCCCGTCTGCGGACGATCGACTACGAGCTTCCGGTGGCCAGCGCCCAGGTGAAGTCCTGCGTGCTGCTGGCGGCGCTGGTCGCCGACGGCAAGACCAGCGTGCGCGAGCCCGCGCCCAGCCGCGATCACACCGAGCGCCTGCTCTTGTGCGCCGGGGTCAACCTGGGTCGCGAAGGCGACACGGTGTGGGCGTGTGAGTGCGATGAGCTCACCCTCGAGGAGGTGGTGGTGCCGGGCGACCTCTCCTCGTGTGCGTTTGCCCTCACCGCCGCCCTCCTCGTCCCCCGTTCACGGATAGTCATCGACAACGTGGGGGTCAACTGGACGCGGACCGGCTTCCTGCGCATCCTCAAACGTATGGGCGCCATCGTGCTCGGCGACTTTGAGCCCGCCGGCACGCCGTTGACCCCCAGTGAGCCGGTGAGCGACCTCGACGTCGCTGCGGGCCCGTTGGTGGGCACGACGGTGGAGGCCGGGGAGGTGGCGCTGGCCATCGACGAGCTGCCGCTCGTGGCCCTGCTGGGCTGCTTCGCGGAGGGTGAAACGATGGTGCGGGGGGCCCAGGAGCTGCGGGTCAAGGAGTCCGATCGCATCGCCGGGGTCGTGGAGGGCCTGCGGGGGCTGGGAGCCACCATCGAGGCCCAGCCCGACGGCTTCGTGGTGACCGGGACGGGGGGGCTGCGAGGAGGGACGCTTGACTCCCGCGGCGATCATCGTCTGGCCATGCTCGGGGCGGTGGCCGGCCTGGCGTCGGCCGAGGGCGTGGAGGTGGTGGGCATGGAGGCCGCCGCGGTGTCCTACCCGGGCTTCATGGACGACTTGGCCTCGGTGGCGTGAGGATGGTGGGGGAGGGCCGAGGGCGCCGAGTGAGCCCGGCGCGCCGGTCCACGGGCCGCTGATGCTCATCGCCCTCGACGGTCCCGCCGGATCGGGTAAGTCAACGGTCGCCCGCGCGGTGGCCCAGGCCCTGGGTTTCACCTATCTGGACACCGGGGCGATGTATCGCTGCGTGGCCCTGGCGGCGCGCGAGCGCGACGCCGAGCCCGGTGCCATCGCCGCCGGGCTGTCACTTCAGATCGGAGAGCGCGTGGTCTGTGACGGGCGTGACGTGACCGAGGCCATCCGCACCCCCGAGGTCTCAGACGCCGCCTCGGAAGTCGCTGCCGATCCCGTGGTGCGCGATGCTCTGGTAGCCGCCCAGCGGAGCCTGATCGGCCGGGGCGACTGGGTGGCCGAGGGTCGCGACATCGCCACCGTGGTGGCACCCGACGCCGAGGTCAAGGTGTTTCTCACCGCCAGCGCCTCCGAGCGCGCCCGCCGGCGTGCGCAGCAATCAGGCCAGGACCCAGCCGCCGTCCTGGCCGAGCAGACCCGCCGCGACGAGCGTGACCAGAGTCGAGAGCATGGCCCACTGGCTCGGGCGGGTGATGCGGTGGCGCTTGACACCACGGGCCTGAGCATCGATGAGGTCGTCGCGATGATCGTCGCTCTGGCGGGCCGCGCACGAACGGCGACGGCGGCCACGGCGATCCCTCATCCCACCGGTGATCGCGCGGATCGGGAATTATACTAGGCGGTATGACCTACCGGGTAGGGCCCATTGGCCAGGTGGTCCTTCCCGAGCGAGTGCGCGACGGCTTGGGCATTCGGCCCGGTGGCGAGGTGACCGTCGAGGGCGACTGCGACTCGATCCGCATCCGCAAGGTGCAGCGGCCGCCCGGCTCAGGGCCCAGGGCCCAGGTCGGCCTGTCATACGCTGACGCCTTCTGCGTCGCGACCGCTCGACGCCACCGGGCAGCCCTGTACGCCGGCGATCCCGAGATTCTCGCCTTCGATGATGCCGGCGTCGACGTGGTCGATCTGATGAGGCGCCCATGAGGCGACGGACATGAAGGTCGCCGTCGTCGGCTATCCCAACGTTGGCAAGTCCTCCCTGGTCAACCGGTTGTGCTCGACCCGCGACGCGGTGGTCCACGAGCGCCCCGGCATCACCCGCGACCGCAAGGAGCTGCCCTGTGAGTGGAACGGGCGCCGCTTCACCCTGATCGACACGGGTGGCGTCGACTTCGAAGACCAGGACCCCCTGGCCGGCTCGATTCGCGACCAGGCCCGGGCGGGGCTGGCCGACGCCGAGGTGGCGCTGCTCGTCGTCGACGCCCGGGCCGGTGTGCGTCCCGGCGACGAGGAGCTCGCCGACCTCCTGCGCCGCTCCCGGGGGCCGGTGGTCATCGCGGCGAACAAGTGTGACTCCGGCGCCGACGTGCCGTTGGCAGCCGACTTCTACTCACTGGGGCTGGGGGAGCCCCTGGCGGTCTCGGCCGCCCAGGGGCTGGGCACGGGCGATCTCCTGGACCGGCTGGTGGAGCTGCTGCCCGAAGATGGCGAGGTCGACAACGACGACGCCGTGCGGCTGGCCATCATCGGGCGTCCCAACGTGGGCAAGTCCTCTCTGGTCAACCGCTTTCTGGGTCAGGAACGGGTCATCGTCTCTGAGGCGGCGGGAACCACGCGCGATGCCATCGATCTGCCCCTGCTCTTCGGTGACCGCGCAATCACCCTCATCGACACCGCGGGAATGCGCCGCCAGGCCCGGGTCTCTGAGTCGGTTGAGTACTACACGGCGCTGCGCTCACAGCGCGCCGCCCAGCGCGCCGACGGCGCTCTGGTCGTCTGCGACGCCCAGGACGGGGTCACCGCCCAGGACCTGCGTATCGCCGACCTCGCCATGCGCGCCGGATGCGCCACCGCCCTGGTGTTGAACAAGTGGGATGCCACCGACCACTTCGACCTCGACCACGAGCGCGCCCGGGTGACCCAGAAGCTGCGCCTGCGCCCTCGGGTGCTCACTGCCAGCGCGCTCACCGGTCGCCACGTCACCCGCCTGCTCACCGAGGCCGTGGCCCTCGCCGATCGGGCTCGCATGCGCATACCCACCCCTCAGCTCAACCGCTTCCTGTCCGAGGCGCTGCAGGCGCGTCAGCCGCCGGCCCGCCAGGGCCACCGGCTCAAGCTCCTGTACATGGCCCAGATCGACGAGCGTCCCCCGCGCTTTGCCATCCAGGTCAACTCGCGTGCCCGGGTCACCCGTGACTACGCCTATTTTCTCGAGAACCGCCTGCGCGCCCGCTACGCGATGGACGGCGTGCCCCTGATCATCGACTTCGCCGAGCGCGGTGCTCGCCGGCGTGATCTCGGCGCCCGCACCCGTGGCGCCCGCGACATCGAGGCGCGATCGTGACCGGAACTGGCTGACATGCGGGGGCCCCGGCGCATTCCCCTGCTGGCCGGGGCGGTGGCGGCGCTGGTCGGCATCACCGGTTGCGGGGGACCGAGGCCCCCGGCCCACGCCAGCGCTCGGCTCGTGCCCGCTGACGCCCTCGTCTACCTGCACCTCTCGACTGACCCCTCGCGAGCGGCGCTGAGGTCAGGCCTGACGTTGGCTCGGCGGTTTCCCAGCTTTGACTCCCTACGAGCGACCTGGATCCGGCGCCTGGCGGCGAGCACCGGTCGAGTTGGCGCCGGGGCGGCGTCGGGCGTCCAGGACATCGACCGATGGGTGGGTCGCGAGGCCGCCCTGGTCGTGCTGAGCTCGAGCGAGCCCGGCAGCCCCTCGCCACCGTCGACGCCAGGCCCGGCCCCCACCGCCAACCCTGCCACCGAGCTCATCGTCGAGGTCTCCGACCGGCGCCGGGTCCAGGCCCTCCTGGACGCCTCCCCGGAGAAGATCTCCACGCACTATCGCGGCGTGGCCATCCTGCACCCCGCCGCGTCGAGTGCCGCCGCCACCGCGACGCTCGCCTCCGCCTCCTCCTCCGCCGCTGCCACCGCCCTGGTCGACCGCTTCCTCGTCAGCGGACCCGAGGTTGGCGTGCGCCAGGCCATTGACCTGGCCAGCGGTCACGGTCGCTCCCTGGGTGACGATCCGGTCTACGCCCAGGCACTCGACGGCCTGCCCGACGACCGCCTCGCCGACGGCTACGTCTCCGTTGACGGCGTGCGCCGCGTCCTCACTCCCCGAGGAGGGCTGTGGGGTACGGCCGGAGCCCTGCTTGACCGGCCCTCCCTGCGCGGCGTTGGCGTCGCCCTGACCCCGGTGCCCCGCGGAGCGCGGCTGCGGGTGCACAGCATCCTTGACCGAGCGACCGCGGGCTCAGACCCCGCTTCCGCGGCCAACTTTGCGGCGAGCCTCGATCGGGCGGTGCCGTCCACCGCCGCGGCCTATCTCGGGGTGGCCGGGTTGGGTGCGGCGGTGGGACGTCTGATCGGGGCGGCCGGAGGCCGGGCCGGTGGCCTGGAGGCGCTGGTGGGACGCGCCCGGGGCGCCCTCAGCGCTGGCGACCTTGCCCCCATCACCCAGTCGCTATCGGGCGCCCTCGGTGGCGAAGTGGCCCTGTTCGTCATCCCTCACACACCGGTGCCCATCCTCGCCGTCATCGCCCATGCCCCCGACGAAGCGGCCACCCGCTTGGATCTCGCCCGCCTGCAGGCTCCGTTGGCTGCGCTCTTCACCCCCGCCAGCGCCGCCGCCGGCGGCGAGGTGCCCACCTTCACGGAGTCCACGGTGGCCGGCATCGACGCCTTCTCGCTGCG
>JAABUZ0100006859.1_pt1 | contig 14020 bp, 11 predicted proteins | sample 5562091 | NCBI WGS metagenome assembly JAABUZ01 (sample SAMN12813069, study PRJNA571459) | rock metagenome | isolation source: Antarctica rocks | place: Antarctica: Victoria Land, Linnaeus Terrace sud | collected 2015-12-21 | reverse complement strand
CCCACTTCGCGGGCCTGGTGGCGGCCGGCCTGCACCCCAACCCGGTTCCCCACGCCGACGTGGTCACCACCACCGTGCACAAGACCCTGGGCGGTCCCCGCGGAGGGATGATCCTGTGCCGGGACGCTCACGCCCCGGCGATCGACAGGGCCGTATTTCCCGGCCAGCAGGGGGGGCCGCTCGAGCACGTCATCGCCGCCAAGGCCGTAGCCCTGCGCATCGCCGGATCGGAGGTCTTCGCCGAGCGCCAGCGACGCACCGTCGAGGGGGCGCGCGCGGTGGCCGGCGAGCTGCTGGCTGACGGCGATGCGCACACCCACGGCGTGCGCGTGCTCACGGGGGGCACCGACGTGCACCTGCTGCTGGTCGACCTGCGCGAGTCAGTGCTCGACGGCCGCCAAGCCGAGGATCGCCTGCACGACATCGGCATCACCGTCAACCGCAACGCAGTGCCCTTTGATCCCCGGCCTCCCGCCGTATCGTCGGGGCTGCGCATCGGCACGCCGGCGCTGGCCACCCGGGGCCTGGGGCGCGATGACTTCGTGGAAATCGGTCAGATCATCGCGGCGACGCTGACCCCTGGCTTCGAGGCTCGCCGCAGCGAGCTCGCCCAGCGCGCCGGCGCGATCGCCGAGCGCTACCCCCTCTACGAGCACCTGGGACGCCCCGTCGGCGTCTAGCGCCGATCCCGCTGGATAATCGGAGCGAAGCACCGTCGGCGGCCGGCTGGGGGCGACAAGGGGCGAGGCCAGGGCGCGCCGGGCATCCTGCGATGCTTTGCCACGGCCGATGTCGCAGACCGACGCTCTCTTTGCGTTTCTGACCGCCGTGGTGGTCACGGCGTTGCTGACGCCGCTGACCGCCCGACTGGCTCGCCGGCTGCATGCCATCGACGAGCCGCGCGACCGGGGGCTATCCACGCACAGCACTCCTCTGCTGGGTGGTCTGGCGATCTTCGCCGGAGCGCTCGCCGCCGGATTGGCGTGGCTGCCCGACAGCCGCCTTTGGCACGGGGTGCTCGCCGGCGCCGCGGTGATCACGCTGGTGGGCGCGGTCGACGATCGCTTCGATCTACCCGCCGGGGCCAAGCTCGCGGGCCAGCTCGCCGCCGGGCTCGTCGTCATCCACTACGGGGTGGTGGTGCACAGCATCACGCTGCCCTTCACCGGTGCCCTCACCTTTCCCCGCACGGGCAGCGCCCTGACCCTCATCGGGCTGGTGGCCCTGATGAACATCCTCAACTTCTCAGACGGGGTCGACGGGCTGGCGGCGGGCGTGTGCGTGATCATCGCCACCGCGCTGGCCGTCATCGCCTTTGACCTGGGCCGCAACGCCGCCGGGGTGCTGGCGGCGCTCACCGCCGGAGCGGCCCTGGGCTTTCTGTTTCACAACTTCCCCCCGGCGTCGAGCTTCATGGGCGACAGCGGCTCGAACCTTCTGGGTCTGCTCATGGGCTGCCTCACCGTCGAGGGATCGGTCAAGACCCAGGTGGTGATCTCCTTTGCCATTCCCCTGATCCTCCTGGCCGTCCCCTTCCTGGACACCACCTTCGTCGTGCTCAAGCGCCTGAAGTATCGCCGACCCATTCATGTGGGCGACGCCGAGCACTTCCACCATCGTCTGGCCCGCATCGGCTTCAGCCGCAGGCGCACGGTGGTCTACTTCTACGGCTGGACGGTGCTGCTGGCCGCCCTGGCGCTGGCCCTGCGCTTCGTGCCCTACTCCGACCACCACGGCCACCTCTACACCGGCTGGTCGCTGGTCATGGCCGCTATCGGGGTGGTGGTCGTGGCGGCCAGCGTGTACCTGGTCTACGTGCTGGAGATCGTCAAGTTCCGCCGGCTCACCGCCCGGCGTCTGAGTCGCGCTCGCCCGGAGATCAGCGAGGCCGAGATCGAGGCTCGGGTGGTCGCCCAGCTGGAGACCGGAGACTTCGAGGTCGTCGATCCCTCCTCCCCCGAGGCGGCCTGACCGGGTGTCGCGAACCGGCGCGAGCTGCCCGCTACCCTGACCGGGCACGCTCACGCCCCTGTGCGCCTGCCCGCAGCTCCTGTGTCATGGCCCGTTGGCGCTCAGATTCACTACGTTTGGGCGCCGTGTGCGCCGCGGTCGGCTTGGTGGCCACGGGTGCCGGCCTGGCCGGTGCGCGCGACCTTCCGTCCGCGCGTCACCGGTCCTCAGACCCCACGTCGGCTCATCGGGGGGCGGTGGGCCACGCGTCGGCCCGGCCCTCCAACCTGATCGTGGGCATCGGCGAGCAGAAGCAGGAGATGTTCTCCGACCCTCGCTTCCTGCGTCTGCACCTGCGCTACGCGCGACGGACGGTGGCCTGGGATGCCCTGGACAGCTCCTGGCAGCGTCAGGAGCTTGACCGCTGGCTGCGCGCCGCCCATGCCGATGGTGTCAGTCCCCTGCTCACCTTTGACCACTCGCGCGTGCACCAGCACCATCGCATGCTCCCCAGCCCGGCACGCCTGGCTCGCGTCCTGCGCATCCTGCGTGCGCGCTACCCCTGGCTGGCGGACTTCGCCACCTGGAACGAGGCCAACTTCTGCGGGGAGCCCACCTGCCATCACCCGGATCTCGTCGCCGCCTACTACCGGGCCCTGCGCCGCAGCTGCCCCGGCTGTCACGTCCTGGGAGCCGAGCTGCTGGACGAGCCCAACATGGTGGGCTGGGTGCACGCGTTTCAGCGGGCCGCCCGCGTGGACCCCCACTACTGGGGGCTGCACAACTACATCGATGCCAACCGGCTGAGCTCTCACTCTACGGTGGCGCTCCTGCATGCCACCCGAGGAGAGATCTGGTTCACCGAAACCGCTGGCCTGGTCGCCCGGCGAAACGCCAGCCACGTTCACTTCACCGAGTCCGCCGCCCACGCCGCGCGGGTGACGCGCTTCCTGCTCGACCGCCTCGCCCGGATCGGCCCCCGGGTGACCCGTGTGTATCTCTATGAGTGGAACGCCGCTTCGACCAGCGATGCCTGGGACTCGGCGCTCATCGGTCCCATGGGTCACGCACGGCCCGCCTACCACGTGCTCGAGGGCCACCTGCTGGGCACCCCCACGCCCTCCGCCGGCTGACTGTCGCCGACCCTGAGCTGGCCAGGTCAGCACCCGTGCGCCTGGCGGTCATCTCTGACACCCACCTCCCGGGCGGCGAGCGGCGGCTGCCCCGACGTTGCGTGGCGCTGGCGCGCGAGAGCGATCTCATCGTCCACGCCGGTGACCTCAGCACCGTCGCCGCACTCGACGACCTCCAGGCCCTGGGGCCGCCGGTGGTCGCCGTGCACGGCAACGTCGACGAGCCCGCTCTGTGTGAGCGCCTACCTGCCGAGCGGGTGCTGAACGTCGGATCGCTTCGGCTCGGCCTCGTCCACGATGGCGGTCGCGCCCCGGGGCGCCTGGCGCGCCTGCGTCGGCGCTTTCCCGAGGTCCAGGCCGTGATCTACGGCCATTCCCACATCCCTCGCCATGACTGCCTTGAGGGCTTTGCCATCTTCAACCCGGGCAGTCCGACCGACCGTCGTCGCCAGCCCGTGGCCACCATGGGTCTGGCGCACGTGGACGGTGCCACGGTGAGCTTTGAGCTGGTGGAGCTCCCCGCCGAGGTCAGGCGACCGCGCCCAGCAGCGGCTGGGCCAGCTCCAGGCGCGTGAGGACGAGGTAGGCGCACAGGGCCAGGGTCCCCGCGCGCAGGCGGCGGTCCCCGCTCAGGGCGGCGAGGGGAAGCAGCCAGACCACGTACCAGGGCAGCAGCCAGGCGGTGCTCACCAGCAGCGCCAGGGTGCTCCACCCCGCGGCCAGGAGCCAGTCGGCTCCCCGCCACACCCGCCACAGCGCCACCCCCATCACCCCGACAAAGCCGATCGCGAACACGCTGCGCAGGGCGTCGCTGGGCCGCGATTGGCCCAGCAGGCGCCCGACCTGGGCGGGGATGCTGTGCACCGCCACCAGCTGCTGCTGACCGCGCAGGGCGTCGAGGATCGCGCTGGCGTGGGTACCGAAGCCCACCACGGCCACCGCGACGAGGAGGACCACTCCCGCCACCGTCGCGGCCAGGGTGCGCCCACGGGCGCGGGCACCGAGGATGAGAAACGGGGCCAGCAGTCCGGCCGAGGCCTTGATGCCCACCGCCCCCACGGTGGCCAGGGCCCCGGCGCCGGGGCGCTCACTGAGCGCCAGGGTCAATGCGCCCGCCACCACGAGCACGAGCAGCGCGTCGTTGTGGGCGCCGCCGAGCTCGAACACCAGCACCAGGGGGTTGAGCCCCACGAACGCCGCCACTCGCAGCGGCGCGAGCCCCAGCCTCCGGGCCGCTCGCCCGAGCAGAGCCAGGGTGGCCAGGCTGGCCAGCACGGCGATCGACTTCAGGGCCCAGTAGCCGCCGGCCACCCCCAGAGGTACCAGCGCGTAGCTGAGCAGGGTGAAGACGGGACCGTAGGGTGAGCTGACGTGCTGCCAGCCCAGGAGGCCAAAGGCAGCGTCGCGAGGGGCGTCGGCCGCCACGTGGGTATACGGGTCCAGGCCGTGCAGCGTCCCCAGGCGGGCGAAGTCCAGGTAGCCGAACACGTCGGCCGACAGCAGGGGGGGGCCGAGGAGAAAGACGATGTGGGCGCCGACGATCGCCCCCACCAGCACTCGGAAATCAAGGACTGCGACACAGGCGAGGACGACCGCATAGCACGCGCACATCGCCACCAGCAGAGCCTGAAACCGGGCGGCGCTCGGACTCAGGCCGAGTCCGCTCAGCGGCCCGGCCAGCCAACCGGGAAAGCCCTCCCGGCCCGCGGGCACCAGGGTCGAGGGCGCTCCGGCGCCCCCGGCGGCCAGGGCAAGCGAGCAGCCCACCAGGCCGAGCAGGGCGCCAGACCCCGTCAACCGTCGGGCGTCCAGGCGGCGGATCCTCAGACGGCGGATGCCTGAACGGCGGGCAGGTTCGTGGGTCGACCCCGTCTCCGGTGAAGCAACCAGCCCGTTCGCCCGGGGTACAGGAGTCGTGGCACGCATCCCATCATTGTGGCGACCGGCGCCCAGGCTGGCGCTCTGCCGCTGTGCCCGTTACAGTGGCCACGCCGCCGTGCCCGTCGTGGGACCCCGGACCCTGGGCGCGTGCCCGGGCCGATTCCGTTGGCGCGCGACTGCGCCCTGACTCCCATGCGCCGACGCCGTCCCGATACCGCACCCGTCCCGCCCCTGCGCGCTGGCGACCGGCGGCGCGTGCTTATCCTCTCCGCCGACGTCGGGGAGGGCCATGCCGCCGCGGCTCGAGCCCTGGCCGCACAGCTCGAGTCTGGCCCCGATGCCGTGCAGGCCACGGTCATCGACGGGCTGGCGTGCATGGGTCGGCTGCTGCGCTATGTCGTCGAGGACGGCTATCGCACCCAGCTGCGGGTGATGCCCTGGTCCTACTCGCTGATGTACTGGCTGCTGGAGCATGTCGCCCCCGTACGTTGGGTGGCCAAGCTTCTGCTGTGCCTCCTGGGGTCACGCTCCCTGCGTCGTCACATCGCCGAGCACGACCCCGATGTCGTCGTCTCGACCTACCCCGCGGTCACGGTGGTGCTGGGGCGCCTGCGCCGCCGAGGCCAGGTCAGCTGTCCGGCGGTGGCCACCATCACCGATCTCACCGGGCTGTTCTTCTGGGCCCAGGCGGGCATCGACCTGCATCTGGTCATGTACGGGCAGTCCATGCCCGCCGTCGAGCGCATCGCCGGTCCGGGCAGCGTGCGTCTGGTGAGCCCGTTGATCTCCTCGAGCTTTCTCGCGCCGCTGGAGCGCATCCACGCCCGCCAGGCTCTGGACCTGCCCGCCGAGGGCAAGGTGATCGTCGTCTCCGGCGGCGGCTGGGGAGTGGGCGACATCGAGGGTGCCGTCCAGGAGCTTTCGCAAATCCCCGACGCCACGCTGGTGTGTCTGGCCGGCCGCAACGAGCAGGCCCAGCGCCGGCTGGAGGCAGTGTTTGCCGGTCACCCGCGCGTCCGGGTGCTCGGGTTCACCCAGCAGATGTCAGAGCTGCTGGCCGCCGCCGATGCCCTGGTTCACTCCACCGGCGGGGTGACTTGCCTGGAGGCCATGGCCCGAGGCTGTCCGGTGGTCTCCTACGGGCTACCGGTGGGCCATGCGCGCATCAACACGGCCGCCATGGCGACCCTTGAGCTCCTGCGCCTGGCCCGCACTCGCGACGAGCTGGTCGACCACGTCGAGGCCTGCTGCGCTCAGGGGTTCATCCGTCCGGCCGATCTGGGGGTGGGGGCCCACGCCGCCGACCTGGTGCTCAACGCAGCGGCGCGCGTCCGTGCGCGCCCCACCCCAGCCTGGCCTCCGCGTCTGGCCCGCGTCGCCGCCCAGGGGATGCTCGTGCTCAGCGCCACCACGTGGATGATGTCCACCGACGAGCTCACCGCCCTGGCCGCCCACGTCATGGGTCAGCCCATCAAGCGGGTGAGCACCCGCGAGCAGAAGGTGGCGGTCATCGTTCGTGCCCCCCAGGGCGAGGTGCCCGTCCTCGCCGCCCGCCTCGCCCGCGACGGCGTTCACGTCTCCTTCGCCCTCGGCGGGGTGCCCTCCGCCCGCACGTTGGGCGCGCTCCAGGCCAGCCGAGACGAGGGCATTCCCGAGCTCGGCCGCGGGGGCCCGCTGCGCTGGGTGGGAACCCGCTCGACGCTTCACTCCCAGGTGCGGGCGCTCAGACTGCGCCGGCGTTTCTACTTCCTGGCCCCCGGGACCGGGATGCGCTTCGGCCAGTACGTCATGGCGCGCAGCACCGGGGGACGTCCGGTGGCGGGTTCCCTGCGCCTGGACGCCAGATCGCCGCTGCCTCAGCGTTCACTGCGGGCCGGTGACGTGGTGGTGGTCACCCTGGACGGATCGAGCACCTCGGTGGCGTCGCTGGAGCGCTTGACCGCCAGGCTGGGCTCGGAGAGGCTGAGCGCCGAGCCGCTGTCCTCCCTGTCTCGAGCGCCTGCCATCAGGGTGGCCAGGGCCGGGGAGCGCGCCAGCGACGCTGCCCCCACCGCCAGGACGATCAGTGCCGCCAACAGCGCCCCGCCTCCCAGCGGACCGCTGGTCAGGCTCTCGTGGACCAGCGCCGGCGCCACCAGCACCGGAACCACGGTCTGAACGACGAACACCACCGGTGCGACCTGAATGGCGGGACGGGTCTGCAGAGCGCTCATCTCGCTGAGCAGCCCGATTGCCTCAGTGGCGGTGGAGGCCACCGCCCATGCCAGGGCGGGCCACCAGTGTCCCCCCGAGACCGCGTCGGCCACCAGCTTGGTGGCGATTCCCCCCCAGGCGAAGCCCAGCCCGGCGCCCAGCATGGCCAACGTCGGAGATCGGATGCCGATTTTCCCCAGGGCGTAGGGCGCCAGCACCGCCAGCCACAGGCCGCCGAGAATGAGCGCCAGCGTTGGGGCGCCCGCATGCACAGCGCTGCGCTCCGGAGCGCTCCACGCCAAGCCGGCCACTCCGACCACGATCGCCCCCATGGCCACCCGCTCGCGGGGACCGGCATGCTCGCCCAGCATGCGTGTGCCCAGGACGAGCAAGACCAGCAGCCCCATGGCCAGGGCGGGCTGGACCACCACCAGCGGGGCCAGAAGCAGGGCCGCCACCTGAAACGGCCAGCCCGCGACCGCCACCCCGGTCCCGGCCAGCCACCGCCGGCGGCGCACGAGCTGGCCCACCAGCGACAGGCGCAGGCCGTGGGCGACCGGAACCTCGCGCGCGTCGAGCGCCTGGAGGGCGATCCCTACGCTGTAAAGGCTGGAGGCGACGATCGCCGCACCGAGGCCGAGCAGGAGTGACGCGGACATGAGCTTCCCTGATGATCGCAGCCTGAGGATGGCGTTGGGGGGCGCCGCTGCCGGCCTGGCCTACTGGGGTCCGGGGCTGGCCGCCAACGTCGCGCCGGTTCGCCGAGCTCTGGGCATCGCCAGTCAGACCCGCGACGGCCGTGGCGTGGCCCTCACCTTCGACGACGGCCCCCATCGCGAGGGCACCCCCGCCATGCTCGAGGTGCTCGAGCGTCGGGGCGTCAGCGCCACCTTCTTTCTGGTGGGCGAGCAGATCGAGCGCCAGCCCACCCTGCCCGCGCGCATCGTGGCCGCCGGCCATCAGGTGGGCCTGCACTGCCATCGCCACCGCAACCTCCTGCGCCTGGGGCCACGCGCCGTGTCCTCCGACCTCGCCCGAGCCACCGCTCTCATCGAGGACTCCTGCGCGCGGCGTCCGGTGCTCTATCGGCCGCCCTACGGCGTGTTCAACCTCGCCGCCCTGACCTGGGCTCACCGATACGGCATGCGTCCGCTGCTGTGGACGCAGTGGGGCCGCGACTGGGAGCGCCGGGCCACCGCCGCCTCGATCACCCGGCGCCTCACCGACGATGTGGCCGAGGGCGCCGTGCTCCTGCTCCACGACGCCGATGACTACTCGACACCGGGCTCCTGGCGGCGCACGCTGGCCGCCCTGCCGGTGGTCGTGGACGAGCTCGAGCGCCGGCGCCTGCCCGTGGTGGCGGCCTGAACGCCCGACCGTTGCGGCCCGGCGAAGCTCGCCAGCGAGAATCGCTCAGCGAGCTTGGCCCAGGCTGCTCACCGGCTGGGGACCGACCGTGTGCTGTGCCCAGGCCCACGCCACCGGTCGCACCCGGGCCATGACCTGCTGGGCGGCGAGGACGGCGAGCACGGCGGTCAGGGCGCCGGCGACGATATCGAGCAGGAAGTGGTTGGCGGTGGCGATGACGACGGCTGCCACGAGCAGCGGATAGGTCAGGGCGAGCGCCTTGAGCCAGCGCCGGCGCACCAGGCGCATGACGGTGACGCCCACCAGCAAAGCGAAGCACATGTGCATGCTGGGCACGGCGGCGTAGGGGTTGACGAACAGGCTGACAGCGCCCGAGTCCTGATTTACGTGGGCGACCTGTCGGATGGTGTCGACGAAGCCGAGCCGGGGCAGCATCCGGGGGGGCGCCACCGGGAGCAGGAGATGGACGGTGAGGGCGATGGCCATGGCCACGAAGAACATGTTGCGCACGAAGTAGAAGATGTGGTTGCGATAGGCGTAGAGCAGGGCGAGGAACAGTGCGTTGACGGTGAACTGGACGTTGACGTAGAGCCAGTTGGCCGCCACGATCACATCGTGGTGGCCGATGACCAGGCTCTGCAGCCGAGGCTCCCAGAGGGTGTGAGTCGCGCGCTCCAGCGACACGATGCGCTCGGCATTGGCCAGAGCCAGGTCGCCGTGGCCGGCCACCACCCCGCGCACCCCCTCGTAGAGGAGATCGGCCAAGCCCCACAGAGCGAGCTGCAGGACGGCATCGCGCCAGCCGCGAGGCAGTCCCGGGCGCAGACGAGAGCGCATCTTCTCGGGCGAGCGCACGGAGGACATGAGGTGCAGACGGTAGCCGATTGCGACACCCCCTGGCTCGCCGTCAGCGGTCGGCTGGGGCTACCCTGGGGCTCGCATGGATGAGGTGACGCGAGGCTCGGGCACCTCTTGACCGCCGAGCCCACCCGCCGCGCCCGGGCCCGTTGGAGACCCCGGCCGGCCACCGGCCCGGGGCGGCTGGGCCTGCGCTGGCGCCTGACCCTCTGGGTGACCGCCATCCTCGTCACCGCGGGCCTGATCACCTTTGTCGCCGTCTATCGGGGTACCGGCGCCGAGCTTCGGGCCCAGATCGAGCGTGAGCTGGCCAGCGACGCGGGAGCCCTCGCCCGCCGGGCGGCGGCGGCCCAGGCCGACGGTCCGTCGGCGCTGACCGCCAGCGCGCGTGGCTACATCCGCAGCCAGCCGTTTCGGTCCTCCTCGCGCCTGCTGTTCGAGGTGGTGCCGGGCGCGCCCACCGTGACCAACGAGCCCGAGGTCCTCACTCCTGCGGGAGAGCCCGGCGAGTCGGCGGCCGGTCAGTCTGGGGAGAACGCTCTGGCTCGCTCCCTGCTGAGCTCGCGCCCCGGTTACTCCACCGTGCAGTTGCCCGACGTCGGTCCGCTGCGCCTGCTCGTCACCGTCGTCAGCCGCGCCGGGCACCAGGTGGCCACCATCGGAGCGGGTGAGTCGCTGGCGTCGGTGGCCCGGGCCCAGCACGGCTTGGCCCAGACCTTTCTCATCTCCGGAGGTCTGACCCTGCTGGGGGCGCTGCTTGCCGGCTACCTGGTGGCGGCCGGTATCGCGCGCCCCCTGCGCCGGATGGCGCTGACCGCTGCTCGGGTGCAGGCGGGGGACCTGTCGCCGCGAATGTCGGGCGACGGGCTACGCGACGAGGTGCGCGTGCTGGCCGAGAGCTTTGACGGGATGCTCGATCGTCTCCAGGGCGCCTTCGCCGGTCAGCGGCGGTTCATCGCCGACGCCTCCCACGAGCTGCGAACCCCCCTGACGGTGATCGGGGGCCAGCTGGAGGTCCTCGCCCGCCAGGAGCATCCCTCGCCCGCTGAGGTGCGCCGCGTGGAGGGACTGGTGCGCGGTGAGGTCCTGCGGATGCAGCGGATGGTCGATGACCTGCTGGTGCTCAGTCGCAGTGAGGAGTCTCGCTTCCTGCGTCGTGAGCCCCTCGCCGTCGATGGCTTCGTCGGGGAGCTGCTGGACGGTCTGCGCCCCACCACCGACCGGCGCCTTGAGCCGGGCACGCTGGCCACCGGCGAGCTCAGCGCCGACCACGACCGCTTGGCCCAGGCGCTTCGCAACCTGCTGGTCAACGCCATCGAGCACACGGGTTCCGGTGGACTCGTCCGCCTGGGCGCCGATCGCGTCGGTGTCGAGGGTGTGCGCTTCGTCGTCGACGACGACGGTCCCGGTATACCCGCCCACGAGCGCGAGCGCGTCTTTGATCGCTTTCATCGCGTCGACGCTGCTCGGGCCCGTCCGGTGGGGGGCACGGGACTGGGGCTGGCCATCGTGCGCGTCATTGCCGAAGCCCACGGTGGCAGCGTTCGCGCCGGTCCGTCGCCGCTGGGCGGCGCCCGCTTGGAGCTCGAGATCCCGGCTTCGCCGTCTGTCCGGCTCCCTCCGTCGCGCTGCTGATGGACGGCTCAGGGGGCACCGGCGGGGGCGAGCACTGAGATGCGCAACGGCCCGAAGGGAAACGCCTCGCGGGTGAAGGAGAGGGCGTCGTAGTGGCGAGCGGCGTAGACAAACGGTCCCCGATCGGGCACCTGGGCCGGGCCGGGAATCAACGTGCCCATGATCTGATGGCCGTGGGTGCTGAGCAGGACCTGCGCTCCGGTGAAGCGGTGGATGAGGATGACGTAGCCCAGATCGTCCTGAACGGCGAAGGTGGCCTGGGCCACCGGGTTGCCTCGAGCGTCGATGAGCGCGGTGGATACCGGCGCCAGGACATAGGGTCCTCCGATGTCGGTGAGCACCTGCGCTCCACGCGTCACCCGCACCCGAACGATGTGGATGTGGCTCTTGAAGAATCCGACGATGGCGCGTCGCATGCCCGCCGCGTCGTTGCGCGCGGCGGCGGTGGCCAGGAGCCTTGAGCTCGCCACGTAGCGGGCCGCGTCAGAGACGTACTGGCTGGCGCGCTCCTCGTCATAGACGCGCATGGCCACCGCCCCCAGGGTGTCGGCCACGGTCTGGGCATCTGTGCCTGCGCAGGCCGAGGCCAACGGCACCGGGATGAGCAGCGACACGTGCAGCGGCCCGGAGGGGAAGGCCTCGGCGGCGAAGCTCACCACCTCGTAGGCTTCGCCGCGAAGGGTCACGGCTCCCTGATCAGGCACGGGCGCCGGTCCGAGGTCAGTGGTGGCGGCCACCTGGAGATCGCGGTTGCGCAGCAGAACCTGGGCCCCGGTGATGCGCTGGATCAGATTGAGGTAGCCGTGGTCGGCCTGCACGGAGAGCACGAAGCGACCGACCTCGTGACCCCGGGCGTCGCGTAGGGCGCCGCTCACCGGAGCCAGCACCGGGGAGGTCCCCAGATCGGCGAGCAGCCGGTGTCCGCGGCGCACCTGCAGGGCGACGATCTGTCCGGCGCGCAGTCCCTGAGCGGCTGATCGAGTGGCTGCCGGGTCGTCGCGGGCCACCGCGCGAGCCAGATCGGCGGAGCCCTCGACGCGTTGGCGGGCCTGGGTGGCGGTGCGCCCCCTAGCGGCCTCGGAGTAGACGCGCCGGGCGACCTGGGCCAGCGTGGCGACGACCGTCTGGGTACAGCGTGATGGCGCGACGGGCACGAAAGCGGCCGAGCGCGCTCGCTGTCCGGAGCCGCAGGCACCGAGACCGGCGACCAGCGCGAGCCCCAGCACGGTGGCCACCGCCAGCCAATGAGACCGGCACGCCGGGGCGCCCGGCGAAGCCCACCCGTCACAATGCTCAGCTTGCGCAGGCAAGCTCATATCCTGCCCCGGTGGCGACGGTCTCACCCTCCGAGCCCGCAAGCCCAGCCGGCCACGACGACGGCGGCGCCCGGGGCCTGGCACCAGCGGGTGCCCAGGCTCCTCGCCCTGGCGGCGGTGATGGCGCTGTCGGTGGTCATGGAGGTCTACCGCCTCCAGCGCAACGGCTATGCCAACACCTTCTACTCCGCCGGGGTGAAGTCGATGCTTCACTCCGGGCACGCCTTCTTCTTCCTCTACTCCGACCCGGGCGGGCTGATCAGCATCGACAAGCCCCCCTTGGGCGTATGGCTCCAGGTGGCCAGCGCCAAGGTGTTCGGCTTTGGGCCGCTGAGCCTGCTGGCGCCCGAGGCGCTGGTGGCGGTGCTCACCGTCCTTGTTCTCTATCTCGTCCTGGCGCGCCGCTTCGGCGCCTGGGCGGGGGTGGCGGGGGCGCTGGCGCTCGCCGTGTTTCCCTCCTTCGTGGCGGTCACGCGTGACAACAACCCCGACGCGCTGCTCATCCTCCTCATGCTCCTGGCCTGCGGTGCGGCGCTGCGGGGCGCCGAGGCGGGACGTCTGCGCTGGCTGCTGGCCGCGGCGGTGCTCGTGGGCCTGGCCTTCAACACCAAGACCCTGGCCGCGGTCCTGGTGGTGCCGGGGATGGCCCTGGGCTACCTGGTGTGTGCCCCGGGATCGGTGCTGCGCCGCAGCGCCCAGCTGCTCGGCGCCGGGGTGCTGGCTGGCGTCGTGTCGTTCTCCTGGATCGTCGTGGTCGACCTCACACCCGCTCATTCTCGGCCGTACGTTGGCAGCTCCACCGACAACTCCGAGATCGGACTGACCTTCAACTACAACGGGTTGGGACGCGTCGGCGGCCAGGTCGGAGGCCCCGGACGCGTGCCCAACGTGCTGGTCGGGCCCGGACGTCGAGGGACGGCGGGGTCTGCCACTTCGCCTCTGAGTCGTTTGCGTCGGCGGCTCGCGACTCCCGCCTCCACTCCCGGCGGGGGCATCCAGCGCTCCGTGACCTCCGCCTCCACGCCCGACGGTCGCGCCCACCATCCCGTCGCCTTTGCCGGACCCGTCGGGCCGCTGCGCCTGCTCGACTCAGACCTGGGGGGGCAGGGGGGTTGGCTGCTTCCGTTTGCCGTGGTGGGACTGCTCGCCGTCGCGGTGACCCGCCCCGGGCGCCGCGACCCGCGGTTGGCGGGACTGCTCGTGCTCGGCGGCTGGTTTGTGACCGAGGGGGTCGTCCTCAGCCTGTCCCAGGGCATCGTGCATCCCTACTACGTGTCGGCCCTGGGACCGGGGGAGGCGGCGATGGTGGGGGCGGGGGCGGCGGGGATGGTGGCGCTCGCCCGGCGTGGGGGTTGGCGCCCGGTATTGGTGGCCCTGGCCCTGGCGGGGACCGTCGCCGCCCAGATCGTCCTGCTCACCCGGGAGGACTTCCTTGCGGGCTACTCGCCCATCCTCGCTGGCGCCGCCGCCGTGGCCTTTGCGGTACTGGTGGTGCGCCGGCGCTGGGCCGCTCCCGCCCTGGCCGCCGGGCTCGCCGCCCTGATGGTGGCTCCCACCGTCTACGCCGCCACCGTCTGGCAGGTCCCGGTCCAGGGCACCTTTCCCGCGGCGGGTCCCCATCAGGCGGCCGGCCACGGTGGAGTCGGGGTCGTCGCCGCCAGCCGCGACGCCAACCTGGCCCTGATC
>JAABUZ0100006858.1_pt1 | contig 14021 bp, 10 predicted proteins | sample 5562091 | NCBI WGS metagenome assembly JAABUZ01 (sample SAMN12813069, study PRJNA571459) | rock metagenome | isolation source: Antarctica rocks | place: Antarctica: Victoria Land, Linnaeus Terrace sud | collected 2015-12-21 | reverse complement strand
CGATCAGTTCCAGACAAAGATCAACGGCCTCATTCAACAGACCATCGGCTGGAAGGCGATCGAGCCTGACTTTATCAAGATGTACAGCGATGCCTATACGGAACCTGAGCTCGACAGCATCCTTACCTTCTATAAGTCCGCTCCAGGGCAGGCCATGGTGGCAAAGTCTCCCGAGCTCTCCAGCAAATCACTCAGTGTGACGCAGCAACACATGGCCACCATCGAGCCCCAGCTTCGTCAAATGGTCTCTGACTTTGTGAAGCAGACGACTCCCGCCAGCTCCGCTCCGCCTTCGCTCAACAGCCTCCCACCATCGACCTCCGTGCCTCCGAAGAAGTAGACCCTTCCGATCGGGTGAGCTTATCCCGCCCGATCTCCTCCGGGTAACGGCTTCCCGGATCCGCTCAACGTCATGCGCATCCAACCCGCATGGCAAACGGCACCCGGCTCTGGTGGCAGAACGGCGTCATCTATCAGATCTATCCGCGATCCTTTCAGGATTCGAACGGCGACGGCATTGGGGACCTCCAGGGCATCATCTACCGCCTCGACTACCTCGTCGAACTCGGTGTCGATGCCATTTGGATCTCCCCCTTCTACCCCTCGCCCATGGCGGACTTCGGGTACGATGTGGCGGATTACACCGGCGTCGATCCGATCTTCGGTACACTCGCAGACTTTGACCGGCTCATCGCAGGGATTCATGCTCGCGGTCTCAAGCTGATCCTGGACTTCGTTCCCAATCACACCTCCGACCAACACCCCTGGTTCCTCAAAAGCCGATCGTCGCGTGGGGATCCGAAACGCGACTGGTATCTCTGGCGCGATCCCGCTCCCGGAGGCGGCGTCCCTAACAACTGGATGTCCCACTTCGGAGGCTCCGCATGGGAGTTCGACCCGCCCACGGGGCAATACTTCCTTCACTCGTTTCTCACCGCACAACCCGACCTCAACTGGCGAAGCCCCGAGGTCCGCGACGCGATCTACGCGGCAATGCGCTTTTGGCTCGATCGCGGCGTCGACGGCTTCCGTATGGATGTGCTCTGGCTCCTCATCAAGGATGACCAGTTCCGCTCCAACCCACAGAATCCAAATTGGACTCCCGACACCAACTCTTACGGCAGCGTCCTTCCCGTCTACACCTCCGATCGTCCCGAGACTCACGAGATCGTCGGCGAGATGCGCTCGCTCCTCGACCGCTATTCGGAGCGCGTTCTTATCGGCGAAATCTATCTCCCGCTCACGCAACTCGTCACCTATTACGGCGCTGACCCGAACACCACCGACCTCCGCGGCGCCGACATGCCCTTCAACTTCCACCTCATCCAGACTCCCTGGCAGGCGGACGATATTGCCCGCCTGATCCGCAGCTACGAGGGCCTCCTCCCGCCGGGCGCCTGGCCCAACTGGGTCCTGGGCAACCACGACCAGCCCCGCCTCGCTACCCGGGTCGGGGAGCAGCAGGCGCGGGTCGCCGCTATGCTCCTGCTTACTCTCCGCGGCACCCCCACCCTCTACTACGGCGACGAACTCTCCCTGACAGACGGCGTCATTCCTCCCGGCGAGGTGCAGGATCCAGCCGAGAAGAACCAGCCCGGCATCGGAATGGGCCGGGACCCCGAGCGCACCCCTATGCCATGGGACTCGAGCGCTGGAGCGGGTTTCACCATCGGTCAGCCATGGCTGCCCTTCTCTCCGAACGCATCACGGCTTGCTGTTGCAGTTCAGGCCGAAGCTCCACGCTCCGTCCTTTCCTTGTATAGGCACCTGCTCGAGCTTCGGCGGAATCACACCGCCCTCCACGCGGGTGAGATCGCCGAAGTGCAGGCCGAAGGTGGCGTGCTCTCATATCAGCGCAGCAGCGGTCCTCAGCGCCTTTACATCGTGCTCAACATGACGGACGACGTGCGCGAGAGGGAGGTTCCACAAGGCAGCATCCTGCTCACCACCATCCTCGACGGTGCGGGTGCAGAGGTATGCGGCCTTTTCATTCTCGAAGCCGGGGAGGGCGTCATCATTGAGCTCGCCTGAGCTTAGTTGCCTCCAGAGGTCTGGATGCGCTCCTTGTTTGCCCGAACCAGCTTTAGAAAGCCCTGCTGAATCACACCCTCAAATCGAGGGTTCCACGCCATGGATAGACCTATCTGGACCGTCTTCGGCTTCAGCGCGCGGAAGACCACGCCCCGGGTCCGGAGATGTCTTACCCCCGCCGGCACCAGCGAGACTCCCTCACCCGACTCAACCAGCGTAAGAACGCCCGCCCACGTCGCCGATGTATTCACGATCTCTGGCGAGAACCCCGCGTTCGTGCACAGCCCCAGGATGTTATCGAAGAGCGCCGGAGTCACGCGGCGCTCGCACAGAACAAACCGTTCGGCCGCCAGCTGCTTCACGCTCAGCGTTCTCTTCGTCAGGTGGTGATCGCGCGGCAGCACAGCCACGATCGGGTCCATGTACAGCATCTCCGACTCGAGTGTCCGGTCGAACGGCGGCTGCAACGGCCGGGTGAAGCCCACGTCGATCTTTCCCGCCTCCAGGGCCTCCATCTGCGCCGGCGTGTCCATCTCATACAGCGAGACGCGCACCTCCGGATAAAGCTTCCTGTACTCCCGGATGATGCGGGGGAAGAACCCGCCCGCGCCCCAAAGGAAGAAGCCGATCGAAAGCGTCCCCACCTTGCCCTGAAGAGACCGCTGCGTGATGTCGACAGCGCGGTCTGCCGCAATCAGTGTCTTCCGCGCCTCGGCAAGAAAGATCAACCCCTGCGGCGTCAGCCGGGTCTTTCGTGAACTCCGATCGAGAAGCGCTCCCCCGATCTCCGACTCGATACCTGCGATCTGCTCGCTGATCGTCGATTGCGACACGTGGAGGCTGCGGCTCGCCTCGCTGAAGCTTCCGCTATCGGCGACCGCACAGAAGTAGCGAAGATGGCGTAATTCCAAGTCCCGTGCCCTTTATTCACGATCATCGGTTATTCCGTTGCCTGGAAGCGGAAATAACTGTGAAACCTAAGTCGCGATCTAGTGTCTCATAGAGAGGTGAGACTCTTCCGAAACACTCAGCGAGGATGGTGCTTCCATGTGGATCGTTAAGCTCGCCCTCACCCGGCCTTATACCTTTATCGTCCTTGCCATCCTGATCCTGATCGCCGCGCCCGTCATGATCCTGCAGACGCCGACCGACATCTTCCCCAACATCAACATCCCTGTCGTCTCGGTATCGTGGCAGTACACCGGCTTGAACCCGGAAGAACTCGAAGGCCGCCTCACCACTCCCTACGAGAAATCACTCAGCGTGCTGGTCGACAATATCCAGCACACCGAGTCCACTACCGTCGCTGGCGTGGTGGTCATCAAAATCTACCTGCAGCCCGGCGCCAGCCTTGATACCGCCAATGCACAGGTCAGCGCAGCCTCCGAGTTTCAGCTCCGGCAGCTTCCTCCCGGCATCCTCCCTCCCCAAATCATCAACTTCAGCGCCTCAAGCGTTCCCATTCTGCAGCTTGGCCTCTCAGGCGCAGGTCTCTCCGAGCAACAGCTCAACGACATCGGCCTGAACACGGTGCGCCCCCAGCTGATCACGGTTCCCGGCGCTGTCATCCCCAACGTCTACGGGGGCAAGCAGCGCTCGGTCATGATCAACCTGGATCCGAAACTGCTCCAGTCCAAGGGGCTCTCTCCGGTCGACGTCCTCAACGCTCTTGGTCAGCAAAATGTCGTCCAGCCTGGTGGAACGGCGAAGATCGGCATGCAGGAGTACGACATCCACATGAATGCCTCGCCGCTCACCCTCGAGGGTCTCGGCGATATCCCGGTCCGCCAGATCAATGGAGCCACCGTCTACGTCAAGGACGTCGCCGCGGTCTCCGATGGAAGTACGCCGCAGACCAACATCGTCCGGCAGGATGGAAAGCGCGGCGTACTCATCACCGTCCTCAAATCGGGAAGCGCTTCGACCCTCGATATCGTCAGCGACATCCACAAGCTCTTCCCCCGCATCAAGCTGACGACCCCGCCCGAGCTCAGGGTGCGGCCCATTGGGGATCAATCGATCTTCGTCCGCGGGTCGATCAATGGCGTCGTTCGCGAGGCTGTCATCGCCGCCGTGCTTACCGGCCTCATGATCCTGCTCTTTCTCGGCAGTTGGCGCAGCACCATCATCATCGCCATCTCCATCCCGCTCTCTATCCTGACGTCCATCATCATCCTCGGCTTCCTCGGCCAGACCATTAACATCATGACGCTCGGCGGTCTTGCGCTCGCCGTCGGCATCCTTGTCGACGACGCGACCGTCACCATCGAGAACATCGAGCGCTACCTGGAAGAAGGTCTTCCGCTCAACAATGCCATTCTCGATGGCGCCGCCCAGATCTCCGTTCCCGCCCTGGTCTCCACCCTCTGCATCTGCATCGTCTTTCTCCCGATGTTCTTTCTCAGCGGCGTTTCGCGATACCTGTTTGTGCCTCTCGCCGAAGCCGTCGTCTTCGCCATGCTCGCGTCCTACGTCCTCTCGCGAACCCTGGTGCCAACCCTCGCTATGTACCTCCTCAGAGCCCATGAGCACAACGCTCAACCTTCGCAAAGCATCTTCGCAAGATTTCAGCGCGGGTTTGAACGCGGCTTCGAGAGTATTCGCGACGGCTACCAAGGTCTGCTTGCGCGTCTGGTTAAAGCTCGTCTGCTGTTTGTTCCCGTCTTCCTTCTGATCTGCCTGTGCACCTTCTTTCTTCTGCCGTTCCTCGGTCAGAACTTCTTTCCCAGCTCCGATAACGGCGCTTTTATCCTCCACCTTCGCGCTCGAAGTGGAAACCGCATTGAAGAAACTGCACGCCTTTGCGACCTCGTTGAGCAGTCCATTCGAAGAACCGTCCCGGCAGGTGAAATAGACAATATCCTCGACAATATCGGCCTGCCTTACAGCCCCTTCAACTACCAGCACGCCACCTCCGGTCTGATCGGCGCGGGCGACGCGGATATCCTCGTCTCCCTCAGCGAAAGCCACCGCCCCACATCGACCTATGTGCGCGACCTGCGCAACAAGCTCGACCGTGAGTTCCCGGGTACGGTCTTCTACTTCCTCCCCTCGGATATCGTCACGCAGATCCTCAACTTTGGTCTTCCCGCCCCCATCGATGTGCAGATCGAGGGTTCGGATATGGTCGGGAACCGCAAGGTAACAAACACCATTCTTTCGCAGCTGCGGACGGTGCCCGGCCTGACCGACCTCCGCATCCAGCAGCCCAATGACTACCCCGTCCTCAACATCGCCGTCGATCGCACCAAGGCCTCGCAGGGTGGCTACACGGAGCGTGACGTGGGTGGCAGTGTCTTGAATATCCTCAGCGGAAGCACGCAACTCACGCCGCAGTTCTACCTCAATCCCAAGAACGGCGTCACCTACCCCGTGGTCGCGCAGACGCCGCAATATGACATCCAGTCGCTCAATGATCTCCAGAACATCCCCATCACCGCGGCGGCGGCCAAGCGCCCCGAGATCCTCGCCGACGTGGCAACCCTGAACCGCAGCACGGAGATGCAGGTCGTCACCCACTACAACATCCGTCGTACGCTCGACATCTACGGCAACGTGCAGGACCGCGACCTCGGCGCCGTCGCCCGGCAGATCGACCGCATCGTGAAGGCAAACGAGAACTCGCTCCCACGCGGCAGCTTTCTCCATGTGCGCGGACAGATCGAAACCATGCGTAGCTCTTACCTTGGTCTTCTCGGCGGCCTCGCCTTCGCCATCGTCCTCGTCTACCTCCTTATCGTGGTGAACTTCCAGTCCTGGCTCGATCCCTTCATCATCATCACGGCCCTGCCCGCCGCACTCGCAGGTATCGTCCTCTTCCTCTTCATTACCCACACCACGCTCAGCGTCCCCGCTCTGATGGGTGCCATCATGTGTATGGGTGTCGCTACCGCGAACAGTATCCTTGTGGTGTCCTTCGCAAAGGAGCGGCTCGGGAGCCACGGGGACGCCGTCACCGCGGCTCTTGAAGCCGGTGCCACCCGCTTCCGGCCCGTCATGATGACCGCCCTCGCCATGATCATCGGTATGATCCCGATGGCGCTTGGCGCCGGTGAAGGAGGCGAGCAAAACGCTCCTCTCGGCCGCGCCGTAATCGGTGGTCTCTTCTGCGCCACGGTCGCGACTCTGCTCTTTGTCCCCGCCGTCTTTAGCCTCCTGCACAGCCGGCGTCGCAAACCAGCTCGGGCCTCCCAGCAAACCTCAGGCGCGCACGTAGCCAGCCGAGCCTGACCACGATCCGCGCACACAGGAGAAGTATGCCGAACGAATACAACACCTCTAGCACCGCAGCGCCTCCTCCCACAGCCTCCCCTTTCGGGGCAGCCCACTCCGAGCCCTCACCCGTTGCGACGCGGCGCGGCCCCTCGCGTGGAATGGGGATCGCGATCGCTCTCCTCGCCATCGCACTCCTCGTCGTCATCATTGCGGGCATCCTCAGCAGGTCGGGGGCGGAACACGCCCTGAAGCAGCACGCGGAGGAGACGTCCGTGCTTACCGTCGCCGTAACCCATCCCATCGCTGCCCGGCTCACACCCGAAATCGCTCTCCCCGGCAACACGCAGGCCTTCACCGATACACCCATCTACTCCCGCACCAACGGTTACCTTAAGCGCTGGTACTTCGATATCGGTGCGCGCGTGAAGAAGGGGCAGCTCATGGCCCAGATCGAAACTCCCGAAGTCGATCAGCAGCTTCAGGTTGCCGAAGCCAATCTGAAGAGCGCGCAGGCTAACCTCGATCTCGCGAACACCACCGCAGCTCGCTACCAGAACCTCCTCAAGTCGAATTCTGTCTCCAAGCAGGAGACCGATCAGGCCACGAGCGGCGCCGCAGCTCAGGCCGCTGCCGTCGATGCCTCCATGGCCGGCGTTCGTCGTCTGCAGCAACTACAGTCGTTTGAGAACGTCTACGCTCCCTTCGACGGCATCGTCACGGCTCGCAACACGGACGTCGGGGCCCTCATTGACGCGGGCTCTGCAGGAGCCACCCCCAAGGAGCTCTTTCACATGGCCGCCATCGGGCAGATTCGCGTCTACGTCCCCGTACCGGAGGTCTACGCGACCGACATCAAAGAAGGCGCCACGGCCTATCTCACCCTGGACGAGTTCCCCGGGCAGATCTTCCAGGGCGTCATCGCGCGCAACTCCAGCGCCATCGATCCCTCCTCCCGAACCCTCAACATCGAAGTCGACGTCCCCAACCCCGGCGGCAAACTTCTCCCCGGTGCCTACGTCTTCGTTCACTTCAAGACAGCAACGCACCCCAACGGCTTCACCATTCCCGCAAACACGCTTCTGTTCCGCAGCGAAGGCCTCCGCGTGGGCGTCGTTCGCAACGGCCGCGTGCAGCTGGTGCCCATCACCATCACGCATGACGGAGGTTCCCTCGTCGAAATCCGCTCCGGCCTCCTGGCCAGCGATCAGATCGTCCTCGATCCCTCCGACTCGCTCACCGACGGCCAGGAGGTCCACGTCGGCGCGGAAAAGAGCGGAGGCCCCCAGTGAGCAAGGTCCGCTCCCTCCTCGCCGCTATCTTCGCCACATCTCTTCTCTCCGGCTGCATGGTTGGACCCAGGTACGTCAAACCGACTGTCCCGACCGCGCCCGCGTTCAAGGAAGCGCCTGCTGTCTACAAGGAAGACGGTGCCTGGCACACCGCACAGCCATCTGACCAGCTGCCCAAAGGTGAGTGGTGGACGATCTTTGGCGACACCGGTCTGAACGCTCTCGAGCCCCAGATCCTCACCGGCAACCAGAACGTCCGCATCGCCGACGCAAACCTCCAAAGAGCTCGCGCTCAGATCCGCATCGACCGCGCAGCTCTCTATCCCACCATTGGCGTCGCGCCATCCGCCGGTGCGGAGCGCTACTCGGCAAACCGTCCCTACTTCAACGCGGCCTCCTCCAACAACGGTGTCGGCGACCTCCAAATTCCTCTCGACGTCAGCTGGGAGATCGATCTCTTCGGACGCGTACGCCGCTCCATCAACACCGCGCGCGAAGAGGCTCAGGCCAGCTCCGCCGACTACGGAAACGTTCTGCTTTCCCTCCAGGCAGAGCTCGCCATCGACTACTTCGAGCTTCGCGCCGCCGATGCCGAGCGCAAACTTCTCAACGACACCGTCGCGCAGTATCAGGAGGCGCTTCGCGTCACCAACAACCGCTTCGAGGGCGGCGTCGCTCCGAAGTCGGACGTTTCGCAGGCCCAGACGCAGCTCCAGGCAGCCAAGGTGCAGGCCTCCGACGTCGATATCCGCCGCGCCCAGTATGAGCACGCAATCGCTGTCCTCATTGGGCGTCCACCCGCCCTCCTCGCCCTTCCTGTTGCACCGCTTCAGGCGCAGCCCCCCTCCGTTCCATCCGGCCTCCCGTCTGAGCTGCTTGAGCGCCGCCCCGACGTTGCCGCCGCCGAACGCCGCACCGCCGCCGCCAACGAGCAGATCGGCATCGCCCGCACCGCCTTCTTCCCGTCGCTCGCGCTCTCCGGTCTCGTCGGCTTCGAAGGCACCTCCGCCGCCAACGTCCTCAGCAGGTCCAGCTTCATCTACGCGCTCGGTCCCACGCTCGGCCAGACCTTCTTCGACGCGGGCCGCCGCCGCGGCATCTCCGAGCAAGCCTACGAAAGCTACAACGCCCAAACCGCCAGCTACCGGCAGACCACGTTGACCGCGTACCAGCAGGTGGAAGACAACCTCTCCATGCTCCGCATCCTCGCGGACGAGGCCGAGCAGCAGCGCCAGGCAACCGCCGCCGCGCAGGAGGCCCAACAGATCTTCAGCAACCGCTACGTCGGTGGCGTCGACACCTACCTCCAGGTCATCACCGCTCAAACCGCCGCTCTTACCAACGAGCGCAACGACATCGACATCATGCGCCGCCGCATGGACGCCAGCGTTCTCCTGGTCAAGGCACTCGGTGGCGGCTGGGACGTAAGCCAGATGCCAAAGTTCTAGAGCGAATCCACGTTGGATGGATCTGATGACGCTGCCATCTCGACCTGAGCCTTACACCGTCCTCTCGACCGGAGCCCCCATCCCTACGCCCTCGTCTCAACCGGAGCTGGAGCTCTAAACGTCCTATCGACCGAAGCTGGAGCTCTACGCCCTCATCTCGACCGGAGCCCGCAGGGCGAAGTGGAGAGACCCCTGTATTTCGCTGTTGCTTGTACTTCGAGCCTTCGAGCACACCAACTGCAGTTGCCCTCAAGTCGACCGCCATGACGCACTTCTATTCCTATTTCGAACCGTTCCACTCCGTACAAACCGTCTGCTAGCATGGCAACCTTATGGACACCTTCAGCGCCGCTCGTCGTGAGCTCCTCAAGTACTCCAGCCTGGGCCTCGTGACCGCCGCCGCACCCTTCGCTGCATTGGCACAAAGCTCCGGCGCAACGGCCGGATCCTCGAACAGCATGATCTTCAACGTCCGTGCCTTCGGTGCAACCGGCGACGGAAAGACCGTCGACACCCCGGCCGTCAACAAGGCCATTGCCGCCGCCGCGGCAGGTGGAGGCGGAACCGTTTACTTCCCCGCAGGTACCTACCTATGCTTTTCCATACGCCTCCAGAGCCAGGTCCATCTCTTCCTCGCACAAGGCTCCATCATCCTCGCAGCAGATTCCCCGCTTCCAAATCAGCAGACCGGCTTCAACGGCGGCACCTACGACGCCGCCGAGCCGAACACCGCCTACGACGCGTTTCAGGATTACGGCCACAACCACTGGCACAACTCGCTTCTCTGGGGCGAGTCGATCTACGATCTCTCCGTCACCGGCCCAGGCCTCATCTACGGAAAGGGTCTCAGCTTCGGCGCCAGTCGGGAGGCCCGCGGCGCCTACCCCATCTACAAGGCAGAGCAGCCCGGCGTCGGCAACAAGGCCATCGCACTCAAGAACTGTCGCAACGTCATCTTCCGCGACTTCTCCATCCTCAAGGGCGGACACTTCGGCCTCCTCCTCACGGGCGTCGACAACCTCACCATCGATAACCTCAAGATCGACACCGATCGCGACGGCATGGACATCGACTGCTGCAAAAACGTCCGGGTCTCCAACTGCACTGTCAACTCACCCTGGGACGACGGCATCTGCCCCAAATCAAGCTTCGCCCTCGGCTACAACCGCCCCACCGAAAACCTGACCATTACCAACTGCTTCGTCTCCGGCTGCTACGAGCTCGGCTCCGTGCTCGACGGCACCTTCAAGAAGTTCGCCGCCGACGCCCACGTCCCCAGAACCGGCCGGATCAAATGCGGAACCGAGTCGAACGGTGGCTTCAAAAACATCACCATCTCGAACTGCGTCTTCGAGGGCTGCCAGGGGCTCGCTCTTGAGAGCGAGGACGGTGCCCTCTGCGAAGACATCACCATCTCCAACATCACGCAGCGTGACGTGATCCAGGCTCCTCTCTTCTTCCGGCTCGGCGCGCGCCTCCGCGGTCCCCGGGGAACCGGCAACCAGAGCACCGTGGTCGGCACCCTGCAGCGAGTCCTCGTCGATAACTTCGTCAGCTACAACACCAACTCCCGCGTCTGCTCCATCCTTAGCGGTATCCCCGGCCACGAAATCAGGGATATCAAGCTTTCAAACGTCTACATTCAGCACGAGGGCGGGGCCTACGGGGACCTCGTCAAGGTCGTCCCTCCGGAGAACATCGAGAAGTACCCAGACCCAGGTATGTTCGGCCCCATGCCCGCCGGCGGCTTCTTCTTCCGGCACGTCCGCAATCTCGAACTCAGCCACGTTGAGATCGCCCCTATGAACCCCGACCCGCGCCCCAGCTTCTACCTCACGGACGTCGGTCGCGCCGACTTCCTCGCCGTCACCGCACCCACCAGCTCACAGGCGCCCGCATTCGGTCTCCACGATGTCAAGGACCTCCGCATCATGCTCAGCCGCGCAGGGAGGGACACCGTGCTCGCAACCGCTGACAACCAGACACTCTGACGCACGAGGCACAGAAACCAGGCTCAGCAGCTCTGCTGCTGAGGACGAGCGTCAGAAAGCGTTTGTAACCCGTCGCGCTCCGTGTTTTCATCGCATCTGATCTTTGTCTCCCTGTCAGCACGCCCAGAGGTGTTGCATGCACTATCAGATCGCCCGTAACGGCCAGATGTACGGGCCCTACACCATGGAGGATCTACAGCGCTACCTGGCCTCCGGAAACATCCTCCCAACCGATCTCGCCAAGAGCGAGGAGATGGCCGAGTGGATTCCCGTCGCTCAGCTCCTCGGAACCCAGGGCTCCGCTTCGGTGCCGCCCGCGGGAGGTGCTTCGGCGCCCACGCCCTTCCAGCAGCCCCTCGCTCCCGGCGGCACGGCTGTGCCCTACCCCGACCCACCCAACATCCACTGGGCGCTCGTCCTCCTGCTCGACCTCCTCACCTGCAGCCTCTTTCAGCTGGTCTGGAACATCGTCCTTGCCGCCTGGTTCAGGCGCGTCTCACCCAACAGCAAGGCCTTCCTCTTGTACATCGCCTCGGCGGTTCTGCTCTTAATCCAGGCCGCCAGCGGCCGAGCCGCCGGCATCATGACAGGACCGCACGGGGGAGTCCACAGCTACGGCTACGGCTGGCATACGGCCGGCTTCGGCCTCTACAGCCTGGTCGCGCTCGTCTGCTGGATCGTGCGTCTCGTCGCCCGCTTCACCTTTCGCGGGGAGCTCGAACAGCACTTCAACACAGTGGAGCCGATGGGCCTGCGCCTTAATCCCATCCTGACCTTCTTCTTCGGCGGCATCTATTTCCAGTCCCAGATGAACCGCGTCAACGACATCAAGCGCGGCCTGCGCTACCGCTGACCTCCATGCGAGCCCCACATCGTTTCGACCAGTCACCGCGATGGCCTCTGGCCGTCCTCGTCGTGACGGCCGCCGCAGTGGCGTTGCTTCTCCGCCTCCCGCCCACACAGTACCCATTCCTCTACCCCCCATGTCCGATCCAGCAACTCTTCGGCATCCAGTGTCCAGGCTGCGGCTCAACCCGGGCCATCGCCGCTCTCCTCCGCGGCCATCTCGGGGAGGCCTTGCACCTCAACCTGCTCACGATCTGCGGTCTTCCCGTCGTTGCCCTTCAACTGACCCGCCGCCTCCTCCGGCCGCCGCTGCACCGGCAAATCCCCCATCAGCCAGCCTCCAAAGCCATGCTGTACGCCGGCTTTAGCCTCGCGGCTGTCTTTACCATCGTCCGCAATCTCTGACCAAACCAGCGCCTCAACCGTGCAAAGCTACAGACGCACATCGGCCCCGGCATAGCACCGGGGCCGAGTGGAATCTGTTTCGCTGAAATCTAGACGCTGGCGGTCGCCGGCTCGGGAGCCGATGTCGTCGACGGTGCACCCGCCTTCGGATCGGCCGAGCCCGGCTTGCGGATGTCGATGCCGCCCTTGAAGAACGCGCCGTCCTCGATTGAAATGCGAGCCGCGATCACATCACCAGTCAGCGATCCTTCGCTGCGGATGTCCACACGGTCGCTCGCCTGGCAGTTACCGCGAACCTTTCCAAGCACAACGACCTCGCGCGCAACGATGTTCGCCGCCACCTGTCCGTTGCGGCCAACCGTTACCCGGTTGCCAGGAAGATTGATCGCGCCCTCGACCTTGCCGTCGATGTACAGCGACTCCGATCCCGTCAGCTCCCCCTTCACCACCAGCGACTTGCCGATCGTCGCCTGCTCTCCTGTCGGCACAGCTGCTGATCCTGCACCCGCGTTTACAGCAGGGGGACGGGCGGGTGTGCTCGTCGCCGCCTCAAAGTTGCTCGCCGGTGTGGCCGGACGAGCCGGCTCAGGAGTTGCGGGTGTCGGGCTTCCGGGCTGGTTCGGTTTCCACATAGCTCTTGTTTCCTTTCCTTCATCCTTGGGAGATATCTGCGGCATTCTGGCGCATTCGCAAACGCGCACCGCTATTTCCACCATACTACTCGGTCTGCCCCAATCGGGCCCTCGCCCTAACTATCTCCTGTGCAATCGCGAGCAAAAATGCCGAAGTCGGAAGCTCTTTCCTGTTGAGGCGTAAGTTCGTCGCGACCTCCGCGACATTTTGCCATCCCCCAAACGTGTGAGATCGCCGCAACCGCCTGCTATGGCCCGGAAGCACTCCGCTCCGTACCATCACAGCAGCTTCATCTTCCGCGCCCAGAGGTCTCCCTTGCGCCTGCTTTCAGCTTCGTCCCGCGTTCATCGCTCGTCCGGACCCGCTCTCCTGACCCTTGCCGTCCACCTCTGCCTCATGCTCTGCACCCTCCCGTCCGTGGCCGCAGGTCCCAAGATCCACACCGTCGGTCTCGGCGCCATCCGCAAGGTTCCGTTCACGCCCGCCGAAGCGACGCCCGACACCAAAAGTGAGGAAAGCACCACTCTCAAGGTTCGTCCACTCATCGTCGACGGCCGCCAGAAAGAGTGGACCACTGGCGACAGCCACGATGTCACCGACCGGAGCTTTGTCATCCGCCGCGCAGTCCGCATCAACGACTCCTTGCCCGTCGACCCCAGCGCCCGCTGGGTCTGGCAACCCGGTCCCTGGCTGCTGGTCGATCGCGTCACGGGCCACGTCACCGCGCTCCACCTCCCCAGCTTCGACGTCGCCGTCTCCAACGTTGTCTGGTTCCGCGACTACGCCGCCTACTGCGGCACCGCAACCACCGCCAAGGGTGGCCTCCTCGCCGTCGTCGCCCAACTCGGCGCGCGCAAAGCCGTCGCCCAGAAGCAGATCGGCAAGTGGCCGCAACCCGATCATCCCTTGGCCGTCTGCCAGCCCGCCCAGTGGCAGCGCCTCCCTATGCGCGTCACCCTCCGGCCAACCGATGGCGAGCCCTTCACCCTCGATGTCGTCGGCTCCACCTCGCTCGTCGAAGAGGGCGACAACGACGACAGCTAGACCGGAGCGTATGACGACAGTTAGTCTGTGGAGCGCATGACGGCAGCTGGTCCCTTGAGCGCGTATTGCCTCCACTCTCGCGTCCAAGCCGCATTCCGCCACCCATCGCTGAATCCGAG
>JAABUZ0100006857.1_pt1 | contig 14022 bp, 11 predicted proteins | sample 5562091 | NCBI WGS metagenome assembly JAABUZ01 (sample SAMN12813069, study PRJNA571459) | rock metagenome | isolation source: Antarctica rocks | place: Antarctica: Victoria Land, Linnaeus Terrace sud | collected 2015-12-21 | reverse complement strand
CCCGACGTCGGCGGGCGCGGCGACGACCGCGCCCGCCGCGCCGCGCGCCCGCGACACCGTCGTGATCACGCGCTTCATGCTCATCGCGCCGGGGGCAAAGCAGGTCACGCTCGTCGGCGACTTCAACGACTGGGACCACGGCGCGACGCCGCTCGCCCGGGTCGCGTCGCAGGGCTCCGCGCACGGCCTGTGGACGATCGAGGTGCCGCTCACCGCGGGGCGTCACTCGTACGCATTCCTCATCGACGGCCAGCGGTGGGTCGCCGACCCGCGCCAACCGCGCGCGATCGGCGACGACTTCGGTCGACCGAGTTCCGCGATCACCGTCGGCGGGGAAGCCTGATGCGCGCCGGGTTCTCCAGCATCGCACTCGCCGCGGCGCTCGCCGCCGCGCCCGCCGCGCGCGCGCAGGTGCAGGTGCAGCCGGCGGCGCCGGGCGAGTTGCCCGCGTGGCTCCGCGCCCGGCTCGACTCCCGCCTCGACGCGCGTACGCGCGTCCTCGTCGAACGCGTCATCGATTCGTCGTACGCGGCCGGCGTCCCGGCCGAGCCGCTCGTCGACAAGGCGCTCGAAGGCGCGAGCAAGCGCGCGCCGTCCGACGCCATCGTCCGCGCGATCCGCGGGCTCGCCGTCGACCTCACGACCGCGCGCCAGTCGCTCGGCGCGCAATCGTTAGGCGAGGAGCTCACCGCCGGTGCCGCGGCGCTGCGGGCCGGGGTCGACACCGACGCCCTCCGCCGACTCCGGCACGAACGCCCGGGCCAGCCGCTCGTGATTCCGCTCTCGGTCCTGACCGACCTCATCGCGAGCGGCGTCCCCGCCGAGAACGCGACGCGCTCGGTGCTCGCGCTCACGAGCAAGGGCGCGGCCGACGAGCAGCTCGTCGCGTTCCGCCGCGACGTCGAACGCGACATCGGCATCGGCGCGTCTCCGGGGATCGCCGCCACGCTCAATGTACGCGGGTTCAACGCGTCGCTGAACGTGGGGGAAGGGGGCACGGGAAGATCGGGGACGCCGCGGAAGCCGCCGCCGTAACAGCCGTAACAGATGACGCGTTGTCGGCTGCGGTAGCGGTTTCGCTACCGCAGCCTGCGCGCTTCGGGGCGTCTCGTGCGGCTGCTATCCGCCGTGCGAGACGCCCCGCTAGCTTCGACGGATGGGCGTTACGCATCCGGCCGGCGGGACCATCTGCCGGACCGCTCGTCACCAACCGTACGCCGAGGGGGCCATCGCGCTGCTGCTCGCGTTGGGCGTGTCGCGTCCGAGCCTGCTGGCCGCCCAGGCGCGCGCGGTCAGCGCGATCGGGCAGCAGATCGGAGAGACGGTGAGCATCGGCGTCGACGCGGGCGCGTCCGCGGTCACCTACGACGACTACGGCAAGTCGAGCGTCGCCACCGTCACGCCGAGCGTCCGCTGGGAGACGGCGCGCACCATGGTCGTCGCGAACGCGTCGCTGTCGCAGTTCGAGAGCGGCCACTCGAGCATCCAGACGGGCGTCGCGGGCTCGGTGCTCACGCCCGAACTGTTCAACGTGCGCGGCGAGGTGTACGGCACCTTCTCGACCACGCGCTACCGGCAGTCGCTCGCCGCGACCGACGTCTACGGCGTGGGCCGGCTGCACATGGCCGGAACGTCGGGCGGCGGCTGGGTCGGCGCGGGCGGTGGCTTCGTCGCGCAGAATTCGGGGCTACCCAAGGCCATCACGCAGCTCGACGGCGGGCTCTGGGCGCGCGACGAAGGCGTGCTCTACACGGTCACCGTGCTGCCCACGCGCGTTGGCTCGGCGCGCTACGCCGACATCACGGGCGGGGTGCGGTGGGAGGGGACGCGGGGCGAACTGGCCGTGTCGACGGGGTATCGCGCGCGGCCCAGCGATTCGCTCCCGGGTGTGCAGGCGTGGGGCGAGGCGTGGCTCACCCTGTGGTTCGGCCGGCGCCTGGCCGTGATCACGGGCGCGGGCGTGTTTCCCTACGACGCCGTGCAGGGCCTCCCGGGCGGCCGCTACGCGTCGGCCGGACTACGCATCGTCACCCGCCGCCCCGCGGTCGGCGACCCGGTACTGCGCGCGGCACTCACCGAGCCGTACGAGCTGCGCCGCCTCTCACGCGCGGCGCGCGGGCGGCTCGCGGCGGAGCGCTTCGAGGTGAGCGACAACCCGGACGGGACGCGCGTGCTTCGACTGCGCATCGGCTCCGCGCGCCGGGTCGAATTGATGGCCGACTTCACGGACTGGACGACCGTTCCGCTCACGCGCGGCGCCGACGGCGGCGAGTGGAGCGTCGCGCTCGTGATCGCGCCTGGCGTGCACCGCGTGAACGTGCGCGTCGACGACGGCGAATGGACGGTCCCCGACGGGCTGACCGCGGTGCGCGACGAGTTCGGCGGCGCGGTCGGGATTCTCATCGTCCGCTGACCGGCGGGGCGCACCGGCTTAGGTTGGCAGCACCCGCGCGTCACCGCCGTCGCGGGGCGACATCCCCCGTCTTTCCCGTCATGCGCCACCTCGCCGCGACGTCCTCGGTCGCCCGCGCGTCCGTTCGTCCGTTCGTCCGTCCGTCCCGCGCCGCGGCGCCACGATGGGCGGCCGTCCTCGCCTGCAGCGTCGTCGCCGCCGGCGCCGCCCACGCCCAGACGCCCGCGCCGGCGCCAACGACGGCGAACGTGGCCGATCCGACGCGCCTCACCGTCGAGCGCATCTTCGGGCGCGGCGAGTTCGCCGTCGGCGGCGCGCCGGGGCTGCAGTGGCTGCGCGACGGACGGTCGTACGTGGAGGTGCGCCCGGCGGCCGGGGGCGGGGGTGACGTCGTCCGCGTCGACGCGGCGACCGGCGCGGCGACCGTGCTCGTGCCCGGGAGCGCGCTCCGCGACGAGACCGGGCGGCCGATCGTGATCGAGGATCTGCAGCTGTCGCCGGACGAGCGCAAGGCGCTGCTGTTCCACAACTCGGTGCGCGTGTGGCGCACGAACACCCGCGGGACCTTCCACGTCGTCGACTTCGCGACGCGGCGCGTGACGCCGGTCGCGACGGTGACGACGCCCGGCAAGCCGTCGGCCGCGGCGTCCAACGCGCCGACCACGACGTCGGGGGCGGCGAGCTCCGGGGTGCGGGTGCGGGTCACCGTGATGGGGCGCCCCGACACGGTGGGCGGGCAGGCGTTAGGCCAGCGCACCACCGGCGTCCCGGGCGGGGCGCCGAGCTTCATCGGGCGCGGGCTGGCGAGCGGCGCGGTCGACGCCGACCTGCAGATGTTCGCGAAGTTCTCCCCCGATTCGCGGTCGGTGGCGTACGTGCGCGGTAACAACCTGTGGGTGACCGACCTGGCCACCGGCCGCGCGACGCGCCTCACCTACGACGGGTCGGACGACGTCATCAACGGCACGACCGACTGGGTGTACGAGGAGGAGCTGGGGCTCCGCGACGCCTTCCGCTGGAGCCCGGACTCGAAGCGGCTCGCGTACTGGCGCTTCGACCAGGCGGCGGTGCCCGCGTACCCGATCGTCGACGCGACCGACGCCCAGTACCCGACGGTGAGCGTGCTGCGCTACCCGAAGGCGGGCGCGCCGAACTCGCGCGTCAAGGTCGGCGTCGTCGCGGCCGCGGGCGGCGGGTCGACGCGCTGGCTCGCCGTCGGCCCGGACACGGGGCAGTACGTGGCGCAGATGGAATGGGTAGGCGCCGACTCGATCGCGGTGCTCCGCATGCCGCGGCGGCAGAACCGGCTCGACGTGCTGCTCGCGAGCGCGTCCACGGGCGGGGTGCGCACCGTCGTGAGCGACGTCGACTCCGCGTACGTCGACGTCGAGGGGAGCCCGGTGACGTGGCTCGACGGCGGGCGGCGCTTCCTACTCCGGAGCGACCGGACCGGCTGGCGCGGCTTCCACCTCTACGACCGGAGCGGGCGGCTCATCCGCCAGGTCACGCCCGACGGGGCCGACTACCTCGAGCTCGCGGGCGTCGACTCGGCCCGCGGCTACGCGTACCTGAGCGCCGCCGCGCCGACGCCGGTGCAGCGCAACCTGTTTCGCTGCGCGCTCGCGGCCGCCGCGAACGCCGCGCCCGCGTGCGTGCGCCTCACGACCGCGGACGGCACGCACGCCGTCGAGGTCGCGCCCGGCGGCGCGTACGCGGTCGACACCTACAGCACCGCCGCGAAGCCGCCGGTCGCGACGCTGGACGCGCTCTCGGCCGCGGCCGAGCCGGCGGGCGCGCTCCGGCCGGTGCGCGTGCTGGAGGACAACGCCGCGGTCGCCGCCCGGCTCTCTGCGTTAGGCCTGGCCGCGCCGCAGTTCTTCCACGTCCCGATGCCGGACGGCACGCTGCTCGACGCCTACCGCATCGCGCCCGCGCGCTTCGACGGCGCGGCCAAGCACCCGGTCCTCATGCACGTCTACGGCGGCCCGGCCGCGCCGCAGGTGAGCGACGCGTGGGGCGGCTCGCGCATGCTGTGGCACCAGATGCTCGCGCAGCAGGGCTACGTGGTGGTCGTCGTCGACAACCGCGGCGCGGCGTGGCGCGGGCGCGCCTTCCGCAAGGGCACGCAGGGGCGGCTCGGCGTGCAGGAGTCGCAGGACCAGATCGACGCGGCGCGCTGGGTCGGGCGGCAGGCGTGGGCGGACGCGTCGCGGGTCGGCCTCTGGGGATGGAGCTACGGCGGCTACATGACCGCGCTCACCCTCGCCCGCGGCGGGAGCGTGTTCAAGGCCGGGATCTCGGTCGCGCCGGTGGTCGACTGGCAGTTCTATGATTCGATCTACACCGAGCGCTACATGTGGACGCCGCAGGAGAACCGGAACGGGTACCAGGCGAGCGCGGTAGGCTCGTACGTCGGCAACATGGCGGCGAAACTGCTGCTCGTGTACGGCACCGGCGACGACAACGTGCACCCGCAGAACTCGCTCGTGCTCGCGCAGGCGCTGGAGAACGCGAACAAGCCGTTCACGATGATCCTGTACCCGAACAAGACGCACAGCATCAGCGGCGGGCGCACGCAGGTGCACCTGTTCGGGTCGCTGACGCGGTTCGTGCTCGACAACCTGTGAGCGCGGTCGCGCTCGCGACCGCGGCCGCCGCGGCGCTCGCCTGCGGTGTGTTAGGCGCCTGCGCCGGGCGTGGCGGACCCGCCGGCGCGGCGCGCCCGCCCGCGCTCCCGCCCGAGGTCGCCGCGCTCCGCCCGGTCGAGCAGGCCGCCGCGGCGCGCGTGCTCGCCGCGCGCGCCCGCTACGCCCCGCGCCCGCTCACGCGCGCCGAGCGCACGAGGTACGCGGAGACCTCGCGCTATGCCGACGTGGTCGCGTTCGTCGACTCGCTCGCGCGGCTCGCGCCGTCGGTGCTGCGCGTCAGCAGCATGGGCGCGACGACCGAGGGGCGCGTGATCCCCGTCGTCGTCGCCGCGCGACCGGCCGTCGCCACGCCGGACGAGGCGCGCCGGCTCGGGCGGCCGGTGGTCTACGTGCAGGCCAACATCCACGCCGGCGAGGTCGAAGGGAAGGAGGCGCTGCAGATGCTCCTCCGCGACCTCGCCCTCGCGCCGGGGCCGAACGTGCTCGACTCGCTCGTCCTCGTCGCGGTGCCGATCTACAACGGCGACGGGAACGAGCGGTTCCGCGACCAGGGCGTGAACCGCACCGAGCAGAACGGCCCCGCGCTCGTCGGCCAGCGCGCGAACGCGACCGGGTTGGACCTGAACCGCGACTATATCAAGGCCGAGGCGCCCGAGACGCGCGCGGCGCTCGCGCTGTTCGCGCGGTGGGACCCGGACGTGTTCGTCGACCTGCACACGACCGACGGCTCCTACCACGGCTACGCGCTCACCTGGAGCCCGTCGCTGCACCCCTCGGCCCCGCTCGCCCCGTTCAACCAGGACACGCTGCTGCCGCTGGTGGCCGAGCGGGTGCGGGCGCGCTGGGGGCTGCCGACGTTCCCGTACGGGAACTTCGCCGAGGAGTACGGGGCGGACGTGAACACCGACACGACGAAGCAGGGGTGGTACACGTACGACAGCCGCGCGCGCTTCGGCACCAACTACTACGGGCTGCGCGGGCGGCTGTCGGTGCTGAGCGAGGCGTTCTCGCACGACCCGTTCGAGCGCCGCGTGCGGGCGACGTACGCGTTCGTGGACGAGCTGCTCTCGGCGCTCGCGGCCGGTGGCCCGGACGTTCACGCGCGGGCGGCGGGCGTCGCCGTCGAGGGCGGCACGACGCTCGCCGTCCGCACGCGCCTCACGCCGATGCCGCGCGTCGGGCCCGTGCTGGCGGAGGACCTCGCGCGGGCCGCGGATTCGGCGCGGACCGAGGCCGGCGTACCCCGCGGGCTTCGGCGGACGGGGCGCGTTCGCGCCGTGCGCATCCCCGTGTACGACCGGTTCGTGGCGACGCGCACTGCGATGCTCCCCGGGGGCGGCTGGGCGTTCGGGGGCGACGTGCCCGGGGCGGCACAGGCCGTGGCGTTGCTGCAGCGACACGGCGTCCGCGTCGAGCGGCTCGACGCACCGCGCGCGGTGGACGCCGCCGTGTTCCGTGCCGACTCGGTCGTGACGTCGCCGCGGCCGTTCCAGGGGCACCGCGAAGTGCGACTCGAGGGCGTGTGGGGCGCGGCGCGGCGGACGCTCGCGGCCGGGAGCTACGTCGTGCCCGCGCGGCAGCCGCTCGCGCTGCTCGCGGCCGCGCTGCTCGAGCCCGAGAGCGACGACGGGCTCGTGACGTGGAACGGGTGGGACGCGGCGCTCCGGCCGGGCGGCGAGTTCCCGGTCGTCCGCGTCGTGTCGCGCTGACACCGCGGGTACGGCGGACGCGTACGGCCCTCGGCACGACCGTCCACCTTCTCCCTACCCGAGACCGCCATGGCTTCCGATACCTCTGCCGTCCTCTACGTCGGCATCAAGCGCTCCGTCGTCGCCCTCGACGCCACAACCGGCGTGAAGCGCTGGAGTGCGGAACTCCCCGCGACCCCTCTGTTTACGGGCTTCGTCACCGTCCACGTCGACGGCGGCCACGTCTACGCCGCGACCGCGGGCGAAATCTTCTGCTTGGACGCCGCCACGGGCGCGGTCGTCTGGCAGAACGCGCTCGAGGGCTACGGCATCGGGTACGCGACGCTGGCGACGCAGGCGGGCAGTGCCGCCCCGACGACGACGGCGAACGATGTGAGCGCCGCGGCTTCGGCGACGGCGGACGCGGCGGCGGTCGCGGCGGCTGGGGGCATCGCGGCCGCGCTCTGACGAGGGCGGGAGCGGCCGTGACGGGGCAGGGGTGACGGCCCGGGCGCGCTGCGCCGGCGGGTATATTCCGCCACCGCGTGGGGCGCCCGAGGGCCGGCCGGCGCGCGCGCCCCGTCACGTCCACCCCATCGCATGCTCCGCAGCGCGCTCCTCTACCTGTCGAACCAGCAGCAGGTCTTCGACTTCGTCCGCCACAACACGCTCGCCAAGAAGCTCGCCTCGCGCTTCGTGGCGGGCGAGGAAGTGGAGCCCGCGCTCGACGCCGTCCGCGCGCTGAACGCGAAGCGCATCACGGCCTCGCTCGACCTCCTCGGCGAAAGCGTGACCAACGAGGCCGAGGCGCGCGAGGCGGGTCGGCAGTACGTGCACCTGCTCGACCGGATCCGCGAGCGCGGGCTCGACGCGAACGTCAGTTTGAAGCTGACCGCGATGGGCCTCGACGTCTCGGAGGAGCTCTGCGTCGAGGTGCTGCACGCGGTCCTCGGCCGCGCGCGCGACTACGGCACCTTCGTGCGCCTCGACATGGAGTCGAGCGCGTACACGGAGCGGACGCTGCGCCTCTTCTACGACCGGATCTACCCGGCGTACCCGGCGAACGTCGGCATCGTGCTGCAGAGCTACCTGTACCGCACGGAGCCGGACGCCGTGGACGCGGCGCGGGCGGGGGCGCGGGTGCGCATCTGCAAGGGCGCGTACAAGGAGCCGCCCGCGGTCGCGTTCCCCGACAAGACGGACGTCGACGCGAGCTACGTGCGCGCGATGCACACGCTCATGCGCGACGGGCACTACCCCGGGATCGCGACGCACGACGAGGCGATCATCGCGGAGGCGAAGCGGTTCGCGCGGACCGAGGGGATCGGGACGGAGCGGTACGAATTCCAGATGCTCTACGGCGTGCGGCGAGACCTCCAGGAGCAGCTCGTGCGCGAGGGCTACCGGCTGCGGGTCTACGTGCCGTTCGGCACGTCGTGGTACCCGTACCTCATGCGCCGCCTCGCGGAACGCCCGGCGAACCTCATGTTCATGACCGGGAACGTGGTGAAAGAAGCCCTCGCCGGCACCGGCCGCGGGACGAACGGCAGCGCGGCGAACGGGGCCACGAACGGCGCCCGCTCAGCCGCCGCGCCCGGGGCGGAGGCGTTCCGCACGAACGGCACGCACGGGGCGGGCGCGACGAGCGCGGGCGCGCGGCCCGCCACGGGCGCCGACGTGGCGGGCCCGGGCGCGGACCGTCGGTAGGCGGCGGCGTGAGCGGGCTCCACCTCTCGCCCGACCCCGCCGCGGGCGACGAGTCGACGGTCGGCGGGTACGCCGCGGTGCACGGGCGGCCGGCGGCGTTCGAGGGGCCGGACGGCTTCGCGTACAGCGTCGAACCGAGCGCCGACGAGACGGGGGAGCCCGGGGCGCCGTGGGGGGGGTATTTCCTCTTCCTGCGCTGGAAACGCGTGGGCGCGTCGGGGATCGACGGGCACCTCGAGAGCGACTTCGTCGTGCGGGCGACGAGCGAGGCCGAGGCGCTCGCGGCGCTCGGGCGGGTGCCGCTGCTGACGGCGAAGGCCACGCTCGACACGCTGGTGCGCAAGCGGGCGGGCGGCACGCCGACGCGACGCTGGTGGGACGTGATGCGGGACGAGGACCTGCGCGGCGGGGACGAGGGGCCGTGACGGACGACGGCCATCCCGGCGATGACGTGACCGCGGCCGCGGTGTCGGGCACGGTCCTCTCCGGCACCGGCGGCGTGTGGCGCGTGCTCGGCGACGACGGCGCGGTGCGCGAGGCGTCGCTGCGTGGACGGCTCAAGAAGAGCGGCGAGGGGCGGCGCACGGACGGCTCGATGCGCCGCGATACGGTCGCCGCGGCCGATCGGGTGCTCAAGCTCGCGGTCGGCGACCGGGTGGTGCTCGACCCGGACGCGCGGGCAGGCGGCGGGCCGCAGGGGGCGTGGGCGATCGACGACATCCTGCCGCGGCGCGGGAAGCTCGCCCGCCGCGTGCCGGGCGGCGGGTACGGCGAGCGCATCGTCGCGGCGAACGTCGACCAGGTCGTGGTCGTCTTCGCGGCCGCGCGGCCCGACCCGCACCCGCGCATGCTCGACCGCTTCCTGCTCGTCGCCGAGGCGAACGACCTCGCCGCGCGCGTGGTGATCAACAAGTGCGAGCTCGCGGGCGGCGGCGACGCGGAGCGCGGGGCCGCGGTGGTCCGGGCGCGCTTCGGCGCGTACGAGGCGGCCGGCTACGCGCTGCACGCGACGAGCGTGGCGACCGGGTACGGACTCGACGCGCTGCGGGACGCGCTGCTCGGGCGCACGTCGGCGCTCACGGGGCCGAGCGGGGTGGGGAAGTCGTCGCTGATGAACGCACTCTTTCCCGGGCTCGACCTGCGCGTCGGGGAAATCAGCGAGAGCGTCAACAAGGGGCGCCACACGACGGTGGGCGCGCTGCTGCACCCGCTGCCCGTGGCCCGCGGCGAGCCGTTAGGCGATCGGGGTACGTTAGGCCCGGCGGGCGGCTTCGTCGTCGACACGCCGGGGCTGCGCGAGGTCGGACTGTGGGGGCTGCCGGTCGAGCGCCTCGACGCGTGCTTCCCGGAGTTCCGCCCCTACCTGGGCGAGTGCCGGTTCGCGGACTGCGCGCATGGCACGGAGCCCGACTGCGCGGTCCGGGGCGCGGTCGGGGCGGGGCGGGTCAGCGCCGAGCGGTACGAGAGCTACCGCAAGCTCCGTCAGGAGGCCGAAGAGGGAACCCCGCCCGAGTGGGCGTGATACTAGGACAGGTTCGCGTACCAGCCGCGACAGTTTCGCATACCAGCCGCGGCCTTTCCCCAGCTACCGCCATGCCGTCCCGCGCCGCCCCACGTCCCGCCCCGCCCGGCGCGGGTCCGCGCACCTCGCGTGGCGTCGCCCGCGCCGTGGCCGCCGTCCTGGCGGCGCTCGCCGCGGGCCGGGCCGGCGCGCAGATGACGGCGGCGACGGCCGCCAGCCTGCTCTGCGAGCGCGCGATGGACGGCACCCGGTTCCCCGACGCAAAGGCGCGCATGCAGGCGATGGCGACCGACGGCGCGTCCAAGGATGCCGCGTTCGCGCGCGGGTGCCTGCTGATGGGCGAGGACCGGTTCGACAAGGCGGCCGACGAGTTCGAGCGCGCCGTCGCCTCGGATCAGGCGAGCGCCGCCTATCACTTTCAGCTCGGCCAGGCGTACGGCTCACGGGCGCAGCACGTCAACGTCTTCCGCCAGGCGGTCCTCGCGCGGAAGACGAAGGCGGAGTTCGACCGCGCCGTCGCGCTCGACCCGGACCTCATCGACGCGCGCGTCGGGCTCCTCTCGTACTACTTGTATGCCCCCGGTATCGTCGGCGGGAGTGTCGAGAAGGCCCGCGTGCAGGCGGGCGAGATCCGGCGGCGGGACGCGTATCGCGGGGGCGTCGCCTTCGCGCAGATCGCCACGCACGAAAAGGACGGCGTGGGCGCCGCGCGCGAACTCGAAGCGCTCACGCAGCAGTTCCCCGACAGCACCGGGCCGTACGTCGCGCTCGCGACGGGTTACGGGCAGCGCGGGCTCTGGCCCGACGCCTGGGCGGTCGCGGACCGGTTCGCGCGCACGCTGCCGAACTCGCCGGTGGCGCACTACCTCGTCGGCCGTCTGGCGGGCGAGTCGGGGCAGCAGCTCGATCGCGGCGCGGCCGCGCTCGCGCAGTACCTGCAGGGGACGCCGCGCGAGGGCGACCCACCGCTCGCCGTCGCGCACTGGCGACTCGGCGCGGTCTACGAACGGCAGGCGAAGAAGGACGCGGCCCGCGCGGAGTACGAGGCGGCACTGCGCCTCGATCCCAGGCTCGCCGGGGCGCGCGAGGCGCTCGGCAAGCTGCGCTGACGCGGCCCGTGGAGCCGGCGGCCAACGACTACCACTTCCCGACCACGGTCGAGGCAGCAACGGCCGAGCAACAGCGCCTGCGGGCGCGCGTCGTGCTCGCGCCGCTGCCGGGCTTCGCGCCGCGGCTCGTCGCGGGGCTGGACGTGAGCATGGAGCGCGACGGCGACGTCGCGTACGGGGGGATCGTCGTGCTCGCGCTGCCGGGGCTCGAGACGGTGGCCGAGGCGACCGCGGTGTCGCCGGTGCGAATGCCGTATGTGCCGGGGTTCCTCTCGTTCCGCGAGCTGCCCGCGCTCGCGGCGGCGTACGCGGTGCTCCGCGGCTGCGGCGTGCGGCCGGACGTGCTCGTCTTCGACGGGCAGGGCTACGCGCACCCGCGGCGCTTCGGGATCGCGTGCCACGGCGGGCTCGTGTTCGACACGCCGTCGGTCGGGTGCGCGAAGTCGATCCTGGTCGGGACGCACGTGCCGTTAGGCGAGGAGCAGTGGGCGCGCGCCCCGCTCGTGCACCGGCGCGAGATGGTCGGGGACGCGGTGCGGCTGCGGGCGAAGGTGCTGCCGGTGTACGTCTCGCCGGGGCACCTGATGGATCGGGATACGGCGGTGGCGGTGGTCGAGGGCGTGAGCGCGGGATTTCGCGAGCCGGAGACGACGCGGCGGGCGCACCGGCTGGTCAACGCGGTGCGGAAGGGCGAGCGGCGGGCAGACGCGGGCGAGTGAGGTGGAGTCGTGCGGTCTTGCCCCACCAACGCCGGCACCACCTCCGCCGCGCTCCCACGCAGCGCCACCGTCGCGCCCGCGCTCAGCGGCGTTTCCTCCGCATTCACCTCGATCAGCGCCGCCCCCGCACGCGCGGCGGCCGTCGCAATCCCGGCGGCCGGGTGCACGAGCGCGCTCGTGCCCACGACCAAACAGACGTCCGCCGCGGCGGCCGCGTCGAACGCCGCACCGATCACGGCGGGATCGAGCGCCTCACCGAACCAGACCACGGCGGGGCGCAGCAGGGCGTCGCAGCGCGGGCAATGGGGCAACGTCTCCCGCGTGCTGGTGTCGCGCGGAGCGCCCGCCGCCGTCGTCGCGTCGCGGTCGTCCTGCGGCGCGCGCCACGCGCATCGCGAGCAGCGTGTGCCGAAGAGCGACCCGTGGAGCGCGAGCACCGGCGCGGGCGGCACGTGGTCCGCCGCCGCAGTCTCGGCCGCCGCGCGTTGGTGCAGTCCGTCGACGTTCTGCGTCGCCACGACGGCCGACCCACCGGCGGCGACGATGCCGGCGGTCCAGCGCGCGAGTGCGTGATGCGCCGCGTTCGGCCGGCACCCGGCCACCAGGCCGCGGCGCCACGCGTACCACTCCCACACGAGTCGCGGGTCCCGCGCGAACGCGTCCGGCGTCGCCAGCTCCTCCGGACGGAACGACCGCCAGAGCCCGCCCGGACCGCGGAACGTCGGGACTCCCGATTCGGCACTCACCCCGGCCCCGGTGAACACGACCGCATGCCGCGCCGCCGCGAGCAGCACGCGGGCATCGTCGAGCCGTGCGTTCGAGCTGGCGGACTCCGCCGCTGGTTTCCGGAGTGGTGACACCAGCGCAAACTACGGGTTCGCACGCTCACTCTGTCCCGACCCCCGTTGTCCATGTCCGGTTCTGTCCGACCCGCGGCCACTCCCTCCCCCGCGCAGCAGCGTGCGATCGACGCCATTCTGGCGAGCGACCGCCCGACGTTCTTTCGCGTCTCCGACGGGATGGGCCGCACGACGATGCTGCGCGCCCTCCAGCGCCAGCTCGGCGGCCGGACGCGCGTCCTGACCGCCGCGGAGTTGATCGGCGCGATGGACGGCCGACACCCGCTCGCCCTCGAGGAAGCGTTCTACAACCTCGTCGGCGACGCACTCGCGGCGCGCGACCCGGTGCTCGTCGACGACGTGCAGTTGCTCGCGCACACCGCGCTGTTCGGGCACTTCTACCCCCGCCAGCAGTTCCTCCGCGTCCCGCTGACGGCGCTCGTCGATCGGGCGCTGGCGACCGGTACGCGGCTCGTCCTCGCGGGCAACCCCGCACCGATCCAGGTGCAGCGGCCCGGGGCGCGCGTCGTCTCGCTCGACGCGTTCGACGCGTCCGATTACGCGCACGTCGCCCGCGCGTACCTCGGCGACGCGGCGGCGGCGCGCGTCGACTTCGCGCGCGTGTACCGCTTCGCGCGCCACCTCACCGCGCGACAGCTGCGCGACGCGTGCGAGGCGCTCGTCGAGGCGGGCGACGCGCTCGACACGGACCGCTTCCTCGACCACCTGCGCGCGCACCAGATGGCGACCAACGTCGACCTCGCCGAGGTTGAAGCTGTCGAACTCGCCACGCTCAAAGGGGTCGACGACGTGATCGAAGCGCTCGAGGCGAACGTCGTGCTTCCCTTCGAGCGCGCGGACCTCGCGGCGGAGTTCGGACTCCGGCCGAAGCGCGGCGTGCTGCTCGCGGGGCCGCCGGGCACGGGGAAGACGACGATCGGGCGCGCGCTCGCTCACCGGCTGCGCGGGAAGTTCTTTCTCATCGACGGCACCGTCGTGGCCGGGACGCCCGAGTTCTTTCAGCGCGTACACCACGTGTTCGAGGCGGCCAAGCAGCACGCGCCCGCGGTGATCTTCGTCGACGACTCGGACGTGATCTTCGAGGGCGGCGATACGGGGCTGTACCGCTACCTGCTCACGATGCTCGACGGGTTGGAGAGCGAGGGCGTGGGCGAGGTGTGTCTGATCATGACGGCGATGGACGTGGGCAGCCTCCCGCCCGCGCTCGTGCGCTCCGGGCGCATCGAGCTGTGGCTCGAGATGCGGCTGCCGGACGAGGCGGCGCGCCGTGCGATCCTCGCCGAACGGTGCGCCGCGCTGCCGGATGTGATGCGCCCCGTCGACCTCGACGCGCTCGCGGCGGCGTCGGACGGGCTC
>JAABUZ0100006856.1_pt1 | contig 14022 bp, 13 predicted proteins | sample 5562091 | NCBI WGS metagenome assembly JAABUZ01 (sample SAMN12813069, study PRJNA571459) | rock metagenome | isolation source: Antarctica rocks | place: Antarctica: Victoria Land, Linnaeus Terrace sud | collected 2015-12-21 | reverse complement strand
CACAAGCCAATCATCCCACACGCCAAGCCGTTCGTCAAGAGGTTTAGTGTCTACACGCTACCACCACAAAAAGCCCGATCGCCCGTAAACACAGGCGACCGGGCCTCAAACCCTCAAAAACTTCCGCCTAGAGGTTCGTCGAATGCCGCAGCCCGCGTGTCCGGCCGATGGTTCTCCCAATGTCGTCTTTGGCGTTTGCGCAGGAGACGGCCTCAGGTGCAGTGGCGGTCCGCCGTTCGCGGCCGAGCAGCCTACAGCGACTGGGCCGTGACGCATCCCTGGTGTCCCTCGTGCTCGCGCTCGAGGCGGCGTTGCTGGTCCTGGTGCCAAGCGATTTCAACGTTGACACCTGGCTGGCGCTGGTCGGCGGACGCCACATCTGGGAGAGCGGCATCCCGCACTTCGTCACCCTGACGGCGGTCCCCCATGGCAGGCCGTGGGTCGACCAGCAGTGGCTCGCCCAACTCGCCAGCTACGCCGCCTACCGGGTCGGCGGTCTAGGACTGCTGGGGGTCATCGGCGCCACCGCGTTGGCCGGCGGTGTCGGCGCCGCGATCGTCGCTGCCCGACGCCTCGGCGCGACAATGCTGTCGGTCCTGCTGATCCTGCCGCTGGCCGTGTTGCTGATATTTCCGGGGCTCGAGATTCGCACCCAGGATTTCGCGGTTCCGGTGTTCGTCGCGGTCGCGTACCTAGTCGCCGCCGACGCGCGCCAGCCGTCGCACCGGGTGTTCTGGTGCCTGCCGCTACTCATCCTGTGGGCCAACGTTCACGGCAGCGTGACCCTCGGCTCGCTGCTGGTCGGACTGCACGCGATCACGCTGACCTGGGCGCGCCGGCGGGAGCTCACCGGGAGGCTTCATGCCTGGGGCCGACCCGTCGCCCTGCTCGCCGGCGCCGGTCTCTCGCTCATGATCACGCCATACGGAACGGGCATCCTCGGCTACTACCGCTCGACGATGCTGGACAGCTCCCTGCGCCACGTGCTCACCGAATGGCGCCCGGTCACGTCCATGCCCGTGGTCGCCGGGGCTCTCGCCGTAGTGGCCGTGATCTCTCTCTGGGCGCTGTGGCGACATCGTGCGCGCAGCACGCAGTGGGAGCGGCTGGCATTGCTGATGCTCGCCGCCGGCAGCGTATCCGTCGTACGAAACGCCGTCTTCTTCGGCCTGTTCGCGCTGATCGTTGTGCCGCTGTGGATCGGGCATGCCGATGCCGAGCACCGCCCGCCAATCGACCGGCCGTTGGCGCTGGCCAACGGTGGGCTCCTCTGCCTTGCGCTCGTTACCGCGGGCATCGCCGCGGCGGTCACGGTGATCGGACCTTCATCCACGATCGAGTTTCACTACCAACGAGTCGGAGTGCTGACAGCCGTCCGGCACGCAGCAGCCGCGGACCCCTCGCTCCGCGTCCTCGGAGACGTACGGTTCGACGACTGGCTGCTGTGGCGCGATCCATCGCTGCACGGCCGCGTGGCGTACGACGGCAGCTACGAGCTGCTCACTCCACGACAGCTGGACGAGCTGCAAAATATGTTCTCCCGATACCGAAGCAGCTGGAAGCAATTCGCCCGCGGCTACCGCCTGCTGGCGCTCGACCGCCGCTACGAGCCAAGCACTGTGCGCGGCTTCCTCGCAGAGCCGGGCCGCCGAGTCCTCTACGACGACGGCAAGCGAATCGTGTTGCTGCGGACCGCGACCCAGGCGCTGGGCGGCTGATGACGCGCACCGAGCACCTGTTTGCGGCCCAGACTTGCGCTTGAGCCACCACTTGGGTGCGCGAGCGGCGCTTTCGAAAGATCTGCTTCGGTGTCAGCTCTCGCGGCCGGCTGCGTGTGAGCGAGAGGTCATGCGCGTTCGTCGAGCTGGAGGCCGAGCGTGGAGCGCAGTCCCGGCACGGCCGGGGTCGTGGATGAGGTCGGTGAGAGCGTGTCGGCCCGGCCTCGTCAGCGTTGCGGGGGGTTGACCAAGCGCGTGAGCCCAGGCACCAAGAGGTCGGTCGCGGCGCGGACGATCTCGCGCCGCGGGACGTTTGGATGGGCTTGCCACCAGAGTGCGAGCCCGTGGGTCACGCCCATCACGCCCTCGGCTAGTAGCTCGTAGCGCTGGCGCGCACCGCGGCCGTGCAGGGAGGCCCCGCGGGCGATCTGCCCCGCGATCCCGACGCGCGCCTCGGCGAGGATGCGCTCATGCTCGCGGGCGACGGCGGGGTCGCCGGTCGTCTCGCGAAACAGCATCCGCCAGGCGTACGGATGGCTTTCGACGTAGGCGAAGAACGCTTCGAACCCGTCCTCGGGCGTGGATGCTGTGCTAGTTAGAGCAAGCAGTCGGTCGCGCTCGTCCGCGAGCAGTCGGAGGTGCAGCTCGGCCTTGGAAGCGAAGTGGTCGTAAACGACCGGCTTGGAAATCCCAGCCGCCCGCGCAATCGCGTTGATCGACGCAGCGTGGTACCCGCGCTCAGCGAACGTCTGCATGGCGGCCTCCGTTATCCGGGTCCGCCGTGCCTCGGCGCTCATCCGCCGACGGGGGGGTTCATCTCTCATTTGACAACCTACCATATGGTAGGTTAGCGTCTGGCCCGGATGTCTGAGCGGAGTCTTCGGATCGTTTTTCTCGGCCTCGCGGCGGTCAACCTCGGCCTGGCCATCTGGCTGTTCTTCTTCCCGCACAGCTTCTACGCGACGATCGGCGCCTTCGACTCCTACAACCGCCACTACGAGCGCGATGTGGCCACGTTCTACGTCGGCTTCGCGCTGGGAGCGTGGGGCGCGGTGAGGTACCCCTCATGGCGCGTGCCTGTACTCGCGATGACCACGATCCAGTACCTGACGCACGCGATCAACCACGGCATCGACGTCAACGACGCCAACAACTCGTGGGCGGGGCCGTTTGACCTTGCCACCCTCGGACTTGGCACGCTCCAGTTCGGGGGTCTGCTCTGGCTCCTGCGCCGCCGTAAGAGCGCAGAGGCATGAGGGTGCTCGTCGCGGGGGCGACGGGTGCCATCGGCCGCCCGCTCCTACGCATGCTGGCCGAGCACGGTCACGAGACGTTCGGTACCACTCGCAGTGAGGCCAGCGCGGATGTGCTGCGCGAACTTGGTGCCGAGCCGGTCATCTGCGACGGGCTCGACCGCGAGTCGCTTCGGCACGCGCTACGCACGGTGACGCCCGAGGCGATCGTCAACCAGCTCACCGATCTTTCGGCGCCGCTGAACCCCCGCAAGTACGCGCAGTGGCTAGAGCCGACCAACCGGCTGCGGATCGAGGGCACGGGCAACCTCGCCCAGGCCGCAGTCGAAGCCCGCACCCGCCTCCTGGTCTCGCAGAGCGTTGCGTTCGCCTACCGCTGGGACGGCGACCGTCCCAAGACCGAGGACGATCCACTCTTTGATGACGCGCCGGGCGGCTTCGATCGCGCGGTAGCCGCCGTCCGGGAACTCGAGCGCCATACCCTCGAGACCCCCGGGCTGGAAGGAAAGTGCTGCGCTACGGCTACTTCTACGGCCCCGGGACCTCGTACGCACGCGACGGCCAGTTCGCCGAGATGACCCGCAAGCGCCGGTTCCCGATTGTGGGCCGCGGCACCGGCCGCTTCTCGTTCGTGCAGATCGAGGACGCCGCCGCCGCGACGCTCGCCGCCCTCGAGCGCGGGCAGGCCGGTGTGTACAACGTCGTCGACGACGAGCCCGCAGAACTGCGCGAGTGGCTGCCGGCCTACGCCAAGTCGCTCGGAGCAAAGCCGCCGCGGCACGTCCCACACCGGCTTGCCCGCCTCGTCACGAACCGCTTCATGGCCGACAGCTCCCTGGCGCTGCGCGGGGCGTCCAACGCCAAGGCCAAACGTGAACTCAGCTGGCAGGCACGCCACACCAGCTGGAGACAGGGCTTCCGAGAGGGGCTCGGGTAGGGAGCTGCCGGCGCCAGCCACGCGAAGTTCGAAGTCATCGCGGCCGCCGCGCCGGGGCTGACTTGAAGATCCCGTCGCGGAGACGCATGCTCGCAGGCCGGGACCGTTTTCGCGTCGGCTTGTCGTCGAGCGGGGTGGGGGGTACCATCGATTGGACGGTGCGAATCCGTGCTGTGCGGTGATAGCCCGCGAGTTCTGCCCGCGGTGGAACGATTCGGTGAGAATCCGAAGCCATCGGTGAGAGTCCGACCAGCTGAAAGTCGACGCGCGGCGTCACTGGTCATCGTCTCACCAGGAGGTTTCACATGTACAGCGGATACATCACCGAAGTGGGCGTTGTCGCCGCGGTCGACGACGGCTTGACGGTAAGCGCGCCAGGCACAGCGCAGGGTCTTCGGCGCGGCGGGTCGGTCAATATCCACGGAGCCTGCCTGTCAGCGACGGAGGTCGACGACCAGGCGTTTCGCGCCGACGTGTGCCTGGAGACAGCTCGACGCAGCACGCTGGCCCAGCTTGAGCCCGGGGCGCGGGTCAACCTTGAGCTGCCGTTAACAGTGGGTGATCGACTCGAGGGCCACCTGGTGCAAGGCCACGTCGATGCCGTCGCCAAGGTGACCCGGATCAATCACGAGGGCGACGCGTTTCGGCTGTGGCTCCGGCCGCCGAAGCGGTTCATTGATTCGCTGATTCCCAAGGCGTCGGTCGCCGTGGACGGGGTGAGCCTGACCGTGGCCGAGCTGTTGACCGACCGGTTCTCGGTCGCGGTTGTTCCGGTCACCCGTCAAAAGACGACGCTCGGCGCGCTCAGCGTCGGGGACCGGGTCAACCTCGAGGCGGATCTGTTTGTCAAGAGCGCAGGTGAGCTGCATGCGTCCGCGCGGACTCTCGCGGCGCGTTCGCTGGCGTCTTTGCCGTGGGCCGGAGAGCTGCACGGGGCAGCCGGGATCGAAAAGTGCGCGGCGCAGCTGGCCGGCGGCGGTGGCGTGGTGATCTATGACCCAAACCGGGAGGGCGAAGCCGACGTTGTTTTCGCCGGCGCGCGCCTGCGACCTGAGGCGATGACGTTTCTGCTCACCGCAGCGTGTGGGCATACGACGGTGCCATGTGAGCGAGCTCGTCTTGATCGACTCGAGATCCCGCCGATGACCGGCAGTGGGGATCGGTTCGGCACCGCCTATCACGTCCCGGTCGATCTCGCGGCCAGTACCGGTACCGGCGTGTCGGCCCATGACCGCGCTGCGACGATCCGGCGCCTAGCCGATCCCGACGCTCAGCCCGGGGATTTCCTGCGACCCGGGCATGTCTTCCCACTGGCCGGGCGGCGAGGAGGAATGTCCGAGCGAGCCGGCCACACCGAAGCGTCGCTGGCGCTCTGCCAGGCCGCGGGCGTGCCGACGGTCGCGGTGATCTGCGAGGTGATGGGACCAGACGGGCTGATGCTGCACGGAGCGGCCGTCGAACGGTTCGCGCTGCGCTGGTCATTGCCGCTGATCGCGATCGACGAGATGGCCGCGCAGCTATGAGCGCAGTGCGATACGACCTGATCGGCGCTGGCTACGCCCACACCCGCCGAGAAGACCCCGATCTCCTACAACTGATCCACGATGCCCTCGGTGACGCCCGGACGGTCGTGAACGTGGGTGCCGGCGCCGGAGCATATGAGCCTCGCGATAGGCACGTGACCGCGATCGAACCCAGCGATGTGATGGCCGCTCAACGGCCACCGGAGTCTGCTCCGGCGATTCGCGCGACCGCCGGGCGGCTCCCCCTACGCGACGACGCCGTCGATGCGGCCATGGCGATGCTCACCGTGCACCATTGGGATCACGAACAACGAGACGGTATCTGCGAACTACGCCGCGTCGCCCGCGATCAGGTAGTGATCCTCACCTTCGACCCCAAGATCAGCAGCCAGATGTGGTTGCTGGCCGACTACCTACCCGAGATCGCCGCGCTTGACCGGAAGATCTTTCCCCGTATCGACCAGATCACCGACTGGCTCGGAGGTCAGGCGACTGTTCAGACGGTGCCGATCACCCGTAACACGCCTGACTGGACCCTCGGCTCATTCTGGGCTCACCCCGACCGCGTGCTCGACCCCAAAGCTCGCAACGCGACATCCGGGTTCGCACGAATGTCCGCCGAAGTCGTCCAGCGCGCCGTCCGCGAAGTCGATCGCGACCTGCGAAACGGAGCCTGGGACAGGCGCTACGGCCATCTCCGTCAGCTGGACACCTACGACGCCGGGCTGCGCTTGATCACCACGACCTGACCCCCCTCAGTCTCTCTCGGTGAGCGCTCTCCAGCCCTCGTTCTCGCTGGTCACCCTCTGTAGCGACGCGAGCGTTGCTTGCGCATCGCCGGTCACTCCCGTGGTCGGCTGGCGCGGCCCGGGGCATCGCCGTCATGGGTAGGCGACCGGGCGGCTGCCGGGATATCGGGGCAGGTTGTCGGTGATCTCGTAATAGTCACCGCGGCTATCGGCGAAGATGTGCGATGCGGTGCGCAGCCGTGTCGGCGGGTCCACCGTTCCGGCGGAGATCGAGACCTGATCGGAGCCGGTGCGGCGCCAGAACAGGCTGGCGCCGCACTCGGCGCAGAAGCCCCGCTCGCGGCCGTCGGCGACATACCAGCGCAACCCGCGCTCCTCGGTGAGGGTCAGCGCGTTCGCGGGGGCCGCGGTGTAGGCAGCGAAGTGTCCGTGTGCGCGGCGGCAGCGGCTGCAGTGGCAGTGCACGACGTCGCGCAGCAGCCCATCCACGTGGTACCGGACCGCCCCGCACAGGCAGCCGCCGGTTGACCGCTGCTTCAGAGTGCGTGGAGGTTCAACTGGCACGTGGCAATTGATAGCCGCGCGCGACCTTGTTCAGTTCGCCGGTCTTGGCCAAGCGCGAAAGCGTGGTGCTGATCGTCGCGCGACCGAGGCCGGTCGCGGCAGCGATCTCCCCCGCGGTCATCGCCTCACCGGCCGATAGCGTCTGCAGAATGGCACGCTTGGTCGCGCCCGGAGCGCTACGCGAGGCGTTACCGGCCTGGCCTGCGGACCCGCCCGTCCGCGGCTTGCCCTGCCGTGACGAGCTCGCCCGCGCTGGCTTCTTTGCCCGTGGGCCAGAGCGCTGACGAGAGGTCGCCGCCGATCTCGCCGCTCCGGCAGCGCGACGGGACGAAGTTGTCCGCGACGCCGAGGAACGGGCCGTCCCGGGCCGCTCCGAGTCCCCGTCGCGCGACCCCAGGGCAGTCAACGCGCGGCGCAGCTTGTCAGCCTCGCTTAGCAGCGCGTCGAGTCGGTTTTTGATGTCACGGCTGAGTCGATCAAGCATGCCTGGGCTATTCCTTACGTTTCGATGGGCGCGCTGATCGTAGCTCCCGCGCGCACGCGGAGCTGTGAACGCTTGCCGGTTGCTGGAGGCGGTGCGTGGCTCAGGGCAGTCAGCCGCGTGGCGCTAGCCACCGAACCGGCTGCCCAGTGGTCGCGGCGATGCGGTCGTAATCCTCGTCGTAGTGCAGGATCTCGACGCCGGCGGATCGGCGCCGGCCGCGATGAGCAGGTGAGGATGCTTGACGGATCGATGGTGCATGCCGCCCTGCTGCGCGAGCCCCGCATACACCTCAAGGGCACGCTCCCATTGAGCGCGCGATCGGGAGATCGTGCAGCGCGCTGAGATCGGTGCGGAGGTCCGTGAACTCGTCTGCGTTCTGGGCGCCGTTGACCATCGCCCTGCGCGGCGTCAAGCAAACACGGAGAACGTCCCACGAGTCGCCGGCCCCACGGTCCTTGGCAGCCCCAAGAGACACGACGAAGCACTGCTTCAGGTTGGTCAGCGGTCCTCTTGTGGTTCTGCCGTTGGGGCTCGGGTGTTGGCGATGGCGAGCTTTGAGCGCACGAGCATGAGCGGCGCCTGTGGGTCGTGCGGCTGGGGGATCGCGGCGAGCGTGAACTCGGCGATTGCGCCCGGGCGGAACACGAGGCAGTGAGTCGATCCGCCGTACTGGAAGTAGCCGAGCTCCTCGCCCTTCTCGACGTGGTACCCGGGCGCCACCTTCGAGTCGATCATGCAGGAGGAGACCTCGGACATGCCAACCGGCACGAAGGCCATCAGGCCGATGACCGGATCCTCGGCCTGGATCAGGATGATCGCCCGGGCTGCGACGTGGGCCAGGTAGGACTGCGAGTTGGTCGGCTCGACCGCGTCGCTGCCTTCGGAGTCGGCCTCGGAGTAGTAGGTGCCCTCCTGCACGAAGGCGCGGACGACCGTGCCGGCTACCGGGCTGTGCCACCGGTGGTAGTTGGTGGCGCTGAGAAAGGCCTGATATACCGTCCCCCCGACGAACTGATCGACCGACTCGTCGTTGGCCAGCATGTCCTGCAACGAATACGGCTGGCTCTTGATCCAGAAGCGATCTTGGCGTTTGACGTCCGTGCTGATGCCGTAGGGCGTGGACTCGCAGGCGCTGACGATCACCTTGTCGTCCTCCGGCGAGGCCACCGGCCGCTCGCCATCCTGGAAGCGTCTGGTGAAGAAGTCGTTCCACGAGGCAAAGCCCCAGTGCTCGTCCTGCGGGTCGTGCTCGTACTGTCCCATGCCGACCTTGCGCTGGGCCTCAGCGCATTTCCAGCCGGTCGGCGAATCGTTGAGCACGTAGAGCGAGTCGCTGCCGCTGAGGAACTCGCACCAGGCTCCGAGGAGCTTCTTCAACATCGCGTTGACCCGCGGGTCCCGGAAGGCGGCAAACCCGCCCGGCGTCCCCATCGACCAGTCGAGGATCGCGTTCAGCGGTGTGGCCACCATGCTCTTGCCGAACTCCGGCGCCATCGTGAGAAGCTCGTTGATCATGCGCAGCATCTGCTCGACGCTCTCCAGATGCCGCTTGCGGTACGGCTTGGTGCTCGGCACCTGCTCGATCATCTGGTTCAGGTACATGCGCACGACGGGATCGGTATCGATCAACTCCTGGAACTCCACGATCACCGGGTGCAGAGCCACCTGCTCGCCGCCGGCCTCCACCCGCTCTCGGTGACCCTCCAGCCACGACTCCAGATCCTCCTGCTCCGGCAGCCAGCCACCGCTACGTTTCGTGTCCACCGGATCGGGCTGAATCGTCATGTGGGAGTCCCTACCCGCGCTCGCGCTATCTCAGGCGCCAACGAGGCCTCGCTCGCACGCCGCCTGGAGGCGACCCGCCTCGGATCGCATCAGTCTTGAGTCGCCGGTCCGACGCTCGAGCCAAGCCCGCTGACCTTCGGCGATAGCTACCGGACCAGCCGCGCGTAGAGCGCCAGCGTTCGCCGCGCCGACTCATCCCACGAGTACGGTCCGGCGGCAGCGACCCTCGCCGCCGCCTCCAGCGCCTCCCGGGCCTCGGCGTCGCCGACCAACTCGGCGAGCGCATCAGCCAGCGCGGCGGGGTCCCCGGGCGGCACGAGACGGGCCGCGCCGGCGGCCGCGACCTCGCCGAAACCGCCGATATCGGTCAACACGGTCGCCCGCCCGAAGGCCAGCGCCGTGGCGAGCACGCCCGACTGGTCAAAGCGCTCGGTCCGCGCGTACGGCAGCACGACGACGTCGGCGCGGTGAAACAGAGCAGCCAGTTCGGCGTCAGGCACGAAGCGCGGGATGAAGCGCACGGACGGCCCCGCCATCCGGCGCAGCGGCGCGAGCTCCATCCGCGGACGGCCGGCGATCCACAGCTCGGCCCCGGTGACGCGCCGCCACGCCGCCAGCAGTATGTCCAGGCCCTTGTAGGGCCGCAGCAGGCCGAAGAACAGCACCACCGGTCCCCGCACCGCGGCCAGCTCGGGCGCCAGCGGGGCCGGGGTCAGCGCGGCCAGATCGGTGAACGCCCCGTGCGGGATGACGGTCACCTTCTCGGGCGCCACGCCGGCCTGCGCGATCAGGCGCTCGCGCCCGTGGCCCGAGTGCACGACGAGCGCATCCATTCGGGCCAGCAGGCGGCGCTGGGCCCCGACCTGGCCGGGGCGGGGCTCGCGCGGCAGCAGGTCGTGCGCGGTGAGCACGAGCGGTCGGTCGGGCAGCAGCGCACCGTCCAGCCAGGGCACGGTCAACCACTGGAAGTGAACGACGTCGGTCTGGGCGGCAGCGGCACGGCGGTAGGCGAGCATCTCGGGCACGTGGGCGGCGAGCTTGGTCAACCGTCGCCGCCGCGACGCCGGGGCACCGGCCGCGCGCCGATAGAAGCGCTCGCTGACCGCATAGCCCGCGAAGGCCGGGACGTCGCCGTAGGCAAACCGGCTGGTGACCAGCTCGACCTCGGCCCCGGCCCGGGCCAGGGCCGCGCACAGCGCGCGGTCATAGGGCGGCGTGTAGGCGGGCGGGTCGGTGATCTGGACCCTCACCGCTCCCCCTCCAGCTCGCGCCCGGCCAGCGCAGCCAGCCGCCGAGCGACCGCGGCCGTTCCGAAACCGCCCAGGACACGCACCCGCGCCGCGGGATCGGCGCGCAGACGGGACGCCGCCGGGGCCAGCGCGGCAAGCGAGGGATCACCGGACTCGCGCGTCATCCGGTCCCGCACGGCGCGCAGCGGATGGCGGATCATGAGCGACAGCCCCGTGATCGCCCGGGCCGCCGCGCCGTCGTCCTCCCGGTAGTCGACGTGCACCGCGCGCCCGGCCGCCAGATCCACGCGCTCGGGCCGGCTCGCCGCCTCGACCCGGGCCGCGCCGAGGCGGCGAGCGTAGTCAGCCCGCGGGTCCCCGCGCTCGGGGAAGCGATCGCTGACCAGCACCACCTGCACCCCGCCACCGGGCGGGCGGGCGGCACCCTGGCGCGGGCGGTTGGAGAGCGCGAAGCCGGCGAGCTCCTCGACGCCGAGCAGCGCGTCGAGGACGAAAAACCTTCCCCGCTCGGCCCGGCTCGGCTGGCGTTGCCCAGCCCGGGCACTCCGGGGCGCCCCGGAGCCCGGTGGGCGAGCGGCCCCCGAGCTCCAAGGCAGCGCCCGGCGCACGGCCCGGCGCACCGCCGGCTCGGGTGCGAAGTCCTCGTAGCGTCGCCCCAGCCACGCCCGGCCGGCGGCATACCCGCGCCACTGGCTGCGCAGGGCGCGGACGCTCGCGCGGTAACGATGGTGGGCGCGGGCCCCCGCGCAGGGCTCAAGCCGCCAGCCGGCCCGCTGCAGGCGCCAGCTGAAGTCAGTGTCCTCGGCTGCCCGCACGCCCTCGAGAAAGCCGCCGACGTCCGCGAACGCCTGCCGGCGGACGAGCAGGTTGGCGGCAGCGGCCCGCGGCAGGTAGGGATGGCCGAGATGAACCCCGAGGCCGAGAAAGCCCCGGGCAGCCCCGTAGCGAGCGGCGAGTGGATCACCGGCGACGACCTCGGCGGTGATCTCGCCCGCCAGGGCCCCCACCTCGGCGGCGATCGGCGCCGCGAAATAGGCCGCGAGCAGGCCCGGCGCGGGCTCGCAGTCGGAGTCCAGGAACAGGACCCAGTCGCGGGTGGCGTGCTCGGCGCCGACGTTGCGGGCGTGGGCGGCGGAGCGCTCCCCCGGCGCGGCGATGATCCGCGCTCCGGTCAGGCCGTCGGCGACGCCGGCGTTGTCGGCGAAAATGAGCTCGTCGTCGGGACCGTTGTCGAGCCCCTGCAGGGCGGCGAGCGCCGTCTGCGCATCGGCGCGGGTGCCGGCGAAGGGCATGACCACGCTGACCGCCGGCCGCCCCGCCGCGCCGCTCCAACCGCCCGCCGCGCCGCTCCAACCGCCGGGCGCGCCGCTCCAACCGCCGGGCGCGCGATCAACGCCCCCCGCGCCCGACGCGCTCACCGCTCTCCCGGAGCGCCCCGAGCGCCCCGACCGCGGCGGGCCCGATCAAGCAGCCCCCGGACCTGGACCAGCTCGGCCGCCTGCACGAACCCGGTTGCCGCCAGCACGGGCCCGATCGCGAGCACGACCGCGATCCGCGAAATCAGTCCCGCCGCGCCCTGGCCAGGCAACAGCAGGTCTCCGAGCACGGCCAGGACGCCCAGTACCAGCACGAGACGAACCAGGCGTCCCCACTCGAAGTCGACGCGGAAGGCGTTGCGGGTCAGGGTGAACATCACCCCGAGCATGACGGCATAGGCGCCACACAGCGCGATCCCGGCGCCGGCCAGCCCGAGCGGGCCGACCAGCGCCACAAGCAGCCCGACGTTCACCGCCAGGCCGGCGATCGCCGCCGGGAAGGTCCGCATCGTCACCTGCGCCCGGCCGGCGACGACGAGGAAGATCACCCACAGCCCGTACAGGGCCCAGCCGAGCGCCAGCCACGGCAGCGCGCGGTGGGCGCCGGCGTAGGCGGGCGCGGCCAGGACCCGCAGCACCCAGCGCGAGAGCAGGGTCAGGCCCGCCACGACCCAGCCGCTGACCAGCACGTAGTAGGTGGTGACCAGCCCGTAGAAGCGCGCCGCCTGCGCATCGGAGGTGATCGAGTAGGCCAGTGGCGGCCAGGCGTACTGAAACGCACGGACGATGAACGCGACCGAGCCCGCCAGCTTGACGGCGATCGAATACAGGCCGGCCATGGCCTGCCCCCGACCGTGGTAGAGGTAGTAGCGATCCACGATGCTCAGGGCGTACACCGACGCCTCGGCCGGAACGGTGGGCAACCCGAAGCGCAGCAGGATGCGCAGCCGCTGCGCCCCCGCCCGGCGCGGCGCCAGCCGCTGGCGCATCGTCCACCACAGCGCGAGCAGGATGATCGTCGAGACGCCGTAGTTGGCCCCCAGCAGCCCGCGGGGCCCGTCGCCGAAGCCGACCACCAGGATCACCGAGCCCGCGATCGTCAGCACGACGTTGCTGACCGACGCGATCGCGTAGGTACGCAACCGCTCGTCGACGCGCAGCAGCCCGTAGGCGAGCTCGAGGTTGGTGAAGGACCACATCCCGAGCACAGCGATCAGGAACGTCGCCGTGTCGCGGTGGCTGAGCACGAGTGTGCTCAGCGGGGCCGAGAACGCGGCCAGCACGATCGCCACGACGGAAGTGGCGACGAGCAGGAAGCCGGCGGTGCGGCGCACGAGCGCGTCGCGGCGCTCGGGATCGGCGTCGGTGAAGTAGAAGCGCAGGAACGCCTCGATCATCCCGAAGCGCACGACGATGCTGATCAGGATCACCCCGTTGGCCAGCAGCTCGACCACGCCGTAGCCGGCCGGATGGATGTAGCGGGTGTAGACCGGCAGCAGCAGGACCGCGGTCAGCTTGGAGATGACGTCGGCGACCTGGTAGGCGGCGACCGAGGACATCAGGCGCTTGAACAGAGCGGTCATGCCGGGCACACGGTAGGGATCGCGCGACTGTCAGCAACTGCCCGCCTGCGCCGCGCGGTGCTCAGCGCGAGATGACGGTCCAGATCCGCCGCAGGATCTCCTGGGCGTCCACACTGTGGGCCAGGCGGGAGGCAAAGCCGACGATGCCGACATCGATCACCGTGCCCCGTCCGAGCCGGTAGCCGATGATCGCCGAGCTGGTGCTGGTCGTTCCCGCCGCGGACGCGATCGTCAGCGGCGCGGTCACCCCCGAATAGGACTGGTAGGCCGAGAAGGCCCGAAAGGCCCCGGAGGTGCCGCGGAACAGGCCGAGCCCGTCGCGGCCGGCGAGGATGAACGCCCCGTGCGTGACACTGACTGGTCCGACGCGGGCGCCGAGGATGTCCGCCGGACGCGGGCCCGTCGGGTGCGTGGCCCGCGCGGCCGTCAGCATCACCCCACGGCGGAGCGAGTCGACCCCGAGGGAGAGGAGATGGCCCCCACCGGTGACGTAGCGGCGCAGCGCCGTGGCGAGGGCCGGTGGCACCCAGCGCTCGTCGCCGCCGAGGATCACGCCGGCGTGTCCGGCCAGACGCGGCCCCGCCCCGCCGGCGAGACCGAGGTCGGTCGTCAGCTCATAGCTCAGGTGGTTGCGCTGCAGGTAGGCGAGCAGTGCCACCACCTGTCCCCAGCCCAACGGCAGGCCGTTGACCAGTGGTCGCGAGAGCAGCACGGGATAGCCGGCGCTGAGCGTGTTGGGGATGCCGTCCCCGTCGTCGTCGACGGGATTGAGCGCCTGCCAGGTGAGCGCCGGCAGCACGACGAGCACCCGCGCCGGGCCGGCGGGCGGGGCGGCGACGAGCGGCACCAGCGTCCGGTGC
>JAABUZ0100006855.1_pt1 | contig 14024 bp, 18 predicted proteins | sample 5562091 | NCBI WGS metagenome assembly JAABUZ01 (sample SAMN12813069, study PRJNA571459) | rock metagenome | isolation source: Antarctica rocks | place: Antarctica: Victoria Land, Linnaeus Terrace sud | collected 2015-12-21 | reverse complement strand
TATTATTCTATACCTGGATTATACATAAAACTAAGGCTATAGTAAATACTAATTTCTGGGAAATACCAAGGCGGTTAAAACCACCCGCGTCGCTTGCCTCTCAGCTCTAAAGAGACTGAGCTTCCCGCTTACCATGGTTTCTTGTGATGCATCTGAGGAGTTCTTCTTTCACTTCCGGCTTTCTCAGTTAGCGTTGTCTTGCTAGCTCAACAGATTTTTCTGATATATCTACTCCAACAATCTTTGTGCCTGGATTTGCTGATGCTAGAACTAAGGACTTATAGCCAGTACCGCATCCCGCATCTAAAATTAATTTTCCTTCTGTGTCTGTAACTTTTTTGGTTCTTAAATAATAAGGATTTACCAAGTTATGGATATAGAGTAACTTAGCGTCATTCTTTGGAGATATTTCTAACGGAGTTCTGGGATAAGGCCCAGTATCAAATTGCTGACGAATTTTCTCCCTTAACTCAACTGCCTTGTTATCCATTCGCCATCTCTCCTAATGCTGAATTTCTACTTACGCAACGAGTGGGACTGATATATTAAATGATAGATTTACTGGTTTCGTTGGGCATCCTAACCATAGCACGGGAGTTTTGCGGTCAGCAAAGCTACACCGCTTGCCTCGCTTAGCTATACGTACTAACTGCGTAAGCCCTATTGGTAAAAAGTGACCCTAAAAAAGTGAGTAACACAGGATGAACAAAAGCTTAGACTCGTTACCCAAGCCCGTTTTATCCCTTTGCATGATCGTCAAGAATGAAATCCAGAATTTGCCTCGGTGTTTAGCTAGCGTTAAACCTTATGTCGATGAAATGGTTGTAGTAGATACCGGTTCTCAGGACGGTACACCTGAAATTGCGCTGAAATCTGGAGCCAAGGTTAAGAACTTCGAGTGGTGCGATGATTTTGCCGCAGCTCGTAATTATGCTATATCCCAAGCCTCTGGTGACTGGATTTTAATGCTAGATGCAGATGAAGAGCTGGTAGTCGAATCTGAGGATTTTTGGCAGCAATTAACTTCACGTCCAGAAATTCTAGCTTATTCACCAACATATATAGAAGTGAACGATCAGGTAGACATAACACCATCATATCGGTTCAGCTTGTTCCGCAATATCTCAGAACTCAGGTATGTCGGTCGCTACCATGAGATGTTAATGTATCAGAATCAGAATTTTCCTAGCACTCAGCTCAGCCACATAGAAAGTCTTACAATCTTACATTACGGCTTTAGCAAGTCGCAAGTACTGCAAAAAAACCTCAGCCGTAATATCCCGATATTAGAACGCATTCGACAGTCATCAGGGCTCAGCCTCAAGCTTCTGTACTGCCTGGCTGAAATGTATGGTAATACTGAGCAGCAAGAGTTGTACGAAGAATGTTACGCCGAAGTCTTTGAGCGGCTACTCCCAAATTTACTCGATGGCAACCCACCTGAAGACTTTAGCTTTGTTATCCCCATGATTTATTCGTTGGGAGTACAATCTCTTGTCCAGAAGGATTATGAAACCGCCAGGTTACTTGCTCAGCGGGGAATTGAATGGTGTTCTAATTCCCCAGAGCTGAATTATCTTGCCGGTGCGACACTCAGGGCTTTAGGATTTCTGGTAGGAGCGGTGGCATATTTTGAGAAGTGTATTCAACTGGGTAGAGAGGGCAGCTACCACACAGGGGAACCTGCTCCTTACGTTTACATGACAACATATCCTGCCTATGATCTGGGTTGTATTTACCTTGACCTAAAACGCCCTGATGAGGCACTAGCAGCGTTTGAACTGGCGCTTTCTTTTGATCCTAACTTCACAGAAGCTCAGGAGAAAATACACAATATCAAGAATGGAGAAGCGCTGATGCCAAGTGGTATTTAGCACCCCTAGACGATGAGGGAGTCAGAATCATGTCAAGGTAGATGCGCTGTTAATCTGCGTCACCTGCCGCCTAAGATGAGTTTCGGCATCTGTGGTGTCTGTGCCGCTACATTCTCTCAGCACCTGGATAGTTTCTTCCACAAAACTGTCTTTGTATGCTTCCCAGTTGCCTGGAATCGGTATTAAACGCCCAAATCCAGCCGTGGTTTCCGGCAATGCTCCCAATTCGCTAGTAACGGTGACATCTGCTTCCGTAGCTCTTGAACTTTAACCCAGCAAAGATCAGGGGGAGGTTGAATTCTGGCGACTCTGCCTATTTCTCTGGTCACACGGGTTGTTGGTTCTGCCGCTGCCGTGTGGAAAGGAATAAGTTTTATCGGGGGCAGAGCGTCAGGAGAAAAGTGACTCATAGCAACATACTTTAAGCGTGCAAGACCGACACAAATCCTTGGGAACCATAGTCCAACAATAGCTGGTCGTGGGTAACGAGAATACCTCCTAAAATCCGTGCTGTTGCTGCCAACATCCGATCAGCTGGATCTTTATGCAAGACTCCTGGCAGACGCGAAGTTTCAATTGCAATTTCTGGAGTAAGCGGCAGGAGATGCAATCCAGGGGCTGTCAGGGCTTTCCGTACCCAGTCTAAGCAGGGCTCAGAAAACCTCACTCGCCCAATAGACTCTAGCATTCCTACCTCCCAGACTGAAATAGCCGCAACCCCCAAGCTACCAGTCGCGCTTGCTTGCTCGATTGCCGTGCGACTATGAGCACAAAGGCGCTCGACCTCCCCGTTCATCGACCAGATCCAGACGTGCGTGTCTAATACGAGAATCGGTTGTGGCACTAGCGATTTGCCTCCCATTCTGATTCTAGGGGAGACACAATATCGCCAACAATCTCGACTGTACCCTGTAAATAGCCGAGTATAGACCGAGGCCCAGTTTCATCTACGGGCACTAACTTCGCCACAGGTTTGCCGTGTTTTGTAATCACAATCTCTTCTCGACTCTGCTGCACTTGGTCCATCAGTTGCAGACATTGTGCCTTAAACTGTCCTGCTGCAATTTCCATGTGATTCCTCTTTAGCTAAACAGCGACTATTATACATCAATTATAACTATAGTCATACTCGTATAGTCATAAATTTACAGTATAAGATATGTAGTCAATATCTTTTGTCAGACTAAAAGAAGTAAAATCTAGAGCAGCCGCTACCGTAGACTCATACCTCACCTGAATGTCAGTAAGATCAGGGAGCTCTTTCTGGAGCAGGGGCAACTACCACAAAGGGAACCTGCTCCTTACGTTTACATGACAACATATCCTGCCTATGATCTGGGTTGTATTTACCTTGACCTAAAACGCCCTGATGAGGCACTAGCAGCGTTTGAACTGGCGCTTTCCTTTGATCCTAACTTCATAGAAGCTCAGGAGAAAATAGACACAATTAGACGAGTTTTAGCTACTACACTCACAGATACCCCAATACCGGGTACAGCCCAAATAAATGTATAATTTTGATGTAGAGAGTATTTTCACCCAAGTCAGACCTCAGTTCCACTCCGAATCCTGGAACCGGCACTACAACCAAGGAATATAAAAACAATGCATTTTAGCCAAGACCTTGCCGCATTTTGGGATAATGAAGAAACCCCAGTGAGGCTCAAACATGAGCAAAGTTGAAATTGACATTCCCGAAGAAGTGTTAATCAGGTAATTGCTCTAGGGTTGGAAACCACTGATAGTCTTCTCATTCTGGACGATCAGCTGGCACGACGGATTGCTGAGCTGGACAAGCCTCAATCGCCTGCTCGTACAGAGCCACAGCCTGAGTGTATTTCCCCTGAATTAGGCATTGGTACGCCTGCGGCACACTCATACGACTCAACCATTCAACCCACTGCTGTGCTCTAACTGACCAGGTATATGCGCTGTTAATCTGCGTCACCTGCCGCCTAAGATGAGTTTCGGCATCTGTGGTGTCTGTGCCGCTACATTCTCTCATAACCTGGATAGTAGGATATCAAGCCCTCGATACGGTGTACTGGTGTAGGCAAGAACCGGGGGCTGAGATTTCTCGGCTAGTAGGGGAGCGCCATCAGGAAAAAGCCCGCAGAAGGAAGGTCCAATCGCGTTGAGTAAAATACAGGTACGGTTGCTACCAATCAATATCAAGAGGCAATAGCTGGCTGTGGCAGTTCCTTCCCCTGCGCTTGGTAATGTTCAAGCATAGTCTCTAACAATTCTTCAGCACTTTGTAGAGCTGCTGAATAGGTGTTGCCATGAGTGCGGACGTATGGGCCAAACTCAGGTAACGAAGCGATGTAAATTTTGGCTTCATCACTCCACTGAATTAGGATGCTATAATTATAAGTCATCATCTTCCTCCTCTTGATGCTGTTGTTTCACATCACGCATTGCATTGCGGACATCCTTTTCCTGATACAGTTGAGCATCGTCACCATCTTGACCAGCCAAAGTAATATTGTAAGGCAACAATGGATGTTCCCAAACGCTGTGACTGCCTTTACCGCGCTTGGGAAGACAGATAAACCCGGTTTGGCTCAACATAGCTTTGAGTTGTCTAATTTTCTTGGGCATATCTCTTCAATACTAAAGCCGCAGGGTTTTTAAGCAGCAGCAAAAGGGGTAGGAATAGATATTTCAAACCTGCGGCAGTAGAGGATTGAAGCAAAAAAAACTCAGCCGTAATATAGCAATCTTAATTGAATAGTAAAATGACTGAATCCAGTAACAATCTCACCACTCAGCTCGTATGGCTTGCTGGTAAGCTAACCCAAAGCCCGTTTTATCCCTTTGCATGATGGGCATCAGGAGTGAAATCGTTTATTCAAACTGCGAGATCACGACTTCTTTATCGGGAAAACAAGCGACTATCTTTAAACTCCCTCCAAGTGATTTGACATAACGTGATAGAGTAGACACCTGAATGTCATCTTGATGCTCTATTTTCGATAAGGCAGATTGAACTACACCTAGCTCATTAGCAACTTCCTCTTGAGTAAGATTTAACGATTTTCGGAGTTCAGAGAGCTTAAGGTGCAATAGCGCCAGCTGAGTTTGTCTTGCGTTTTCTGCTCTTCGCTCCGGTGACATCTGCTTCCGTAGCTCTTCAAAAGACTTTGTCCCCATCAGTCATCCTTTTTTATTTCTTCAAGTAGTTCATCGTAGAGCTTGTCTGCTTTTAAGACATTCTCCTCATACCAGCGGTCATTTCCACCTTTGTTTCCTCCAATAAGAAGAACAGCAACTCTTCTGGGGTCGAACGCATACAGTATTCGATAAGGTTCGCCCCCATGTTGAATTCTAAGTTCCCGCATATGAGAGTGACGCGAACCATTAATTTTCGAGCTGTAAGGGAAAGGTAGGTTCGGACCTTCCTCTTGAAGTATCCCTACTAAAACATCGATTGCGTCTTGAGTATCGGCTTCTAAAGTAACCCACCACTCTTCAAACTCGTTGGTGTACTCGACCTCCCATTTCATATTTTGTTCACCTCAAGGTGATATCACCTACAAGTAATATTATAGCTTCTCTCTTTGATGCCTTCTCTTTTTTGCGCGAAGTCAATATATCCTGCCTATGATCTGGGTTGTATTTACCTTGACCTAAAACGCCCTGATGAGGCATTAGCAGCGTTTGAACTGGCGCTTTCTTTTGATCCTAACTTCACAGAAGCTCAGGAGAAAATACACAATATCAAGCATGGAGAAGCGCTGATGCCAAGTGGTATCCAGCACCCCTAGACGATGAGGGAGTCAGAATCATGTCAGAAGCATTTCGGGAGAAATTTCTCTGATGCATTGTTGAATTAGCTCCGCAGTTTGATAGTCTGCTATGGCTGTTTGTCGCGCTGCTTCTGATTGCAGCACTTGAATTAGCTCTGCTGTCCACAGATCGATTTGCTCTGGCTCCCCGTTGATTATCGCCAACGTCCAAGTTGTTTGTGCTTCTACTTCTTGACCTTGTAAAAGGAATGTCAAGCCTAAATACCAGTAGTTCCCCATAACAGTAGGACAAGCCTCAATCGCCTGCTCGTACAGAGCCACAGCCTGAGTGTATTGCCCCTGAATTAGGCACTGGTACGCCTGCGGCACACTCATACGACTCAACCATTCAACCCACTGCTGTGCTCTAACTGACCAGGTATATGCGCTGTTAATCTGCGTCACCTGCCGCCTAAGATGAGTTTCGGCATCTGTGGTGTCTGTGCCGCTACATTCTCTCAGCACCTGGATAGTTTCTGCCACAAAACTGTCTTTGTATGCTTCCCAGTTGCCTTGAATCGGTATTAAACGCCCAAATCCCGCCGTGGTTTCTGGCAATGCTCCTAAGTCGCTAGTAACAATCCAGCAACCACTTGCCATTGCCTCCATCACTGCAATACACGATGTTTCGGCGAAAGTGTTGGGGTAGGCTAACACCATGACAGACCGGAGTTCACGGGCAAGCTCAGGCTGTGGTAGCGAACCAATGTACTCTACTCCTTCCGTCTCCTGACACTTGCGGTATAGCAAACCGTACTCAGACTCATCGTCAGTTGCAGAAGTTTGGTAGACCTTCATGCTAGAGAATACCTTCAGTCTTGTCCCAGGTACTGCTCTGCGAATTCTGGGGAAAACTTCCAATAAAATATCAAGCCCTCGAAATGGTGTACTGGTGTAGGCAAGAACTGGGGGCTGAGATTTCTCGGCTAGTAGGGGAGCGCCATCAGGAAACAGTCCGCAGAAGGAAGGTCCAATCGCGTTGTGTAAAATACAGGTACGGGCAAGGTCAATGCCAAACGTTTCATACAAGCGATCGCGCTGCCAATTACTAACTAAGACAATGCCATCATACACATCTCGTTCAACTGGGTGGTGCAGCGCCTGCATTGCAGGCTGGTCGTGAGCGTAACCAGTCCAGAGAATTAAGAGTGTATTTTCGCCCAAGTCAGACCTCAGTTCCACTCCGAATCCTGGAACCGGCACTACAACCAAGGCATCCAGCTCAAGCGATCGCAGCATTTGCACAGACGTGGTAGCCCAAGACAGGCACATGACGCCACGGGACATCCCAGGCGTTGAGGTATTGTTCAGCAAAAAGACATCATGCCCTTGTTGAGCGAGTGCCTCTGCTAAGTAGCAAAGACTAGACTGACTACCTCCCATAGGGATTTGATAGGCACTTTCAACTTTGTAGTCCCAATCTATAAAGTCTGCGAATCCAATTTTCATAGCGCCATTTGGCACAATAACCTTTTCCCTTACAGAAAATGGCAGCGGTCATCGGTATGACTGACCTGGTTTTGCATCTGACAAATTTATAAGTTTCCCAGGGAAATCAACCATTTCTAGGAGCGTTAAATCAAGCTTTTTTGAGGTTAGGTCGATATCAATGCTGATTAGAGATCCGTCAGCATCAAAGTCCACCACAACATCATGAGCAATTTCTTCGGTTTTCGCACTTTTAGCGTCTTTTAGCTTGAGCGAAAGAGTGTCTGTATCTCGATAGTAATGTAACTTCATGGTGGAGCTTTCCTTTGCATTCGTTTAAAAAAGTTGCGGTCATTCATCAACTTTTGGTACAACTCTGGGGCATCAGTCTCTAGTGGTTGAGGCATCGTCTCAAATTCAACCTCCTCTTGAGCGAAATAGGCATCAATTTGGAAAAGACTGAACGATGCTTTCGGGGTCAAGCCCGCTTTTGAAGGCATACACCACTGATTCGAGGTAAATTCGACTACCGATAATCCAGAATCCCTCGTTTTGCTGTTCGACATACTGCTTAGCTACTATAACTGATATACTATTTAAAGTACTGCAAAAAAACCTCAGCCGTAATATAGCAATCTTAATTGAATAGTAAAATGATTTATGGGCAATCCGGAGAAATTTCTCTGATGCACTGTTGAATTAGCTCCGCAGTTTGATAGTCTGCTATGGCTGTTTGTCACGCTGCTTCTGATTGCAGCACTTGAATTAGCTCTGCTGTCCACACATCGATTTGCTCTGGCTCCCCGCTGACTATCGCCAATGTTCAGGTTGTTTGTGCTTCTACTTGTTGACCTTGTAAAAGGAATGTCATGCCTAAATACCAGTAGTTCCCCATAACAGTAGGACAAATCACGGCCAAGATGGAGAGCAAAGAATGGAAGCAGCAATGGCAAGAAACAGTGCTGTCTGCCTTAGGAGCAGTAGCCTAGAACAGGAAAATAATACTCTTTTGTTACGCTTCCTACACAGATTCTTCTTCCAGGTATTTTTTACATAAATAGCCCCAGTATCAAAAGGAGCAAAACATGAGTTGGCAAGAACGCATTATCGTTGACCCAGATATTCTTGTTGGCAAACCCGTCATCAGAGGCACAAGACTAGCTGTAGAGTTCGTCATTGAGCTGTTGGCCCAAGGATGGTCTGAGTCTGACATCCTGCAAAATTACCCTGGACTGACGCGATCAGACATTCAAGCTTGCTTGAGCTACGCCAGTGCAGCGCTGAGCGCAGAGAAGGTCTATCCACTCAAGACCTAAACTATGCGATTTCTGGCAGACGAGAACTTTCCGGGACTTGCTGTGTCAGCCCTTCAACAGCAGGGACATGACGTGGTGTGGATTCGCACCGATGCTCCAGGAAGCAGTCTCTAAAAGACTAGAGTGTTTGACCTCGTCAAAGTTGAATTAACTTGACAATACAGTTCAGATGGTGTATAGAGAGTGATAGGCATTCCTGTAAGAATCCTCCGCACAAGACACCATGAAAATTCTGCACGGTACTTGGATTCCTCAAGCAGAAGATGGATTTATCCAAAAGGGCACATTTTACCTTTGGGTAGAAACGACTGGGGCAAGCAAAAAGCGCAAAATTGCCCAGAATATTCATCCGTGCCAGCTTTTCAAGAGCGACTTTGAGGCGTTTCTGAGTCAAGAGTTAGGGATTAAATCGGAGCAGAGATCACATCCAACACAAGAGCAAATTTCGCCGCAATATTTTTTGCTGCCGACTAGCGGCGATCGCCCCCTTCCTTCTCTCGAACTGGCGCGATACTTAGAACAGGAAATCCCTGAAACCTTTGACCTGCAATATTGGCAAGTAGACTGCTATGCCGCAAAAACCTGGATTAAGATCAGCGGGTTTCATTTCGAGCTGGTGACGAATGTTGTCAAACTGCTTAACGAGCTCCATTTTATCGCCACTAACAATCTGGCAGAGGTGCAACTGGGTGCGGATCTGCTGTTTTGGTATCACTACACCCAAGCGTTTAAGCAAGTCATTCTCAAAGACCAATACATTCCAGCCCTTAAGTATCGGGAGATTTCCCACCCAAAACCGACGACTTCAGGCAAAAGCAAAGGAAAATCAGCCGCAAAAACTCAACAAAAAAGCGAACCCAACTTTGAGGTTTACCCCAGCTGGGAAATTGTTAGTGAGCTATACGAAGCTAACCTGAAGCGATATGTGGACTACATGCCCCTGGCGTGTGTAGCGGGTTTTGCCAAACCACGGGAGACTCCAGAATTCTATGATCGCGAAATGCTATTGCGGCATTTTTCGGAATGCTTATTGACCGAAATTGCGACCCATACACCTTCCACGGCTGGGTTCGAGCAAAAAATTTCTCAGACACTTTTGCATGATTGCGTGTCTGCCAATGGTCAGTCCTTCGGCAAAAATGCAGGTCTGGAGCTGTATCAGCAGTGGCGAACCTGGCGCGATCATATCAGCCGTACCCAAACTGCAATCCCTTTCTACCTCTGCTTTCAGCTTCAAGAACCCAGCCAGCCAGAAGACCCTTGGGAACTCCAGTTTCTCGTTGCACCCAGACAAGATCCATCCCTGCGAGTACCCTTAACAGACTATTGGTCGTCCAAGCCCAAGCCTCAGAAAGAACTGCAAAAACAGTTGGGTGAGAGTTTTGAGCAAAATCTGCTTTTAAACCTGGGTTATGCAGCACGGATCTACCCCAAACTCTGGCAAGGGTTAGAGACCGATCAGCCCGTTAGCATTCTGATGGATCTACCCGGAGCCTTCGAGTTTCTGCAAGACTCCGCCTGGGTTTTAGAGAGCGCCGGATACAAGGTCATTATTCCGGCCTGGTGGACTCCCAAAGGCCACGAACGAGCAAAGGTGCGTCTGCGGGCCAAAGGGAAATCCCTTTCAAATGGAGAAGATAAGACCAAGAGCTACTTTGGGTACGACACGCTAGTGCAATATCATTACGACCTAGCGATTGGCGGCGAACAGGTTACAGAAGCAGAATGGCTGGAGCTGGTCAAGGCAAAATCCCCCTTGGTTCAGTTCCGGGGACAGTGGATGCACCTAGACCAAGACAAAATGCAGCAAATGCTGGAGTTCTGGAAAAAGCAGCAAAAGGAAAACCCGGAACTCACGCTGCTGGACTTTATGCGATTGACTGCCGAGGGCAACGCAGAACTTGAGGTCGAGTTTGACCGCGATCAAACCCTAGCAGAGATGCTCAATAAACTCAACGACAAAAGTAGTTTGGAGGCGATCGCTGATCCGGTTAGACTGCAAGGCTGTTTGCGAGAATACCAAAAACGCGGAGTTTCCTGGCTTTCCTACCTGGAACAACTGGGTCTGAACGGCTGTCTGGCCGACGATATGGGCCTGGGCAAAACCGTCCAGGTGATCGCACGAATGGTGCAAGAGCAGGAACAGGCAGAACAAGCCAACGTTTCGCTCTGCCCAACCTTATTGATTGCGCCGACCTCCGTGGTCGGCAACTGGCGTAAGGAAATCGACAAATTTGCCCCCCATCTGCGGGCTATTGTTCATCATGGCACGGAACGGGCCAAGGATACAGAAGAGTTTCAAGCAATGGCCGCACAAAACAACGTGGTCATTACCTCCTTCACCCTGATTCGCAAAGATCTAAAACTGATTGAAAGCGTCGATTGGCATCGGGTTGTCTTAGACGAAGCGCAGAACATCAAAAACCCGAAAGCAGAGCAGACCAAAGCGATTCTGAAGCTCGCTGCCCCCCATCGGCTGGCGCTCACCGGAACCCCTGTCGAAAATCGACTGTTGGATCTCTGGTCGATTTTCAACTTTCTGAATCCGGGCTATCTGGGCAAAGAAGCACAGTTCCGCAAAAGCTTTGAAGTGCCAATTCAGAAAAATCATGACTCAGTGAAATCGGCAACCCTCAAAAAGCTTGTAGAACCATTTATCCTGCGGCGGGTGAAGACCGATCAATCCATCATCAAAGATCTGCCCGACAAGATCGAGCAAAAGCTCTATTGCAACCTTACCAAAGAACAAGCGTCCCTTTACGAAGCTGTGGTCAAGGATATTACAGGTGAATTAGACGGAGCCGAAGGTATACAGCGCCAAGGATTAATTCTGGCTACCCTCTTAAAATTGAAGCAGATTTGCAACCACCCCCGACAGTTCCTGCAGGACGAGAGTGACTTTACCCCAGAGCGATCGCACAAACTCAGCCGCCTAAGCGAAATGGTTGCAGAAGTTATGGCTGAAGGCGAAAGCCTACTGTTATTCACCCAATTCACCGAACTGGGAGATGCCCTCGAAAAATACCTGCGCCAGACCTGCCATTACAACACCTACTACATCCACGGTGGCACCAACCGCAATAAGCGTGAACAGATGATCGACGAATTCCAAGACCCCGAAACCGAACCGTCGGTATTTATTTTGTCCCTCAAGGCAGGTGGCGTCGGCATCACGCTAACTAAAGCCAACCACGTCTTCCACTTTGACCGCTGGTGGAACCCTGCCGTCGAAAATCAAGCGACAGACCGAGCCTTCCGCATCGGCCAGAAAAAAAATGTGTTTGTGCATAAATTTGTGGCGATTGGCACCCTGGAAGAGCGCATCGACGAAATGATCGAAGACAAGAAAAAACTGGCCGGGTCAATTGTTGGCTCTGATGAATCCTGGTTGACCGAATTAGATAACAATGCATTCAAGCAGCTTATTGCCTTGAACAAGAGCGCAATTTTGGAGTAAGGGTTATGGCTCAGTTTAGTCGGACATGGTGGGGACAACGGTTCATTGAAGCGCTAGAAAAAATCATGGATTCAGGTCGCTTAAGTCGGGGTCGTTCCTATGCCCGAGGGGGCAAGGTGAAAAGCTTCGGAATCGAGTCCGGATTGATTAAAGCCCAGGTGCGCGGGTCGGTGAATCCATACTTTGGAGTGTATAAAGAACCTCTCTACATCACTACGATTGAGTTTAAGTCCATCAGCGCCGCAAACTGGTCAGCCGCTCTAGCCTACATTGCCTCCAAAGCCAGTTTGATTTCACGACTGATGCTCAACGAAATGCCGGACAATATCGAAGATGCGTTTGCCAAACTAAATCTGCACTTGCTTCCGCATCGTAAAGACGATTTCAATACCACTTGTTCCTGTCCTGACTGGAGCAACCCTTGTAAGCACATTGCCGGAGTGTACTACTTGCTAGCAGCTCAGTTAGATCAAGATCCGTTTTTGTTGTTTGAATTGCGGGGGCTATCGAGAGAGTCCCTGCAAAAAGAACTGGCCAAGTCGCCCTTGGGACAAGCCCTGTCGGCAGAATTAACGTTAGAAAAAACTGCGCCTAACCCCGATCTCACTTATTACACAAAACCTACTCTGCAATCGTCGGTCGCCGTTGCCAGTTTGAAGGATTTTTGGCATGGGGCAAAACGCCTGCCCCAAGTCATTGAAGCAGCTTCACAAGCTGGCGTTCCAGCGATTCTAGTGAAAAAGCAAGGTGACTTTCCGCCCTTTTGGCCCAAGGATAGTTCGTTTATCGAGACAATGGAAGAACTCTATGGACGGATACGAAACAAAAACACTAATCTTTTTTAGATTTGTTAAAACTTGTTTCACTGAATATCTAGGGCAAGTGGCTGCTGTGTGGTGAACCTCAACCACCGTAACCTTACCCGGCTGAAGCATTTTCCAAGAGACTGATGTGTTCGAGGAAAGCATCATCCGGCAGGTGGAAGGGAGTATGTACTTAATCCCCAATTAGCGGCACTTTAGCGTTGCATTGATAGCAATAACGCGCTATAATGGAGAATATCCGCAAGAGGAGCCGTCGTTAACTCAGGCTTATTGGTTGCCTAGTTGCTATAGGAAACTGTAGAAGACCGGTTGGGCTGGTTTCCCATCTGAACAACAAACCGAGAAAAACGTGTCAAGTCTTTGACTTGACTTTGAGGGATACCTCCTTTTTGAGTAGTAATACTCAGAATGCTATTGTAGGTCTAATGCGGTTTTATATCGCATAAATGTATCAGTCAATCTGTTGTTGAGCAAATTCTAGAAAGTCTTCAGCACGGGCTATCAGCTGGGCGGCATCGGCTTGTGTCAAATTTGGCTCAATGTTGTAGTCACCTTGGTTGCGACTATCTTGGGCATTAATTAAGTCCCGATGGAATTCGGTCGGGACTCGCCCTGTCCGGGCAAAATACCGACCAAAGGCGCTAATCACAGCCGAATGACTGGAAAAAGATAGCCCTAACCCTTCAAGAAAAGCTTCTGCCACATAGAACATTGTGTAGTATGCACGGGACGCAGAAAATTCAGCTAGCCCTCCTTCATTGAGGAGGAGAGCAGGTTGCAAACTCCTTTGGGCTTTCGACAACAACCCTTGTTGCTCCGGGGTCATACAGCTATGCCTTCCCGACGCACATTGCGGAAAAATGGGCCATTTTCATGGTGAAACCGCTCAACAGAAACGAAGGCGCGGGAGACAACCGTATTATGCTGGAGCGATAAAGCAGCCACAAACTCACCAGTCTGCTCAATTTCTGCTGAGGAATTAACTGGTGACTTGAGAACAATCAAGACATCAATGTCTGAGTCGGGTCTAGCATCCCCTCTGGCTTGTGAACCATATAGCACTATCTTGACGAGCCGGTCACCATAAAGTGCTTCAAGATAGTGGCGGAGTGAAGCCAAGATTTCTGTTAATTTCTCGTTCATTATTAAGACCCCTGAAAACAAAAATCTAGGATTCGCGACGCGGAGGGCATGGCTTCTTTAATCTCTCGTAATACCATGTTAAGAAATTCTCGCTACAGATAAAGCCTTAATTATGTAGTCCCAACCTGTCACAGAAGCAATGATTTCTTCTGTCAAATTGTTTATAATTTCACTAACTTTTGTTTTCAATTCAT
>JAABUZ0100006854.1_pt1 | contig 14025 bp, 9 predicted proteins | sample 5562091 | NCBI WGS metagenome assembly JAABUZ01 (sample SAMN12813069, study PRJNA571459) | rock metagenome | isolation source: Antarctica rocks | place: Antarctica: Victoria Land, Linnaeus Terrace sud | collected 2015-12-21 | reverse complement strand
CTGCAACGCCTGCGTCAGTTGTGGTACCGTGGTCATAGGGAAGCTCCTTTGTCCTCTAAGGTTATCTACACCCTTATGATGCCAAAGTGGCTTCCCTCCTCATTTCTTAGCCTGATGCATATGGGGGATGTTGAGCAGGCCCGCCAGCAACAGGATGGAGGTGAAGGGCACCCACTGCCACAGATACACACCGGTGAGGGTGAAGAACGCCGAGCCGGGCGCGGTAAACCATGGCTGGGGCGCCACATGGACGAGGCTCAGGAGCCAGTTGGCGACGCCGATCAGCGGGTCGAGAATGTAGCCCCAGAACAGGGCCACGGCCAGCGAGGTCATCATCGTGGGGATGATGAAGCAGGTACGCAGGATACGGGCGCCCGGCATGCCTTGCGCCGCCTGTAGGATGCGCGCGCAGATGTAACCCAGGACGAGTTGCAGCGGGATGGCCAGGACGAGCAATTCAATCGTCGTGACGAGCGAGCCCAGGAAGATGGAGTCGCTCACCATGTGGCCGAAGTTGGACAGCCCGACGAACGAGATGGGGCTGGTCGAGCCGAGGTGGTAATTGGTAAAACTGATGCCAATCGAGTACAGCAACGGCCAGATGGTGAGCAGGAACAGCACGATCACGGCGGGCGCGAGTAGCACGTATCCCCCCAGTTCGCCGTCCAGGATCCGTACCCGCAATGACGGCCGCGCGCCCGCGGCCGCCACGGGGGTGTAGGCCCTCTCTTGCAGGACCCTGTTTGTCTTCATCATGCACCGCCGTTCAATCTAATAGGACGTGAGGTTGACGGGGCTGGTGATCCGAGGAGGGGGGAGCATGCTCCCTCCTTCTCGGATCACCAGCGAATGGCGAACGGCCATACGGCCTGACGCGCCGCTAGTCGGTCAGGGAGTCGACCTTGTAGCCGTGGCTCTTGAGCAGGGTCCCGATGTCGTGGTCGGCGTCCAGCATGGCCTGCTTCGCCGACAGCGAGCCCGCGAGCGCCTTGGAAATGTAGGTGCCCAGCGTGTTGATGATGGTGAAGCTATCCGAGATGCGCGGCCGGCAGTCGGCAAAGGCCGTCGGCACGACATCGCGCAACGTGTTGTACCAGGGGTACTGCTTCACCAGCGTCGCGTCGGCGAGCGCCGAGGTGCGCGCCGGGAAGCCGCCGTCCTGGGCGAACGTCACCGACGACTCGGGGCTGGTGAACCACTTGATGAAGTCCCAGGCCATGCTCTTCTGGGTCCCATATTTGTTGATGCCCATCGTCCAGCCACCCACCTGCGTGGTCAGGAGCCCGTTGGTCGGGAACGCCGCGGTCGCGTAACTGTTGGCCACCGTCGACTGGCTGGGGTCGGAGGCCGACGGCGTTGTGACGTCCCACTGGTTGACGTCGGCGACGCGACCCGTGTTGAAGTCGGACTGGCGCTGCGTCCAGTCGATGTTGAGCGCGCCCGTCGGCTCGTAGGGGAGCAGGCTCTTCAAGAAGTTGACCACCGCGAGGCCCTGCGAGCTGGCGAACATCGGCGTCATGTTGGCGTAGGGGCTCGTGGAGCCGGGGTACTCGCTCTTGAAGGGCTTGCCGCCGGCGAAGCTGTAGATGTACTCGAAGAAGGCCTGGCCCACCGCGCTGCCGGCCTGGTTGTTCATGGCCGTGCCGTAGACGCTGGGGAACTTCGCGCTCTTGTTGGCCGCCTTGGCGTTAGCCACGAACTGGGTCAGCGTCTTGGCCGGTTTGAGGCCGAGCGCGCTGTAGACCTTGGTGTTGTAGTGCTGCAGCACGAAGTAGGGGGCGAAGGGGAAGCCGACGACCTGGCCGTTCCAGGTCGAGCCCGCGCGCATGACGCGGAAGAAGTCGTTGTACTCGATCAGGTTGGGGTCGGTCTTGGCGATGTAGGAGTTCAGGGAGTCGACGTAGGGGACGAACTTCTGCATCCAGGGCAGGTCGAACACGGTGATGTCGTACGTGCTGGAGTGCTGCGTCCCAGCCAGGACCTCCTTGTCGTAGGTCGGGTTGTAGGCGTACTGGTCGATCGACACCTTCGCGCCGCTGACCGATTCGAAATTGCCGATCATCTTCTGGAACGCCGGCACGAAGGGGTCGTTGATCATGATGATGCGCATCGACTTGCCGTTGTACTTGCCCTTGAGTTCCTTGGTGAACTGCGCCCACGCCTGCGCGTGCGATGTCGAGGCGCGTGTGTGCGCCACCCCCTGGGTGGGCGCGGCGTGGGCGCGCGTGTTGAGCGGCACGACGGCGGCGACGGCGACGGCCGTGCAGACCGCGGTGGACGCGATGAGTGTCCGGCTTAGGTTGACAACTTTCACGATTTCTCCTCCGAATAGAGCAGCATCCGTTTCCTCAAGCGATGATAAGTGCGCGACGACGATCGGGCGTAGCCCGGACCGTGCGTCCCATCGATCCGCGATCCTCCTTTCCTGTGGCTTTGTCTGCGCTAGACCGATCCCGCAACCACTCCTGAAAAGCTTTACATCAAGGGTCAAGCCGGCGATGTAAAGCTTTTCAGGAGTGGCTAGCACATATCGTAGCGGTTCGACGGCCCGTTGTCAAGGGGCCGTGACCGGCGCGTCAAAATCCGTTGGTGGCGAGCATCGCGCATGGCGTGGGCGTTTTTCAGCCGTGGCCGTCGCAGCGTCGTTAGACGCAAGCCGTGGCCGCCCGCTACGACCGGCGCCGTGTTAGCCGGCCGTTCGCCGTCGTCCTGGCCGCGCTTCGGACGCGGAATCCGTGGAGAGCGGGCACGGCGCTGGTGGGTGGGGTGCTGGGGCGTGGGTGCGCGTGGGGGCCGCCGTCGACGCGCGCGCGACGAAGTGCGGCGGGAGGATGACGCGCCGGGCCGGCCCGGCGTAGCCCCCGTCGATGCGCTCGATCAGAAGGCGGACCGCCGCGCGCCCCAATTGGTCCGTGGGCTGGGCGATCGTCGTCAACGGCGGGTCGAGCAGCGCCGACCACGGCGCGTCGTCGAAGCCAATCACGCTGATGTCTTGTGGCACATACAGGCCGCGCGCGTGGATGGCCGTGAGCGCGCCGAGCGCCATGGGGTTATTGATGACGAAGATGGCCGTGGGCGGGTCGGGCAGGTCGAGCAGCGCCAGCGCCTCGCGGTAGCCGCTCTCGCGCATGGAGTCGCCGTCACGCACCAGGGCGGGGTCCGCGGGGATGCCGTGCTCCTCCAGCCCCCGACAGTAGCCTTCCAGGCGCTCGATGCCCGGTGTGACGGGGCGTCCTCCGATGTACCCGATGCGTCGGTGGCCCAACGCCGCCAGGTGCGCCACGGCCAGCCGCGCGCCCGCGACGTTGTCTACCAGGACCACGTCGAGGTCGAGGTCGTAAACGCGTCGATCGAGGCAGACCACAGGGATCTCGTGCCCCACCAGCGGCAGCAGCGGGCGGCCGCTCGCGGTAACGGGGAGGATGATGATGCCATCGATGCGCTGGGCCTGCATGGCGCGGAGGTGGAAGCGTTCGCGCTCGGGGTCCTCGTCCGAGTTGCATAGGAAGAGGCTGTGTTTGCTCTCATAGGCGATGGCCTCGATCGAGTGGATGGCCTCGGTAAAGAAAGGGTTGCGTATCTCGGCGACGATGAGGCCAAGCGTCCCCGATCTCTGCCGCCGCAAGGCGCGGGCGCGCTGATCGATGCTGTAGTCCATGGCGCGCACCGCCGCGAGGACGCGGTCGCGCGTTTCCAGGGTGACTGGAGTACTGTCATTGAGCACGCGCGACACGGTAGCTACCGAGACACCGGCACGCGCGGCGACTTCCTTGATGCTGGCCATAGTGATAGGGGTTCATCTTCCACACGGAGGGTGCCGCGCCGCGCGGGGCTCCTAACGAGCCGTCGCTTGCCATTGTACTCGATACGGCCGCACGGTGGCAGAGGGCTGGCACAACCAACCCTGTTGCTCAGCGATGGGCGCGGCCTCGCCCCGGTTCCATGCGACCAATTTGTAGATGGCTGCGGATGTAAGACGTCACATGACGTGCGCCGGATCGACGCGTGGAACAGCACGACACGTCACAATAGCTACGCCGATCCTGCAAAAACGTCACAGTCAATAAACGTGACGCCTGACACCCAGATAGTCGCGTGACGGGTTCGATAGAGATTCGCGCCCCGCCATGGCACCTATTGATGACGGGCTAACGAACAGGTGCGCGGGAAAGTGGAGCGACGGGGCGCGCATAGATGTGTAGAGGATGGGCAGCGCGTGGAGTTGAGCGGGTTGATCGCACGGAGCCAAGCGGGCGAGAGCGCGGCGTTCGGTGAGCTGACACGGCACTACCAGGATATGGCGTTCGGCTATGCCCTGGCGCTGCTGTCGGACTTCCACCTGGCGCAGGACGTGACGCAGGAGTCTTTCCTGGCGGCTTACCTGGGCGTGGGCAGTCTGCACGACCCTGCGGCGTTCCCTGCCTGGTTGCGCGGCATCGTGCGCCACCAATGCGGGCGCGTGCTGCGCCGGCGCCACGCGGACCTTGTCCCCTGGGATGAGGACCTGGGCCTGCCCGCGCTCTCCCCTGGACCAGAACAGAGCCTGCTCCAGCGCGAGGGGCTCTACCGCGTGCTGAGCGCCATCCAGGCCTTGCCGCAGGGTCAGCGCGAGGTGGCCGGGTTGTCCTACATCCGCGACTACGCGCCACGCGAGATCGCCGCTTTCCTGGAGTTGCCGGTGACCACTGTCTACAATCGGTTGCACACGGCCCGTAAACGACTACAAGGAGGGTTATTGACCATGGCGGATAAGATTGGTACGGTTGTCGAGGTGCATGGCCCCATCGTCGACGTGCGGTTCGAGTCGGAGCGGACACCCGACGTGCTGCGCGTGCTAACCGCGCACGGCCCTGATGCGGCGCGGGGCCGCGACTATGCGTTGAGCGTGGCGCAACAGCGCGGCGGCGGCTTGGTGCGCTGCGTCGCCGCTACGTCCATCGAGGGTCTGGTCCCCGGAGCGGAACTGGTCGACGCCAACACGCCGCGTTTTGTGCCCATCGTGCCGGCCGCGTTGGGGCAGGTGCTCGACGGACTCCGCTGGGGGGATGACACGCTGGACCGAGCGGACAGCGGGTCACAGATCGTGGAGACGGGCATCAAGGCGATCGACCTGTTGTGCCCGTGCGTCGAGGGCGGCACACTGGGCCTGCTGGGGCACAACAGGGGTGTCGGCAAGATGGTCGTGACCGATGAGGTGCTCCACAACCTGGCCCGCAACGGCGCGGACATGTCGGTCGTCGCGTTCTTCAGCGCGGAGGTGCTGATGGACTACGCGACATTGGGCGAGGATGCCGTGCCCACGTCCAACCGCGCGCGGCAAGCCTCCTATGTGTACATTGCCGACGTCACCGACCCCAGTGCGCCGAGCTATCGGGCGGCCGCGTCCCACCTCGACACGACCCTGTATCTCTCGGTGACCTTGGGCCGTCTCGGCATCTGGCCGGCCATCGACCCGCTGCGGTCGGGCTCGCGCCACCTCGACCCGGCCGTGGTGGGGCAGGAACACTATGAGGTCGCCACGGGCGTCCGGCACCTCCTGCTCCAGTACAGGAATCTGCGAGAGCAGGCGATCTCCGTGCCAGGAGCGGCGTTCACAGCGGCGGAGGAACGTGTGGTCACGCGGGCGCGCAAGGCGCAGCGCTTCTTCTCCCAGCCCTTCGCGGTGGCCGAGCCCTGGAGCGGACGCCCCGGCGCCTACGTGTCCCGTGCCGAAACAGTGCAGGGGTTCAAGGCTCTGCTCGCCGGCGCCTATGACGACGCGCCCGAGGAGGAGTTCCTGTGGCGCGGGGCGCTCGACACCTCAAGCGATGCGTGACGGCCTGGTGTTACGGAACGCGACACCAGGGGCAAAGTACAGGCGTCTCTGGGCTCGAAATAGCCCTATCAGGGTGTTTGTGTCGAGCGAAAAGTAACGAGTTCGAGCGGAAGCGCTACTTTTTTGTTGCCCAACATGGCAAAAGACGCTCGTCGAGCCGGCTTGTGGTGTAAGTTTCCACAATACGTGCGCGGGTTCCACGCCTAGAGCGCGGTCTTGAACCACAGTACATGCGCCAGAATTTCCACAGTAGCTGCGCCGATCCTCCCTTTTTGTCACAGTAGGTGCGCCAATCCGCGCGTGACGTGCCTCTGATCGACGACGACGTGGGGACGGTCACAGGGCATTTTCACGCTCAAAAAGAGGGGTGAGAGGGCGCGCGGAGGCTCCGGGTGCAGGATGGCGCAGCTACTGTGGAAATTGCGGCGCAGCGAATGTGACGTTTGGCGCAGTTAATGTGACGCCTTACAGCCAGGCGGGAGGGGCAGGGGGAACTGCGGCTTGCGGCGTGTGGGGCGCGCACAGAGGGGCGGCCTCGCGTTGAGCCCACCCCTCTGTGGTTGATCGACCGCAGGTGTCGACGACGTGGCCGCCCCGACTAGAAGCCGGTGATCCCGTTGGGGGTTCCGTTGCCGGTGGGGCCGTCATAGCCGACCGCACCTGTGCAGAGGTAGGTGGCGCCGCAGCTGCCGTTGCTGCCGGAGGTCACATCGAACAGGCTGCCCACAGGGCTGCTGTAGGACGAGGACCCATAGTTGATGCTCGCGGCGTTGCCGGCGAGGGCGTAGACGCTGGCGATGATGGGGGAGGCGACGCTGGTACCGCCGAAAACCAGCCAGCCCTTCTGCCCCTTGGAGGCATAGCTGTCGTAGACGGCGACGCCGGTGTTGGGGTCGGCGTCGGCGGAGACGTCGGCGATGGTGCGCTTGGCGCACAGCGCATCTTTTTGCCAGGAGGGCTTGGTCTCATAGGCGCTGCAACCGCTGCCGGCCCCGCTCCAGACCGTCTCGGTGAACCCGCGTGAACTGCTGTCACGGGTCAGGGTGGTGCCGCCCACGGCCGTCACGTAGGGGGACGCGGCCGGGTATTGGGGGCCGTAGCCGCTGTCGCCCGAGCTGGCCGTGATGGCGATGCCAGGGTGGTTGTAGTGCGCATCGTAGGTTGAGACATCGCTGCTGGACTCGGCACCACCGTAACTATTGCTGATCGCATTGGCGCCCAGTCCGGCCGCCGTGTCTACACTCGCCGCGAGGTCGGCATTACTGGCGCTGCTGGCCTCGACGAGGAGGATGTGACAATTCGGGCAGATGGCGCTGACCATGTCCAGATCGAGCGAGATCTCCTGGCCCCAGCCGCTGTTGGCTGTCGGGTAGGACGTGGTGCCGGCCTGGTTGACCTTGCGGAAGCACCCGTTGGCCGTCGTGCAGGGCGCGAGCCCGAAGTTGGTGCGATAGACGCCGAGGTCGGCTTCGGCGTTGGGGTCATCATAGGCGTCGATGATGGCCACGGTCTGACCACCTCCCGCCGTGGCCGAGGGCAGCTTATAAGCCGATTGCAGATCGGCAGGGCCGTACCCACTGACCGTCGCGCCACCGCCGCCCGGCTTGCCATCGGACCGGAGGACGAGGATGGAGTGGCAGCGGGCGTAGCCCACAGGGACCGCCCCGCAGACGGGGACGTGCTGGGCGGACACCCCATTGGCCGCGTGTGTGGCGGCGGGGGTGCCGGCGAAGGCGAAGATGGACAGGGCAGTGACGCCCAGGGCGCTGGCGAGTCGTTTCAACGGCAGTCTCCTTCTCGTGTCGTCCCGCTGCGAGGCCCGCAAGAGGCGATCGCGCGTGGCACTAGCCTACCGGGTTATGGATGACACGTCAACAGCGCCCAGGGGAACGGGGGGAACGCGCGCTGGTGGCCTGGGTGAATGAGGGAAGACGTGGCGCCAACGTGAGGGAGGCAGGCGCGACATGACGTGGTAGTGGGGGCGACTCGTGCCGGACATCGGCCTGCGCGTCGCGGTGCACCTGTGCGCTGGCGCGGTGGGCGTCTTGCGGGGTCTCGACTGTAAGATTCCACAGTTATTGCGCCGATTTCCTACCATTCGCCTCAAAAATCGTCGAACATTCGCGCTATTTACCAGTAAAGGAGACCTGTTGTAATGAATGATTCTGTTCCTCTTCAAACGCGCGAAGGAATGAAGCGGTACTATCAGTCCAGAGCCAGCGAGTACGATGAAATCTTCAACCGCCAGGGGCGCTACGATCAGGGGCCAGAGCTGAATGCCCGCTGGTTCGCTGCATGGGATGAGCTGTTTGCCCACCTCCATGCCTTTCATCTCACAGGTGACGTGCTCGAACTGGCCGCTGGAACGGGAATCTGGACGCAGCAGTTGCTGCGCAGCGCATCGACGGTGACCGCCGTCGATGCTTCTACCGACATGCTGGCGATCAACCAGGCCAAAGTCGCCAGTCCTCGCGTTACCTATGTCCTGGCTGATCTCTTCTCCTGGCAGCCCGAACGTGTCTACGATGCCCTCTTTTTCGGCTTCTGGATTTCCCATGTCCCGCGTGAGCAGCTTGATGCCTTTTTGCGTTCCTGCTGGACCTGGCTGCGTCCTGGAGGCAAGATGTTCTTTGTGGATGAGATGAGTTGTCCCACGGCGCCTCCCGATCGGTCCGTGAGACGAGATCGCCAGATCGAGGCACGCACCTTAAGGGATGGACGCAGCTTCGAGATCGTCAAAATTTACTATGAGGCTACTGATCTCGTGGCTTCCTGTGTCCGTGCTGGATTTGACATCACGATACACCACGCCGCCACCTCTTTTCTCTATGGCTTCGGAACTCGTCTTCCCTCTGAGGGAGACAACGAAAACCTTTCACACAAATAAGGTGTTCGGGAGAGAAGCACGACTGAAAACTCATTGAGGAAATTCCCAAAAACGGCAATTCATGGCTGCCTCGGCCATGAATTGCCGTGCGTGACAGTGACGATACGGCAGCTTCAAACTCCGGCAAGACGAGCTGCTCGGTGTAAGGCGTCACATTAACTGCGCCAAACGTCACAGTAGCTGCGCCACAATTTCCACAGTAGCTGCGCCATCCTGCACCCGGAGCCTCCGCGCGCCCTCTCACCCCTCTTTTTGAGCGTGAAAATGCCCTGTGACCGTCCCCACGTCGTCGTCGATCAGAGACACATCACACGCGGATTGGCGCACCTAATGTGACAAAAAGGGAGGATCGGCGCAGCTACTGTGGAAATTCTGGCGCAGCTACTGTGGTTCAAGACCGCGTTCTAGGCGTGGAACCCGCGCACTTAATGTGAAAACTTACAAGGATCATGCCCACGCGTAAAAGTGGGCGTGTCGTGGGCGTGGTTAAGGGTGCGATCCGACTTCGCCAACAATATCAGGTTATCTGAGATCAGCGGCGCACTTTATGTGCTCATCGGCGTCGGTTCAGGTTCGGTGCCCCTCTGCAACGTCATCGACCCCATCGTCGCAGAAAGGTGAGTTTCACATCAGCCGCTCCCAGGGCACACGCTGCTATCCTGCCGCGCCGTTGAGGGGGCAGATGCGCCGTAGAGGGGACGCCGGCGTGGCTGCCCCCTATTCCTGTCCCTGTCTCACTCCAGCCGCCGCCCCACGCCCTCACACCCCCTCCCCCCAGGGTGCCCGCGTCCCGCGCGTCACCCGGACCACTCGTGTGCGGGCGACAGGCGTAGCGATCATGCATCCTTGATCGGCGGAGCCGCCTCGTCGCGTTCTCTTGACACATGCGGCCGGCCGGGGTACTATGCCCATGACCGTGCTAGGGGGGGCGCTCCCGGTGCCCTGCACTCGAAATCCGGGTTATGCGAGCCTGAACGCACGCCTGCGGCCTGTCCCCGTCCGCACCGCGCGACGGGTGATGACGCCGATGGTGCGAGTCCTCGTGCGGCGGAGCCCTGTGAACCCCGTCAGGTCGGAAGAAGCAGCGGTAAGCGGCCAGCTCCGGGTGCCACGAGGGGGCTTGGCCGGAGCCACTACCCGCGCCACGAGCGGACGGGTCGGGACAATGCGTGCGCACGGTCACTCTCGTCCCTGTGTCACCCCACCCACCCCGCACCCTGCATCTTCCGGCCGCGCGCCAACGGGCCACGCGTGTGAGTGCCAAAGTTGAAGCAGCGCTTACATCCCGCGCCCGGCATCCCCCGTCGCAGCACGGCCTACACACCCCGCCCCCCCCCACGCTCCGTGTGGATCGGCGTAGGATATCCGGGATCACTATCTTTGCACCTTTCGATTATCGTCAAGTAAAATGGCCCCCTACGCTCTATATATTAGACTCGTTGCAGGATAAGCGCAGACGACCGAATCAATACCAGATTGCGCCCATAAATGGCTAAAATGGCGGCTTTCACAGTCCTGCAGGCCTGCTAATCAGGGCTCGGAGAGTCACTCGCCTTATTCAGCAACGAGTCTATTGTGGTTTCAGGGTCAAGAGAAATGCAATATGTGGTAGTCAAACAAAAAGTGCAAAGATAGAGTGGGATAATCCGCGCATCGCGCGCGGAGCAGCGTCCCCTCTCACGCCTGCGGGTGGCGTACGTCACCTGGAATCCTCCAGCCGTGGCCGTGTGTCCCTGGCATACAACCTGCATGCACAGGCGTTGTCGTCCCTGCGGCTCGGACACGCGGGGCCAGTCCGAACAATAGGGAGAGAGGGGAGAGGCTGTCATGGCGGAGACGCGCTTTGTGCCGGTGGCGAAGGTCACGGCGCTGGAGGGCCTGTTCGCGCGCTCATCCGATGCGCCTGTTGTGCTGTTCCTCCACGATGGCGGCTGTCCGATCAGCGCCCGCGCCTACCGGGAGATGGTGCAGCTGGGGGGCGAGGTCCCGCTGATCGATGTCCGGCGCAGCAAAACGCTGTCGCGCGCGATCGAGGATCGGACCGGCGTGCGCCACGAGTCACCACAGGTGATCGTGCTGCGCGACGGGCGCGCCGTGTGGTCGGCGTCGCACGCTACCATCACAACCGACGCCGTGGAGGACGCCGTGCGGGAAGCCTGTCGCACCAGAGCCCGATAGCCGTGACGCCATGGAGCCTCAGAAGCCGGCGTTGCTGTCGTGGCGCAGGCCAGCTATAGCTTAGGCCGTGGATGGGCGAGGCGCGCGCCGGCCTCCGACGGGACCCTGCCCCCTGGTACAAGATATGCGGCCTGAGGAGAGGGGGAATGCTGAGTGCGGCGGACCCGCCGCCGACGAGGAGGGGAGACTATGCAACTCAAGGAGGTCATGACGCGCGGCGGCGAGGTCATTGCGGCCGACGCGTCCCTGAGCGAGGCGGCGGCGCGGATGCAGGCGCTCGACGTTGGGCTGCTGCCCGTTAGCGCCGGCGATGAACTGGTGGGCATGCTCACCGACCGCGACATCACCGTGCGTGCCACCGCGGCTGGGGATGACCCTCTGACGACCCGGGTCCGGGACGTGATGACCACGGAGATCATCGCCTGCTATGAGGATGAGGACCTGACCGCGGGCGCCCGCGTGATGGCGAAGCGGCAGGTACGCCGGCTGCTGATCCTTGACCGGGACGAGCGGAAGCGTCAGAATTCAGAATACAAGGCCATAATCCGCCTCATTTCGGGCTGCCAGGCTATGTTGCACATCACTTAATCGTCGCGGCAACCCGTTTCCGGGTCCTGATTAGCAATAGAGTTGTCACTTCTCATGCAGGATTTCCCTATCCGACAGGTTGTGTTCTAAGTTCTGACGCTTCCGTTCAATAGCGCGCATCGACCTCCCCTTAGGCATCTAATACTACAACGTTACCTCACTAGAATCACCCCTAGCGACCGTCAGATAAAGGGCCATCTCGCTGCTAAACTGAGCGATTGCACGCCTGCTTCCAGGTCGTTAGCACGGCCTCAGAAGACAAGTAACATTGTAGTAATAAGCTTAGAGCACTAAGAGCGTGTCCACAAACCCCCCAGCTCCCAGGTCTCGTTTTCGACCCAACGGGGACGACATCGGTGGTTGCGGGGGCCGCCGGAGGACGCGCCCGCCACCCTCGTGCGGTTGCTCACCCTCAGGAACGGCGCGGGGGCGGGTGCGGAGCGTCGGGTGACCGCTGGTGGACGCAGGATCGTGTGTGGATGGCACCATCGGATCCTAGGATCGATCAAAACGTGAGGGGGACAGGTGGGAGGTTTGTGGACACGCTCTAAAAGCGCAAGAAAAACAGTGGTTTCAACTAGTGCCGCTCGCCCGAAAACATTCCGCGAGTTGTGCGCGTGTGAAGCACGCCTTTTACGCACGCGAGACGACGCTGAACGTGCGGAAACGCGTCCGTCGTGTGGTAGTAGCACCAAAGGTTATAGAGCGTTGAAGAGGATTATGGCGATCAGTACACAGCGGGAAGAGCAGGAGGCTTTCGAGCCGCTCGTTGCGGAGGGCGAGGTGGAGTTGCAGCGCCCCATCAACGACCTCCTCGTGTCCGGCCTCATCGGCGGCCTCGACATCGGCTTCGGCCCGCTGGCCATGGCCGTCGTTGCCGGGAGGCTGCACGACGCTGTCCACATGAGTCTGGCCACCGCCATCTTCCTGGGCAGTTTCCTCTACCCACTCGGCTTCGTCGTCGTGATCCTAGGCAAGTCGGAGCTCTTCACCGAGAACACGCTCACCCCGGTGGTGGGTCTCCTCGCTGGTAAGGGCACGATCGGGAAGCTGGCGAAGCGCTGGGTGGTGGTCCTGACGGCTAACATCGTGGGGGCCGTCATTTTCTCCGCGCTGGTCGCGCACAGCACGATTGTCTTCGACCCGTACAAGGCGGTCTACCGCGCGATGGGCCTGCCGCTGGTCAGCCACCCTGTCGTACAGGCGACGCTCGCCGGCGTCTTCGGCGGGTGGCTCATCGCCCTAACGGCCTGGCTCCTGGAGACCGTGGAGAAGGGGACGGCGCACCTGCTGCTCATCTATGTCATCACCTATCTCGTCGTCGCGCTCCAGCTCTACCACTGCATTATCGGGTCGATCGAGGTGCTCCTGGCCATGTTCGCCGGGGCGCCGATCACCTGGCTGAGCTGGCTCACGGCGTTCCTCGTCCCGGCCGTGCTCGGCAACGTCATCGGCGGCGTCATCTTCGTGACCGGCCTGCGCGGCGTCCAAGCGCACAGCAACGCCAAGACCCGGTAGCCTGAACCAGCATCGCCCCAGGACTCAGGGCTCCAGCGCCGGTGCCTTAGGGGCCTTAGGCGCGTTTCCAGACCATCCAGCCCGACCGGACAGCGACATCCGGCGGGGCGTCCGGTGGCAGGGTTGGAGTGAACAGTGCCGCAGATACCGCGGCGTTGGCGGGGTGCGTCAGGATTCAGAATCAGTGGTGGTGGAGAGCCCGTCGGTCAGGTATCCTACTCCTTTTATAGGGGTGCATGTTATAGGGGTGCAGGGAGGAGGGGACGATGGCCTGCCCGTACTGCCAAGGGGACGCGACGCAGGAACTGGAGCGCGTGACGGCGTTAGGCTACCGCCTGTTTCGTTGCCGTCCCTGTCGGCGCACCTTCAACGAACGCACAGGCACGCCGTTCAACCACCTGCAGGTTCCGACCGACATCGCGCTCCTCGTCGTCCTCTGGCGACTGCGCTACAAGCTCAGCCTGCGGGACCTGGCGGAGATGTTCCTCACCCGCGGCTTCACCTTCACCCACGAGGCGGTGCGGGAGTGGGAGGAGCGCTTCGCCCCGCTGCTGACGGAGCGCCTGCGGGCCAAGCGACGCGGCAAAGCGGGCCTCAAGTGGCACGCCGACGAGACGTGTGTGAAGGTGGACGGGCGCTGGTGCTACCTCTATCGGGCCATCGACGCCGACGGGAACCTGGTCGACTCCCTGCTGAGCGAGACGCGCGACATGGACGCCGCCAAGCGTTTCTTCCAGCGGGCACGCACCGTTGGCGGCCATGCGCCCGAGAAGGTCACGACGGACGGGCACGACGCCTACCCGCGCGCCATCCGCGAGACGCTGGGACCCAACGTCCAGCATCGCACCAGCCGCTACATGAACAACCGGATGGAGCAGGACCACCGTGGCATCAAGCAACGCTACTATCCGATGCGCGGCTTCGGCTCCTTTGAGGCGGCGGCCCGCTTCTGCACCGCCCACGACGAATTGCGTGACCATCTCCGTTATCGCCAGCACCTGAACGAGACGGTCTCCTTAGCCGATCAGCGCCACCTCTT
>JAABUZ0100006852.1_pt1 | contig 14027 bp, 17 predicted proteins | sample 5562091 | NCBI WGS metagenome assembly JAABUZ01 (sample SAMN12813069, study PRJNA571459) | rock metagenome | isolation source: Antarctica rocks | place: Antarctica: Victoria Land, Linnaeus Terrace sud | collected 2015-12-21 | reverse complement strand
TGTTCTGGGAGGGGGAGACACGATCGCTGAGCGAGGGAGTCACGCTGATACGCTGTGGCGGTCACTTCGCGGGGGGTACGGTGCTGCATTGGACAGGCGGAGCCGAAGGGCGAGGTGTGCTCCTTAGCAGCGACATCCTTACGGTCGCCGCCGACCGTCGCCATGTCAGCTTCATGTACAGCTACCCCAACCTCATTCCCCTACCGGCCAGCGCCATCCAGGGCATCGTGTCGGCTCTGAGGCCGTTCCGCTACGATCGGATCTACGGTGGCTGGTGGCAGCGTGTGGTGGCCGAGGAGGGCGAGGCGGCGGTGGAGCGGTCCGCTGCTCGCTATATGGCGGCAATCCAGGGGGAGTAGGCGATTCCCTGGTAATCCGTCCTCGGTACCGATCAACAGAGCAAGCCCGCACTCCGCCAACACTAGCAGGTCCGGCGCGACATGCAGCCGGGGGATAAAGCGAGCGTGCCCGCCGGCGAGCGATCCGAAGCGGGACACCTCGATCACACTGCCGGCCCGGCGCGTCGTGTTCAGGACACCGGAGCGGCCGCGGCGATCCTGCTGGCCTTGTGAAGGTGAAGAGGCCTTGCCGGCCACTGACCTGGCGCGACGTGTACAGATCGGTAATGGGGTGCACAGTATCGTGAAACAGTACTCCGCCCGGCGTACGGAGGATCCGCCCTCTGGTCGTCCGCCCGGGCTACGGCCGTTCATTGGACCGCGCCATCGCCTCCTGGCGGGATCTTGCCCGTGTTGGATGAGCAGCTGTCAGGACTCCCTGGCGGCCTCATGGGCTGTCGCTCGGGAGCATTCGAGGCTTCGCGCCTCGTGTTCACGATTCCCCCTCCAGTCGTAACCAAGAGGGCCGGGGTATCGGCAAGTTGCCGGCATCCAGCCCGTCTCTCTCTGGTAGCCACGCGAGTGGTGAGTGTCCCGGCGCGCTCCTGGCGGGGGGTGGCGGGTCCTCCCTACTCACGCAATTGTGGATAGTCGCGGCGTTCACTGTAATACTCGGCCGTATACGAGGCGCCGGTATTGCGCCCACGACAGTCAGCACCCACCTCGCCCAGCTCCTGAAGGTGGATGGGGCGGTGGTAGAGCGGCGCGAGCCGCAGCGCCCTGGTCGCGTAACCCCGAGGCGAGCGGCGGCGCTGCCAGAGCGGGTGGCTTACCGGGCGGCGCACATGCCCCTGCGCTCACCACAGCGATAGCAGCAGACCGCGACCTTGTGGTTGGCCGTCTTCACCCACTGGCTGGCGCGGGGATGGATCGCGCCGCCACCACCGTCGCGTCGTCGTCCTCACCCCCCAGGATCGCGCTCAGCTACCCGAATGGGACGTAGCACGGCCGAGCGACGGCACACACCTGGTTCCATTGCTATGGCAGGGTGAGGCCGAGCTGCTGGTAGTAGGCGCCGGTGTTCATGTCGACGTGCCAATGGATCTCTTCCACTCGTGCGAGCTGGTTGGTGAGACCGACTCGTGCGTTGGTGATGGTCAGCACGTCCAGCAGCTGTAGTCCTGGGTTGAGTGCCACACTCAAGCTGCCTGTGGTTGAGTGCGTCTGCTCCTCTCGCATGGCAAGCCCTGCCTTGATCTGGCACTGGGCGCTGCTGGTGAGCAGTCTCTCTACGATGTGTCTGTATCTCTCTCTTCCGGTTGCGGTGAGCTGTGCTGTGTCTATCGCCTCAGCGAAGGCGACTGTGTTCCCTGTTGGTGCACCAATGACTCTGATGACGCTGGACTGATCGGCTGACTTGCTCCAGTTGATGCCGAACGTCTCACTGCCATAGGTCCACACACTCGCGTCGTTCGCCTGTCGTTCCGAGAATATTACCGTCGAACCTTCTCTCCTATAGGCAAAGGCGTAGACATTCGCCAGACGATTTAGGGCAGTGTCCCACGTTTCCCCGGGGGTGATCGCGAAGCAGGGGATGACCTGCGAGAACTGCGGCGTGGTGCCGATCGAGGCCACGGTGACGCCGGCCTGGTCGCAGACGTATTGAATAAGCTGTGCGATGGTTTTTCCGGAAAGGGCGATGAAACGGCTGCTGACCTGGGTGAGGAACTTCACGCAGTCGCGAAGATCGAGGATGACATCGAGCCGATCGGCGGTGGCTTCGTTGCGGACCTGGTCGATGTACATGACGTGGGTGGTGATGAGATCGGGACCGTAGCCGAACTGGATGGTGACGCTGGCGTTGGACTTGAGCTGGGGCGCATTGGTGTACTGGCCGTTGTAGTTAGACAGGGTGATGCTGGCCGCTCCCTCTGAGTTGGGCTTCTCGATGATCTCCAGGGTGACCAGATCGGCGGTGAGATCGAGTGTGTTGGTGCCGGTGCTGGACTGCATGACGGTCTGGCCGTCGAAGACGTAGAAGATGCCGTTTGAGGTGAGCACGCTGGCGCCGTTGGGGAAGAGGTTGCCGAGGCTGGCTACTGGTGCCCAGTTGACGCTATCGCTGGATTGCCAGACTTCGGTCTTGGTGGCGGCGGTTCCTGAGACGCTGCCGTCGTCGAAGGCGGTGGTGGTGGAGTAGAAGTAGGTGCCAGACCAGAAGACGGACGGGTATTGGTGGGAGATTCCGATGGCTGGCGGATCCATGGGTTTGATGGTGGCCCATGGGCTGACGCCTCCATTGACGGTGTAGGCCCCGGCGGCGAAGCCGGTGGTCTGTAGGATCCGCATGTAGCCGGCGACGACCTGGCTTTTGGCTGCCTGGGTGACGTCCATGCCACGGATCTGCCCCCAGTTTCCGCCTGGTCCGAACGGTGTCAGTGTTGACCAGGTGCCACTGAGGGTGGTCTGGTAGATGGGTCCCTGGTCGCTGGTGCTGCCGTCGTATTGGGCGTAGGATGCCCAGCATGTGCCTACGGTAGGCGTAGCCACGCCGTGGCAGTAGCCAAGCCCAACGGGCGCGGCGGCGGCCACGTTCTCGGCGGACCACGTGACGCCGTCGTCGGTGGAGTCGCGGTAGCAGACGGCGGCGTCGGAGTCTCGGATGTAGAACAGACGTACGATGCCGGTGGCGGCGGACATGTTGCAGCTGGCGTTGTAGCGGGCGCCGGAGGCTGCTAGGACTCCGGAGGCGGCCCACTGGGCTGCGCTGTTGGCGACGGTGACGCGGGTGACGTAGATCGCGCCGGCGCTGGTGATGACGGCACGGAGAATGGTGCCGACGTTGCTGTGGGTGCTGGTGACGTGGCCGGCGTTGGTTCCGGTGGCGAGTCGGGAAAAGGACAGGGTGTTGTCCTGGACGACGACGGAGATGGCGAGCTGCTGGAGTGAGCTGCTGACTGCGGCCAACATGTTGGCCGGCATGGTTCTCATTGACTATCCTTGTCTAGCGAGTGGGCTAGGACTTTCCTGGTCGGCCATGCTGGAGGCTGGAGTTGCACAGCTCCAGCCTCGTGCTATTTCTCACGTCCAATTCCAGCGGAGCGGTGTGTCACCCCACTGCATACGGGTTGTGATGTAGGCGTTGGACTCTTCCTTGACGCGCTTGATCTCGGTGTCGTAGCGCAGCATCAGCTCGTTGGCGTGCTTCTGCCAGACGATCGCGCTCTTGGTATCGTCGATGCGGTCGCGCAAGTGGCCGTCGACCCACTCGAAGTTGTCGGCGACGTGCTTGATGTAGGCGTTCACGGCGTAGGCTTCTGCGCCATGGAACAGCACATTCCAGTGTCTTTCTGGAGCGGATGTTCCAGCTATATCGAGTGCGTGTGTGCCGGCGTACAGGAGTTCAAGCGTTGTGGTGGCGTTGTCTGGGTACGCGGAGGGATCGAGCGTTAGCTCGATGATGTCCGCGCCGGCGGTGGTGTTCTGGATGGGCGGTGGGTTGCCAAGGAGATTGTCTGGCAGGTTGTCGGTGAAGGAGTAGCTGGAGTTGTCGGGTATGCTGCCGGCGTAGGCGAGTCCTCCGTTGACGTGTGCACGGTAGATGTTGCGTGCGACGGTCCCGTAGGGACCGATGGGTATGCCAGATATGGTCACTGTACTTGGAGCGGCGACGACGACGCCGGGGTAGGGGACGGGGGGCGGTAGTGTCTCGCCGCCACCAGCTGCTACCAGAGTGAAGGTGTACTGGGTGGGTGCGAAGGAGCCGAGTGAGGCCGGGACGGATCCGCCCGCGACGGCCGATAGGCCGAGCACGGCTGCCGCTGGGTTGGCGATCTGGGGTGACTTGCGCTGGATGAAGGGCGCGTAGACCTTGGGGAAGAGGCCGAAGGGATACTCGACGGCATCGACGTACCAGGCGCCGGCGGGGATCGGGTATTGGTTGATCTGCCGGCTGGCGGGGATCTGGACGGCCTGGAGGTTGGGGCTTGCCTCGGAGTAGCGGTTGAGTGAACGATCGAGCGCCCTAGTGAGGTCGATGTCGGACCATCGTTCGGTGGTGGACGACCCGATGGTGTCGAACAGGTCGGCTCGGAGATCGGTGAGAAATTGGTTTGTGGTGAGCGGGTAGGTGGCGGGCATGACGCCTCCGTACGGGGGGATGATAGACGGGGTAGTAATGGGGCGTGGACACGACCAGGCCGGCTGAGTAGGCTGTGAGCATGGACCAGGTGGCACGCCAGAGTCCGTTTTGGCCGAAGGGCGTGCCCCACGAATTGAGTATGAGCGGGCCGGTCTGGTTGTAGCCGACGATGGTCATGGAGTGCCAGAACTCGAATTGGCCGTATTGCGAGGAGATGGTGGGCAGGTAATGGATACCGAAGTTGTTGAAGAAGCTGCTGTAGATGGGGAGTGCGACGGCGACGGGCCGGCCGCTGGCGATCTCGTACTCGATAGTGTGGACGTCGTAGGTGCTGATGGAATGCCAGCTGGGTATGGTGAACTGCTGCGCTTCTCTCAGCGTTGCGGCATTGGGCTGCGCCCAACGGTCGGACGCCTGACCATCATGGGGAAAGACGTGGAGTTGTGCGTCCCCTTCTCGATGAAGGAGATCGAAGGCAGTGTCATAGGTGAGGCCCTGGTCCTGACCACCGTTGAGCTGGTTCCAGATGAAGCCGCTGGAAAATCCCGGGTGTTGGTTCGGGTGACGCTCACGATAGGTAATTTCCTCGATAGTGGCGAGTGTCTGACCGACGCATGAGCTGGAGTTGCCCTGGTTGTGGACGCGCACGATGAAGCGGGCTAGCGAGTAGTAGTCCGGTACGCGTCCCCCACTGATGTGTATGGGTGGTGGAAGTGCGGCCGGCTTGAGGCCGCCACGGTGAACGTAGTGAACCGTGGCGCTGGTGCCGGTGAAGGCGATGATGCCGGCGAGGATGGAAAACCAAAGGGCGGTGTGGTGGTGCCAGTGATTCTGGATGTGCGCTTTCATCAGTGTTGCCTTTGCCAGAGAGTGTAGTAGCGGCCCTGGCCGGGGATGATGCCGTAGGGTTCGATGCCGGCCAGGATGAACTTATTGGCGACGTCGGGTGCGGGTGAGCCTGGCGCGAGCTGGGCGAAGATGCAGCCGCGGAGCTGCTGGTAGGTGACGTCGCTCTGTAAGAAGATGCCAACGGCATCGGACTGCCCGCCGAGGCCGGCCGGGATGACATGGTTCTCCTGGGTGAGTGTTGGATCGCGATCGTCCATGACCTTCCAGAGCACCGGGACGGTGACAGCGAGGTTGCCGGCGTTGGTGCGCAGGGTGAGCACGATCTGCTGCTGGCGGCCGATGACCACCATGGGCCATTTCTGGGCGATGTGGGCGATCTTGCGGGCGTCAAGGGGCATGACCGTGCTCCCACAGAATCTCGGCGGTGAGCACGTCGTGTACCTCGTCCATCAGCTCGATGGCTTGTTCGATCTGCACGGCGTGGAACTCGATGAGGAATTGCTCGTGTGCGTTGCTCGATCGTTGATGGCGCTCGGTGTATCCGGCCCGAAGGGCCTTGAGATAGACCTGCACCGTCGTGTGCTGCTTTTACGGGGCGTGACGGCACGATTTCGGGCGTTTCTGGGGATTCTGGCGTCATTTGCTGGTGTTTCCCGGCGGATTGGGTGTCGGTACGAGCGTTGGGCCTGCGTCTGCCGGTGTCGGAGCCGGCGTAGCCGGGTCGTTCTTGCTGGTGATGTGGGTGTACGCGGTGTTGCCAGCGGAGTAGAGGCCGACGGAGTAGAGGCCGAGGCCGACGCCGACGATGATGGTCTGGATGATGGGCCACTGAGCGCCGTACATTTCGCCGAGGCCTGCGAGGATCCCGAGCAGTACGGCGAGGATCGGCGCGAGCTGGCCTGGAAGGCCAGCGGTCTTGGCGATCTGGGTAAGGCCGATGACGGCGGGAACGACGGCGACGCCGTAGAGGAGCTGGTTTTGCATGGCGACCTCCTAGTGGTAGTGGGGCTTCGGCATTCGATGCATGGTGGCCGGGGCGAGTGGGGTTGGCCGGTGTGACTCGACGTGTGAGTCGGTGCCGAGAAAAGAATCGGTGTTGAGCTGGAGTGGGGCTTTGGGCGCTTTGTGCGCCTTGGGCGCGTGTGGGGTGTGGGGTGCGTGTGGCACGTGTGGGGCGTGTGGGGCGTGAGCGCTTCCGCCTGACCCCTTGTGTCTGCTGCTGGTGGCGGCGTGACCTGAGTCCTGGGCAGCGACCGCTGCCGCGCCGGCGGCCGAGGAACGATGGCCGCGGCTGTCGATGGTGGTGGCGGCGCCCCATCCCTTGGCTCGCCCGGGTACGTAGCTGGGTCCGTGCATCTTGGGCAGGCCGTCGCTCTGCTGGGCGTGGCCGGCGCCGACGGTGCCGTCTCGGTTGAGATGGGTGATGCTGCCATCGGCGTTTACCTGGTTCCTGGACGCGCCGGTTGCGATGGTTCCACCTCGTCGGCCGGTCTTGCCAAGGTGGGTTTTGCCGGCCTTGGCCGGCTTGGGTGCTTTGGGTGCCTTGGCGGCGTGGGTGGCGTGCGGCTTGGGTGGTGCTTTGGGCTTGGCGACGTGCGGCTTTGGCGGCGCTTTGGGCTTGGCGACGTGAACGACATGTGGCTTTGGTGGGGCCTTGGGCCTGGGCGGGTGGGTGACGTGGGGCTTCTTGGGCGCGGGGACGTGAACCTTGCCCGGCTTGTGGACGGTGGGTGCTTTGGGCTTCTTGGGTTGCTTTTGGTGGGCGAGGTGGTAGAGCGAGCTGTGCAAGTTGCCGGTCGGTTTGGCGTTGAAGATGGGGTTGAACGAGTCCGCTGAGATTCCGGCGAAGCCGGTTTCGTCCTGGCCGCTAAGGAAGGAGGATGGTGGTCGTGTCACGGTCTAGCCCTCGTAGAGGGTGCAGTGCATATACCACTGGAGGCCGTCGACCTGGGAGCGGACGTCGACCAACTCCTCGACCATGTCGTCGAAGTGGACCTGCCAGGTGACGTTGTTGGGGTCGATGAAGGGGATGGTGACGTTGACCTTGTTGTATGAGGTCTGGAGCTGGTCGTGGAGCTGCTCGCCGGTGGTGGTCTCGACGGTGCCGGTGTAGGTGGTGAGGTTGTTGAAGGCCACGATGATGAACTTCCACTCGCGCTTGGCGGGGCCGCGATCGACGTAGCGTTCGCCTGAGCCGGCGCCCGGGGCGACGGGGTTGGCGGACTGGCCGAGGAGATCGGTGCGGCGTACGCGAGGGCGGATGACCTGGTAGGAGTGAGGCTCGATGAAGTAGCCGAAGCCGTCTAGGGCGAGCTGGGAGTCGGTGCCGATGATGGGTGGCATTATTTGTTCCTTTTCAGTAGCTCTTCCTTCTCGCCGGCTTTAGCCGGGTCGTTGCATTGGGAGAGCATGTGGTTGGTGATGGGGTCGTCGTCGTCGTCGTCGGTGAAATCTATGAGTTTGCCAATGATGAGGCCGGCTGCCGTGGAGGCACTGAGCAGGATGACCAGAAAAATGATCTTTTCGGTCATAGGGTGGCCTCCTTACCAGGTGTTCACGATGAGCAGGAAGACTAGCCACATGGCGACGGCGGCGGCTAGGCCCATGATCATCCCGACCATGACCATGTTGACCATGTCGATGATCTTGTGGGTCATAGAGTGGCTTCCTGTAGGTGCGTGTCGGTGTCGTCGGTCATGGGCGTGTCTAGGGCGATGATCATCTTGTAGAGGTAGTCGACCTGGTGTTGGTGGCTGCTGGCCTGGATGGGGTTGCCGCATTTGCGAGCAGCGCGAGCAAGCATCTTCTGCTGGTGGTACTGATCGACCAGCTCGGCACGAGCCTGGTTGCGAAGTTGTTCCATGTGATCGCGGTGTAGCTCGACGTTGGGTTCTTTCATGCGGCCTCCTTGGTTACAACAGCGCCTGCTGGATGAACTGTGCCATGTCGGCCTGGCCGGCGACGGTGGGGTGGAGGTTGTTGGCGATCATGAAGCCCTGGGCGACCGGGGTGGATCCCCAACGGGAGTTGACGTTGCAGATGGCGGCGTTGAAGGACCGGGCCAGGGTGTAGACGGCCTGGACGTAGTTGGCAAAGAGGAGCTGGTTGCCGAAGCCGCTGGAGCAGTCGTCGGTAGTGGCCAGCGGATAGCAGGGGATGACGAACAGGATGGAGCAGCCTGGGCGTGCACGCCGCACGGCGTGGAGCAGGCGGTAGTACTGCTGGGTGAAGCCGGTGAGTGAGTTGACGGGGTTGCCGGTGCCGTCGATGTTGGTGTCGTTGACGATCATCTGGCAGATGAGGAGATGTGGTCCCATGGGGAAGCCGTAGGCACCAACGCCGGAGGCGGTAGCGTCGTTCTGGGGACTTTTGTTGGTGTAGAGAGAGAGCCGATCGGCAGACCCCTGGGTGGAGGCAAGATACTGCATGGCATCGCCGGCGACTGCGAAGCGGGCCAGGGCCAGCCCGCCGGCGGAGCCGGTGTAGGCGGTGGCGCCGTGGACGTAGGCGGTGGCGGTGTTGCTCTGCCAGCCCCAGTCGAAAGTGTGGACGGCCGACGGCAGTCCGGTGAAGCTCAGGCGTTTCACCTGGGAGTTGGCAACATCGGGTGATGCGGCGGCCGAGTTGGTGATCTGGATGGGCGCAGCTCCATCCACGGAGTATGACCAGCGTCCGCCGAAGGCATCGAGGTAGTGGATATCGAAGGCGGTGCAGGCGTATGGGCTGGTCCATCGCTGGTAGGAGTTGGCTGTGAGCGATGGGCTGTAGTTGGTGGTGTGCCAGCCGAAGTTCACGTTGCTGGTGAAGCTGGCGGCGTTCAGGGGGCCGGACCAAGGATGGCCGACGAGAAAGTTCTGGGAGTTGTTGGAGTAGTCGGCGAAGCGTCCGTATGACGCGGAAATGAGGCCCTGTAGCTTCTCGATGAAGCAGTCCGAAGCGTAGCTGAGGTTGGTGCCGGCGGCGATGGAATCGCCGAAGACCTGGACGAGCAGGGGCGAAGCGCCTGCGGCGTTCTTGGCGGAACGCCAAGCAGCATCCCATCCGTCTGGCCGGAAGAGATTCGGATATGAGGCTGGGATGTAGAGCTGGGGCATGGGTTAGCTCGGTGTGGCGTAGAGCGAGGCCGTGAGGGACACGGCGCCGGTAACGGTGGCGACGCGGGCACGCACGTAGACGTAGAGATCCTGGAGGGTGAAGGCCTGCTTATCGGATCCTCCGCCGGCGGCGCCGAGGGCGACGGCGGCGACGGAACGTACCAGGTTTGCCTGGCCGTCGATGCGGACGTAGCCGATGGTGAACCAATTGGTGTAGTCGATGGAGCCTTCGAACTGGATGGTGGCGGTGCCTGCGCCGGTGTTGATGAGTACCATCTGGCAGTTGCCGTTGAAGCCGTTCAGTGCCACCTGGTTCCCGTTGCCGATCGCGGTGGCGTTGGAGTAGAGCGAGGTGAGTAGGGTGTTCTGAGCGCCGGCGGAGATGGCATTGCCGGTGACGCCTCCGCCCGGGTTGACGAGTCGGACGGGAAGACCGTTGATGCCGACCTCGGTGACGAGCTTCTGGGTGACTTCAGTTTCTACAGCCATTCAGTTTCCTTTGAGAGAGGGCACCCGGGCCGAGAAATGTTTCTCGACCCGGGCGGGGCAGGAGGAGAGTCGCGCTCTGCACGCAGAACGCAGAGCGCGCTAGTTGTTGCCCAAATAGAAGCCTCGGTAGTCCAGGACGGCACCGCCGTACTCGTGGCGGACTTTGTAGGAGATGGTGTCCTGGGTGAAGTTGAGGCCGTAGAGGGGCATGTCCTGGATGAGCAGGATGGGATTGACCTGACCTCCGACGAAGCCGACCTCGACGGTGTCGATGACGCGGGGATCGGCGATGGCGATCCACATGGTGGTGGAAGCGGGGCCGGCGCCCAGAGCGTTGAGCTGGGGCGCGATGATCGGTTCGCAGTAGCCCATCATGGGATTGATATGATTGTTGTTGGTCGGACTGCGACTGCCCTCTACATAATTTTTCCCGTCAGCAAGCCAAAAAAAGGGCTGCCTCTGCTCCGAATAGAGCAGAGGCAGCCCTTCTGGCAACCTTTTTGGCAACAGTTTAAGGTGTGGTAGTGAGTCCGTCGAGCAATTTCAGAGCGCTCGTCAGCGTATCAGGGCGGACATGTGTATAAATGTTGCCCGTTGTTTGCAGGTTACTGTGCCGCAGGAAAGTTTGGACGAGCTTGAGGTCGCCACTCTGGTTGTACAGAATCGACGCGAAACTGTGGCGCGTGCTATGGAGCTTCACTGGTCGCAGCCCGGCACGTGTAAGCGCCTCTTGGAAGCGCAGCCACACGCCAGGTGGATCAAGCGCCCTGCCGCTCTTGCTACAGAACACGAGATTACTCTCCTGCCAGTTTGATGCACTCCGGCGTTCCTCCTCCTGACGGAGGTGATGCAATTTCAGCCAGGTGCAGGCGTCGGAATGCAAAGGCAGCCGCTCACCGCTCTTCGCTGTCTTCGGCGGTCCGTACTGTGGCTCTCCTCCAACTATCTTATGGAGTGAACGGCGAATATGGAACGTACGGGTATCGAGGGCAAGGTCATCCCAGGTGAGTCCGAGTGCCTCGCCACGGCGTACCCCAGTGAGGAAGTAGAAGACCCATAGGGGATAGAGCCGGTGCGAGGCATTGGCCGCAAGAAATTCCTTCACTTCTTCCGCAGTGAGCGCGTCCACTTCCTTGTGTTCCACCTTGACCTTGACCGCCCTTGCAGGATTCTTCGGAATCAGGTCATCATCCTCTGCCTGCTGGAGCGCCTGCTTGATGATGACGTGGGTGGTCTGGATAGTCGTATCTGCCAGCCCGGCATCCCGCATGCCGGCGTACAGTGTGCGGAAGTGCTGTGCTGTCAGCGATCGAAGCTTCACGTGCCCGATATGTGGGAGTGTGCGGCCAATGCAACGTTGGTAGTTCTCTAGCGTCGTTGAGCGAACCGTGGAGCGAGCCGTGGTATCCAGCCAGTCCCGAATGAAGTCGGCGAACTTCTGATCTGGGCCAATTGGTAGCCGGCCGTGCTCCTCGAGCCACTGCGCTGACCGAATCTTTTCGCGCACATCCCGCTCACGCTTGCCGCGGAACCACTTCCGCTTTCCGTTATCGAGTGTCATGTATCCGCGATAGCTGCCATCGGGTAATTTCCCAATGTATCCTTCGTTGTTGCCTCGCCTGCCCTTTGGCTGTCGCTCCATTTTTGCCAACCCTCTCTTGCCGCAGTCCGCGCTATCTCGAACGTTTGAGCTCGAGTTCCCTCGTTGAGTACCCCGGCCTTCATTCATCCTGTACTTCCGTGTCGACCCGTGCCTCCCCCTGTTGCATACCTAAGGCCCGACTGCCAGGCAAGGGACCGAGCCCAATCTCCTTTGCTTCGGCGAGCACTCTAAGCGCTAGCCTGATCGCATCACTATCAGTTGAGACACCAAAGCGCTTTTGAATCGCGCGAATTGCCGCGCGACCCTCATCTCCTAAGAAGATAGATGTTCTCTGCACATCCTTGTGTATCACGGAAGCATATTTCCTAGCAATCAATTCTGGCTCTCTGCCTGGAATAGGCGATTCCATTATCTGGCCGACGCGAAGTGAGTCGGCGCATGGGGGCGTGAGATCGACCCTGTCGAATGACTATCGAAACCTGGAGGTTCCAACGGTTGGTCGCGTTTCAGGCTCCTGGTCCCGGAGCTGCTGGGCGATCCACTGTTCCACCACCGATTCGGGGACGCGTCGAGCACGGCCAATTTTTATAGTTTTGATTTGCTGCTTGGCGATCAATTCATAAACGGTGGTCCGTCCAACGGCCAGGCGGTCCGCTACCTGTTCGACGGTTAGAAGAGTCTCCATCACCATTTCCTCCCATACAACTGCGAGTACTCGGGATTCTTCGCGAGAAGCGCTGCTATGCACTGTGAATGCGGCTTACACGTGTCGGGTAACCAGTAACGTCGCCTATCGAACTCAGTGTCCGGTTCTCGCCAAATACGCCCAAGTAAGGCGTCGGTATTTCTTACGTCATCGAGGCGCCAGTGGCAGGTCAACAGCATCGGAAGCTTACCGGAGTGCCCAACCGCCGCTGCGCGAGCCACTCGGGCGATGCGTTCCTCAGCCGCGTTGTCCGCGGTGATGACGAGGACGGTGGGGTAGCTGTTGTAGTCGCGCTGGAAGCGACCGGTCATACCATAGTGGTAGTAGGCGCCGAACTTCTTGAAGTAGTCGCGCGCGTTCATCGTGCCCCGGTCGTACTCCACGAAGAAGCCGTCGTAACGGGTACCGCGTCGGTAAACGCCATACCCGTCCGGCCGGAGGTGGCGACGGCTGCAAGCGGCGGCATTCTGCCACTCCACCATCGCTTCGTCACACCCCGCAGCGGTGTGCTTTCTGGCTTGTCGATAGAGACGGACGAAGATATCGTCCGCGCCGCGGGTGTGCGCCAGAGTGCGCACGAGCTTGCGGCGGGAGCCAACCGGCTTGTCAGGGGCACCGCCAACGAGCCCGAGCTCGCGCACGGCGATAGCCACGGAGAGTCCCAGGTTCGCCGCTACCAGCGTGAGTCCACCGGTCGTCAGCTCAGACAAGTCCGGAATAGTCTCCTCCCCGATCTCATCTGGGCTGGGGTGTCGTATCAGTCCTACTTCCAACAACCGATTCAGACGGTGTTGTACTGCCTGCGTGCTACTGCCCATCACGTCTGATAACTGGTTTGCAGACAAGTACGGATGGAAGCCGATTACCTCCAGCAGCCGGTAATCGGCCGGCGTCACCGCCAGCGATGTACGGCCCAAGCTTTCGGTAGCGGACCGTGCCGGGATAGCAAGCTCGTCGCCCACGATGCGGGGAAGTGGGCTGCCCGGACGCCGAGGATGGAGCGGTGGTAGCTGGACGGGGCGAACGAGATTGTCGCGGGCCTGCTCGTCGGCCTGGACGGGAAGATCAGTCAGGCCACGGGAGAGATCGTCCCAGCGGACCACGCGACTGGCAAGTGGCGCCTCCCGGCGCGCTCGCACCAGGTCATGGAGCAGGCGCTCCCATGCCCTCATCCGTTCGCGGTCCGTGGTCGCGATGATCAGTGGGGGTAGATGACCATCCTGGGACCGGCGAAGCATCAACAAAGAAGCGAGGGCAGCTCGCTGCAGACGGAGGGGGATGGCGCCGGCATCGGGGAGCAGGAGGTAGGAGCCGGCAACACCGTTCCAGGAGAGGGTGGCGTAGGCCGGCACGGTCACCACACCGAGTGAGCGGCCGGCTGGACGGGGGTAGCGGCGTCGCCAGGGACGTTCCCAGGCCAGAAGTGTGGGACTCCCCGGTCGAGAGGCGGCCAGCGCCCCAAGGATCTCGTAGGTATCCAGCAGATGCCGCAGCGTCGGGACAAGCTTCAGCAGGTCGGCGGCCCGGAGGTGAAACTGCTGGGCCAGATGGAGAGGATCGCATTCGAGATCCAAGGCGAGGGTTGCCAGCCCCAGATCGGTCAGGTACCAGAGACGGGGCGAATTGGGAGCGTAGACCGGCGGCTGGATGGAGGAGATAAGACCGGCTTTCCGGAGTCGAGCCACGGAGCAGTACATGGCAGCCGATCCATGCTGGCCGGCCAGCTGATGGAGTATACGGATATCGATGAAGGGCAGACAGGCCAGGAGGTAGAGGACCGCGTGGCATCTGGGTCTATTCTGCAGCC
>JAABUZ0100006849.1_pt1 | contig 14034 bp, 25 predicted proteins | sample 5562091 | NCBI WGS metagenome assembly JAABUZ01 (sample SAMN12813069, study PRJNA571459) | rock metagenome | isolation source: Antarctica rocks | place: Antarctica: Victoria Land, Linnaeus Terrace sud | collected 2015-12-21 | reverse complement strand
ATGGAGGATGGACCGCGAGACCGAGACTTTCACGGAGGGGTAGCGAAGAGAAGGTCGCGCCGGCGCGACTTTGGCCGGGGCTCCTTATCGGGGCTCCGGCTTTCTCGTACTACGTTTAAGTAGGTTCTATGCGGTACCGCATATGGTACTATGTTTCCATGAGCCGGGACGACAAGATTGTCCGGAGAATGAAGCAAAGCCCCCGGAATATCCGCTTCGAAGACATGGACGGGTTCTTGAGGCGTCAAGGCTTCGAGGGCACGCAGCGCGGAAGTTCGCATGTCCAGTACCGGCGAGAGGACGGAGTCCGTTTTTCGGTAGTCAGGCCGCATGGCGATGACAAGACCGTAAATCAGAACGCTGTCAAGGATATCCTGGAGAGGCTGGAGCTATAAGGAGATGAGTATGGATACCCCTACAGATAAGACCCTCGACTACTACGCGGGGCTCCCCTATACAGTTGAGGTCAAGCACGACGAGGACGGTTTGTTTGCTAAAGTCGTGGATCTTCCGGGTTGCATGACCTGGGCGGACACTTTCGAGGAACTCGGACCCATGATCGAGGACGCGAAGCGCGGCTGGATCGAGGACGCGCTGGAGCACGGCGACCTCGTCCCCGAGCCCCGCGACACCGAAGACTACTCGGGGAAGGTCAATCTACGGATGCCAAAGAGCCTACACCGAGATCTCTCGCGTCGGGCCGAGGCGGAGGGCGTCTCGCTTAATCACGTGATGGTGACCACCCTCGCACGGAGGGTGGACCGGTGATGGGCAGAGGATTGTCCGAACTCCAGAAAACGATACTCCAAATGGCTTACGAGAACCGCCAGCTAGAGTGGGAGCCACGCCCAGTGGCACATCGCGTTTTGGTTCTGGATCGTGCGGAGGATACAGACCTGCGAGCGTTAGTACCCGAGGCGTTCGAGCGTTTTCAGGACGGTTATTGGAAGAGGAGTGGTCAATACAACTTAGTGGCCGGAAGCTTCGAGAAGGAGGAGGAAGCCAAACGGTTTAGTGAAGAGTTGAAGACTCGCGGCTTAAGGCCCTATTGCTGGTGGACCGTAGCGAGGGTGGCCACGGAAGATACGTGTGACCTGTTCAGCAACGAAGTGTACTGTGAAGTCTATGGAATGCGCGCGGGGTCGGGGAGCCTGGGAGCCTCTCCTCCCGCGCAATCTCCGCCGGGGTTCCCCCGCGCGCGCATAGCGCGAGAGTGGGCTAACACCCACACAGACGATGAGGTAGCAAATTACAAGAATCCTAGACACGGAAGCGCCCGCGCCGCTGTCTCCAGGGCGTTCGCTCGTCTGGACGCCAGGGGATTGGTAGAACGCGCGCATTATGGTATCTGCCTTACGGAGCGAGGGCTGGAAGTAGCAGAGAGGGCTAATGGCTAACAAAGGTTATATTGTCACCTTTGTTAACCATTAGATAGTTCGTTGTACGCGCACATCAACGCGTAATACCCCACGACGCTCTGCCCCACTCCCGGAGATCCACACCCATTAGGACCGGGGGGGGAGCGGTGTTACAAGAAGGCTGTAACGGATGTACGGTAGTAGGAGAAGGCGTGTTCCCGGAAACCCATATAAGCATTCTCACGTGTATCAAGCGCCAAAGAAACGACGCCACCAGCTTGGGCGCGAGGATGCCGTCTCCCGGTCTAGCGGAGCCGGGGGTACGTCGGTGCCAGTAGGCTCCTCGTCGGCGCTCTCTGGGGCGCGTGGCGTCTCAGATGACTCGATAGCGGGTATGCGCTCAAGAGCGGCGGCTAGCAGCCTACGGTTCTCCCGGTTCGCCTCACGTTCGGCGGCGAGCTGTTCGCGTAGGACGGCTATAAGCTCGTCTCGGGGGTCATGGTGGTCAATATGATCATCTTCGCCGGGGTGTACATCGTCACCCCTGTCGTCACCTACGGCGTCCAGGTACGCGTACCGCCTGCCGTCCTCCCCTATTTCAGAGAGGATCGTACCCCGCTGCACCCGCTTACGTACGGCCTCTTTGCTGATACCGAGCACCAGGGCGGCCTCTCTAAGCGTCACCCTACGCGACCGGCCCACCGTCACCCCCACGTCCGCCCTCTGTCCAGGGGCATCATACCCCTACCGACCGGGTGCGCGCCCGTCGTGGCCTCGCGGCGTAGAGAAGGCCCCGGTGACAAAGGAGGGAACACCGGGGCCCAAGGAAGGAACCTGCATCTAATTATACTTCCCACAGGTCAGAGACTTGGCTAGGCCACTCATCAAAGGGCGAGTCGCTTTCCGCCAGGTGGGAGCCCATCTCGACGTAGTTCTCGTTTATCTGCCAAACGGCTAGGGCCAGGGCGAGTACGAGGTCGTCATGGTCGCCTTCTCGCCATGCTTCATAAGTGTCGTGACCACTTGCGGAGATCTTATATCGGAAGTTTGTCAGCTCCTGGGTGAGGGTTGCAGCTTCGGCCAGTGAAGGTACTACCTTCAGCCGGCGGTTCTGTAAGAGTACCTGGGCCTGAGCGATAAGGTCCCGCTTCGGGACACGGTAGCTATTGCCATCGCGGTGCTCCCGATCCTCGCCGGTTATCGTCACACCCTTAAAGCTGAGGCCGGCGTCGCGCAACATGTCCGTTACCGCCACGCCCACGCCTGTAGCATCTACGGCGAGCACGTGGTTCCCCTTGAGAGGCGGCCGCTCCAAGACCGTGCGCACGCCGTCTACAATGGCCCTGTAAGGCGTGCCGAGAGGGAATCGCTGTAGGTGGCGCACCACGTAACTCTTCTCGGGCATTGGGTTCTCCTCGAGAGCCCGCCCCCGTTCGCTACGCTGCCTAAAGGAGAGCTGGTCGACGCTCTCTCGCCCGCGCCTTCGGGCTAGGCTCTCATAGTGCTCCTCGATCTCGGCACGCCTCTCCCTGGCAGCTAGATACTCTGCATCGTAGGAGACTACGGCCAGGGCGCTATAGTCGCGGATCTGTCCCAGGTCTAGTCCACACAAAAAGTCCATCAGATACTACCTCCAAACAGCGGCTCTTCGTCAGTGTCTAGAGCGGCCTGTATGTCATCGTGGCCAAAGACTTGGTCCTCGGCTTCATGAAACTCACAGAGATACTCCTGGCCGTACCATAGGGCCGGCATCCGCTGACGTTCAGCTTCTAGAAACTCAGGGCTGATTCTCGGGCACATCCCCGCTGGTACTCTGTAGCGCCGCCACCCGGCACCGTGCGTCCACTCTTCGTAGAACACGCCACGCTTACCCCACGGGGTAGATAGCAGCATAAGGGAGCCGCCTGATACCGCGAGCATAGGACGCACGGAATAGTAGAGATCATCCGCAACCCTAGCCGCTTCGTCCACTATCAGCATTGCCGCGCCACTAAAGCCCCTGATGGTCTTCTCCGTGCCAGGTAGGGCCACGACCCGCGAGCCGTTCGAGAGCTCTAAGAATAGCTTCTGTTCGCTTATAGCTGACGTGGGCCGGCCTAGTGCTGCGTAGAATGAGACTACGCTCTTAAAGAATTCTTGGCTCTGTCTCAAGGCCGGGGCCAGGACTAGGACGAGAGAGCGCGGGTGGTAGAGAGCTTGCCTAAGCGCGATGATCGCAGCAACGCTGGTCTTGCCCGCCTGTCTACTGCAGAGCAGAAGCACCTGCTGCGCGTCCCGGGTACGGAGTAGGTCTGCTTGCCATGCATCGGGCTCGGCTCCGAGAAGCTCACGGGCGAACGCTACATCGTCCAGAGCGAGCCGTAGATCCTCCTTAACTTCCATCCGCCAGAGCTTCCGCCACGGCGTGCCGAGCCTCGGGGTAGGGGTCAAGCGCCCCCACGATGAGAGCGCGCACCTCTATGTATTCAGGGTTCAACACCAGGTTGAGGGTAGGGGCGTCATGCAACTCCCGGGTTACCCTTCCTAGCAATTCGAGGTTACCCCTGCATTCTCTGATAGCGCCTAGCGCTATGGCCCACTCGCCCGAGCTCTCAGCGGCCTCTAGGATGGCTTCTGTGCGCTTGTATAAGGCTTCCACACGGTCTAGCAGGGACCCGGCCTCTGCTACCTCTACGGCGTCGCGTGCCTTTGCTAAGAGCTCGGGTAAGTGTTCCTTTGCGTGCCTTCTCAGGGCGTCCCGCGAGAGGTCGTATCCGCGTGATATCGCGCAATATGTCTCTCGCCCGACGAGCGCCACGTCGATGGCATGGCGCTCGTCGTGGGTGCAAACGGTACAGGTCCTAGCCACCACCACCACGCCATCTCGGGGGCAGCCACTGCGAGAAGATCCCGTCGAGGAAGTCCCCCGTCCCGAGCTGTAGTCCTTGAGAGAGCTTGTTGGCGCGATCACCGTCGTAATAGCGGAGTTCTTGAGAAGCGTCGAAGTAAAGAGCGTCGCGTTTTTCGAGAAGCACCGCAAGCCCTTTCGCAAGTCCTTCGATCTCCGGCGTGAGATCGTTCGCCTCTCCAATGAGAGCTTTGTAGCGCTCGCGGTGGATCTCCTCCCGTCCTTCTTTCGCCCGTGCTTCGGCCTCCTCAAGCATCCGCTCAAACTCCGGGACGGCGGACCGGGCGACTCTGACCGAGCGCGAGAGCTGGTCGTGAGCATCCTCTAGAGACTCCAATTCGATACCGGCTTTCTTGTCTCCGGAGAAAATCTTTGGCGCCAAGACGACGCGCCGCTCTTCCAGCTCCCTGAAGCGTTCCTCGGCCCGCTGTATCTGCGTGAGGGCCTCTCCTCGTCGGCGGTCAAGCTCGTCTATCTCCTCTTCGATCTCCTCAACAAGACTCTCCGGATCCTGTACGGTCTTCGACATGCTACGCCCGCCCCCCTTCTTGCTGCGCCAGCTTAAGAATCTCTAGCGATACTGTTCGAGTTCCTTGCCCCTTTACCGCGACCGTCGCTGCCTTGCTACCAACCGAGACTATGACGCCAGTAAGGACTTTACCGCCTTGAGACCATGTTACTGACTGACCCTTTCTGAACCCGCCCGTGTAGGTAATCGGGGCGTTCGGGGGTCTGACAGTCGTTTGGGCCGGGCCGGGTGGAACATGGACAGGACCCGCCGCCTGGCCCATAGCGAAGTCAAGTGCCAGGTCATAAGAGACGTTGTGCTCCTCAACATAGGCTTGAGCCACCGCGTCGATCCGCTCTTCCTCTGCCGGCTGGCGTCGCGCATTAGCTTGCTGTTTAGCGACCTGCATTCTCCGCGTGGCCTCAGTATCCGGGCGGTACGCTTCCTCAAGGACCACGGTCCATGCGTCCTGGTAGTCGATGCCCCGTGCGGCGGCTATGCGCTCCGGCTCCCCGTCGCTGATCTTGCGCTCAAACTCACGAGCGCACAGCATGCGCTGAAACTCAACTTGCTCGGCTTGCAGCTTCTCGAATTCTGCCCTTGATACTCTAGTCATTTCGTTCCTCCCTTAAGAGCTTCTTTCGTTTTGCGGCACAAATGATGGAATCCAATGCGACCGTGTAGCTGGTGTGGTACTTCTCCGCATAAGACCGGGCCAGGTCGTGGATCTCCTGCCCTCCCAGCTCCGCTATCCAGGCGTTGCTATCCTCACCCATTACGCTCCTCTCTGTTGGGTTTTGACGCCCGCACGGGCAAGCATCTGCCGGACCGTCTTGGGTGTCATTCCAGTTGTCGCGGATATATCTCCGGCTGACATGCCGGCGGCGTGCGCCTCAAGCACTCGCCTCTCCCGGTCCTTCTTCTCGAAGCGTCTACGTACTGGCATTTGCGGGCTCCTTTAGAAGAGCGTCTGCCTTGGCTCTGTTCTCCTCTGCGAGCTGGGCATGGTTGCGCGCTAGGCATTCATAGAATTGGACCCACTCCTCTCGGTTCTTCTGGCGTGTCGTCTCGCGGTGATTAACTTCGCTAGCGGCCCACGCTTCGGCTTGAAAGTTGGCTTTTTCCTTCGATGCGGAGCGGCTCTGAATAAACCTGTCTATCTCGCCTTCGGCCCTGTCTCCTTTCGCCGGGTCAAGCATCACACTCCTCTCTGTCATCGTTGACACTGCTTACAGCTGAGATCCAGCACTATGCGCACGAGCAATCCCGACAGTCGGGGAGAAGGGCGTAAAGTTTCTCGTAGGCGATGGTGTAGGCGCTCTGTGAGCGTAACGTAGGGTTGCGTGCACTCCAGCCTGCGAGAGCCCTAACCTTGTCTCTGGGCGAGCGCTCCGCCGGCCGGTTCAGTCTGTAGCCAAACCAAACCGCGTTTGCACAGAAACTGGGCGCTGAGCCGTCGTCTTTTACTCGCTTAAGCTCACGCCGGAGTTCTTTCAGCATGGGTTCCTCCTCAAGTATCCGCTGCCACGACAGCGCCTCCCCTGGAAGCGCCCCGCTCTTATCGCTGTATGACATTGTTACTCTCCTCTCTGTCATTGTTGTCCTCCTCTCAGCCGACATGCTTTATCCTCCCGAGCATGTGCCCGGCGTGGCGCTGACTGAGGGGTATCGACTCCGCTAGCCTGTACCACTGAACGCGGTCGCTCTTCTCGAATCCCGCCCTGTACGCTAGTGCCGCGAGCTGTTTGTATGTTGCGCCGCGGGTTTGCTGCCCTAGGAGGGCGCCCTCTTCGGCCGGTTGACAGTCTTGGAGAAGCATGAGCACGTCGCCAAAGGTGCTCGGCACCTGGCCCGCCATGGCTAGCGCCCGGTCCGTTAGGTCCCCGAAGTCCGAGCCATCGTCAACCGGTACCCGGTCCGGGCCGGGCGGAGGCGGCTCTCTCCGGGGCTCGGGCAACCGTGGCGGGGTCTTGGACTCAATACGCAGCTCCCCGCCGCACACGGCATCCTCGAGTGCCCGCGTCCAGATGAATAGGTCATGGTCACCGCCGGCGGCGTCGGGATGAGTGCAAGCCACTAGGCCGCGCCACATCTTCGGGTCATCAAGCGGCCGGGTCTGGGTGCGCGGGCTCATGCGACTCTCAGGAACGTAGTAGTACGACGCTCGCGGAATCTCCTCTTCTCCGCCTCTTCGTCGCGCCGCAACTGTTCGAGCTTCTCGGAATCCTCGGCCACAATCTCGGAGTACTTATCAACAATGCTCTGGTGAGCTTTGTCCAGGGCGATAAAGGCAATCTGAACCTCGTCGTAAGCGCGGAGTATTTTGCGGTTCCGGCGATTTGTCCAGTCGACCCCCTCTTCCTCCAGGATGCTTCCGACCTCGTCGAGCCCCACGAGAGTGCCGCGCAAAATTGACCAGCTCAGCAGGTACGCGCTACGACCAACCGCGCCGGCTTGCCCTAAATCTTCCAACGCCTCGACGTTGTACTCCATTTGCGACAGCACAGGACGCGAGAGGCTACGCAGCAGTTGTGCATCGGCGGTATTTCTCGCCTCGGTCGTCTCTTCGGTAGTGGCTCGCCCCGGTCCCTCTCCCGAGGCCTCAACTAAAGGGACCGGCTCCTCCAATAACTCCTCGACCGGCACGTTATACCCCCGGGCGATCTTCGCAAGAGTTGGCATGACCGGATGGCGGCGCCCGCGCTCAAGGTCAGAGAGAGTATCTCGGCCGATACCAGTCTTGTCGGCCGCCTCGACCAGTGTTAGCCCTCGCTGAGCCCGGAGCACTCGCAGCCGCTCCGCAAGCGATCCTTGCATCATGTAGCATTCCTTTCTTTTAGTGCCGTAAGTACCATCGCCTGGATATTACCAGCGCATGCCGCAATAGTCAACAAGATACAACATTAGTCCTTGACGGTGTGGAATGGTGTCGGATAGAATACCGGATAACGACATACAAAAGCCCCGGGGCTTTGAGTGATCAGACTCGCCCCGGGGCCAAACTAAAGGATAGGTGAAGTGTACCAAGAAACTGAGACTTCCACACCGGAAGCCCTCTTCTCTCACGTATTCGGAGAAGAAGAGCAAGGATGGCTCGTTGCATTTACGGGCCAGCAGGAAAGGTTTTCCCGTCCAACCGCTCGCCCCAACGAACTGGCGGATACCCGCCAGCGGTCGTTCTGCTACCCCGCGGACGCCGGCCGCGCCGCTGCGTATCTACTGGCGGAGTCGGGGCACCGGCGAGATGCATACTTCGGCGTTCACTTGTTCCGCGAACGGGGCAACCGCCGCGCCGCGAACGCCTCGGGCACGGTCCGGTGCCTATGGCTCGACGAGGACGAGGGCCACTACCCCGCGGCCAGCCCGGAGCCGACTGCCATCGTGCACTCGTCAGCGACGAGGAGACATCTCTACTGGAGGCTCTCCCAGCAGGTAGCTATTGAGTGGGCGGTGGCTATGAATCGCCGTATTGCGGCATGGTCGGACGGCGATACCGGGAAGGCCGGGGCCGCCTCCGTTCTCCGGGTCCCCGCCACGCTGAATTATAAGAGGCATCCTCAGGTTGACCCGGTGCGCCTGGAGGTCACCGGCGCTGCGGACTGGGAGCCCGGGATTATGGATCAAGCGGTCCCGGAGGACTCGCCCGAATCCCCGAGGCCTCAGAGGGCGGAACCATACGACGGTCCTGAACTGGAATTGGAGCAATTCGTGGGCGGCGTCGAGGTGATCGGAAGCGTCCCTGACGGGGGGGGTACGAAACTCGCCATAGTCTGCCCCTGGGCCAACGAGCATACGAGTGGCGACCGTACCGGTACCTACGTTGGACAGTACCTGAACGGGGCGCTCTGGTTTCATTGCCATCACGAACATTGCCAGGGGAGAAGCTGGCGCGATTTCAAGAGGGAGGTATGGGCTATGCAACGTGGAACGTTCACGACGGCCCGCACGGGTTACACCGGACCGGTGGTTACGGCGGTGGTGAGTCGTGGCTAATCAGGGGCCGAACGGTCAGAAAATAGCCATAGAGGAGAGGGCCGATGGTTTCCTCTTCACGCTGCGCGACGAGGTTTTCCTACTCGTCAAGTGGCATTCTCCGACGCAACTCCATGTAGAGGTATGGAGGCAGGATAAGCTGTTACCGCCGGATGTCGGGAACCTAGCGACATCTTCATTCAGGGCCAGACTGACGCAGGCGGCCAGTGACTTATTCGGCGCGGCGAACGTTCCGAATCTGGCCGAAGACATTGGTAATGTCGCGCTGATTCTTAGCTCGCCGACGCCGGGCGGGAAGAGCATGCAGACTACGCTCCAAGAGAAGTCGGGTCCAAGCGTGGCTGACCGGCTCATACTGTACGCCCGCAAGTCGGGTCGGTTCTTTCATAACGCTGACCGCGACGCTTTTGCCTCCGTCAGGGTCGGCAAACATACCGAGAACTACCCCGTGCGGTCGAAGAGCTTTCGACTATGGCTGCAGAACGAGTTCTGGACGCGCGAGAAACGGAAAATAGAGGAGCGGCTTGCTGCCACCGAAGGCGCATTATTCGAGGGTCAAGCTACCGCCGAGCTCCCCGAGGTCGTTAGGGAGCAAGCTCTGGGGGACGCTATAGGTCAGGTGGAAGCCCTCGCGCGGTTCAACACCGGCGCGCAAGAAGAGGTCCACATCCGCGTCGCGCCGGGGGGCGATGGTGTTGTGTACATCGACCTGGGTGATGAAGACTGGCGCTCGGTGCGCATCGACCGCGACGGCTGGCGGGTCGTTGGCTCCGACGAGACGCCGGTGAAGTTCGTCCGCATGAATGGAATGCTGCCACTGCCAGAACCGAAGCGGGGAGGGGACGCTGGGCAACTCCGGGCGCTGCTGAATCTCCCCGAAGGCGAGGAAGGCGAGAAGAACTGGCGCCTGTTGCTGGCATGGATGTCCCACGCCATGCTCCCATTTGACTCGTCGGGGCCATACACCATGCTGGTGCTACTCGGCCCGCAGGGATCGGCCAAGACTACCGCCGGCACCGTGATTCGCAACCTTATCGACCCGTACGAACCAGCCTCTACCGGCAAGCCTCGCGACGAGCATAACGTGTTCATTGACGCGGGGTCGAGCTGGGTTATGTTCTTGAATAACCTCTCGGAGGTCCCCGGTTGGTTATCAGACACTCTCTGCCGCCTTACCGAAGGCGGCGGGTTTAAGACTCGAACGCTATACGAGAACCGAAACCAAGAATTATTCAAGGGCGCCCGTCCGGTGATCCTCACCGGCATCTCGGATGTGGTAACCAAAGGCGACCTGCTGGACCGCTCCGTTATCGTGAACCTTGAGAGGATAAGCGATAGCAACCGCCGGCGCGAGCGGAACATTTACGAGGACGCGAGAGACGCGCGGCCTGAAATCCTTGGGTTTTTGTTCTCGGCCATGTCGGCGGGGCTGGCACGGGTCGGCGACGTACAAGTCGAGAAGTCGCCCCGGATGGCAGATTTTAATCTGTGGGGTATCGCGTCGGAGGCGGCGCTCGGAGGTCACGAGGGGTCATTCTCAGCGGCCTACACCGGGGCTCGGGGTGACGCGACCCAAACCGCGCTCGCAGCGGAGCAAATCGCCGCGACACTGTACCGTTTCGCCGGATCGTTCAAGCAGGAGCGGCCCTGGGTCGGAACGACGACAGAGTTGCTGGCAGAACTGAACGACAGAGAGTCAGACGAGTCTCTCAAACGCTCCCGAGCGTGGCCGAAGGATGCCAGCAATCTCGGGCGGCGGCTAAAAGGCCTCGCACCTTCACTGGCAGAGGTCGGGGTATACGTAGGTGACGCTCAAGTATCCCGCCGGGCGGGTAGGAAGACTCAAATCTACTACAGCCCGCCCGATGGTGACAGCAAACCCGACGGTGACACCGATGCTGTCACCACTGGTGTCACCAGGGAATCGCCGATAGATAAGGTAAATAGTCCGCATGGTGACGGCGGTGACAGCGGTGACGGCACTATAACCGAGGGTGGGAAAATCGAACAAGACGAGGACTTCGGCGAGGTATGAATGCCGCGGCATTCCTTGCAGAGTTGACCAGGCGCGGGGTAACGCTATACACCGCTCCGGCCGGTAAGCTCCGTTATACCCCTCGGGCCGCTCTGTCTCAGGAGGAGGTACAAAGACTAAAAAGTTACAAACAAGAGCTTCTATCCCTCGTTTTTTCTCAGAGAGATAAAAGTGCTGTCACCGCTGTCACCGCCGTCACCATGCCGACTATCCCTGATACCTATAGTAAGCAGTATGGTGACAGCAACGGTGACAGCAAACCCGGCGGTGACACCGTTGCTGTCACCATACCGCCATTTCTGCAGCTCAGCCGGCCGGATCGGGGGCTGGTGGCGCGGTGGGCAAGCGAATTCGGGTACGTATCGATCCACGCCCCGGCGTCCGGCGAGTGGTACGACCTGCGAACCAAGGACGCGCCGGGGTGGGCCGTGAGGGAGGCGCGGAAGCGTAAGGAGCTGTGGAAGGCCGGGGAGCCCCGCGCTTATGAGTTGACCTCAATTGAGATGCAGAGGATCTGGGAGGCCGAGCAACCCGCCGTTAGGGAAGAAGGCATTGTCGAGGAGTACCCGGTCGAGGAAGACCCGGTCGAGTAGGGGCCGGTCGAGCCCGGTCGCCCCCGGCGAGCTTCTACAGGTCCTCGGGCCTTATCATCGCGAGGCCCTGCTTCTCGCAAAAAGTCGCGTACTCCTCGGGGACGATAACAGGGATGTCGTATGCGGCGGATATCTCGCGCTTTGTCGTAGGTAGCAGCTCCTCTGGTACATCGTCCTTGAATATCGCCTCGACGCGGACCTGTTGGGCACGCCAGCCGAGTTCATGTAGCCACATAACGCCAGCGCCGCTGACGATCCCGGTGACGCGCCGGCAGTCTTCTGAGTTGTAGCCGCGCCAGTGGTTCACCAAATGCTCAGGGGTGTACCAGGCCCAAACGCCGCAAGAACAAAGCTCTCCGGGTATCTCGTGGGGGATTCCCGTGACCGTGCAGGTCGCCCGGAACTCTTCACCAACGGGCCACGGCTCTAGCATGGCGTCGGCCCAAAGCAGGCCCCCCATCCTCGCCCACATCGTATTAGCTACGCGCCAGCTCCTCGCCCCCGCTATGCGGTCAATGTAATCAGCGGGTACCGGTTCGCTCGTCATTTGGCCGGCGCCAGCTGGCGCCGGCCGGGTTCTTTGACGGGGCCACGCTCGGGGGCGCGGGCGGGCCTCGTCTCCCGGAGTGGTTCTACTACTACTCTCCTCCTCGGCTTCCCTATCGGTGCCACTCTACTCTCCTCCCCTACTCTTGTGTGTTTTCGCCTACGACCCGGTAAAGCTTCTCGGGCCTAGTCCGCAAGATGACCGCGAGTTTATCTGTAGTAGCAGGGCGTGCCCTACGCCGGCCGGTCTCAAGCTCCGCAATGGTCGAGCGTGAGATCCCGGTAAGCGCTGCCAGGTCCTCTTGTACCAGCCCGCGCCTCTTACGCGCCACCCGTAGGTTTACCAGCGTCTTTAGCATGACGTGATTATATCAGGAAGTGGGACAAAAATACTTAGGGAATACTCCGATATCTATTGACACCACTCTATAAAGGTGGGACAATGTGAGCACATACAAAAACGGCCCGGCGGCGCTGCGAACGCCCCGGACCACGGCCCAAAGGGAGATACCCCCATGGACAGCAAGAGTGTAGCGCAACCAGCAAGCCGAGAGCTTCGGGGACTGGCCCTCTACCTCCAGCACCGCGACGAGATACAGCGCATCCTCCCCCACACCTACAGCGTCCCGAGCTGCACGGGTACGGAAACCTACGTGGTCCGCCTCGATCGCGGCACGTGCGAGTGCCCGGACTTCGAGCGCCACCACGGGGTCTGCAAACACCTCTACGCCGCCACAGTCGCCGCCTCCAAGACCCGGAGGCAGAGCGCGTGATTAGGGCGATCCTTACGGGGCTGGCGTTTGCCGGCCCCGCCGTCGTGGCGCTCTACGTCCTTACGTCCCTCTAGCCTATGGCGGACCGGGTGAGAGGGCCACCACGCGGGGGTGGGAGAGGCGATAGAAGCGAACCTCGCACGAATGGAGGCATCATAATGAAGGCGGAGGAAAGGAGCATGGACATGGCGAAGCCGACAGAGGGTAAGCGTGCGGAGTTGGTGGGGCACACCGGCCACGAGGATTGGCTAGAGGTTCGCCGGGCAGCGAACGAGAACCAGGTTTGGGCCCATGGCACGACGTACCCCGTGCCGCTCGGCCGGGTCGGGTACTGGGTGGGGTCCGCGAAACATTACAGCTACGCGGGACCCACAAAAGACGGCGCGGCGGAGTACTGCAAGGAGACGATAGGGACGCCGGTCAGATGGGGCGGCTGACCGGGCGGCAAGCAACCGAGAGAAGGGATAAGGGAGTGACGGAGGCAACGAAAGTAGAGGTCGAGGTAGGAGGCTACGCCCCCGACGGCACGTTTCTGGGCGAGCGTCTGAGGTTCGAAGCGGTAGAGCTTGGCAGTTGGACAGACTACCGCGCCTCCTCAAGCAGTGATGATCGTGGCACGACGTACACGCTGTACCGCCCGGATGGGGGCCGCTACCGGATCCACGAGTACAGCTGGAGCCGCTGGCAGGGCGAAGCGGGCGAAGCGTCCCTGCATCCCACAGAGCCGGTAGAGGACGAGTGGGGCACGCACGGTCCTATTGTGTACGGCTCGTATACCGAAGAGGAGGCGCGGGCAGAGTGGCCGCACGTGTTCGCCGCGTTGGACATGCCGAACGTGAGAGACATCTAGACCACCACCCGATAAGGAGGAGGAGTAACGTGCTTATCGAGTTCTGGCGCACGATAGAGGCGTCTGACTACGGTATTTGTTGCTGTGCCATATGCGGCAACGACTTCGATCGGGGCAGCGTGTTCCCCGTGGCTTTTGGTGATGGCGGAGAGGAGCTAGGGGAGATGTGCCCCGTGTGTCTGGACTATCTCAACAGGCGCAAGGGGGCCGCAGACGACCTGGCGTACAGTAACTGGCCCGCCAGTGCCTGGCCGACGCCTGGAGACCTCGCAGAGGCACGCCGACGCTATCCGGAGGCTATGTACGCCAGTCACGCTGAGGTAGCGGCTTTGAGCTGGGAGGAGGAGGAGGCCGTGCTAGCCGCGAGCTTCGTATGGAGGATGGACCGCGAGACCGAGACTTTCACGGAGGGGTAGCGAAGAGAAGGTCGCGCCGGCGCGACTTTGGCCGGGGCTCCTTATCGGGGCTCCGGCTTTCTCGTACTACGTTTA
>JAABUZ0100006847.1_pt1 | contig 14037 bp, 7 predicted proteins | sample 5562091 | NCBI WGS metagenome assembly JAABUZ01 (sample SAMN12813069, study PRJNA571459) | rock metagenome | isolation source: Antarctica rocks | place: Antarctica: Victoria Land, Linnaeus Terrace sud | collected 2015-12-21 | reverse complement strand
CGTCCTCCAGCAGCTTCTCCAGCCGTTGGATCTCCCGGGCCCGTTCGCGCACGATCGTGGTCCGGGTCCGGGTCAGATCCCGCAGCTGCCGGACCGGTTCGGGCGGCACGAACGAACCCCGGACCAGCCCGTGCGCGCCGAGCTGCGCCAGCCACGCCGCATCCGACACGTCCGTTTTCCGGCCCGGCAGGTTCTTGACGTGCCGGGCGTTGACCAGCAGCACCTCGAACCCGGCGTCCTCGAGCAGGTAGTAGAACGGCTTCCAGTAGTCCCCGGTCGCTTCCATCACCACCAACGTGACCTGCTCGCCGATCAGATGCTCGCGCAACGCCAGCACCTGATTGGTCACCGAACCCCACGTCGTCACCGTCGACGTCGCGCCAGCCCGACCGGCACCGGCGATCCGCACGCACACCTTCGCGTCACGCTTGGACACATCCAGCCCAGCGCACCGCGGATGCACAAGATCCATCTCCCTCTCCCTTCGACCAGCACCAATTGGAACGGTGCCCGTCCCGGGGAGGGCAGGAAGATCCAGAAGTCTGACGCTCGTGCTCAACGGCAACAATCCACGGTTCCCGTGGAAGCCCTCCACCACCATGCTGACCTACAGGCTCAAAGGCACTACAGAGGTTTTCGGTGTCCAACCGGGACGAACGAGCCCATCCTCGCCCTCCCGCTCCGCGCCGACCAGAGCCCACCCAAAACCCGAGCCCCCTCCTGGAATCTTCGCGAACCACGGCGAGCCCAAAGGGCTCTACATTGCTGACCTGCACTTTTAGGTTGGCGGCCGTTGGCTGGCGTCGGCTCCTGTTGATTGTTTTGCGGACCGTTTGCGGACTGAATGCGGACAAGTAGCGGGGGATTTCCTCATCAGGAAGGTTGGTACGTTGGCTGCTTCTACTCATTGTCCGGAGTAAATACGGAGTTGATCTACCCCTGGCCATGGGTGGGCGTGGCGCCTTGAGGGATGCGTGCTCTTCTCACGGCCCCGACGAGAACCTGCGCCTGGCCTTCGAGGCCACCAACGAGCTGGACCCCGACGAGCAAGCCATGGTCCGACAGCTCATCGAAGCCGTCCTGCTCAAGCACCAAGCCAAGCGCTGGGCATCGTGAGCAGTTGGCGCGACAGCGCGTCCACGCAAGCGCAGGCCGACCTCGACGCGCTCCTCGGTCCCGCTCTGGACGTCGCTCAACAGCAGCTGTCCCAGCGGGGCGCGTTCTACCCGTATGCAGTGGCGGTCAGTGCCGCGGGTGAGCAAGAGATCGTGACGGCTGACCTCGAGGACGACCTGCCCGCTTCGTCAGCGGTGATCACGGCACTGGTCGAGACCCTGAGTGCCCGTCGCGACCAGCTTCGAGCCATCGCGCTGTTCGCCGATACCCGGGCGCCCCAGCTCGGCGGCGACGCTGTTCGCGTTACACTGGAGCATCGGGAGGGGGCTGTCATGGCTGTCCTGTCGCCCTATAGCCGGCGGTGTCTTCGAGGAGGCATCCAGTACGGCCAGCTGCAGGCGACGGCCGCGGACAGCTACATCTGGTAGGTGCGCGGCATCGCTCAGGAGAGCTTGGACAGAGGCCCCCTGCGCTTCCTTGCCATGATCGAAGGCGCCCTACTACGCCACCAAGTCCGCCAGATCGGCGTCACCCAGCCCACCGAGAGCCTAGCGAGAGCCTGAGACCGCCACCTCAGCGATGAAGTCCGCCGCCACGTAGTACGCGAGCCAGACCGCATCGTTGCCCTGCCAGAAGCGGGTACCCGTTTCGTGTGCCCGCGCGGCTTGAACGGCCAAGATCACGGGTGTCGCAGATTTGCGTCGCCCGACCTGTTCAGCAGTGGCGCGGTCGACAGAGAGATGAACGTATTGCCGGCCCATCGGCCGCATCCCGCTGTGTCGGATGACCGCCCAGGCTTGCGGCGACGTCCCGTGGAACAGCTGCGCGGGCGGGTCGGCCTCAACGTGCACCACTCGACCCGGCACCGAGTGCCCGTAGAGCGCGCGAATCCGTTGACCGTCGATCTCGTGCCGGGCCTTCGCCGACGAGCCGATCATTTTGATCAACTCGCCCCGGTCCACCTGTAACCATTGCTGGCCTTGCTCGTGGATCGCGCCGAGCAGCGCACCGATCGGCACCCAGCCCTCTTCATCGAGCGCGAGTTCGTAAAGCCATGGTTCGTGTCGCAACGCGTGCGACACCAGACGGCTCAGCCGCTCCGGCGGCACGGTCACGGCAGAGATTCCTCCGCGAGCCACGACCACGACGCGGCGCCGATCTCGAAGCACCCCGCGCTGTCGATGTAGATGATGAAGTGGTGGATCTCCCAGCGGCCCCACGTCTCAGCCGGTTCGGCCGCCAGCAGCTCGCTCACCCACTCCGACGGCGAGACCTCGGCCAACGTGTCGTAGACGCCGTCCACGTGCCACAGGGTGCAGTGGCCCTCGGACCGGAACCGGTAAGCACGAACCTTCTCAAAACGCAGGCCGCCGCGGTGAGCGACACCGTCACGGTGGAACGCGAATCTGATAACAGCATCTTGGCCAAGATCCTCGAACGTGACATCGACGTCGAACGACGTCGACGCCACCGGCAACATCGCGAGAACCACCTTCTCGCTCACCGCCGTCACGGAAACTCGTAACCCGAGCTGGTCAAACCGTTGCGACCCAGCTGGTCAGACACAAGCTTCTCGTAAAGCGGATCACCCGTCTGGTTGATCACATTCCACACCTCGCGCGGAATGCCTGCCCGAGTCAACGCTTGCGCGGATCGGGTGTTCGTGATCAGCGTGTTGCCGTCACGGACGACAACGTTGATCGGCATGTCCTTCGCAGACATGCCCCCCGACCGAAGATCATCCGCAACACCGTTGATCGTCCGACCGCTGAACAGACCCTTCTTTCCAAATGTCTCGGTGAAGTCCGTCTGCGCGAACCGCCCCGCGACGATATCCGCGCCGCCTGTTTCTGCGGCCCGGATCGCGAGGGTGTCGCGAGCGGCGAGTAGAGCGCCGGTGACCGGGAGCAGCTCTGGTGCTGCAATGTCGACAGCTGTCGAGGCGACGAGGGCTTGATCAACGAGTGAGAGCAGGTTGGAGCCCTGGGGCCTCAGTGCGCTGGTTGGGAGGGGGACAATTCGTGAGCAATTCGGATCGGTGCCTCTGCTGAGGCTCTCGGCACTGACCTGCTGTGCTTTGCCTAGGATGTCTAGCTGGAAGAATCGGTCTGCCGCATACGCGCACCCCAGGGCTTCCTGGTGCTGTTGATTGAAATTCGCGACTGCCAAACGACAACGGAGGTCTGGGCAGCGGTGGTCGCTGAAGTGCGAGTACTGACCGATCAGGTCCGCCACCGCTCGTCCCTTAAGGTCTTGGTCCCGGTGCCTAAGGATTTTGGCGTAGGGGGCGTGTGGTGCGGTGCTGGGGCCGTTGCCGGGGGCTTCCGCGCCACCTTCGCCTTCGTGGTAGCAGCCGCCGCCACCGTTTGCGTTACACGGGTCGTGGCCGCTGGGGTCTGTGGCGTTGAGGGGGTCACCGTTGACGTAGCTGTATCGGTTCGCGGTGAGGGGGTCTTGGCCGATTGATTTGTCGGCGTCGGTGGGTTTGGTGCGGTAGGTGTCGGGGGTGAGGAAGGCGGCCTTGGCGGGGTCGTATGTGCGGGGGCCGAGCTGGTAGTCCCCGGTGGCGGTGTCACGCCGGTGGCCGCCGTAAAAGTTCTGGTTGGGGGTGCTGCCGCTGCTGCAAGGGTTGTCAGCGCCCTGGGCGGCGATCGGGGTGCCCCATGGGTCGAAGCGGGCGGTGCAGGTGACGGCAGGGTTCGCCGTTTCGGTGGTGGCGGTAGTGATGTTGCCGTGGCCGTCGTCGAACAGGTAGTTGTGCTGGGTGCTTCCGTCGGTGCCGGTGCCAGTAGCGGTGAGCGTGCGCTCGTTGTTATCGACGGTGTATTGGGTGCCGTTGTTGCCGCTCGTGTCGCTGCTGACCGTGGTGGTGAGATCGTCGTAGCCGACGGTGAAAGTGGAGTTCGGGGGCGCGCCGCTGAGCGCGGTGGCCGGTTGGTGGGTGCGTTGGCGGTCGAGCCCGTCGTAGCTGTACCGAGTCTTGACGTTCACCGTGCAACCGGCGCTCCCGGTGGCGGCGACGGTTTGGAGCCGGTCGTGCGGGTCGTAGCAGTAGCTTGCGCTGCCGTCGTCGCTGGTCGCGCCGAAGGCCGCGTAGGCGCTCGTCTTGGGGTTCGCGCCGGTGCTGTCGGTGGCACTGTTGATGGTGTTGTCGGCGTTGTAGGTGAAAGTCTGCGGGCCGTAGCCGGTCCGGTTGCTGTCGTGATCGTAGGTGATGGTTTTCGCGACCACACCGGCGCCGGGGGTGTAGCTGGTGAGCCGGTCGGCGTTGTCGTAGCCGTAGCTGTGGGTGCCGGTGTTGATGGTGCCGCCGCCGGCGGCGGCCTGCCCGGTGAGGGTTTGAGCGGTTATCCGCTGCAAGGCGTCGTAGCTGTATTGGTAGCCGGCCAGCGTGGCGCCCCCGGCGGTAAGGGTGGCGCTCGCGACGGTGCCGTCCGGGTTGTAGCCCCAGCTCTGCGTTGAACCGTTCGGGTCGTTGCGGGTGGTGCGGCGCCCGTCGGCGTCATAGCCGATGCTGACCGCGGCCCCGGTGGCGGTGTCGTAGGTGACACTGTTGACCAGCTCGGCGTCGTTGATGGCGTATTGGGTGGCTGCGGGAGCACCGCCAGCGTTGGGGGCCCGGGTTTGAGCGGTGCGCTGCCCAGCACCGTCGTAGCTGTCGGTGCTGGTGGTGGTGCCGTCATTCACGCTGCGCAGCAGCCCGTCGAGGTAGTAGGTGGCGCTAATCGCGGACGGGCCGCCGGTGCTGTCGTTGATGCCGGCGAGGTTGCCGGCGGGGTCGTAGCTGCGGGTGATGGTCGCGGTCCCGTCGCGGCCGTGCTCAGCCTTGAGGCGGTTGTTCGGGGAGTAGTCGAACCGTTGGGTGCCGCCGTCCCGGCCGGGGAGAGTGACCGTCGGTGCCGCGGAACTCACCTCCGTGGTCGCTACGGCGGTCTTGCGACCGCCCGCGTCGTAGCTGTAGTCGACGCGGCGAAGGGTGCTGCCCGCGACGGGGGTGAGGGTGGCGGCGAGCAGGTTGTCGGCGGTGTAGCTGTTAGTAACGGGGGCGCCGGCCGGGTTCGTCGGGTCCTGCGCGACGGCGGAGGGGCTGGCGGTGCTGATGTTGTTTCCGGTCGGGTCATACAGGTACCGGGTGGTGTCCCCGGCGCCGTCGGTGCGGTCCCGGACGGTGTTGTCGCTGTAGAAGCTGGTGGTGTCAGTGGCGTCGAGTTCCGGGGTGGCGCCGGCTGCGGGGCTGAGCACGCGCAGCTGCTGGGTGCGGTTACCGGCGGCGTCGTAGCGATACTTGGTCTGGTGCGCGGTCGCGCCGGTGTTCGGCTGCTGAAGTTGGGCGAGCGTCCCGTCGGCGTTGTAGCTACTGGTGCTGCGCTGCCCGAGCGGGTCGGTGACGGTGACGGGGCGGCGCGCGCCGTCGAAGCCGGTTGTGGTGAGCGCGCGGCCGCTGCCGGTCGGGGAGGGGGTGTCGACGGTGGCGGTCAGGTTGTCGTCGGTGTAGTCGTAGGCGGTATAGCCACCGTTGCTCACCGATGAGGTCGGGTAGCTGCGACGGGTGAGGTTGCCGGCCGCGTCGTAGCTGGTCCGGCTGACGCAGACCGCCGCGGTCACCGGGTAGACGGGAATGCCGGCGAGGGCGACGGGCCTGATGTTGGTGCGGCAGTCCCGTGCCTGCGCTGTCCCGTCGGGGGGGTTGGTGAGCGCGCTGGCCGGGTCGAAACGCGGCCGGTAGACGGCGATCTGGCGGCCGTCGAGGTTGTAGTCGGTGCGGGTGAGGTAGTCGCTGTCGGGGGTGGTGACGGAGTTGGCGCCGGTGAAGGCGCGCGGATCGAACGCGGCCACGACGTGGCCGTCCGGGTCGAACAGGCGCCGGGTTCGGGTGTCGGCGCCGCCGCCGGCCGCGGCCGGCCCGGCGAGGGCGGCGTTGATGGTGTCGGCGCCCTCAACGGTGTCGACGAGCCTGTTGTCGGCATCGTAACTGAACGCGGTGATCAGCCGATTGGGGTCGGTGACCGCGGTGCGGTTGCCGACCGGGTCGTAGGTGTAGGTGGTGGTCTGGGTGCTGCCGGCGGCTCTGGGCACCGTCATGGCTGTCCGGCGGTCCTCGGGGTCATAGCCGTAGCTGGTGCGGTTGCTGCTGGGGTCGGTGGCCGTGAGCAGGTTGCCGTCGGCGTCGTAGCTGTTGGTTGTGGTGTGCGCGTCGTAGCTGGCGGGGCTGGTCGTGGCGTCGTGCTGTCGGTAGGTGGTGGTGGCGGCGACCCGGCCGGCGGTGTCATAGCTGGTGTGCGTGGAGAACGGGGCGCTCGCGGTGCAGCTGCCGGTGCCTTCGGTGAACTCGCGGGGCGGGCAGGTGTCGGTGGGCTGCCCGTCGGGGTTGTAGACGATGTCGGTCCGCAGCGTGGTCAGGGTGCCATCGTTGCGGGGCGCGCTGGCCCGGGTCTGCCGGTGTGCTCCGTCGTAGAGGTAGGTGGTGTTCTGCGCGTTCGCGTCGCCGCGGCTCAGGACGTTGTCGACGCCGTCGTAGCTGGTGGCCGTGCTGCACAGGATCCGCCCGGCGGGCAGCGGCGCGTCACTGCCGGTGGACTGCCGGCAGGCGGGCGGGACGGTGCTGCTGTCGGTGGGCCACGGCCCGCGGGTGAACGCGGTGCCGGTGCTTCGGTTTACCGCGTCGTAGCCGACGGCGCTCACATGCCCGTTGGGGTCGGTCGTGGCGGTGCGGTTGGCGTAGGCGTCGTAGCTGTAGCGGGTGGCCGCCCCGGCGCCGGCCTCATCGGGGCTCAGGATGCTCAGCGGCAAGTCACCGGGGTCGTAGCTGCTCACGGTGTCGTAGCTGCTATTGGCGGCGGCCGTGCCCCGGGGTGGGGTGCTGCGCAGCCGGTTCCCGTTGCGGTCCAGGCTGTAGCGGGTGATGTTGCCGACCGGGTCTCTGGTGGCGTTCGGGTAGCGCCAGGGGTCGTTGAACGGGTTCTGGCTGGCGGAGAGGTCGGTTTCGCTGTACCGGGTGTTGGGAGGGACGGCGGCAGTGCCGGGGAACAGCGCCGGGTTCTGCCCGGCGGTGGCGTTGCGGTCCCAGCTGCGCACGACGTTGCCGGCGCGGTCGTAGCCGAACGCGACGAAGTGCTGGTCGGGGTCGGTGACCGCGCGCAGCCAACCGCCGGCGAAAGTGCCGGCGGACAGGTCGAGGTCACTGTCGGCGAAGTAGCTGTAGGTGTAGAGGCCGCCGTTCGGGGTGGTCATCGTCAGTTTTTCACCGTTGGTGTTGTAGGTGTCTTTACTGACGGTGGGATGGGCGGCGTCGTAGCTGGGGGCGTCGGTTTCGCAGAGAAGTCCGGTGTTGCCGGTTGGGGTGCCGGCGTTCAGGCAGGGGTTGGCGGTCGGCGCGGCCCCGGCGGCGGCGTTGGGGTTGCTGTCGGTCTTGTAAGTGGTCAGGTAGGGGGAATAGGAGCCGCCGGCGGCGTTGCCGCGGGCAGTCAGTGACTGGGTGCGGTCGCTGACCGCGAACAGGGTGTTGGGGTCGGTCCGGGTTGGGGCGCCGGCGGAGTTCACGTTGCCAGCGCCGCTGAGGGTGTCGGGGAAGCTGCGAACGGTGTTGTCGGCTTCGATGTACTGCGCGGCGTATCCGTTGGTGGTGTCGATGTTGGTGGGGCTCGCCAGCCGGTGGGTGATCAGCAGCTGCCCTTCGGCGTTGTAGGTGGTGGCGGTGTCCTCATCTGGGGTGGCGGCGGTCAGGGAGCTTCGGATCAGGTGGCACAGGTTGTTATCGACCGTGTTGTCGGGGTTGCGGCAGGGCGCTGAGGCGGTGTCCCACCTGAACAGGGTTCGGTGCAGAAAGTTGTTGCTGGTGTCGCCTTCGTCCAGCTCGGCGACGCGGCCGATCCCGTCGATGCCGGTGTACAGCCGGCGGTGGGCGCCGGTGTCGGCCGTCATCGAGTTCGGTGAGTTGCTGTAGCTGAACGCCGTCGTGGTGCCCCGCCGGTCGGTCCAGGCGCTGATCCGGGCCGGCCCGATCGGCGGGGGGGCGCCGTAGCCGAAGCGGGTGATGCCACCGTTCGGGTCGCTGAGGGTGCACAGCTGGTCGGCGGAACCGCCGCAACCGCCGTAGGTGTAGGCCACGGTCGTCCCGTCCGGGTTGCTGACCCCGGTCAGGTGGCTGGCCGGTGCCGCGCCGTCAAGGCGGTAGATCGTGACCCGGCCGGCGACGTCGGTCATGTCGACTTCGGTGCTGGTGGGGTAGCTGAACCGCACCGCGCGGCACCCCGGCGGCACGGTGCCGCTCAGACCGCTGGCGGCCGCCGGGCAGCCGGCCGGTTCGTAGATCGCGGCCAGCCCGGACAGCGGGGAGGCCAAGACGCTGTTGAGGGTGTAGGTGTAGCGCAGGTCTATCCCGGCCTGGTCGCTCATGTCGGTGACCCGCCCGTCGGCGCTGTACTCGTAGCGGAGCCGATCAGGCCGGACGGCGGCGAAACCCACGATGTGCGGCGGAGACGCCGTCGCGGGTGAGGCGCAGTTCCCCGCGACCTCGATGTAACGCCACAACCCCAGGTGCACCCCAGCGGGGGCGTCGTAGGTCTGGTCGATGCACAGGTTGGTGTAGCCGGCGCCCAGGGTCAGCGTCTTGGGTAGCACGCTGCCCAGCGCGCCGACGCTGGCTCGGCCGGCCTGGGCGGCCTTTTGCTGCAGCGCGGTCACGTCGATGGGCAACGCCAGGGCTCGTGAGGTGAAGACGTGCCGGGTGCCGTCTCGGTCGATGAAGGTGACCGCGAGTGGGTCGAGGACGGCGGCGGCGGTCGGCACGGACAGCCCGGTTGTGGTGACGCCGAGGCCGGCCAGGTCGTCGGACTGCCCGACGTTCAGCTGCCAGCCGGCACCGAGGCTGCCCGGCAGCGTCGCCAGCGTGGACTGCTCACTGTTGTAGGTACGTCGGATGACATACGCCAAGTGCCCGTGTGCCTGCGTCGGTGTGCTGTCAGTGTGCTGAACGACCAGGTTCCCGTTGCCGGCGTTCACCCGGGCGCTCGCCTGAGGGCCCACCGTCGTCGTGACATAACTCCACCACGGCTCCAGACCCAACCCGCTATCACACACGGTGATCGGCGCGGTGGCCGTGCTAGACCCGTAGGCGTCGGTCACCGTGGCCGCATTGCTCAGCGACGAGCAGGTCCGGTCGCTGCCCACCGCGACAGCCTCGTAGACCACCGTCAGGGCACCCCCGGGTAAAATGTCGTTCCCGCCGATGGTCAAGACGTTGCCGGTGAAATCACACTGGCCGGGCAGACAGACCCGGCCGTCGACCGACACGGGGCTGCCCTTGGGGTTCAGACCGGCTGGCAGTGCGTCGCTGATCGAAGTGAGGTACATGTCGTTGACGTAACTGGGGTTATCCACCCTGATCGTGTAGCTGACGACCTGACCACGGGAGAAGTCGGTGGTCGGCACCTGGCCCAACGAGGAGGTCTTGCTCACGGCAGGGACGTACCCGGGGGTGAAAGGACCGCTGGTCGCCGCGGCGCCGGTCAGGCCATCGGCGTTGGTCGCGCTCACCCTCACGTCGTAGGAGGTGTCGTTGGTCAGGCCGTTCAGCGTGGCCGACAGGCAACTCCCGCAGACCGTGACCGGATTCCCGACCGGCTGTTGGCTTTGGTCGTCGTACGGCTGCACCGTGTATTTGCTGACCGCAGTCCCGCCAGCGGGGTCGGCCGCATTCCAGCTCACCTGGGCGCTGGAATCGCCCGGCTGCACCTGCACGTTGCTCGGGGCGCCCGGCGCGGGCGTGTAGGTCACCTGCAGATGCGGGCGCGGATAGACGCCGCCGTAGTAGTCGTAGTCCAAATACCAGCTCGGGCCACCCACATTCGAGGTTTCGCCTTGCAGCATCGCGACGAAGCCGTAGTTCGGGATGCTGCCCTCGACCCAGCCCTGGACCTGGGAGGTGACCGGGTAATTCTCCCAGAAGCAACTGCTGTTGGCGCACTTCACCTGCGTATTGAACGCCGGTTGAGAAAATGTGGTGAACGGCGAGCCGCTGGTGATCGCGCTCAGGTCATCGTAGGTGTTGTACGACGGATCCCAGTTCCGGGTGATGTTGTGCAGGTCGACGACGTAGTTGTGCTGATTGCACAAGTAAGTGCCCGACGTGGGAGGGGCACCGGCCGGAACGCCGGTGCACCCCGTGACGTAGCCGCTGTAGGTGGCGGTAGACACCCTCGAACCGGTCGGGATCACACCAGTGTCGAAGCGCAGGTAGGCCCTTTCCTGCCGGATGGTTATCCTCGAATCGACGTAGGTCCCCAGATCCAAATCCCCACCGGTCGAACCGATGGTGCAGCCACCGTTTGCGGTGCTGCTCCCGGCCGGGCAGCTCGGATCTTCACCGGAGAAGCCCGCGAAGTTCGCGCCCGAAGTGCCGGCGGTGAAAACGATGCTCGGGTCCAGGACGACTGGGAAGCTCTGCTGGCCGAGCCAATCACGGTTAACCCCGACGATCAGGTCAACACCGTCGCCGGACGGCACCGCACGCAGATAGGCGGTGCGGTGGTCGACCGGACCGTTCGTCAGGTGCCCGGCGCCATACGCGTACGGCGCCGGCAGCCGCACCGACAGCCCCTCGGCGGTCTTCCGGCCGGCAACGTAGCCCCCATGACCGTCCGGCTTGAGTCCGCCGAGCGCGCCGAGCGGGTCGGCGAGGTGAAACCGGAACTCGGTCGGCGCCGAAGACCCGGCCAGGGTAATCAGCTCTTTGATCCCGCTAGGCGTCAGCCGGTAACCCAGCGACGCCGACGGAAACACCTGACCGTAATCAACCCGCGAGCCACTCACCACAGGGCGCCCCAGGGACAGCCCGGGGGCGGACAGCGCGACAACGCCGCCGTCAAGCCCGACCGACAGCAGCGCCCCCGCCCCGAAAGTCACCGGCTTGATGAACGTCGGCGCCGCGGCGCTCCCGCCGCCGAGCGCGGGGGTCAGACCCAGCCCCACCGGCAGCCAGCCGCCGGCGGTCTTACGGAACGCTGGCGCGTTGTAGAGGTCCGCAGCCACTCGGCCGTCCGCCAACCGGCGCCAATGCGAGGTGGCCGTCCACCCCTCCGAGGCCGCCGCCGGAACCACCGCAGGGAGGGTCGCGGTGGGCGTGGGCGACGGCGAGGCAGCCGCGGGGGCGCTGGAAGCCCGCGATCCCACCCGCGCCCCCGCCGGGGACAGGCGCGTCGACGCGCTCAGCGCACGTGTCATCGGCCGCGGAAACAGCGGACGAGCGACCGTCCCCGCCGCCGAGCCCGCGTACGCCGACGGAACCACGACGACGGAACCCAACACGACAATCAGCGAAACTGCGCCAGCCACCACACGTCGCACAGCGCCTCCCCGGGAGACCCACGGCCATCAGGCCGGGACGGATGCGCGCACCATAGCCACCAGCAGTAGCCCCTGTCCACAAACTCGTCAAAAGGGCCGGTATCCGCCAAACAGCGTGAGCCGGCCCAAACGGACAGTCCCTGGACAAACCATCCCAAGGAGCGTCCTGACCAGGGAGAAAATTGGCGCCCGGTGGGAGACCGCAGCCGGTGCCGGGCATCGTGATCCCGGCGATGGCGATGTACTCAGCGGCTACCTTCCCCACTGCTCGCCAGAAGCGGGTCGGCCGCTGAGGCAACCCTGCCGCGCTCCAGACGTTGCTCGAGGACAGCCGCCTGCCGATGACAGGCGGGTTCGGGCTGGTCGCCCCTCGCCGCGATCGTCACCCCGCACTCGACCAGCCAGTCCCGCATCACCACCAGCGACCGGGTCATCGTCTTAAACGTCCGCGTCTCGCCGCGCCGGCGGCCCCCCGCGCCCGGGGTGCGCACGCAGACCGTCACCGACCCCTTGGCGATGTCCAGCCCCGCTATTCGCTCGAACAGCACTTCCATCCCGACCACTCCCCTTCCAGACGACGAACTTGCTCGACGTCGCCCGGAGGGCCCTCTGCCAGGACACAGACCCACGCGCTACGGCAGCAATCAAAGGCACCCGAGAAACCCCGCGCATGCACCTCAAGGCTCACCCACACCAGTGTGTCTCGACGTCGCCGGACGACCCGCCCATTCTCATCCCAAGCGCAGCGATCCAAGATCCCAACCCGACACACCTCATGCATCCTGGGGCTAGATTCGTCGTGACGAAACGATTTCGGAGCCGGGTGTGGTCAACAAGTCGGTCAAACAGCAGCAAGCACTGCGCCGCGCCCGCGATCGCAAACCAGGCCGACACGGCACCAGCATGGCCACTGACAAGAAGGAGGCCACCCATCAGCGGCATACGGACGCCATGACCGACCTTGGCATGAGCGAGTCGGCTCGCCGACGTCACGCGGCGACGGCTTGCGGGTGGTGCCGCGCCCCGATCGAGATCAAGGCCACCGGCCGCATCCCCAAGTGGTGCTCGGCGTCCTGTCGTCAACGGGCCTGGGAGCAGTCCCGGGCCGCCGCCTCGGGACGCTCCGCCATCGAGATAGTGGAGCGCCGCGTCGAGATCCCGTCGCCGGCGCCCCCCACCCAGACCGCCCTTCGGCCGAGGCATCGCGACTGGGCTCCCCTGTTGCTCGAGCTGGCCAGGCAGCTCGACGCCGGCCGCATCTACAGCCGGGACATCCCGGAACTGTCGACGGCGCTGGACCAGGTTCTCAAGGCACACGCCCGCCATCCCGCGGCCGAAGCAGCCCCGGTGAACGCGGCTAGCGCTAACTCGCCCGCCGTGTCACCCCAAGGGTGACGGGGACACGCGCCGTTTCACCCCAAGGGTGACGGGGACACGCGCCGTGTCACCCCAAGGGGTGACACAAGAGAACATGCCTCGCTCCTGACAACCCATGGCCGACGGGTGAGCGCCCTATCGAGCTGATCGCGCTCGCCACTGGCAACCCACTTGGTTTCACCTGGGTCCATCAAGGGTCGCGATACGCAACCTATTGCGGCGGCCCAGCTGCTAGTAGGTGCACCGAATTAGTATCTGTTCCCGTGGAGGGACCCCACCGTGCCCCTCCCCCGTCTCCATGTTGCGGCGGCGGCCGCACGAACCGTTGCGGACAATCAAGACGGCGAGCAGCTCAGATCAAAGGTGGCCACGCTGGTGCCGGAAACGCCCGGGTGGACCACGCCCTCATGGCACATATCGCGGCAGCGGAGCGATGTGGACCTACGATCACCGTGCCGCCGCTTGCTCGGCGAGGTCTGCGGCCCGAATTCGAACGGGGGGCTGACCCGGAGCACACGCCTAACGCCGCCAAGTGAGCGCGTCGCGGGTCATACCCGAGTGGTGTCATGGCCGGGCGACGATGCAGGCGTGAGATCGGCAACGGTTAGGAGGAAATGACGGACACACGAACTGGTCGTAGGCGCTGACCACGGCCATGCCGAGCACGCGCTTCGAACGGCAACTGACGATTTGGGCCACGCGCTCGTCAGGTTGGACGTCGCAGAGGCCACGGGGGTCTAAAGAGACACTCATCAAGGGAGAATCGATGGCCAGCATCACCAAGAGACCAGACAGCAGATGGCGCGCTCGATATCGGGATGCGGCTGGCCGAGAGCACGCAAAGCACTTCAACCGAAAAGTCGACGCCCAGCGTTGGCTCGATGGTGTTACGTCGGCGGTGACGACCGGCACCTACGTCGATCCAGCTGCCGGCCGCCTCACCGTGGGTGAGTGGTCAACCAAGTGGATCGCCGCCCGCGTCCATTTGACGCCGAAGACGCTGGCGTCATACGACTCATTGTTGCGCTCGCGGGTCCTTCCGCGTTGGAGTACATACCAGCTGGCTGGTGTCAGACCGAGATCCGCCAGTAGTGCTGGGATCGTTGGCGTGTTGAAGCGGCAGATGCCCTGTCAGGTAAGGAGAATTGGGGTTGCAAAGACCTGATTCTGGCCTACTTGAAGGGCACCTGCTCGGTGAGC
>JAABUZ0100006846.1_pt1 | contig 14038 bp, 15 predicted proteins | sample 5562091 | NCBI WGS metagenome assembly JAABUZ01 (sample SAMN12813069, study PRJNA571459) | rock metagenome | isolation source: Antarctica rocks | place: Antarctica: Victoria Land, Linnaeus Terrace sud | collected 2015-12-21 | reverse complement strand
ACGGAAGCAGTTCTGGCGGGACGATTTGCGTCGCCATGCAAAACACCTCAATTTTCTTTTCTATTGAACGGAACTAGGAAAGGATGGGCCGCGTGACTACTGCCAGAGCTAGTCAGCGCCGAAGAGGGAAGGGCGAAGATTGGCGGGAATCGCCATAGTTCTACTGTAATCCAGAAGTGGTATGTGGTAGGAAATGTTCTTATAGATTCAGGATAAATTTTGTGTGAAGGTTCGAGCTTCGAACCGTAACCATAAGCGGAATGAAAAGTTTTGCCCAAGTTGTATCGGAAACGATCCAGGAGCAAGGACATGTCCACTTGCTTTTCGAGCAGGGAATGTATTTTCTAGCGGAAGATCTGGAGAGAATCCTCCATGTGTTTCAAGCGGCCGGAGTTCACTTCGAGGTGATTGGCGGTTTGGCGGTCAATGCTCATTTGATGGCGGCCTCTCAACGAAGCCGGTCCTTCCTGACACGGGATATTGATTTTCTAGTGAGGAGAGCGGATCTCGACCAGATTATTCGCTCGGCAAATGAGGCGGGCTATACAGCAAAGAAAATGATGGGCGGCTATGCGCTGTTACTACCTAATCAAAAAATGTCCGAAGCTGTTCATCTTTTGTTTGCTGGTGAAAAGCCTAAATCCTCGTATCCTGTTTCGAATCCACAGCTTCATCCAGAAGAGAAAGAGCTATTTGGTCTTACTATCCCTGTTGCGCCCTTAACTGATTTGCTCGTTTTCAAGCTCAATTCGCTGCGCCCGAAAGATTTAGTGCATCTTGAGGTTTTGGACGAAGTCGGGTTTATCACGCCAGAGATAGAAAGTGAACTTCCCACAGAGTTGAGAAGCCGCTTACAAGACGCTCGTACACAGTTTGAACATCATCAGGCCCAAGAATGAACTTGGTCCGGTCTTCCTTCGCTAACAGTTGCTTAAACCAATCGTTACAATGGTTCGATGACGGAGGAAACGACGGAATCGCCCAGTTTTGAGGCACGTTTGGATGAGCTGGAGCGAATTGTGAAAGAGTTGGAACGGGGCGATCTCCCGTTAGAGCAAAGTCTTTCTTTGTTTGAGGCGGGAATGCGGCTGAGCGCTGACTGCAAGCGTCAATTGGAGGAAGCGGAAACGCGTGTTGAGGTTTTAACGAAGAAAGGAACGGAAATCACCGCTGTTCCGTTTAACCCTGATAGATCGCTCAAATGACCCGCACACAGCAGAGTAGCTTGTCTGACTATCTCGCCGAACAGGTCCAGTCTGTGGACCGCGCTTTGGATCAATGGGTTCCCGATGAAAGAGTTGAGCCCACCACGATCCATCGCGCCATGCGCTACAGTCTTTTTGCGGGCGGAAAGCGCATCCGGCCTGTTCTTGCTATTGCCGCGGCCCGCGCGGTTTCCGCAACCCCCGAAGGCGTCGAAAATGCCGCCGCGACGCTGGAGCTGATTCATACGTACTCGCTCATTCATGATGATTTGCCCGCGCTCGATAATGACGACTTGCGCCGGGGGCGGCCTACTTGCCACAAGGTGTTTGGCGAGGCCATGGCCATTCTCGCGGGTGACTCCCTGCTGACTCTGGCGTTTGAAGTCTTGAGCCGCTTGAAGCATGTCAGTGCGGAGAAGAAAATCGTGCTGGTGGAAGAGTTGTCGCGCGCCGCCGGCACCGTGGGCGGCATGATCGGCGGACAGGTCAACGATATCGAGGGTGAGCGCAGGGAACCGAGCGCGCTGTTGCTCGAATCCATTCATCGCGCGAAAACGGGCGCTCTGCTGCGGGCCAGCGTGCGCATGGGCGCTATCTACGCGGGCGCCACCGAAGCGGAACTGGCGGCGCTTTCCGAGTACGGCGAGCATGTTGGGCTGGCTTTTCAGATTATTGACGACGTGCTTGATGTCGAGCAAACCTCCGATGCTCTCGGCAAAACGGCGGGCAAGGATCAGGCGCAGCAGAAAATTACCTTCCCGGCTGTGTACGGGCTGGAGCAGTCCCGCAACATGGCCGAAGGGGAGCGCCAAGCCGCGCACCGGGCCTTAACTCCTTTCGGCGCACGCGCGGAACGCTTGCGCCAGATTGCCGATTTTATCGTCTTGCGTTCCGCTTGACCCGCCGGAAACAGCGTTTGGATGTGCTGCTTGCCGAGCGCAAGCTGGTGGAATCGCGGGAGAAGGCGGCCGCGCTGATTCTGGCGGGCAAGGTCCGTGTAAATGGGCAGAAGGCGGATAAGCCGGGTCGATCAGTGGAAGCCGATGCGCGGCTGGAAGTGGAACAGGCGCTGAAGTACGTGAGCCGCGGCGGGTTAAAGCTGGAGGCGGCCCTGCTTCAATTTGACGTTGCTGTCCGGGGCAGAGTCTGCATGGATGTGGGAACGTCTACCGGCGGTTTTACCGACTGCCTGCTCCAGAACGGCGCTCTTCGTGTTCACGCGGTGGATACGGGAGCAGGCCAGATTGATTGGAAGCTGCGCGGTGATCCGCGAGTGGTTCTGCACGAACACTGCAACGCGCGCTATCTCACATTTGCGGAGATCGGCGAGATGCTGGACGTGATCGTTTGTGATGTGAGCTTCATTTCCGTGACGCTTTTGATTCCGGCGCTGGCTCCTTTGTTAAAGGCGGAGGGCGATTGGATCATTTTAGTGAAGCCGCAGTTTGAGGTGGGACGTGAGCTGGTCGGCAAGGGCGGTATCGTCCGCGATCCGGCGGCGCATCGACTGGCGTGCGAGAAAGTCGCGGGTGTTCTCGCTGGCCTTGACTTTGATTCTTCCCTGATCGATAGTCCGATTTCCGGCGCGGAAGGAAATCGTGAATTTCTCCTTTACGCCCGCCACAGGTTACCCTATGCTTTAACACCGGCGACAAATGCATAAGATCACAACGGTCGGCATCATCTCCAAACCAAAAATCTCGCATGCCGCTGAAATCGTTTCCGGCTTGTTGAAATGGCTGGCATCGCATCATGTGAAATACCGCTGCGATGAGCAAACGGCGCAGTATGCGGGCATTGCTGAATTTTATTCACGCGAGCAATTGCCGGACGGCACGGACCTGATTATTGTTCTGGGCGGAGACGGCACGTTGCTCTCGGCGGCGCGGGTGCTGGCGGGCCGGGATATTCCCTTGTTCGCGGTGAACCTGGGTCATCTTGGATTTTTGACTTCCATTCAGGTAGATGATCTTTATCCCGCGCTCGAACAGGTGCTGGGGGGCGAGCAGCGTATTGGACGCCGCGCCATGGTAGCTTGCGAACTCCTTCGCGGCGGCGAGACAATTGCCGCTTATTGCGCTTTGAACGACGTGGTGATCACGAAATCGGAATTGGCCCGCATGATTGACCTTGACACGTGGGTGGGCGATCATTTCGTGGCTGCCTACAAAGCGGATGGATTGATTATCGCGACGCCCACGGGATCTACCGCTTACTCCTTGTCGGCGGGCGGTCCGGTGATTTTTCCTTCTGTTTCCGCTTTTTGTATTACGCCGATCTGTCCGCATATGTTGACGAATCGTCCGGTGATCGTGCCCGATAACCAAGTGATCAAAATACTCAACCATGGAGCGGAAGGCACGTTTCTGACGATTGATGGCCAAGTGGGAGAACCGCTGCATCCGGGCGATTACGTGATATGCCGCTCGTCCCCCAACGCAATTCAGTTGATTCGACCGCCGAGGGCTTTATTTTTTGATGTTCTGCGTGAAAAGTTGAAATGGGGAGAACGCTAAAGATGGGGTTGCTGAAAAGGTTTTCGCTGACGTCGTGGATTTTCATCGCGCTGGTTATTGGCATACTGCTGGGGGTATTCTTTCCTGAGTTTTCCCGGAATCTCGCGCCGGTCAGCAATATCTTTTTGCGGCTGATCCGCTCCATTGTGGGGCCGCTGCTTTTTGGAACACTGGTTTACGGCATTGCTTCGGCGGGAGAGTTGAAGACCATGGGCCGCATTGCGCTGAAGGCGATCACTTATTTTGAGATCGCGACGACTCTGGCGCTGGTGATCGGTTTAGTGATGGTAAACCTGATGCGGCCCGGCGTGGGTGTTCCGTTGAATGAGGGCGGGGTCGCAAAAATACCGGCGTTGGCGAAGCCGGTGTCGTTTTCGCAGGTTTTGGAACATGCGGTGCCGGCGAATATCTTCGAATCGCTGGCGCAGAATGACGTGCTGCAGATGGTGGTTTTCTTTTTTCTGTTTGGCGCGGCGTGTTCCGCTATCGGAGCAAAAGCGGAGCCGGTCCTCAACTTCGCCGGTTCCGTGGCGGAAGTGATGTTCCGCTACACGAAGTATGTGATGTACGTAGCTCCGTTTGGCGTGGGCGCGGCGATTGCCGTGACGATTGGGTCGAAAGGCATTGGAGTTCTTTTCGGCCTCGGCAAGCTGGTGGGCACGCTGTATCTGGCCCAGGGGCTTTTCGTGGTGCTGGTTCTGGGATCGGCGCTGGCGATTGCGCGGGTGCCGCTGGGGCCATTCATTAAAGCGGCCCGGCAGCCGTTTCTGCTGGCGTTCTCGACGGCTTCGAGCGAGGCCGCGCTTCCGCTAGCGCTCGAAAACATGGAGCGTTTGGGAATCCCGAAGCATATTGTCGGCTTTGTTCTCCCCACCGGCTATAGTTTCAACCTGGACGGGTCCACGCTGTATTTGTCGCTGGCTTCCGTATTTATCGCGCAGGCTGCCGGCATCCATATGCCGTTGAGCACACAGATCACGATGATGTTGACCTTGATGCTGACGAGCAAAGGCGTGGCTGCGGTGCCGAGAGCTTCACTGGTCATTCTGGCCGGCACGCTGGGCACGTTTCAGCTTCCGCTCGAAGGCATCACGCTGATCCTGGGCGTGGATGCGCTGATGGACATGTGCCGCACTTCGGTTAACCTGCTAGGTAATTGCGTGGCCACGGCGGTAGTGGCGCGTTGGGAAGGCGTTTCCCTACAGCATCACGCGTCCGACGTGCTGGAAGTGGAAGCGGTAAGTTAACTGCTTTTTACGCAGTGGATGCGTTCAATGGCCCTGGCCTTGCCGGTGCTTTCGTCGGCGTCGATCAAGACACCGTGCAGTTCCACGCCTCCGCGCGCTGCTTCCATCCGTCCCGGTAAACCAGTCAGAAAGCGTCGGATAATGATGTCTTTATCCACGCCGATGACGGACAGGTAAGGGCCAGTCATGCCGGCATCGGTTTGATAGGCTAACCCGCCCGGCAAGATGCGGGCATCAGCGGTTGGAATATGCGTGTGGGTTCCAACCATGGCGGTAGCGCGGCCGTCGAGATACCAGCCCATGGCCGTCTTTTCGCTGGTCAATTCCGCGTGGAAATCGATGAAGCGGATCTTAATATCCTTGTCAAGCGCCGTTAAGATGCCGTCTGCTCTACGGAAGGGGCAATCGATATTCGCCATGTGCGCACGGCCTTGCAGGTTGATTACCGCATACAGCGCGCCGTTGCGGGCCTTGCCGGTGAATACTCCGCCGCCGGTTAAGCCTTCGGGATAATTGGCCGGACGCAGCAGGCGCGGCTGGTGCTCATAGTAGTCGTAAATTTCGCGCTTATCAAAGCTATGATTGCCGCCGGTCAGCACATCCAATCCAAGCGAAAGCAACTCCTCGGTAATTGAGGGTGTAATGCCAAAGCCGCCCGCGCTGTTTTCCGCGTTGGCAATGGCCAGATCCACCTTGTGTTCCGAGATCAAGCGGTTGAGATTCTCGGCGACAATGCCTCGGCCACCCGAAGCAAAGATGTCACCAATAAAAAGAATCTTCATTTGAAAAAGCAGGAAGGCAATTAAAAGGCGTTCCCGGCCAGAGCTTTTCTCCTGGTCTCCGTCATTGACCCCTACTATGGCAAGGGGGGAATCCTCCGAGCGCTTTCAGGCTTCTCCAATTGCGCTTTCACACGCAGGAGCTTGCACACCAGCGCTTCATTCGAGCCGGACTCCATGACATTGACTATCGGATCAATTTTTAGGAGACCAGGAGAGAAACTCTCGCGGGAACGCTATAGCTTTATCGTAGCAGGAACATCAACATTCGAGAACCGGAAAGCGTTACGTTGCCTGTAGTCTTTCGGCGATTTCCCGCTCCGTGATCGCCCCTTCCTTGATCACGCGCCAGTACGGTTCCGTGATATCGACCGTGGTGGAACCGGTTCCCGTACAGGTGCCGCCGTCGAGAACCAGATCAACGCGTCCGTCCATGGTGGCAAACAGGTCAATGCCGCTGGTAATGGTTGGCTTGCCGGAAATATTGGCGCTGGTGGCGATCACGGCGTGCCCGATTTTTTCAATGATGGCGTTCAGCACTTTCGCATGGGCATGACGCATGGCCAGCCGCCCGGTATTTCCCGTTACTTTCAGCGGTACTTTGGCCGCTGCCGGAACAATCATCGTCAGTGGTCCGGGCCAGAAATGCCGCGCCAGAATATAGAAACGGCTGTTGAGCTCCTTCGCGAGATCTTCTGCCATTAAAGTGTCTGAAATGGCAAGAGGCAGGGACCGGGCGTTCTCGCGTCCCTTGGCATGAAAAACGCGTCCGGCCGCGTGCAGATTAAAAGGGTCCGCGACCAGCACATAAAGCGCGTCGGTGGGAACTCCCACTACCCCGCCGCGCAGAATCTCTCTGGCCGCGCGGTCAATCGCCTCACTGGGAGGATTATCCGTTTTTACTTCTACTAGGTCTGTAGCCACTGTGGGAACGAAATAAATCAGGTAATGGCGCGCTCGGCGCCGGGTATTTTGTCAGTTTAACTTTCGCGAAGAGCTTCGGCAACCCGCACCGCCATCTCATAGCGTCCGAACGGAGCGCTGAGTTGCGCGCCGCCCACCATGCGGCGAACGCGGCTTGCCATCTCGCGGGCGATGCTGATGCCTTCTTCCCGAGCCTTCTCCGCGCTGTCCGCCCGGCGCATGCGGTCCATGTATTCCTGCGGAACAGGCACCCGCAGTTCGTTCACCATGAACTCGGCGTTACGGTAGCTGGTGAGCGGCCAAATACCGGCGATGATCGGCAACTTGTATCGCTCGGTGTTCTTGAGAAACTTCTCCAATAGATCGAGATCGAAGACGGGCTGGGTGACAACATATTCGCCGCCCGCTTCCACTTTCCAGGCGAACCGGCGTAACTCTTCCTCCATATTGAGCGCGCCTGGGTTGGCTCCGATACCGATCAGCATGGCCGTTTGCGAGCCGATGGGGTTGCCGCCGATGTCGAGCCCTTGATTCAGGTTATTAACGATGTTCGTCAGTCCGATGGAGTCCACGTCGAAGACGGCGCTGGCGTCGGGATAAGTACCCATGCGGGGCGGATCGCCGGTAATGCAGATCAGGTTCCGCACGCCCGTGGTATGCGCGCCCAGCAACTCCGATTGGATGCTCAGGATGTTGCGGTCACGACAGCAGAAATGGAGAACGGCTTCGATGTCCGCTTGTTGCTGAATGAGTTGACAGGTGACTTGCGCGCTCAGCCGGGCGCTGGCCCTGGGACCGTCGGGAACGTTGATGCAGTCAATACCGTTGTCGCGGCACAAACGCGCGCCGGCGATTTCTTTGGACGCATCCACGCCGCGGGGCGGCAGAATCTCCACGAAGGAGACGAACTTTCCGGCGGCCAGCTTCGCGCCCAGTTTTGATTTTCCCTCCAGCGGAATTTTCGGCAGGCGCTTGACTTCCGTTTTCGCATTGTCCGTGACCGTAACGGCTGGCTGGTGATGCTGAACCGGCTGGAGCGACCGGACCTCGCCATGGATTTGTTTGATGTGTTCCGGCGTGGTGCCGCAGCAGCCGCCAATCACCCGCACCCCCGCCTGCAGGAACCGGCGCGCATACTGCGCCATGTATTCCGGCGAGCAAAGATACATGTTGCGGCCTTCAATCGTGGCGGGTAACCCGGCGTTCGGCATGGCGCTTAAGGGTTTATTAGTCAGCGCCACCATTTTTTCCACCGTTTCGAGCGCCACTTTTGGACCGGCGGAACAGTTTACTCCCAGGACATCAACCGGCCACTCTCCCAGGCTGCGGGTGAAGGTTTCCGTGCTGGCCCCGTCGCGCAATCGCCCATCGTCTTCCACCGTTACTTGCGCAATGATCACCATGTCGGGTCCGGCTGCTTCACGCGCCGCAAAGATAGCTTCCCGCAATTCGCTCAACTCGAAGAAGGTTTCGAGCACCAGCAGATCGACACCGGCCCCGACCAGGGCTTCCGCTTGTTCCCGGAACACGTCGCGTGCTTCGGCGAAGGACATGGGGCCCAGCGGCTCGATTTGCACTCCCAACGGCCCGATCGCTCCGGCCACAAAAGCGCGGTCACCCGCTGCTTCACGGGCGAGCCGGACTCCCGCCTCGATAATTGCGGGCAATTTTTCAGCGAATCCAAAGGCGCTTAACCGGACACGATTACTGCCGAAAGTGTTTGTTTCAAGGACTTCCGCGCCCGCCCGCACGTATTCCGCATGAATTTCGCGGACAAGCTGCGGGGCGGACAGGTTGAGTTCGTCGAAACAGCGATTGATGAAAATGCCTTTGGCATAAAGCATCGTGCCCATCGCCCCATCCGCCACAATAACTTTCGATCGCAATCGTTGGCGAAACTCGGCGGCGCGAGTGTGCGTGATGGGTTCAGCGGTGATCATGGCAGTACAAGGAGAGCCTTGGCGCTTTCTAACAGAAGCAGGCTCGGAAAAGGAATCTATCGATTGTACCGCGATAGGTTCCCTTCTTTGCAGAGCCCCGGCGCGCCTTCCGGCAGACGGGCGGCAGCTATCCTTATCAAGTAACCGGCTTACCGGATTTTACAGCCGCAGGCTGATACTTTGCCCGATAGCGGCCCCGAGCGCCCGGGCGGCGTTTTCCTGATTCATTCCTACTTCGAAATAGCCAGAACTGCCGGAATAAACGAAGAACTGTCCGGCGGGAGCTTCGCCGAAAGTATCCTGATAGCGGGAAATGATCTGGTGGCTGCCGATCTCCAGCCGGAAAGCCTGCCGCCTGATGTCCGGCGTTTTAGTGGTTTTGAAATTAGTGATGATGTTTCCAAAGCGGTCGATGCTCAGGATCTTGCCGTGCCACCAGTCTGGCCGGATTCGTTTCGGCCATATGTCCGTAATTTGCGTGATGCCGTCCAGTTCCGGCCCGACATCCTCCGGCCGTAAGCGTCCGCTCCCGATGGCGGCTGCCGTCGGAGCAAACAGATCACGGCCATGAAAGGTTTTTGACATGTCCGGGTCCATCAGGTCGGGCCGGACGATTTCAAATGCCTTGAAGGTTGCTCCCGCGCCGGTAATGAGGCTGAGAACGCCGTTATCCGGGGCAATGAAGTACTGATCCCGCGCCGCGACGACCAGAGGCTTTCGCGGGGTCCCTACTCCGGGATCGACCACGATGACATGTACGGCGCCTTCGGGAAAATAGGGCGCCGCCTGCTCGATGGCGTACGCGCCCGTGTAAGTCGAAAAGGGAGGGATCTCGTGCGTAATATCGATGATCTGCGCTTCGCGGCAGTGGCGAAGGATCACCCCCTTTACCGTTCCGACGTAATGATCGGTTGTGCCGAAGTCGGTCGTGAGCGTAATAATGGGGCGGGGCGGCGAGGGTTCCATAGGCTGCTAAAATTGTAATGAACTCCCCGGAAATTCCTCCCGCTGCGCGTCCGTCGCGGACCGTTGGTTCACGATTTTGCCGTACTTTGATCACAATGCGACTACTTTTCTTGCGCCGGAAGTCGCCGATACTTTGGCCGAAGCGCAACGGGAGGTGTACGGCAATCCTTCCAGCGCTCACCAGCACGGGCAGCGGGCGCGTCAGGAACTGGAAAAAGCGCGACGAACGATAGCGGAGTTTTTAGGCGCATCCCCGCAGGAGTTCGTTTTCACCAGCGGCGGAACGGAGTCGAATAACTTGGCGATTCGCGGCTTGGTGCGCGCCTTGCCGCCGGGACGCAAGCACGTCCTGACCACGACGGTAGAGCACCCGGCGGTGCTCCAGCCCATTCGCTGCCTGGAAAGCGAAGGGGTGGAAGTGACGTGCCTTCCGGTTGACTCTTCCGGAACCGTTGACCCTGACGACGTGGCTCGCGCCCTGCGGGACGAGACCGTGCTGGTTTCCGTCATGCACGCCAATAACGAAGTGGGCAGCATTCAGCCGATCCGATCGGTTGCCAAGCTGGTCGAAGCGCGCCGCTTACAGGGGCAGGCGATTTTTTTTCATTCGGATGGCGTGCAGGCGTTCGGCAAGATTCCGGTTGACCTCCGGCAGTTGGCCGTCGATTTCTACTCGGTCAGCGGGCATAAGGTATTTGGCCCGAAAGGGATTGGTGGCCTGTTCGTGAAGAAGGGCGCGCCCTTGCAATCGGTCCAGCTTGGGGGCCGTCATGAACGGAATCGGCGGGCCGGTACGGAAAATGTTCCGGCTGCCATGGCGTTTGCCCGTGCCGTTTCGCTGTGCCGCGCTTTCGCTGACAGCGATGTGGCGGCGTTGCGCGACTCCTTCGAGTCTGGATTGCGGGCGCGGAGCATCGAGTTTGAAATCAACGGCGCCGGCGGTTGCCGCTTGCCGAACACGAGCAATCTGCTGTTCCGGGATGTCTCCGCCGAAGCGCTGGTGATTGCTCTCGACATGCAGGGAATCGCGGTTTCCACCGGTTCCGCCTGCAGCAGCGGTTCGGTGGAGCCTTCGCCCGTTCTGCTGGCCATGGGCCGGAGCCGCGACGAAGCGCGGTCGAGCGTGCGGATTTCGTTTGGCCGTTACAACACGGCGGAAGACGTAAAAGCGCTGCTGGAAGCCGTGTCTTCCGCGACGGCGCGGCTCCGCAAGGCATCAAACAGAGAGAGGCAATTGGTTGTCTGACTTTACTCCTATCGCGGTCGCCATGTCGGGCGGCGTGGACAGTTCCGTGGTGGCCGGTCTTTTGCAGCGGCAAGGATGCCGCGTGGTCGGCCTGACCATGCAGCTTTGGAATCAGCGCCGCTTGCCCGAGTTGGCTTCCGAAGACGGCGCGGCAGGGCGTTGCTGCTCGCTCGATGATGTGTATGACGCGCGGGCGGTAGCGGGCGCTTTGAATATTCCGTATTACGTTGTCAACTTCGAGGAGCGTTTCGAACAGCAGGTGGTCAAGCCGTTCGTGGACGATTATCTGGCGGGCCGCACTCCCATCCCCTGCACGCTCTGCAATAACTTCATCAAGTTTGATCAGTTTCTGGAAATGGCGGACGGCGTGGGTGCGGATAAGATCGCGACCGGACACTATGCGCGTTTGCGCTTCGATGACGAGACGGGCCGTTACGGGATGCGGACCAGCCTCGACCATGGCAAGGACCAGACTTACTTTCTGTTTGGGCTGACGCAGCCGCAACTCGCCCGTACTCTGTTTCCGCTGGGCGGCATGGTGAAGACGCAAGTGCGGGAACTGGCGCGTGAGTTGGGCCTGCCGGTAGCTGAAAAGAACGACAGCCAGGAAATCTGCTTTGTGCCGAACGGCGACTACGCCGGTTTTATCGACGCTTACTTTCGGGAGCAGGGTATTGCGCCAGCCGCGACACAGGGAGAAATTGTCGATACGACGGGCCGCATTCTGGGCGAACATGCGGGCACGCACCATTTCACCGTGGGCCAGCGGCGCGGCTTGCGCGTGGCTGCCGGTGAGCCGCTGTATGTGATTGCCACCGAACCGGCGTCGCAGCGCGTGATTGTGGGCCGCAACACTGAACTGATGCGCGAGTCTCTGGCCGCGCGGGAGATTAATTGGCTGTCGATTGCGCCGATCCGGGAGCCGCGCCGCGCTCAGGTGAAAATTCGTAACAAGCATGCGGCCGCGCCCGCGACGCTGACGCCCACGGACGATCAAACGCGGGTCACGGTCCGGTTTGATGAGCCGCAGCGCGCCGTGACTCCCGGACAGGCCGCCGTCTTCTACGATGGCGATCTGGTGCTGGGCGGCGGCTGGATCGACTAAACTCCAAGATTGGCCCAAAAGAAAAACGGCATTGAGGTTTGGATTGAATACGCAATCGCCTATGCGGTGATTGAGTTGCTTTGTGTTTTGCCCCTGCCGCTGGCCAATGCCTTCGCGCGCTTCATCACGCGCCTGCTCGACTTGGCTGTGCCAAAGCTGCGGCGTATCGCGCTGATCAATCTCTCCTTTGCTTTTCCGAACCTGTCTCGCGCCAGCCAGAATGAGATTGTGGCGGGAGTGTTTCGCAGCATTGCCCGCCTCCTGGTAGCCCTTTCCCGCTTTCCGCGCATTAATGCCGCCAACGTTCACGAGTGGATTAGTTATGAGGGACTGGAAAACTATCGGGCGGCGAAAGAAGGCGGGCGCGGCGTGCTGGTAGCTACGGCTCACTTCGGCAATTGGGAATTGAGCGCCTTTACGCATGCCCTGATGACCGAACCGATGCACGTCATGGTGCGTCCGCTCGACAACCCGCTGATCGACCGCTTAGTGGAACGCCGCCGCGGACTTTCCGGCAATCATTTGATTGACAAGCGCATTGCTGCCCGTGCGGTGATGAAGGCTCTGCGCGACAACGAAGCCGTTGGCATTTTGATTGATCAGAATACGACGCCCGCGGAAGGCGTGTTCGTTGACTTTTTCGGCAAACGCGCTTGTGCTTCCTCGGCCTTTGTTAAGCTGGCGCATCACTCCGGAGCCGCCGTGCTGCCCGGTTTTGCCGTCTGGGACGAACGGCAGCATAAGTATGTCTTGCGTTTCTATCCGCAAATTCCATTAACGGGTGATGTGGCGGCGGACACGCAGGAGATCCATTCCACATTTGAACGGATCATGCGGGAACATCCCGATCAATGGCTGTGGATTCACCGGCGCTGGAAAACGCGCCCGCCCGGTGAGGAGCCTTTATACTGATTGACGAACCGGGAGAGCATCATGTTCGAATCCTTTTCAGAGTCGGCGCGCATGGTGATTTTTCTCGCACGTTACGAGGCCAGCCGGCTAAGGTCCGATTATATTGATTTGCCGCATCTTCTTCTCGGGTTCATTCTGGAGGATCAAGGAGACAGCGAGTTACCCTTGCGAAAGCTCCATGGAATGGAGGACTTGTCAGCCGCTATCGACGTCTTCCCCCGGCAAGAGGGTAAGAGCTCATTCCTGGACCGGGACACCGCCGCCAGGTTGCAGTCCGTATGCTCGGTGTTTGGTCCGCGTGCCACGCCGCAACCAACACACGGAAACATGCCTTTGACGGAGGGCGCAAAAAGGGCGCTGAGCGCAGCCTTCGAGCATGCCAACGGATCAACGGTAACCCCATTGCACCTTCTCTGGGCAGTGTTGGTCGAGGACAAAGGTCCTATCGCCCAGGCTCTGCTCGAGAACGGGATCACGCGCGAGCAGGTGGAAAACGAGATCCGTAGACGCAATTCTGTCTGACGCTTGGACTTCTTCGATAATAGTTTTGCCGCTCACACCGCGCCAATTACGTGTATCTTGGGCTGATGCCCAAGCCGAAAAATGTTAGCCGGTATTCGGCTGTACTCTCGCTGTCCTATGGCTCGTTTTACGCCTTCCCAGAGTTTATGCGCTGAAAGTTTATGGGCAAATCATGAACCGCAGCGATCTCAAGAGCGAAACAGCGCCCGGAACCCTTCCTGCTCGAAATACCGGTCGTTGGTGAGAGCTTCGGTCAAACCTTCCCGCCGCATGATTTGCATGGAAATGCAGTCAGTCAGACTATACCCTTTATCGGTACGTGCATTATACAGAGCCAAGCCATCAAGGAAGGTGTTCCGGCTTTGCGGAACAACGAGGATATCGGGAGCATCTACAAGATGGCGGACGGCCAGACCAGCTTCGCGTCGAAGTATCTGGTCAGCGGCGCAATAGGCTAAAAACTCCGTAAGCACCTCATCAGTCGTAAGAACGGCGCGAGGGACGAGCGTAGCCGTAAACTCCAGAACTTTTCGATGGGCAGCGTCTCTGCGATTGGTTAATGCGATCCAGTAAAAGGTGTCAGCAAAAAACATGCTCACGAATTTTGATTTCTTTTGGGCGAGCCATAAAGATAGTGATCATGTTCGCTTGCGCCGTCGGTCGGTAGACGCTTGAA
>JAABUZ0100006845.1_pt1 | contig 14039 bp, 16 predicted proteins | sample 5562091 | NCBI WGS metagenome assembly JAABUZ01 (sample SAMN12813069, study PRJNA571459) | rock metagenome | isolation source: Antarctica rocks | place: Antarctica: Victoria Land, Linnaeus Terrace sud | collected 2015-12-21 | reverse complement strand
GGGGTTGTACGGCGCGCCCCCCGGCCCGAGGAACACCGAGTACGGAAACGCCGGGTGGTAGTCGACGTAGGGGAACCCGGCCAGCGCGACCGGGAAGCCCTGCCCCACCCGCTGGCGCAGGGCCTGCAGGTAGCGCTGGGCCGAGGCGTAGCGGCCCTCGTACTCCGTCTCGGCGTCGATGACCAAACACTGTGCCCCGAGGCTGACGGCGCGAGCGCCCAGGGCAGCTTCGGTCGTGGGATAGCGGCCGTAGACGTACTGCCAGCCGCACACGCGCAGGCCGCCGTGCTTGAGCGCGGCGACGAGAGCGGGGGAGAACTGCCCCCACGGCGAGGATCCGTCTGAGCTCTTGATGAAGACGGTGCGGATCCCGTTGGCTCGCGCCTTGGCCACGATCGCCTGCGCGCTGCCCCCGCTCGAGAGAGGCAGCTCCCAGATCCACATGGCCCTCCCGGCGAACGGGCTGACCGAGCGAGGGGCGCTCTGGGTGGGGCGGGGACTCGACTTCTGCGACGTCCCGGGCGACGGCGTCGCCGACGCGCCGCCCGCGCTGCCCCAGGAGGTGGCCACGCCACCCACCGTCCCCGATACCGCCATCAGCGCTGCTACGCCCAACGTCGCGGCGGCACGCCTACCCGACTCCCGCATTGCGGCTCTCCCTCTGTCTGCCTCGTTCGTGCCTACGGGGTGAGCTGTCGGGCTCGCACAGCGACCTGCTCGCTGCGCGCCAGCCGGCTCTGCGGCTGGTTCGCCCCCGCCGCCGCCGCTCGCGCAGCCTCGGCAATGGGTCCCCCGCTCCACGACGGCATGGCCATCGCGGACTCGGCGTCTCAGTTCATCGTGACCAAGAACACCCTCCGCCGCAAGGAGTCTCGGGCCGGGAGCGATGAGAAAGCTTTCAAAGCGGGCTCGGCGTGAGCGGTGTTTGGCAGGGTGACGTAGGAAGGGTGACCGGGAACATCGAAGGAGCTCTCGTGGCCGTGCGCCATCAAGAGAAGACAAGTCGACCGCCGCTCGTTGCGGGGACGCGCCGCTCGGCTCGTCGTCGACATCGAGCGCGGAGGCGCACGCGGCCCATCGTCGGCTTGGTCGTGTTGCTGGCCCTGCTGCCCGTGCTGTGGTCCTACGGCTCGGCGATGCTCAAGCCCTCGAACGCGGGCTTCGGCGTGCGGTCGGTCGAGTGGCTGCGAGACAACGGGATGGCCTGGCTCGTCAACGATGTCGAGCACGGCTACTACTCGCTCACCGCACCGGACAAGGGTGGCAAGCCGTTGCGCTCTCTGCCTGCGGTGGGAGTGGCGCCTTCCTCGACCGCGCGCACCGCTCGACGCTCGCACGCTCGGCAGGACGGTACGACCTTCCGGCCGCCGCCGATTCCCCCCATCGTTCATCCGGCGCTCGCGGGCGAGGGCGCCTGGCGGGCGACTACGCGCGGCGGCGGGGGTGCTTCGCCCGTGCTGGTCACTACCTACCGGCCGGACCCAAGCTACCCGCGGCTCATCGCTGGGGTGGCATGGATCGACACGCACCGGACGCGCCTCGCGCTCTATCCCGGGCGCTACGAGCCCCCGAGCGGCGGGCCGCCCGGGCCGCTCGAGGTGCCGCTGAGCCAGCGCCCCAAGCTGTTGGCGACCTTCAACAGCGGCTTCAAGCACAAGGACTCCAGCGGAGGGTTCGTGGCCCGGGGACACACGTATGCCCCGCTTCTCCCCGGCGCTGCCACCCTCCTCGAGAAGTCGAATGGGCACGTCGACGTACGCGCCTGGCCGGGCGGAACGGCGGCCGCCCGGGGGGTCGTGCTCGCCCGGCAGAACCTGCCGCTCATCGTCTCGAGCGGTCGCGCCAATCCCAACCTGTCCGACGGGCCCGAGTGGGGCGCGACGCTGGGGAACGCCATACGCGTTTGGCGCTCCGGCGTCGGCGTCGACCGACACGGCAACCTGATCTACGCGGCAGCGAGCGACCAGACGGTCTCCAGCCTCGCCGCCATCCTGCTTCGCGCCGGGGCTCGCCGGGCGATGGAGCTCGACATCAACTCCGAGTGGGTCTCGTTGATCACCTACGCGAGGGCGAACGCCGTCGACCCGTCGAACCTGCTGCCCAGCATGAGGCGTGCCGCCACGCGTTACCTGACCCCGGACGACCGGGACTTCTTCGCCGTCTACCGCACGAGCCGGCCGTGAGCATTTCCGCCCCTCCGCCGCGCCGACACCGCCGACCGCCGGCGCGTCCGTGACGCTCGCCGCCGCGCTTCTACGCACCGCGCGGCCGCGGCAGTGGATCAAGAACGGCGCGGTGCTCGCTGCTCCGGCCGCCGCCGGAGTCCTCGGCACTGGCGCGACGGCCGGGAGGCTCGCGTGCGCGTTCGGGTGCCTCAGTGCCGCGGCGAGCGGTACCTATCTCCTCAACGACGCCGCCGACGCCGACCGCGACCGGCGCCACCCGGTCAAGCGGCTGCGTCCCGTCGCCGCCGGTGACCTTCCGCCCCGAGTCGCGGTGCTCGCGGGTACGGGTCTGATGGCCGCCGGGTTGCTCACCGCGTGGCTCACGATCGGCGCGGCGTTCCTCGCCACGGTGGCCGGCTACGTCGTGCTTACCGTCGCCTACACCCTCTGGCTCAAGCGCGTGCCGGTCGTCGAGCTCGCGGCCGTCGCCGCCGCCTACATCCTCCGGGCCGCCGCGGGAGGCGTGGCCGCCGATGTTCCGCTCTCGCGCTGGTTTCTCATCGTCGTCTCCTTCGGAGCGCTGTTCCTGGTGGCCGGCAAACGCTACAGCGAGTACGTCACGCTCGGCGACCACCGCGGTCACGCGCGCGAGACGCTCGACTCCTACACCGCTTCCTATCTGCGCTTCGTGTGGAGCATGGCCGCGACGGTGAGCGTGGCTGGGTACTGCCTGTGGGCCTTCCGGGAGCCCGCGCGGAGCATGGCCGGACCGTGGCCGACCCTCACCATCGTTCCGTTCGTGTTGGGCGTCCTACGCTACGCGCTCATCCTCGACTCGGGCGGCGGAGCCGCTCCCGAGGAGCTCATCCTCGGCGATCTCACCCTCAAGCTCATCGCCGGCGCCTGGATCGCGCTGTTCGGCACCGGCCTCCTTCTCGCGTCTTGAGCTCGGCGAGCTCAGGCCGGTCGCGTCTGCTCACCGGCTGGGGACGGACCGCTCCCACCCGCGCGGAGGTGCACCGACCCTCTACCGCTGACGAGCTCGGGGAACTGCTCGCCCGGACCGACCCGCGCGGGCTCATCGCCCGCGGCCTAGGCCGCAGCTACGGCGACGCCGCCCAGAACGCAGGCGGCCTAGTGGCCCTCACGACGGGCCTGAGCGGAGTCACCATCATCGACACAGAGCGCAGGCGCGCGATCGTCCATGCCAGCACGAGCATCGACCGCCTCACCACCGAGCTGCTGCCCCACGGGTGCATCCCGCCTGTCACGCCCGGGACGCGACACGTAACCGTCGGTGGCGCCATCGCCTGCGACGTCCACGGCAAGAACCACCATCGCGACGGCAGCTTCGGTGACAGCGTGCGCTGGCTCGAGCTGCTTCGCCCCGACGGCGAGCAAGTCCGGGTCAGTCGGGACGAGCGCCCCGAGCTCTTCGCGGCGACGCTCGGCGGCATGGGACTGACCGGCGTCGTGCTCGCTGCAGAGCTCGACCTCCTCCCCGTCCAGACCGCATTCCTCCACGCGACCGACACGCGCCGGGCAACGCTCGACGACACGCTCGCGCTCCTCTCCCGAGAGGATCCCCGGCACCGTTACTCGATCGCCTGGCTGGACCTCGCCGCCGGCAGGGGAGCATATGGACGAGGCGTCGTCTCTACCAGCGAGCACGCGGCGCTCGGCGAACTGCCCCCTGAGCACCGGACGCGCCCCCTCGAGCCCGCGAGCGCCGGACCATCGCGCCTCGCCGCTCCACGCTGGGTACCGTCGGGACTGCTGCGCCCGGCAACCATCCGAGCGTTCAACGAAGCGTGGTTTCGCCGCACCACCAGAGAGCCCGTAACTCGCCTCACGCCTCTGCACTCGTTCTTCTACCCGCTCGACGGCATGCGGGGGTGGAACAGGCTCTACGGAGGTGAGGGCCTCGTGCAGCACCAGATCCTGGTGCCCGAAGGCCACGACGGCGTGCTGCACGCGATCCTCGACCGCGTCCGCCGGGCCCGGGCGCCCGTCGCGCTCGCCACCCTCAAGCGACTGGGACGCGGCCGCGGCCTGCTGTCCTTCCCTCGCCCCGGCTGGACGCTCGCCCTTGACCTCCCCGCTCGGACGCCAGGGCTCGGCGAGCTCCTGGACTCGATCGACCTCGACGTTGCGAACGTCGCCGGGAGCGTGTATCTCGCCAAAGACGCCCGCCTGCGCCCGGACATGATGCGCGCGATGTATCCCGACCTGCCCGCGTGGCGGCGCATCCGGCGAAGCGCCGACCCCGGAGCGGTGTTGCGCTCCGACCTTGCTCGTCGATTGGAGCTCCTATGAGGAACGGCGTCGGAGACGTGCAATCGCTGCTCATACTCGGAGGCAACTCCGACATCGCGCTAGCAACGGTCCGCGCCTTCGTGGAGCGGGGAGCTCACACGGTCATCCTCGCCGGCCGAGACTCGCAGCAACTCGCAGCCGCCGCCGAGACCCTGCGCCGTTCGGGCGCCCGAACGGTCGAGACCGTTCCGTTCGATGCCGAAGACCTCGATGCCCATGAGACGCTGATCGACGGAGTGTTCGACCGCCACGGCGACCTCGACGTTGTCCTCCTCGCCGCCGGGATCCTCGGCGAGCGAGGCGAGCGACAGCTCGAGGCCGCCGATTCGCTCGCGCTCGCGCGGGTCAACTATCTCGGGGCGATCTCGGTCATCCGCCCCACCGCCAGACGGCTCACCGAGCAGGGGCACGGCTCCCTGGTGGTGCTCTCCTCGCTCGCCGCCGAGCGTCCGCGACGCTCGAACTTCCTCTACGGCTCCACGAAGGCCGGCCTCGACGCCTTTGCCCAAGGGCTCGGAGACTCCCTCGCGGGCACCGGGGTACACGTCATGGTCGTACGCCCCGGATTCGTCAGGACCAAGATGACCGCCGGACTCGAACCAGCCCCCCTCGCCACCACGCCCGAAGCCGTGGCGCGCGCGATCGCCGAGGGGATCCGGCGCAGCACGTCCATCGTCTGGGTCCCAAGCGTCCTGCGCCCGATCGGCCTGGTGCTGCGTCTGCTCCCGAGACGGATCTTCCGCCGCCTTGACATGTGAGCACTCGAGCGAGACGCCCCTGTTGGGCCTCCCGTGAAATGAGCGTCGGTGATCGAGCTGTCAATCTGATGACGGACTGTCGACGAAGCCGCCGCCTTGATGCCAGGGATCCTGAGCAGTGGCAGAGTCGGCGCCCCCGGCATGGTGCTCGGGTTCCTTCCTGGCCCACCGTCGAACGGGTTTCACCTCGGGCCGCTGTTCGTGCACGCCTCGCCTGGCCTACGTCGTCGCCGTCGCGGCGGCCATCACGCTCACGACCTGGCGCTGGGAGCGCAGGGGCGGTGAGCGCGAGCTCGTGCACGAGGTCGCCATGAGGAGGTCCGGCCATGGCTGGAACTGTGACGTGGGTGGGGCTTGATGACCAGGCCCGCTCGACGACCACGACCACCCACGCCCACTTGACAAACCCAACGCCAAATCAGATCCGGCGATCGTGTGCGCCGCCCTGGACACCCTCGAGGCGGAGTCCCGCTTCACGTGCGCCGAGGACATCATCCGTATATCTGCCGTTTCCCTGCCTTGCGCGGATAGGAGGGCTGCACGCGGTTGGGATCGACGGCACTGGAACCTCCATCTGCCAGGCGGGTGATCCCCGTCGACGATGACCGGCTGGCGATTGTCCGCGAGAACTGAACAGCGCTTAGGTCCGAGCCTGCACGTACCGTCTTTCGTGTCCGGCCTCCTTCGGCGGCCAGTCCTCGCTGACCGCACTTCCGTCCGAGGCCCCACGCCCCCTCAGCCGTTCACTAACTCCGCGCTCGGGCCTGTGTCGCCGGGCGTGCTCCTCTCGCGTCTCGGCGTGCGCGGTGCCATGGCGAGACAGGGCAGCAGTGCGTCGTACGAGGCGAGTGCCCGCGCGGTACGGTCGCCACCGAGGTCCCGCCTGCGACGCTGTCTCACGCCCGGACGACGGGCGTGCGGCCCGCGAGGTCTCCAAGCCGCTGGATGGTGCCCGCCAGTCGCTGAGGACGATGGCCGACAGCCGACCGCGAACGTCGGTGAACCGCCTGCCTCGGAGCGGCGCATGCGGAGACTGGCCGGAGAACCACATGGGCTGAGCCGTCAGCGCCGCGACATAGTGGGCCGGGTCGACGCCGAGTAGCTCATCGCCATTCCGCGCGCAACGCCGGCTGCGGGTTTCAACGAGGCGACGGAGTCGGCGGGCCGAGCAGCCCGCCGATCAATGCGCTCGAGCTCCACGCGGCGATCCTCGGCGGCACACCAGCCAGGCGACGAACCAGCTTCGCGACCAGACGGCGCTCGAAGGCGCCCTCGGCCGGCCGCGGACCTACGCGACTACAAGGCCGCTGCCCTCGCGCTCCAAGCCGCCGTCATGGCCCACGGCATCGCCGTAAGCCAGAGCTTCATCGACGGCAACAAGCGCCTGGCGCTGGTCGCGACGCTGACCTTCCTCGAGCTCGGCGGCTACCGCGTCGACGCGCCCGACAGCGACCTCGCCGCATTGATCGTGCGCCTGAGCGCCGGCGCTAGCGCAAAACAGCGCGCCGAACTCCTGCGCGACGTCATGCGGCTCGCCGCGTAGACCCACTAGATCTGGCAAAGCAACTACATCGTTGAACAGAAGGATTTTGTCCCCAAACGCGTCCCGAACTCCCCAAAACAGACGCGAACTGAGAGCACGTCACCAAGCGGAATAGGCTGCAACCAGGCCTAATCACCAGTCTACTGTACGGCCTTGTAAACAGGGGGTCAGGGGTTCGAATCCCCTCTCCGGCTCTACGGCGGATCGTCGTCGTCATCTACGATCCGGGCCTCGTTGTGAAGGGACTCCAAATGAGCGCTGAACCCGGCAGCACGGCCGTCGAGCTCGACGTAATCCTGACCGCGGAAGTGCCCATGCCCACCGGGTACGTGTTCCGCGCGCCAGGCAACCGCCTGAACCGCATGCTCGCCGGCGTGTCTCCCGGAGGCGAGATCATGCGCTCACAATGCCTCGCCTACGCCGTTCGCCATCCGTCGGCCCGGCGCGATCCTCATCGACACCGGCATGCACCCGGCCACGAGCGACAACCTGCGCCAGGACTTCGGGATCCCGATGAGCCTGCTGTTCCGCGGCCTGCGGCCGGTCGACGCGCCGTTCGACGAGCAGCTACGCACGCTGAACATCGAGCCGAGCGCAGTCGAGCAGGTGATCATGACCCACCTCCACGTCGATCACACCAGCGGCATGCGACTGCTTCCCAACGCCGAGTTCATATGCACGCGCAAGGAGTGGAGCGCCCGCCCGGCAACGCTTCGCCGCCGCGAAGGGGTACGTCGGCCATCACCTGCCGCCCGAGCCGCGGATGCGACTCGTCGACCTCGACCGCGACGGCGAGCCGCATGGCGCGTTCACGAAGACCATCGACTTGCTCGGCGACGGGAGCATCCGGCTCGTCTCCACCCCAGGCCACACACCGGGCCACCTCTCCGTCCTCCTGAGGCTCACGCACGACCGACAAGCGTTGATCGTCGGCGACGCCGCCTACACGCTGCGCAACATCCACGAGGAGATCCTCCCGATGCTCACCGCCGACGATCGTCGTGATCGTTCGCCGCGCGCGCGAGCACGGCGTGGACCACATCGACACGGCCGGCTTCTACGGCCCGGACGTCGCCAATCAGCTGCTGCACGAGGCGCTCGATCCGTGGCCGGCGGAGGTGAGGATCGTCTCCAAGGTCGGCGCGCGGCGCGACGAGGACGGCGGCTGGCTTCCAGCGCTCACACCTGACGAGGTGCGCGCGGCGGTGGCGCGCGACCTCGAGACCCTCGGCGTCGACCGGCTCACCGCCGTCAACCTGCGGGTGCTCGACACGCCCAACGAGGTCTTCCTCGGCGCCCTGGAAGCGTTGATCGGACTGCGCGAGGAGGGCGCGATCGAGCTGATCGGCGTGAGCAACGTCGACGTGCGCCTCCTCGATTTCGCCGCCGAGCACGCGGACATCGCGTGCGTGCAGAACCAGTACGGGCTGCTCGACCGCGGCGGCGAGGACGTGCTCGAGGCCACCCGCGAGCGCGGGATCGCGTTCGTGCCGTTCTTCCCGCTCGGCTCCGCGTTCGGCGCCGCGCCACGCCCGACCGAGCACCCGGAGGTCCAGCGCATCGCCCGTGAGCTCGAGGCGACGCCGGCCCAGGTCGCGCTGGCGTGGCTGCTGCACCACGCCGAGCATGTGCTGCTGATCCCGGGGACGAGCTCGCTCGCCCACCTCGAGGAGAACCTCGCCGCCGACGAGGTCGCGCTCGGCGAGGAGCACATGGCCGTGCTCGACGGCCTCGCCGCGTGATCTCAGAGCGCGACGGGCACGATCCTCGGATAGTTGCGCGTGCAAATATCGTTGCTACTCTCGGCCACTAACCGGAATCCCCTCCGATTAGTGACCCAGGAGCGACCGACATGAGCGCCACAGCCTCCCCCCTCTCGGGGACCTACACCGCCGACCCCGTCCACTCGAGCTTCGGTTTCGCCGTCCGCTACCAGGGCGTCTCGCTCTTCCGCGGGACGCTGTCAGACGTCAGCGTCACGCTCGCCGACGGACGCCTCGAGGGCGCCGCCCGCGTGGAGTCGATTTCGATCCGCACGCCCGAGCAGTTCCGCGCGCACGTCCTGGGCGCCGAGTTCTTCGACGCCGAGAACCACCCCGAGGTCAAGTTCGCCTCCTCCGATCTCACCCTGAACGACGACGGCTCCGCGCGGGCAGGCGGGGAGCTGACCATCAAGGGCATCACGCGCCCCGTCGAGGCGACGGGGACGTGGCGCGCGCCGGCTGCCGACGCGTTCGGCAACACGCGCGGGCACCTGCAGCTCGAGGCCGTCGTCGACCGGACCGAGTTCGAGATGCACTGGAACGTCGACCTGCCCTCGGGCGGCAAGGCGCTGGCCAGCGAGGTGACCCTGACCGTCGAGCTCTCGCTCATCGAGCAGGCCTAGCCCGATGCGGATCCTCGGCATCTCCGGCAGCCTCCGCCGAGGCTCCCACAACCGCGAGCTCCTCCGAGCGGCAAGCCATGCGCTGCCGCCCGGAGCGGAGCTCGTCGAGTGGGACGACCTCGCCGGCCTTCCCGCCTTCGACGAGGATCTCGAGGACGCTCGGCCCGAGCCGGTGGAGGCGTTCCTCGCCGAGGTGGACGGCGCCGACGCGCTGCTCATCGCAACGCCCGAGTACAACGCCTCGGTGCCGGGCGCGCTGAAGAACGCGCTCGACTGGGCCTCGCGGCCGTTCCCCGACAACGTCCTGCGCGAGAAGCCCGCGGTCGTCATCGGCGCCAGCACCGGCCTGTTCGGGGCGGTGTGGGCACAAGCCGAGGTGCGCAAGGCGCTCAGGGCGAGCGGAGCGCGCGTGCTCGACGGCGAGCTGCCCGTCGGGATGGCGTCGGAGGCCTTCGCCGGAAACGGGCGCCTCGTCGAACCCGAAGCGGCCGCGCGGCTCGGAGAGCTGCTGGTCGATCTCGCGCGGGAGGTCGACGCCCCGGCCGAGCGCGCGGCATGATCGCCGAGTGCCCGGGCTACCCCTCTACGACGCCACGCAGCCGCGAGAGCGCGCGGACGCCGCGCGCAACCGCCGCCGTGTCCTGGCCGCAGCCACCGAGCTCGTCGCCGAGCGCGGGATCGAGCATGTCTCCATGGAAGACGTCGCGCAAGCGGCGTGCGTGGGAACCGGAACGCTCTACCGCCGCTTCGGCGGCCGCGCCGAGCTCGCGCTCGCGCTCCTCGACGACCAGACCCGGGCCTTTCAGGAAGCCATCCTGCGAGGGCCGCCGCCGCTCGGACCCGGCGCGCCGGCGAGCGAGCGCCTGCGCGCCTTCGGTCACGGCTTCATCGAGCTCGTCGAGCGGCACGCCGACGTCCTCATGGTCGCCGCCGCACCCGGCCGCGACGGCGGCGGCCCGCACCAGTTCTACGCCACCCATCTGACGATCCTGCTTCGCGAGCTGGCGCCGCACCTCGACGCCGAGTACACCGCCCAGGCGCTGCTCGCCGCCCTCGGCCCGGCGCAGCACACGCGCCTCCGGCGCGGAGCCGACTGGCCGCTCGAGCGCCTTCGCGAGGGATGGGACGGGCTGATCGGCGCGCTGAGCTCAAGCTAAGCCCGCTTCAGCTTGTCCGGATGATGTACGGCGGCTTGCCCGATTTCTCGCTCTTGACCAGGTACTGCGGCTTCTCCTTCGCGGCTCAGACCAGTTGCCGATGTCTCCCGTAGCGCCGGGAAGCCCGGTGGTGCGGCTGAGCACGAAGCCGGTCAGCGTGGCGGCGGCGAGCGCACCCGCCGCTCCCCACGCGAGCATCGAGCCCGAGTGGAGGATGAGGGCCGCCACCGCGAGGCTCGCGACCATCAGCGCGATGTACATGACCCCGAGATAGGGCGTCTCCTCGAACTTGCTCAAGACGTCGAGCAGGTGGATGAGCGCGATCCCGAGCATGCCGATGAAGCCCACGCCGCGCAGCGTCGTGTGGCGGATCGTGTGCTCGATCGCCTCGGCGGGGAGCGGCGCGGAGCTCGCCGGCCGCAGGTCGGCTTCACGGTGGCCGTTGCTTGCGGGGGGACGCGTGGTCTGCGGACGTGACGTGCTCATGGACACGGAGTCCTTTCTCGTGGCTCGGGTTGTGGGCGCGTTGGCTACGGCGCTCGTCGGGGATACGTCGGCCCGCGCACCGGCGGTCAAGCGTTAGAAGCTGTTTCACAGAACGCGGAGGTAGCGCTGGCAGATGACGGCGCACCCGAGGTGCAGGAACGCCTCGTGGAGTTCGGGGCGGCGTTCCCAGCGGAGTCGGAGGCGGCGGAAGAAGTGCAGCCAGGCGAAGGTGCGCTCGACGACCCAGCGGCGTTTGCCGAGCCCTGAGCCGTGCTCGGTCTGGCGACGCGCGATGACCGGTTTGACGCCGCGCGCTCTGAGCTCGCGGCGGTACTTGTCGTGGTCGTAGCCGCGGTCGGCGAGCAGGCTGTCGGCGCGCTGGCGTGGCCGGCCGACCTTCCCGCGCACCGGCCCGAGCCCGTCGAGTAGCGGCAGTAGTTGGGTGACGTCGTTGCGGTTGCCGCCGGTGAGCGTGACCGCGAGCGGGATCCCGGGAGGGGTCGCTCAGCAGGTGGTGCTTGGAGCCCGTTCTTCCACGATCAACGGGCGAAGGCCCGGTTTGGGCCCCCTTGAAGAGCGCGAATGTGGCTGCCGTCAACGACCGCTGCCGACCAGTCGATCGCGCCCGCAGCGTTGAGGCGCTCGACCAGCGTGGCGTGCAGCTGCTCCCACACCCCAGCCTGCTGCCAATCCCGCAGCCGCCGCCACGCGGTCACCCCCGAGCAGCCCAACTCCCGCGGCAGATGCCGCCACGCGATCCCCGTGACGAGCACGAACACGATCGCGTTAAACGCCACCCGGTCGGGCACCGGCCGCTGCCCCTGCCGTGATGGCGTCCGGACGGGCGGGATGAGCGGCTCGGCGACCGCCCACAACTCGTCGCGGACCTCGAACACCGACGCCATCCCGTCCTCCTCGCGCTGGGTTATGTCCCTCGCGCCCGAAGTTCGCCGACGACCACGCCATCCCTTCCGTGAAACAGCTTCTTAGTCCTTTCTCGTGGCGTGGAGCTTGGTCGCTCGTGTCTCCCCCGGCCCGGCGCACCACCCCGGGTGCCCGTCACTCTCGCGCTTGGCCCTCGCTCGCGTAGAGCACCATCCTCGTCGTGAGCTCGATGGCGGCGCGCAGCTCCTTGCTGCGCGGCGGAGGAGTGTCGGCCAGGCGCTCACGCAAGTCCTCGACGAGCTCGGGAGCGGAGCGCGCCGCGAGCTCGCAGCACACGCGGGAGGCCTCGCGGACCACCGTCGGATCGACCGTCCACACCGTCTCGAAGCGGCGCTCCCGGCCGGGCGCCGCCGGGCGCTCCCAACCGATCAGGCACGCCGCGAAGCCCGGCGCGTCGCACACGATCATCCACTCGCGGATGAGCGGGTCGGCCGAACCGAGGGCGATCTCCGCCGGTCCTCCGCGGGGACGACGCGCGGTGGCGAAGTCGGCGAACACGAAGGCCCGCTCCGCGGTGCGGCTCATCTCCCGCCAGCGCGGTTGCGCCGCGCGGTAGAAGCGCTCGTGCTGAAAGCAGCCGAACAGCAGCGGACGCCGCGCGCGCATGCAGCATTCGTCCTCGATCGCGTGGGTGAGGCGCATGAGCACGCGCTTTGACAGCGCGTGCGCCTGAAGCTCGGGGAAGCGGTCGCGGAGCGCGGTGTAGACCGACGGTCGCGGCTCCTCGCCGAGACGGCGGGCGCGGGCGATCGCCATCGGCAGCGAGAGCCCTTCCTCGCGGGCGCGCATCACGGCACGCACGCGTTCGAGGTCGCGCTCGCTGTAGCGGCGGTGGCCGTTGGCCAGGCGCCGGGCGTCGGGAAAGGAGTGGCGGGTCTCCCACATGCGCAGCGTCCCCTCGCTCACCCCGCTGCCGGCGGCGACCTCCCGAATGGTCAGGCCGGCGTCGTCGGCGGAGGGCGGGCTCGAGGACACCATGTTTGCGTCTACCCGAAACTTCCCTCGACGCCGCAACAACTTGCGCCAGCTTTCCTCAACGCGTCGTTTGACGCAGAACGGTGGGGAACCGTGTCCCCAACGACTGGAAAGGACGCGAATGGACCTCGAGGGAACCACCATCCTGCTCACCGGCTCAAACCGCGGGATCGGTCACGCGATCCTCTCCCGGCTCGCTCAGGAGCCCGTCCGCCTGCTCGCGGGCGTGCGCGAGCTCGAGCGCCACGCCGCGCCGGATCCCGGCGAGACGCCGCAGCAGGCCGAGATCCTGCCGGTCCGCGTCGACCTCTCCTCTGCCGCCTCGATCGAGGAATCCTGCGCGGAGCTTGGCGAGCACCTCGACGCGGTCGACGTGCTCACCAACAACGCCGGGGAGTTCGTGGGGGGAACGGTCGAGCAGCTCGACATCGAGGCGATGTACGCGACCGTCCAGGCCAACCTCACGGGCTTGATGCACCTCACCCGGCGCGTCCTGCCGGGAATGCTCGCGCGGGAGAACGGCAAGATCGTCAACCAGGGGAGCATCATCGCCGACCTCGAGTTCCCCGGGACCGGCGTCTACGCGGCGACCAAGGCCGGCGTCTCGTCCTTCACCCAGAGCTTGCGCCGGGAACTGGAGGAGACGAACGTGACGACGCTCGAGATCATCACCGGCGGCTACGACACCGACATGCTGCGCAAGGCCGTGGAGCAGCTCGAGCCGCACACCGACACCTCGAGCTGGGAGTGGCAGGATCCCGGCGACTGGGCCGAGAGGATCGTCGAAGCGATCCGCTCCGACAAGGAGCGGCTCGAGCCCGGCGGCAAGAGCCAGATCGGCCGCCTCGCCGCCAAGGCGCCGCAGCAGGTTCTCGACTCCGTCGCCAGGCGCGCCTTCGAGCGCTGAGGTACGCCGCGGGCGAAGCGGCCTGACTCAGACCGGGTCGAACTGGCCGCCGGCGCAGCGCCGGAGCTCGGCGAGCGCCTCGGTGAGCGGCACGGCGCTCTGGTAGGGGCGATCGGTGGTCATCGCGTCGAAGGCGTCACACACGGCGATGACCCGCGCGCCCATGGGGATCTCCTCGCCGACCAAGCCGTCGGGGTAACCGTGGCCGTCGTAGCGCTCGTGGGAGTGGCGCACGAGCGTGCCGACCGAGCGCAGCGCGGGCGCGACGGCCAGGATCCGCTCGCCGATCACCGTGTGCTGGCGCATGAGGGCGCGCTCGGAGTCGTCGAGTCCCGCGGGCTTGGAGAGGATCGCGTCGGGCACCGCCATCTTGCCGATGTCGTGGAGCTCGGCGGCGCGCG
>JAABUZ0100006844.1_pt1 | contig 14040 bp, 14 predicted proteins | sample 5562091 | NCBI WGS metagenome assembly JAABUZ01 (sample SAMN12813069, study PRJNA571459) | rock metagenome | isolation source: Antarctica rocks | place: Antarctica: Victoria Land, Linnaeus Terrace sud | collected 2015-12-21 | reverse complement strand
GAAAAACATTGTGCTATTCTAAGTCAGTGGAAATGCTGAAGTATTCAATTCGATTGCTACTTCACTACTTAAAGTATTGGACAATACCCGTATTAACTTGAATCATCTCTTTGTTCAGCAATGCCCAGTTATTTCTGCGGGGCTAGACTAGTCAATAAATTTGACCAAGCGCACTCTAGGTTTGCTCAGGTGATAATACCTTGTAGTCATCTCTTCGATTTGCTGAAGTTGTGCCTGGGCTCTGCTGCAATGCATTCCGTACTTTGCGTACACACGGTCACTGGCAATCTGAAGCGAGGTGCGGCTGCGCTCAACAAAATCGTCCAGTGAATATTCCTTGCCCGCTTCGAAATAATCAAGGATCACTAGCGAGGGAGAATAGCAAGTCGACAGCAGGCCATCAGGCCATTCTACTTGAAAGCGAATTTCAGGCATGGGATTGTTTAGATGGATAACATCATAGCACGATTACGTCACTTTGTCCCAACTTGCGCTTTATATTCTTGGAGCAGCCGTTGACAATCTCACAGAACCTGCTGCCGCTTGCGCCATCAACTGCTTTCATTGAGCAAAAATTCCGCTGCCTAAATGCTGCCGTCGCTTCTTGACTAAGTTGAGCCGCTTGGGAGGACAATGCTTTGATTTGAACCTTGATATTTTTCATTGCTCAATCTCAGCAAATCAAAGTTCCTAAATTTTCAGCTACTTGATAAAGGCTGTCAGCCTGACTTTGAAGCAAACTAGCATCCTCATAATTATCTGTGATAATCGCGCTAATCTGCCTCAACGTAAAGAGCAGCAACAACTTCTTGGAGAGCAAGGTATGCTCGCTCTAATGCCGCTTGAGTTCGCGCTTCGATCTTGATTACCTCACGTAATTAAGAGCAACTTTAGCGTAGCTTCGTTAGAAGCACGATTACTCCAGCTAGCTTTGCCGCTCCGCTCTAGAAAGAAAACGGCTAGATTATCCGCAAGTTAAATTATAGTATTATTTTATACTTCAGAATCTAATAGGTTTTGCAGCCACACATTATAAGCTTGAATAAGTATAGTAAGACTGTAACAAATCAGACATTTTAGCTAACTTTTTTATATCTAAAAAACCTAAAAAACTGTTAAATAGGATACTTTATTTTAAAGTTGTTGCTCTTATTCTGTTGACATCGATAAAACTACAAAATTTCTCCTACAGCAAACTCAGGAACTCGCAAGAATACAGAGTTTAGCTCGCACAAACCTGACTCTAACGACAAACACTTCTCAACAAGAAGATGTTTATTTATGCCTTGCCTAGTTTTCAAAGAAAACAATTGAAGGGTGGCTATGAAGAGAAGAGATTTCATAATGACAGTTGCTGCCTCTGCAGGTTCGGCCTACGCTGCTATGAAGGCGTTGGACTTGCTAGAGAAACCAGCAACCGCACAGTCAACGGCAGGTACAGGATTTCAACTACAGCCTAAGGGTGGGGGAAAACGCGTCATTATCCTTGGTGCAGGTGTAGGAGGAATGGCTTCAGCCTATGAATTAGGCAAAGCGGGTTACGACTGCATCATCCTAGAGGCACGCTCAAATGCTGGTGGTCGGTGCTGGACGATTCGCAGTGGAGATCAATATACTCAAACTGATGGTGTAACCCAGACAGCTAATTTCGATCCGGGCTTGTACTTTAATCCAGGTCCTGCACGCATTCCCCAGGAACACGTAACACTAGACTACTGCAGAGAACTTGGCGTCGCCATTGAGGTTAAAGAAAACCTCAACCGACGAGAATATTACTACAACGAGAAGGGAGGTTCCCTATCCAGTACTAAAGTCCGTGCCCGTGAAGCCACAACTGATATGCGTGGCTACATATCAGAACTGCTGGCAAAAGCTATTAATCAGAATGCAATTAATGCATCCTTGACGACTGAAGACAAAGAAAAACTGGTTGAGTTTTTGAAGACTTATGGGGATCTAGATCCAGATCTGTTTTACAAAGGTTCGACTCGACGTGGTTATGCTGCTGATCCAGGCGGTGGTTTGAATCCAGGCAAAGAATCTGATCCTTATAGCCTTAGCGCCCTAGTTAATCTGGGATTCGCTAGCTACGAAACGTTTGATTGGGGATTTGATCAACAGATGACGATGTTTCAGCCGGTTGGCGGCATGGATCAAATAGCTAAAGGCTTTGAACGTCAAGTTGGCAATAAGATTAAGTTCTCTTGTGAGGTCAAGGAGATTCGCAAAACACCCAACGGCGTTCGCATTGTCTACACAGATCAGTCAGGTAAGCAGCAAGAAGTAATAGGCGACTACTGTATCTGTACTATTCCGCTACCAGTACTTAAGAGCATTCCTTCTGATTTTTCCCCTGAGATGAAGCAGGCAATTGCCAGCGTTGCCTATGCAAAAGCCGGGAAAATTGGCTTGCAGTTCAGCCGTCGTTTCTGGGAGGAAGACGAAAGAATCTTCGGTGGCATTACTTGGACCGACCAGGACATTGTTCAAATCTGGTATCCATCAGAAGGTTACCTTTCCAAGAAGGGAATTATTATTGGCTACTACCAATTTAGTGACACAAAGTTTGGCAATCTGCCTCCGGCTCAGCGCCAAGCCCTGGCGTTGGAACAAGGAAGCAAGATCCATCCTCAATATAACGACACATTTGAAACCGGAACCACAGTTTATTGGCCAAAAACCCCATATAACCTGGGCGGTTGGGCAACTTACACAGATGATGTCCTAAAGAATTACTATCCCCGACTCAATCAACCCGATGGCAATATTTACCTCTGCGGGGAGCATGTCAGCTACATCACCGGATGGCAGGCTGGATCTCTAGAATCAGCACGTTTGGTAACGCAGAAGATAAATGCACTCTTGTAGTAGGGGTTAAGAAAAAGGTTAGGAAGGCATATATGCGCCAGGTTTTCAGAATTAGTTGTTGGCTACTGTTAGCTATCTGTGTCAGCTTCATCGGTATAAACATTGTTGGTGCAGATAAAGTCAAAGCAGCAGAACCGGAGAGAATTACCTTTTATGGTTCTGTGCAATCGTCAATTTCATCGTCTGTTGCAGTACCTGCAAATCAGGCTTATTTGTGGACCAGTGGGACAGTACCGCCAGTAACCAACCCGGACGCAACAGTAGGGACTCGCGATCGCTATGGTGATACGAAGACTCAGGCCACTGGTATCATCCAGCAAATCGAGACTGTGTTGAAGCAGGCTGGCCTTAGCTTAGCTGACGTGATTTACCTGCGTGCTTACCTTGTGGGTGACCCAGCTTTGAACAACAAAGTCGACTTCCAAGGTTGGTTCGACGCTTATGCCCAATTCTTCAATACGAGAACAACTCCCAAGGTAGCTCGCTCAACTGTTGCCGTTGCTGGGCTTGTCGATCCTGGTTGGCTAATTGAGATTGAGGCATTCGCTGTCTACCCCAAAAATAAGAAGTAATGTGGAATCGCAACAAGTAAACTAATGATTATCCTTCAATCTAGCATTTTGGGTACACTCTCAATTTTGCTCAGCTTGGGGATGCTTGCCCGCTCAGCCGTGGCTGACTCAGCGCAAATTGATGTCACTCCCAGTTCCCAGAACCCTCAAACTGCTGAAGTCAGGCAAGTTGAGTTCACTCTCAAAGCTGATAGCGATCAAACTTCCTCAGCCTTGATTCAACAAGCAGAATTGCTGGCTCAGGGTTTCATTGAGCAGGGGTTTGCACAAAACCCCTGCCCAAAGAGAATTTCTGTCAAGATTTTAGCTGAACGCGATGGTCAGGAAATCCCACTGCTGTTTTCAGAAGTCTCCCGTTCTGATTGGCAAAGGCAACCTAATATTCAGCACTGGTCAAAGGACTTTAGCACTTCTGCAGTACTTCTAGGTTTCTTAAAACCTTCGTTACAACAATCTGCCACCCCTGGAGTTGCAGATACTTTTAACCAGCCATCTGCCACCCCTGGAGCTGCAGATACTTCTAACCAGCCATCTGCCTCGCCTGGAGCTGCAGATACTTCTAGACCGATTGGTGTTAGAAGCAACCACGATTCTGTCGGTTTTCGGTAGGTTTATGTATCTGTTGTTCCCTATAGAAATTGAGTTCTGACACTGCCCTCAAAAACCATGAACATACACCAAAAACTGTCGTTTTTCGCCTCTAATATTGCCATGTTGATGGCTATAGGAGCAGCTCCTACAACAGCCGCAACTTTTAATTTTGCTTACTCTAGTCCTAGTGACACTGTTAGTGGAGTATTAACAACTGCCGCTTACGATTTATCAACAAATAGTTACTTAATTACAGGTATTACCGGTACAAGAGATGGAGTCACAATTGACTCGCTCGTACCGCCAGAGCCATCATTAGATTCATTCGCTGGCAACGACAATCTTCTATTAGCTGGCACATCTGCACCTGATACTAATGGCTTCTCTTACACGGCAGGAGGAGGATCTTTTGATGTGTATTTTGGAGGCACTTCTTATCACGAAGTAAACCTAACTACAGATCAGATTGTAACCTTTTCTGCAACAAGTGTACCCGAACCCTCTTTTGGATTAGGCATACTAGGCATGGGGATTTTAGCTGGCAGCGCTTTGCTGAAGCGAAAACTAAAGTAGAAAGCTAAAAAATAGACCCAATACAGTGGGGAATTAGAATCTCAATCATTAAATGAATGCTATGGCTACCTCTTCTTTGAGAAACTTGTCTACATGTATAGTTGGAGCGATATTTATCGCCTTAGGAACAACAGCTACATCCCCATCCTATGCAACGACGATAAGCGACAATTCAACTTTCGGGGACACTATGGCTGGAATGTTGGTAACAGCTGATTTCGTCGGTGGAGGCTCTCAGACTGTGACTTGGGGTATTACGGGTTCTCAGTCAGGAGGAGCATTCGGTACTGACTGGTCTCTAATCGAGTCTGGGGATACATTCTTTAAGCCTTGGACATTTAGCAACAGTGGTCAAAGTATTGTTTCCTTAGTAATTAATGCTATTCCTGGAAACACAACTTTTGATACTATCGATACTTTAGTAGAACCTCCGAATACGCCTGAGTCAGGTCGCGGTATACCATTCTATGTGCTATCTGGGTTAGCTCCGGCTTCATTCGCATACTCTGACCCGATTGATATCTCAGAGGGGGATCTCTTTGGTACTCTCTCATTGGACTATAGCAAAGGATTTACAGGTAAGCTGACCTTCCTTGCCACTACCGATAACGGTACCCCAAATGACCCTGTAGCTGTGGCTGTCCCTGAATCCTTTGGTTTGTTGAATTCATTGGCTTTTGGTGCTGGCTTGCTGCTGTTGCGCAGACAGCAGCGAAACGTCTAAGGTACTTTGGATGGAGTTGTTGGTCACAAATTACTCTCGTCGAAGAGGGGGAGAAGCGCACGGAGCCAGACAACGACAGCTTCGGCTCCAGGATCAGGGTAACCAAGGGCTCGCTCGCCAACGTAGCTTGAGCGTCCCCGCCGGGGTATCATGGTCGCTGTTGCTGCAGCTCCCGCCTCGGCTGCATGCACTGAAGCTGCGAATGCATCCTTAAGCGTGTGACCATTGAGCGCGGATTGAAAAGCTTCGGCAGCTGGCACAAGGGCATCGAGCATAGTCCGATCCCCCGGCTTGGCTCCACCGAGTTCACTTATGCCCACGCAACCAGCACTAAACGCCTCCACCCAAGTCTTCGGAGCGCTGTTCGGTCCAGACCGCAACCGGCCCGATGCTCGAAGGAAGAACACGGCATAGAGGGGACCCGAAGTGCCGCCTAACGCCTTTTGCAGGGTCAGGCTCAAGGCATGAAGCGTCGAGAAGGGCTCGTCGAGTGGGTAATTTGGCAGTGCCGACCGCACAGCTTGGGAACCGCGCGCCAGACTGATGCCAAGATCACCGTCACCGACCGCCCTGTCCATTTCCGTCAATCGAGGTGCGGCGTCGATCAGCGCCTGTGTCGCCACCAGGATCGCCTCGTTCATTTTCCGTCCAAGTCGGGTTTGCGGTGGTTCTGACGACCGGGTCACAGTTGGGGCGGCTTCCGATAAAGTCGGCAAGCTGCGCGCCCTCGTCCTTGGCTGTGCGGCAGCGTTTGGCCAAGCCGGGGCGTCAGTTGGAGCATCCAGCCGCGCCAATCGGGTGTCGTCTAGCTGCAGGACTGAGAGCGAGACGCCAGCCATCTCCAATGCGGACAGGAAGGTTCCCGCATAGGTTCGCTCGACCACCAGCCCGCGGGCCTCAAGCACGGCCAGGGCGTGGCGTGCAACAATAGCTAGTTCCATTGTCGTGGTGCCACCAAGGTTATTCACGAGCAGAGCAACTCGGTCGCCCCAGGAGAGGTCAGCGTCGGCAAGGAGCGGCTCCAGAAGCTGGTTCACTAGAAAATCAGCTGGTTCCAGCGGCCCCCTACGCACACCGGACTCGCCGTGGATGCCGAGGCCGAGTTCGATTTCCTGCTCGCCTAGATTGACATCCTCCCTCTCTAAATTACTTCACGCGAAGCGTTCGTAATTATAGAGGGGGACTCCATAGATTGCTCTACAGATTTCCTGCTTCTACGAGTCGGCTTACGCTGTTGAGTTTCCCCACCAGCACAGAGGTCGTTCTCTTCACAGGCGTGCATTCCCGCATGCCCTGCGGTACTCGCTCCCAGTTTTTGTAGTCCTTTTTTCCTGATCTCGATTGCTGAGTTATGATCTCGGTGCAACTTTAACCCACACTTTACGCATTGATGAGTACGTGTGGAGAGAGTTTTCTTCTGCCGATGACCACACTTTGAACAATCTTGTGAAGTGTACTGTGGAGGAACTGCTACGACAACAATGCCGTGGACTTTACCAAAATACTCCACCCAGTTTAAGAAAAGTGACCAGGATACATCCGAAATTGATTTAGCCAAATGGTGATTTCTCCCCATATTTTGCACTTGGAGGTCTTCATAGGCTATTAGATCTGCCGATCTTACTAACGACAACGCAGCTTTAACTGCAAAATCCCTTCGTTGCCTACTAACCTTCAAGTGCTTTCTCGCCATCCTGTTAATGGCTTTCTTTCTATTTTTCTTGTTTTTTTGACTTCTTGATACTCTCCTTTGTAACCGCTTTAAAGCTTTTTCTGATTTACGTAAGAACCGAGGATTTTCTACTGTGTTTCCGTCTGAATCCGTGTAGAAATACTCTAGCCCTACATCTATGCCGACAACTCGCCCTGACCACTCGTGTTCGCACGTGCGTTCTACGTCAATACAAAACTGTGCATAGTACCCATCAGCACGACGCACCGCTCGTACTCGCTTAATCTGTTCTATTTGATAGAAATTGAGGTCACGAGTGCCAATAAGTTTAAACGCTCCAGCCTCAAACTTGTCGGTGAATGTTAGTGACTGGCGGTCAGGCGATAACTTCCACCCCGTAGTTTTGTACTCAACTGAGTGACTATGCTTCTTGAAGCGAGGAAAACCTTTCTTCCCTTGCTTCTTAGCTTTGCAGTTGTCATAAAAACGCTTAATCGCTGCCCAAGCTCTCTCGGCACTAGCCTGCCGAGCCATTGAGTTTAGCTTGCCTGCCCATTCATACTCTTTCGCCAACACAGCACAGAACTTGGAAAGATCGTACTGACCTACCCCACGGTTGTCCATCCAATAGCGAAGGCAGCTATTTCGAATAAACCTAGCCGTCCTGATCATCTCGTCAATGATCTGGTATTGACTATCTGTGCCGTGTAGTTTGAGTTCGAATACAAGCATCGCTGGTTGAGAATTTATGGTTTTATTATACCATAATTATTTAGGGTCGTGTCAAAAATCAAATCTTGAGTACCACAGATCCGGTTCGCAATTCATCTCCCGTTAAACGTCTCGATGAGCGCACTTGTAGCAGAGCTGCGCTCTTTCCAAGTGCCTTGCGCTCACCGTTCTAACGGGAGCCTTCTTGCGATTGAGTGGTAAAACTGGGCGATCCTGCGGTCGGTACTGTAGCGCCTGAAAGACCAACCCCCATCGTGCCGACTGCCTTCGCGGCAGCACGGGCTTCAGCAGCAACCTCGGCCAGGTTTGCCCCTGCAACGCTTGCTGCGCCCGCCACCTTATGGACAAAAACAGTGCCAGCAATACCCCGCCGCCCCGCGTTTTCCGTCGTCCGAGCCAGTGCCACGTCGTCGGCCACCACTACGATCTCAACCGCCAACCCAGAGTCACGGGCGAGTTCCGCCGCCAGACCGAAATTCAGACGATCTCCCGTGTAGTTCTTAACGATCAAGAGTGCGCCTGGCTTACCCGTCACAGCACGGATAGCAGACAAGATGGCGTCGGGGTTCGGTGACGTGAAAACTTCTCCGGCAACGGCAGCACTCAGCATCCCCCGCCCTACGTAGCCCAAGTGTGCTGGCTCGTGCCCACTACCGCCCCCTGAGATCACGGCTACCTGGCGATCGCGAACCTCGTTCGTATCGGCTCGGACTACGACCGTCTGACCAGGCAACCGCAAAAGACCGGAATGGATCGCGATTAGTCCTTCGACCATCTCCTCGACGACGGCTTCAGGACGATTGATCAGCTTCTTCATCGGTCTGCATCCATCCTTCTAGCTCAGTTCGACTCATATCCACACTATACTCGGCGATCGCCAACGCGCGAAAGTTAGCGGGTTAGCCAGCTAGGAAGTCAAGCTACCACAAAATTCACCAGCTTCCCTGGCACAACAATCACCTTTTTAATCTCCTTGCCCTCGATGTAACGCTGGGCAACCTCTGATTCACGGGCGTACTGCTCCAGCGCTTGCCGGTCTGCTTGCGCCGGTACTTGAATCGTGCCACGAGTTTTACCCATAACCTGAATCACCAACGGGATTTCATCAGCAACCAGGGCAGCTGGGTCAAACTTAGGCCAGGTTTGAGTGTGGACTGAATTGGTGTGACCAGTCCTCTGCCACAGCTCATCAGCAATGTGGGGTGCAAAGGGGGCTAGTAGCTGAATCAGTGTTTCAATCCCTTCTGCATACACTGGCGATTCTTTGGAGTTGTAGTCCGCCAGGGCGTTGCTCAGCTTCATTAACTCTGAAACAGCTGTATTGAATTGATATTCACCCTCTAAGTCTTCTGTAACTTTCTTAATCGCCGTGTGAATCGCCCGACGCAAATCTTTCTCAGCTTTACTTAGCTGGTTATTGGATGTTGGGGAGCGATCACTAAAATCTACCACCAGACGCCAGACGCGGTTAAGAAAGCGGAATTGCCCTTCCACATCAGCATCATCCCACTCCAGGTCTTTTTCTGGCGGCGCTTTGAACAAGATGAACATCCGAGCTGTATCCGCCCCGTACTTCGCCAAGACTTCTTGTGGCTCAACGCCGTTGTACTTCGACTTCGACATTTTTTCATAGAAGACTTCCAGTGGCTCCCCGGTTTCTGGGTCTTTTGGGTAGGCTGGGTCAACTTGTTTAGGTGGAATATATTTACCGGTGGCAGGGTTTTTGTAGGTTGTACCCTGAACCATGCCTTGAGTTAGCAGGCGTTGGAAGGGTTCGTCGAAGTTGAGTAGGTTGCAATCGCGCAACACCTTGGTAAAGAATCGCGAGTACAACAGGTGCAAAATTGCGTGTTCAATGCCACCCACATATTGGTCTACCGGCATCCAGTCATTAGTCTTAGCAGGGTCAAATACCAGATGATTATTGTTAGCATCGGGATAGCGCAAGAAATACCAAGACGAATCAATAAACGTATCCATCGTATCCGTCTCTCGTTTAGCTTGCATGCCACACACCGGACAAGGCACATTGACCCAGCTATCCAGTTGAGCTAAGGGAGAAAGACCGCGACCTGTAAATGCCACCTCTTCAGGCAACCGAACTGGCAAGTCTTCTTCAGGCACTGGAACTGTGCCACAGTTGGAACAGTGAATTACTGGGATAGGAGCGCCCCAGTACCGCTGCCGCGATATTAGCCAATCCCGTAGCCGGTACTGGACACGAGCTTTGCCCAACCCCTGTGATTGCGCGTATTTTACCATCGCTTCCTTGGCATCGATGGAAGCCATTCCATTAAAGGAATTAGAATTAATTACAACACCCGCAGCAGTGTATGCATCTTTAAAGGCGATAGCGATCAGATCTGTATCTGTTGACTGACTCAGATCCAAATCCGTAGACACAATCACCACTTTGATAGGCAGCTGATAAGCTTTAGCAAATTGAAAGTCCCGCGTGTCGTGGGCTGGAACACCCATTACTGCCCCAGTACCGTACTCATACAACACATAGTTGGCAATCCAGATGGGAATTTCCTCACCCGTGAACGGGTTGAGCGCCTTGCCGCCCGTGGGAATGCCGCGCTTGGGTTTGTCTTCAGCGGTTCGTTCCAACTCGCTTTGGGAGGAAACTTCTTGAATAAAAGCTTCTACAGCTTCTTGCTGCTCGGGCGTGCATACTTGTCTAGTCAGGGGATGTTCTGGCGCTAGCACGACGTAGGTAACACCATAAACGGTATCGGGACGCGTGGTATAGACGCCGATTTTTTCTTCCATTCCGACAATCGGAAACTCCAGGTACGCCCCCACAGATTTACCAATCCAGTTGGCTTGCATCAGCTTCACTCGTTCAGGCCAACCGCTCAGCTTGTCTAGGTCATTTAGCAACTGTTCGGCGTAGTCGGTAATCTTGAGAAACCACTGCCGCAGCATTTTACGCTCGACTTTGGCACCTGAGCGCCAGGAACGACCCTCATTATCCACTTGTTCGTTCGCCAGTACGGTTTGGTCAATTGGGTCCCAGTTAACCGCGGCTTCTTTCTGATAAGCCAGTCCCGCTTTGAGAAACTGTAAGAAAATCCACTGCGTCCACTTGTAGTAATCAGGCGAACAGGTGGTAACTTCACGACTCCAGTCAAGCGACAAGCCCAACGGCTGCAATTGACGCCGCATCTGGGCAATATTTTGATACGTCCACTTTGCCGGAGGAATGCCTCGCTCAATCGCGGCATTTTCAGCTGGCAAACCAAAGGCGTCCCATCCCATTGGGTGCAGTACCCGATACCCTTGCATCCGCTTGAGTCGAGCAATTACATCCGTAATGACATAGTTACGGACGTGACCCATGTGCAGACTGCCCGACGGATAGGGGAACATCGACAGGGCATAGAATTTCGGCTTTGTGCTATCTGCTGGTGTCTTGTCTAAGCCAAGTTCTGCCCAAGTCTGTTGCCACTTTTCCTCAATTACTGCTGGGTTGTAACGCGACTCCACGGATGACGCTCCTGCTGGTGTGATCTTGTCTGTCCCCCTATTTTAACTATCAGGCGGGAAGTCCCGCGCGATGCCCGTTGGGGAGCGTCGGGATGAAAGCCGCGTCAATCGGAGCCAAGCGTGGAGATTGACAAATCCTTGATTATATTACTCAGGAGCGTCATGATATTCAATCTAGTTATGAAGAGTTGAAATGATAAAATTTTCGCGATTATATAATAGAGTATAACTCATTTTCTAGTACTTGTTATCCCTAAAAAATATCCGCATCCGGTTGAATACAAAGTTGATGATTAGGGAAGAATTGCTTTATACTAATAGAGAGAAGTTGGTAAGGATTCAGGTCAGCGGTTGGGGCAAAAGAGATGGCTGGGATGTGCCACTTCCTGATTTCGCCATCAAGGCTTGCTTGAAAAACTCTATGACCGACCGTCCCTGTCGGCGACAGGTCTGCACCACACTCAGTAAGTCCGCCGTCTGAGCAAACCGCTCAATTGACCGTGAACCCCCGCTGACCTTACGCTTGGTCACGAGCTTTACGCAGCGATCGCTCTGCCAAGTTGTTGTCTGGTGGGACTTCTGGGTGGTCAAGGAAGTACCACCACAGGGGAGGCTTTGTCCCGTAGCGATCTGGCTTTAGCCAGATATCTGCCTTCGGCAGATCGCAGTAACTTACCCGCCTCGTATCCGGCTCAGGCCTTTCCATTGCTCGATGCTCTGGGTTATGCGTAACTTGAACCCAGAAGCCCAAGTAGAGTAAGTGAGCGCAGGAGCGAGTTTCTCGCCAATACCGATGTTGTCTAAAGGCTTCATCAATTAGGTCCAGGAACGCTTGCCCCAACACAGAGTTATTGCCATGACTTAAGGAAACCACTTTCTTGAAGTGACGCCTAGATAAAGCCAAACATTTTTGCTGCGCCGCAACTGGATAGCCATTGTAGACGCGCTCAGTCATCGGTACTCAGAACCCCGTCAAACTCTTCTCCTAACTGCTCGACTAGTTCGGCACTCTTTGCGGGTATCGCCAGCATGGAACAGGCAGAAGTTTTTTCCTGCACTCACCCACAGCCACTCTTTTAGACCCAGCACCGGCCAAGGCGATTCATCCACATGCACCTGGGGTTGGTGTTTGACCCTGTACCGTGCTCGGTCAACACTGCCCTCGACTGCTTCAGCCATCCTGGCATTTGTGGCTTGCAGGGTACCAACACCAATGTCAATGGAGCGCGAGTTCATGCAATAGTTCTTGCTGCAACTCAATCGGAGAGGTGCCCGTAGTTGCCCAACCAGACCAACAACGCTTGCAGTTCCACACTTAAGTCTTGTCCAGGCACAATACTTTTTGGCCATGGTGCCGTATCGGTTTGACCACAATCGAGGCACTTGCAGGTGTGCCGCTGATATTCCACCACCTCAATTGGATGTGCTACCAGTTGGGCGACTTGCTGCCGTTCTTCTGCTACCGGGGAGAAGAGCAAATTCTTGATTACCACAATGCGAACAGACTTGGGGGCGTAGGACGCAGTAGCGGTCAACTCTCCCAAAGCCTTTACGGGTGCAAGCCTCGGATGACCAGGTTGTCCCCCAGGCTTGCGCTTTGGTTCTTCTTTTGCCGTCTGTTGTTCCTGTGAAGCTTTGGCTTTTTCGGGTTTTTTGAGCAGGTCTGTTGAGGGGGGCTTGGAAGATGTCTGGCTATCTAAATCCAGCCTAACCTGGAGGGCTTTAACTGCCTGCTAGGGTTGCTCGATGACTCGCTGCTGTTCTGTGAATAATGGCTACCAGTTGCTCAGTGGACAACTGTTTAAGAGTTTCTGGGTCTGGTAGTTGCGGTGGTGTGGCGGGAGTCATGTACATAGGTTACTGGAAATTCTCCCCTTGTCAAGTCTTAGACCTGAATCCTTACAGAAGTTGATAGAGGTCGATATCAGCAATGCAGCTAAATTATAAGTACAAGCTTAAAACCACGCTTTCCCAACTAACTACATTTAAGACGTGGGTAGAGCTTTGCCGCCGCCAGTACAACTATCGATTGGGAGAGCGTTTCACTTGGTGGAAATCTACCAGAAATCCTGTCAACGCTTGTCCTCTGACGTGTTCCATCACCCCGATTCAAGAAGTTTACAAAAACATTCCTGAATTTAGAGTACAAACTCGTGATGGCAGAAAGAAGGATAAATCTGGCCTCCCTATTACGAAAAAGGGAGACAGGCATCCTAATATCGTGAATGGTTACGTGCAGTGGCAGACAGTACAGTTAGCTGACCAGAAAAATACTAAAAAATTGTTTCCTGAATACAAGTAATTAGACTCCCAGGTGTTCCAGGACGTAGTGAATCGGGTTGAGGCTGCATTCTCTCGATTTACCAATCCAGACCAAAATGGCAACAGAAGTGGTCAGCCGAGATTCAAGGGAAAACACTACTACAAGTCTTTCACCTATACTCAGCTTGGCAATTCTGATATTTGTCAGGACGAACACGGCTGGTTTTGTGTCAACCTCGCCAAGATCGGGTTAGTCCCGATGGTGTTTCACCGTCCAATCCCAGACGGATTCACAGTTAAGACAGGTACGGTAATCCAAGAGGCTTCAGGCTGGTATATCAGCCTGACACTTGAGGATCTCGACGTGCCGGTAGCGGTTGCAGAGATCCAACCGACTGAAGAAAATAGTTTGGGAATAGATTTGGGCGTTGAAGTGCGATTCGTTTCGGAGAAATCCGCTTGAAAACCGGAGGGATTCCGAGCTTCAGTAGAGTAACCCACAACGGGTAGAGTTCGCACTTTTAATCCTCTGCTGATGACAACTGAATGACCAT